>ERZ773359.583-NODE-583-length-52125-cov-21.664260_pt1 | contig 52125 bp, 50 predicted proteins | sample MGYA00374955_ERZ773359 | MGnify/ENA primary metagenome ERZ773359 (study PRJEB29098, sample SAMN04486028) | biogas fermenter metagenome | study: EMG produced TPA metagenomics assembly of the Biogas fermentation microbial communities from Germany - Plant 4 DNA1...
TGACACATATGCTAAATATGTATTAGCAGAAGATACCGTAAAGATCACTGTTGCTGCTTCTATGGTTGAAGCTAAACAGAAAAACTTATCTATGGTAGATGTTAAGTTCTCCTCTCCTATGGATAAGGATGAAGTTAAAGAGAAAATCTATGTACACTACGTAATCGGTGATGTTGATATCAAAGAGCAGAAGATCAAAGATGTTAAACTTTCAGCAGATGGTTTAACAGCAACTGTTGAAATCTATGATACTTTTGTTCCTAAGGCAACATACAAGGTAACTTATCCAGAAATGGATCCTAAGACCTTTGTTGCAGCTACAACTAGCCCTGAAGATGTTGTTGGTATAAATATTACTACAACAAGAGCTAGAGTTTATGAAGATACTGAAGTTAAGTTTGAATTATTAGATAAAAACGGTGTTGTAATTAACCAACCTGTTGATGTTTCTAACTTAAACAGCAGAGTAGATCTTGAGAGCTCCAACGAGTATACTTCATTAATTGGCAATAAGCTTATGATTTTCAAAGTTAATGATACTACAACAGTAACTGCAACTTATCATACTTATGAATTTGTTAATGGTAATGAAATTGTATACAAGGATGCTCAGACTGTAGTTGGAGTTGAAGAAGCAGACCTTAGGGCTGAAGAATTATTAGCTTGGACTATCGTTAATGATGGTACAGCACCTAACTTTGATAGCGGTAAGACAAAAGACTTTATCGCAGCTGGTGATATTGGACGTAGATTATATGTTCAACTTAAATTAAACAACTCTGCAGGTACTAAAGTAAGCAACTATGATGCAGCTTATGTAAACAAAATTAAGCTTACTTCCAGCGATTCATCTGTATTATTCGTAGATGAGACTGGTTATCTAATCCCTGTTAAGCAAGGTGTTGTAAGAGTAACTGTTGAATATGATGATACTGAGAAATTCTTAGCTGGTACTCATACTTATGTTACATCCTTTACTGTAACTGTAAGTCCAGAAAGAAAACCTGCAAGACTTTCTGTTGAAGATGCTTACTATGCAAATGTTTCCAACAGTACAGGTATTGAAGGAATTGCATGGAGCGATGATAAGACAGTTAAAGTTAACCTATTAGACCAATATGGTGACAAAGTTGCTGATAACTTAGACTATGCTCCAAATCTGTACATGAAAGCTTTATCTGTAAGAGCTAAAGATCAATTCGGAGCTGGTGAGCAAGTGTTCAATAGCACATTTAGCCCAGCAGGTTTACCTGAAGGTAAATATCAGTTCCTAATCTTTGATGCAGCTTATCCTAATATCACAGGTCAAGTTACCTTTGATGTAAAAGCTCCTGTAGGCGATGCTACATCTTGGAAGGTAGAAGTATCTGGTCTGAACAAGGATGGATTTGTTGACGTAGCGGTTAATTCTGAAGCTGATGCTAATAAGCAATTTGGTGTTGAATTAATGGCTTACGCAAGAAATGGCGTTAAATTAGGACCTGTTAACCTAAATAACTATGATGTAACAATTAAAGATGCTAAGGGCAATATCTTAGAAGCAGCAAGTAAAGATAGCCGTGAATACAAATACGATTCTACTTGGGTTGTAAGTGGTTCTGCTGTAAGTGGTTCTGCTGTTTCTGGTGGAGCTGTTAGAACTAAGATTGATAAGCTTGAGACTGGTAAATATACTATTGATGTTCTTCAAGGTAATACAGTTAAAGCTCGTGGAATTGTTACAGTAGTTGACAAACAAACTCTTCCAGTAGTTAAACCTCTATCCTTTAGATCTGTTTATACAGATGCTGCATCTGCATTCGATGAGTGCTTCGATGTAACAATTAAAGATAGAGTAGTTATCGGTGTAAGCCCTGAGTTCGAAAGAACTACAGTTAATACAAGAGCCTTTGCTAAGAAGGTTGTTGTACAACAAGCTATCGGCGATAGTTACTATATCGAGCATGAAGTTAATGTTGGATACTACATTACAGTACCAGTTGACTTCGACGGTTATATCAGATAATTAAATATGACCTAATGTCATAATAATATAAAGGGTTACCGCAAGATTAGCTTATGCTAATTGAGCGGTAGCTCTTTTTTTGCTCATATTTCATCTAGTAGGATTAGAACATTCTATGCAAATTAGCTAAGGGAATTTAATACAGAATGTGTTTATTCTATTGGCTCTATGTCAAGTTTTGGGGTGTGCTTCTATTGAATCATGCTCCATTACTGGATTTAGAGCCATTTTTAAGCTTATAGGCTCTATAGGGTATTTTTGGGCACACTTAATAAACCTGCCATTATTTTTTATTATTTTCGTACTAACCACATGTATGTAATATCCTATTTCTAAACCGCTCGAAGTTTCTTATACCAAATGAAATCCTTTTTAGTACTTTTATCTTGTTGTTGTATCCTTCGGTAGGTCCATTTGTATAACCGTATTTGAATGCATTTAATATTTCTTTTGACCATCGTCTGAAAGTAGCAGCGCATTTTTCAAAATCTTTTATCCCGCTTTTTTCCGCATTGTTTATCCAGCTTAAAAACTCACTTCTTGTTACAGAATAACTCTTTTCATCACAAATCTGATAAAACCATTCTTTTAGTCCATGAGCTCTCCTTAAATCATCGTTGTAAAGTAGCATTAGATCACATTTCTCTCTTTGCTCTTCTTTTAACTCGTTATACCTTTTAAGAAGTAAGCGTCTGCTATTTTTATAGTATTTACGTAAGGAAACAGACATGGTTTTTTGTATTTCTTTTCTAACTCTTTCAAATGCCCAGGTAACTTGCCTAGCAAAATGATACTTGTCCACTATTATTTTTGCATTTGGGAAAAATACCTTAGCAATATCCCGATAAGGTTCCCACATATCAGTAACAAAGAATTCAACTTTATAACGTTCTTTTTTAGGAATATCTCGGAAGTAAGAGCACAAATGTGACTGCTTTCTATCGGGTAAAATGTCTAGAACATACTTCTTTTTACCATCAACTAGAATACATTGATATTTACCTGTTTCGGCATTACCCTTAAACTCATCGATAGAAATAACTTTTGGCATTCTAGATGGTTTATTATATTGGATATGGTTAAATGTTCTTATGACTGTAGAAACTGATACATTTGCTTGAGAGGCAACATGTGAGTAGCTAATTGTTTCACGAAGCATATGGTAAATGTACATAATAAGATGTTTCGTCATATGTTGATACCTAGGTAACCAAGAGTATTTCTCATAAAAACGTTTACCGCATGAGCAAACATATCGTCGTTTATTCAGGATCAGAGTAATATGACTAATACCAATAGGTATATGCTTTATTTTTTGTTTTCGGTAATCATGAATCCTTGACGTTGTACTACCACATGTAGGACAAATTTGTGCAGATGGTTTTGTTTCTAACTCAATAAATCGGTTATTATTTGCATCAGGATAAATTTTTTTGATTTTTACATCTTCAATTTGGAGCAGATCTTTGATATAATTAGGATACACTTATAGATCACCTACTTTCTATTATGTTCAAGGGTACGAAAATAATGGCAGGCGGTTTATAAGTGTATTTTAATATAAAAAAACGTTGGAGTGAAGTACACCCCAACATTTATTATAGAACCGATAAAGGTAGCACATATGTTGTAGAATATCCTGGAATGGAATCTGTATCATTTGTAGCAGCTACTACAAATGCTGAAGACGTTGTTGATATGAAAATCACAACTACTACAGCTGTAGTTGGTAAAGCAACTGATATTGAATTCAAATTATTCAACAAGGATAATGTTGACATTACAACAGATGCTCTTAAGGCTAGAGTAACTATGGATGCAGATAATGTGGCAAATACTTGGTTAAACAAAGATGCTAAGCAAGTTACAATCTTTGAAAAAGGTGCTTCCTTAACAGTAAATGCTACATTCCATAGCTATAAATATGATACAACTACTGGTGAAGAAATTAATCCTGTTAAAACTTCTGCTGTGATTATTGGTGTAGATGAGGCCGCAACTAATGTGACAGGCTTAAATGCTTGGACTATTGTTGCTGGAACTCCTAACTTTGATGACGTTAATCAGAAGCTTGCAGTAGGTGATCAGGATAAGGCAGCTGTTCGTTTATTTGCTCAACTTAATCTTAAGAAGGGTGATGACGAGTTTAAGACAGACAGCAACACTAATTCTGGACATTTCAAATTTGTATCCTCTGATGAGAGTGTTTTAATTATTAGTGATAATGGTTATCTATACCCTGTTAAGCCAGGAAAAGTAGATGTAGTTGTTCATTATGGAACTGGTACTACAAAGACTCCTGTAGCTGTTATTACAATCACCGTAAGTTCTAAAGCAACAGCAACTTATGTTACTTTAGATACTACACAATTCAGCTTATCTAACTATCCTGGTCTTAACGATAACAAGAATGTTAAGGTTACTGTAAAAGATCAATTAAACAGAGCATATGACTTTGATAAAATTAAGGTTGAAAGAGTTTCAGCTCCTGTTGAAGACGGTGTAATGGTTGCTGATCAGTTAGTGGCTAACACTGGTGAATATGCTGTAACAAGCGATAATGGTGAGTGTACTATCAACTTTAATGCTGATAACAAGAAAAAGGGAACTTATGTATACAGAATTACTGTAGCTGGTATTTCCAGAATAGTAGAAGTAAATGTATTAGAGCCTAATAGCTCTGAAGTAGGATCCCGTAGACTTGAGTTATCAACTACTTCTCAAGATATGAAGGTTAATTCAACAGATAGTAGTTTCGAAAAAGCTGTTACCATTAAAGTAGTTGCATATGCTCAGAATGGTGTTAAGCTTGGAGAAGAGAAGCTTGGTCTAGAAGATACTGAAGCTAATTACTATGTAGTAGTTAAAGCACCTTATGATTCCACAGGAAACTTTACAACTGATGAAGACAACAATGGTTCTTACGAAGTTGTTAAGACTGTAGGCGATACAATTGTTAAAGCTCCTGTTGGAACTTATGTAGTAACTGCTTACGAGAAGGGAACTAATAAAGTAATTGGTACTCAGTCCTTCGTAACAACTGATTCTCAGCCTAAGGCAGTACTTTCTAAGATTAATCATCAGTACATTAATACTGAATTATCAAGTGAAGATATTGCAGATAAGGAGAGTTCTAAATTAATAGCTGTTGTTAATGATGCATTAGAATTTAAGGTTGACGGTAATGATGTAGAAGTAGTAGAAGTATCTGCTACAGGTCATCCTAATTCAATAGCTATTAACTCTGTAAAGGTTAAATATGAAATTAAGAATGGATTATATCTAGAGTACACTGTAAATACCAATGGTATCCTTTTACAGAAAAGATAATAGATATAATGTATTAAAAAGGTATGGCAGTAATGCCATACCTTTTTTTTGGTCTTTGTCAATAGTTGGGGTGGGATTCTATTGAATTATGCTCAATAACTAGACTTAGAGCTATTTTAATACTAATGAGTTTTAAAGGCGATTTATGGGGACACTTAATAAACCTGCCATTAATATTTGCTTGTTTTCGTACTAACCACATATATGTAATTTCCTGTTTCTAAACTGCTCGAACCTTTTGTTGTTATTCCTTCTATAGATTCATTTGTATAGCCGTTTTTGAGTGTATCTAAATGTTCTTATGACAGTAGTAATAGATATATTTGCCTGAGAGGCAATAAAGGAATAGCTAATTGTTTCTCGAAGGATATGGCAAATGTATATAATGAGCTGCTTTGTCATATGTTGATATCTTGGTAACCAAGAGTACTTTTCATAAAAACGTTTATAGCATGACAAATATTGATTCGAAATATTCATTTATCCTACTGAAACTATTTCTTCTATATTTGGATACAATAGATAATATAAGTGCTAAAATGGTATAAACTGCTAGGTGAATTAGAATATGGGAATATACTTTACTTCTTCAATCGCTAAGTTAGATATCAAGGTAAAGCATTAAATCAATTGACACAAGATATTACTTATAATATAATTGGTTAATGCAAATGAGTTGCAAATAGCCGAGATGCTTTAGACCAAGAAGGAGGATTCTATATGAAAAAGAAATTATTTATCTTAGCTAGTGTCATGATAATAATAGTAGTAACCTTAACTGCTCTTACTTACTATTTGAATAGAAAGAATAAAACATCAAATACAGAAGATGATGATATAAGGATAGTTACATCATTTTATCCGGTTTATGTCCTTACCAGTAACCTTACTGACCAAATTAAGGGTTTAAAGGTGGACAGCCTAACTGATTTTAGTGCAGGATGTCTTCATGATTATCAGCTTACCACTAAAGATATGAAACTCTTATCCGGTGCCGATGTATTTATTATTAATGGCGGTGGAATGGAAGAATATCTAGAAGATGTTATAAAGAATTATCCTGATCTTACTGTTATTAATCTTAGTCAAGGAATTGAAATGCTTGAAAGTATGGAACATGAGGGGGATGTAAATCCCCATGTATGGTTAGATCCTCAGTTATATATGGTTCAGATTGAAAATGGAAGACAGGGATTAGAAGATTATATCAGAACTTCTTTTTTAACTAACGAAAAAGACAATAAGGAGATTATAGACAAGTTAACTACAAATGCTGCTTCATATAAGGCCAAGGTTCAGGAGATTGCAGATGAAATGGATCAGCTGCTATATAAAGTAAAAGATATGTCAGAAAGTAAAAATATTAGCAATAAGGTAGTTGTATTTCATGATTCATTTGCCTATCTGGCTAATAAAGCCGGTCTTGAAGTGGTATATACATTGGAAATACATGACGATACCCCTTTAAGTGCCAGTGAGATAGCTGAAGTGGTAGATATTATTAAAGAAGAGAATATCCCTTATCTCTTTACTGAAGATCAGCATGATGACACCATATCAGATAGAATCAAAGAAGAAACAGAAGCAGAAGTATATATTATTGATTCTGCTGTTACGGGAAATGCAAGTAAGGATTCCTATCTAGAGGCAATGAGAAAGAATATAGATACCCTAAAGAAGGCATTTGAAGACCTTATGTAGTTAAATACCGGGAGGAAATCCTATGATAAGGAATATAAATACTAATAAAAAAGAAAATGGAAATCAAGCAGATAATAGCAGGGCTTGTGGGCTTCATTGTTTGAAGATTAAGGATATAAGTGTTAAGATGGGGGAACATGTCATTATTGATAATGTTAACCTCCATATTCACTGTGGAAAGGTAACTGTTATTATAGGAAGAAACGGTGCAGGCAAGACCACATTAATCAAAGCCATACTAGGTGAAATAGACCATAGCGGTAGTATAGAATTTATGGATTTAAAGGACAAGTCTGTAGAAAATTTAAAAATAGGCTATGTGCCCCAGTATGTCAATATTGAAAAGAACACACCGATGAGTGTTTATGACCTGTTTGCAGGATATATAAGTAATGTACCTATTTTTTTAAGAAAGAGTAAAAAGGTATATGAGACTATTAGGGAGAGTTTGAGGGTATTTGATGCAGAACATTTAATAGATAAAAGAGCCAGTGATTTGTCCGGGGGAGAGCTTCAAAGAGTCCTTCTTGCCATAGCCATTACACCGATACCCAATCTATTACTTTTAGACGAGCCTGTATCCGGTATAGATAGAAAGGGCATGGATTTATTTTATAAAAATATTCAGAAATTAAAGGAGAATTATGATCTGGCAATGATTGTGGTTTCCCATGATTTTGAATTCGTAAGACAATATGCGGACCATGTTATCTTACTTGATAAGACAATAAAAAAAGAAGGAACCTTTGAAGAGGTTCGCCAATGTGAGGAATTTAAAAAAGTATTTGGGAGAGGTATAGATGAATATTCTCTATGATATAATGGAAAAAATACTGCCCTTTTCTTGGGTAGAATATAATTTTATGAAGAATGCATTACTGGCAATTATTATTATAACCCCCTTATTTGGGATTCTGGGAACTATGGTTATAAATAATCGTATGGCCTTTTTTTCAGATGCCTTGGGTCATTCTGCCTTGACCGGTATTGCAGTGGGTACCATATTTGGTATTTCTGATACTAATATATCTATGGTTTTATATGCTATTATCTTTGCAATTCTACTTAACTATATTAAACGTAGAAAAACCTTATCTACAGATACGGTTATATCGGTTTTTTCTTCCCTAAGTATGTCTATCGGCCTAATGATTCTGTCTAAAGGGGGGAATTTTTCTAGGTATTCCAGTATGCTGGTAGGGGATATTCTTAGTATAACCGTTAAGGAAGTGGGTTTGTTATGTATTATCTTTTTTATCACATTGATATATTGGTTACTTGCCTTTAATAAGCTCCATTCAGTGGGAGTAAATATATCTCTTGCCAGAAGTAAAAATATCAAGTCTAATCTTCTAGAAGATTCCTTTAGTATATTAATTGCTATTATCGTAATGTTATCCATAAAGTGGGTAGGTATTTTGATTATTAATGCATTACTGATACTGCCCGCTGCAACCAGTCGAAATATAGCTTCAAATGTCAGAGAATATCATTTGTTTTCGATTTTAGTGGCGATTTTTTCAGGTGTTATTGGCCTTGTTTTATCCTTCTATCTAGGAACGGCTACGGGGCCTACGGTGGTAATTATTGCAGCTATCTTGTTTTTTGCTACCCTATTTATTAGCTCCATTAAAAGCAAATAGTATTTATATGGTATTTTATGTTTATACTATAGAAATGTATAAATATATTTGTTATCATATATATAGAGAGCTGATTACATAAGCCTACAATAGGGATTACCTAGATTGTATTGGAGGGATTTATGGAAGAATCGAAACTGGTTAAGTATTTAAAAATCTTTGTAAATCTACTATTTGCCATAGGGGTTGTAATATTTTTGTTTTTTATTGTTCCTAAATTACTTGGCTTCTTTTTGCCCTTTGTAATAGGGTGGATTGTAGCCATGATTGCAAATCCTTTAGTGAGGATTTTGGAAAAGAAGGTAAAACTTCTTCGTAAACATAGTTCAGCCATTATTATAATAGTAGTTATTGCTGCTATTATAGGAGCTATGTACTTAATTATATCAATGCTTATTAGAGAAAGTAAGCAGCTTGCAGGAGATTTACCGGCTATTGTAGAACATTTTGAGCTGCAGCTTAGTAACCTGTCTATTAAAATAAGGGAATTAAGCGGGGATATGCCGGAGGCTATACAGAAATTTATCAATAATTTATTAGATAATGTCAACAAAAATCTTATAGAATTTGAGCCTAGGGAAGATTTATTAACTTTTAGTGTGGCCAGCAACCTGGCACATAATATTGCAGATTTTTTCTTGACTCTTATTATAACCATCTTATCGGCATACTTCTTTATTGCCAAGAGAGATGAGCTTATGGAAGGCTGTAAAAAGATTTTGCCCGGTGCTGTGGTGGAAGGATGGCATTTTATTTATGGTAACTTTACTAAGGCTGTAGGGGGTTACTTTAAAGCTCAGTTTAAAATAATGCTGGTACTAACAGTAATAATGATGGTAGGCTTTGAAATTTTAAGGGTTTCATACTCCTTTTTGCTGGCACTGGGAATAGCATTTTTGGATTTTTTACCTGTATTTGGTACAGGGGCCGTGCTTTGGCCTTGGGCCTTGGCCGATATGCTGTCAGGTAATTATTTTAGAGCTGTGGGGCTGGTAATTATATACTTAGTATGTCAGGTGGTTAAGCAGATATTACAGCCTAAGATGGTTGGTGATAGTATAGGTTTAAGTCCCCTTAGTACATTAATCTTCTTATATATAGGATATCAGCTATACGGTGTTGTGGGAATGATATTTGGTGTACCCATAGGCATGGTAATTGTTAATTTATATAGAATAGGGATGTTTGATAGACTAATCAAAGGCTTCAAGATTATTATACATGACCTCAACGAGTTTAGAAAATTTTAAAAAATTTACATTATAATTCAAAAGTTCCATGTACAAAAATGAAAATATATGGTAATATATAGTGTAAAAATTACAAATTATAGTTAACATGAGTTGAGGAGTATGAAAAAATGAATAGTAACAATTATAGCCTAAAAAATGATACTGTAATTACAGCAGATGAAATTCGTCAAATACTTGAAAAATACCGTATAGGAAAAAAACCATTGGCTAAATTGCTTGGATGGGGAGAGACAACAATTATACGCTATATGGAAGGAGATATTCCCACTAGTGAGTATTCTAATAAGTTAAAAACACTATTGGACAACCCTGGGTATTATTATGAATTACTAATGAGAAGAAAGCACTGCCTAACCAATGTAGCTTTTAAAAAGACTAAAAAAGCAGTACTTGCTAGGATTATGGCCTCAAAGATTTACGTTGCTGCATATTATATCATTAATAAGACCGATGCTGAAATTTGTGCCAGCTATATTCAATTTTTACTTTATTACATACAGGCATTTTCACTTTCACTATATGATAAGGAGATTTTCCAAGAAGATTACAAGATAAATAAAGAAGGTAAACCTTTTCCCCAGTTATATAAAACCATGAAAAGGTGTGGTATTAGTACTTTGGAAATAGGGGAAGAATTTCTTAAGGAAGATGAAAGAAGGCTTATAGATGAAGTATTAAATGCTTTCTCCTGGTTTGGACCAAGGGCCTTACATGCAATGATGCTCTATGAAAGAAGTATGTTAAAGATATCCCGGGATAGATATAATAATAAAATCGTATCAAAAGAATGCCTAAAAGATTATTTTAAAGAGATATGTAAAGAGTATGATATTAATGGAGTTGATGATATAAAGAAGTATCCCGATCAATGTATTACTATTGTCTATCAAGCAAATTAAAATGAAATAAGTAAATTAATGACCGTATAGGGCAGAGATATGCTACTATACGGTCATTTATAATAAAACTCTTATCCGTTATTTTGTTTATTACGTCGATCTCTCATTCTAAGGGTAGAGTCTAGTATTTTCTTACGAATTCTAAGATTCTTTGGTGTAATTTCCAGTAATTCATCAGTTTCAATAAATTCCAGAGCCTGTTCTAGGCTTAATATTCTAGGTGGGGATAGTCTTAAGGCATCATCGGATCCGGCTGCCCTCATATTGGTAAGCTGCTTTCGCTTACATACGTTAACTTCAATATCTTCAGTCTTAGGGCTTTGACCGATTACCATACCTGAATATACTTTTGTGCCCGGTTCAATAAATAAGATCCCTCTGTCTTGAGCGTTATATAAGCCATAGGCGGTACTTTCACCGGTTTCAAATGCAATCAGGCTGCCGCTTTTACGGTACTGTATATCACCTTTAAAAGGCCCGTATCCGCTGAAGATAGTATTCATAATACCGGTGCCTTTGGTATCCGTAAGAAAATCTCCCCGGTATCCGATTAGACCTCTGGCAGGAATTATAAATTCAATTCGAGTATTACCGGTACCGGTAGTACGCATATCTACCATTTCACCTTTTCTTTGGCCTAATTTCTCAATAACAGTACCTGCAAATTCATCCGGTATATCAATAACTGCCCGCTCCATAGGTTCAAGCTTATTGCCAAGTTCATCTTCCTTATACAAAACTTCCGCTTTGCTGACTGAGAACTCATATCCTTCCCTTCTCATATTCTCTATTAGAACTGAAAGATGAAGTTCACCTCTTCCGGATACCTTAAAGCTTTCTGTTGTGTCAGTTTCTTCAACCCTAAGGCTGACATCGGTATTTAATTCCTTGAATAAACGCTCCCTAAGATGCCTTGAGGTTACATATTTACCTTCTGTACCGGCAAAAGGACTGTCATTTACATTAAAATACATTGCTATGGTTGGTTCTGAAATTTTTTGAAAAGGCAGGGCCTGAGGATAATCAGGGGAACAGATTGTATCCCCAATTTGAAGTTCTGAAATTCCCGATACTGCTATGATAGAACCGATTGTAGCTTCTGAAACCTCAACACGTTTTAAACCGTCAAATTCATAAAGCTTACTGATTTTAACCCGGCTGCTCTTGTTGGGATTATGGGCGTTTACTATTACTACATCATCATTAACATGGATGGTTCCCCTATCTACCTTACCTATACCGATACGTCCCACATATTCATTGTAGTCAATTGTACTGATAAGGATCTGGGTACCACTATTTGGATCACCTTCAGGTGCAGGAATATAGTCAATTATTGTATCAAAAAGAACTTCCATATTGGAGCCTTTAACATCAGGGGAAGTGGAGGCATATCCTGATTTTGCTGAGGCAAATATAAATGGACAATCTAACTGCTCATCATCAGCCTCTAGTTCTATTAATAATTCCAGTACTTCATCTACCACTTCTAAAGGTCTTGCTTCAGGGCGGTCTACTTTGTTTATACAAACTATAACCGGCAGTGACAAATCAAGTGCATTTTTAAGAACGAATTTTGTTTGTGGCATTGGTCCTTCAAAGGCATCTACTACTAGGATTACCCCTTCGGCCATTTTTAAAACTCGTTCAACTTCGCCGCCAAAATCCGCATGACCCGGTGTATCTATAATATTTATTTTTATACCTTTATAGTTTACGGCTGTATTTTTGGACAGAATGGTAATGCCTCGTTCCCTTTCTAGGTCATTGGAATCCATAACCCGATCCATTATATTCTGATTGGAACGAAACACCCCGCTTTGTTTTAATAACTCGTCTACCAAGGTGGTTTTACCATGGTCTACATGAGCAATTATAGCGATATTTCTAATATCCTCACGCTTCATTGGTTTATTACCTTCTTTCTTTTCTAGCATTCCATTCTAGACAACTTCATCATTGTATCAAAGGAGATAGTAAAAATCAACGTTAGATTCAGATAATTTTCATAAATTTTTACAAAAATGTTGTATAATCTAACAAAATATGCTAACTAATATAATATATGTAAAATTTTACTTCTAAATTATATTTTTTTGCATATATATTATCATAGGTAAATGAATGCTGTTACAGTAACAGATAAATTTGCCCAGAAATTTAAAGCGCAGTGGCGTATATACGTCACAAAAGAAGGGAGAGGTACGATATGTCGGATAAAGTATTTGAAAACAATCAAGTAAGTATTGCAGGAGAAGTAGCAACAGAATTCACATTTAGCCATGATGTATTTGGAGAGGGGTTTTATGTCGTAGACGTACTGGTCAAAAGATTAAGTGATGCCTATGACATTATACCTATCATGGTGTCTGAACGTCTTATTGACGTAAAACAGGATTACAGGGGGAAATATGCGGAGGTAATAGGTCAATTTAGATCCTATAACCGCCATGAAGAAAACAAGAACAGATTAGTGTTGTCAGTATTTGCCAGGGATATTAGAATTGTCGATGAAATATCCGAAAATGTAAAGCCTAACTTTATATTTTTGGATGGTTATGTATGCAAACCTCCTGTATACCGTAAGACTCCTTTAGGCCGGGAGATTGCAGATATTTTACTGGCAGTGAACAGGCCTTATGGAAAATCAGATTATATTCCCTGCATTAGCTGGGGTAGAAATGCCAGATATGCTGAAACCTTTGCTGTAGGAGGCCATGTCCAGATTTGGGGAAGAATCCAAAGCAGGGAGTATCAAAAGAAAATCAGTGAAACAGAATTTGAAAAAAGAATAGCATATGAAGTTTCAGTAAGTAAGTTAGAATATTTAGATGAAACTTAATATATAGAAAAATAAATAGAAAAAGTAAAAAGGAGACTGACAAAATAGTACAATTACTGCTATTTAAGTCAGTCCCTATTTTATTTGTTTCAAATAAAAGGCTAAATTATCTAAATCATCGAAATTTATGGAATGATACCATTAAATCTATTGACATCTACTGGGCCAAATGTTAATATAGTTTTATAAATAATGTGAAATATTGCTTGAGGTAGAGGCGCAATATTCAAGAGTACACTGTTTGATATTTCAGGGATAGATGAGGCAGTGGAAAGGGGATGTTGCCGAAGTGATAATAATCCTGAGTTATTATCGCTGGGCATATGGTGAATAACCATGTGACTGTCATCATGTGAATGGATGGAGTGCTGCCTAAAGAAATTACGTAGTGTTAATATTTTTACGTATAGAATTCTTTAGTGTCGACTCTGTAGTCGACTTTTTTTACGCATAATCATATCATAAATACTAACTGCAATATATTTTCACGAATGTAATATGTAGATTAATAGAGGTAAATTGATTAAAATTTTTTGGAGGTGTCATTATGGCTTTATTTAAAGGAGCAGGTGTTGCAATCGTTACACCATTTAATGAAAATAATGAGGTGAATTACGAGAAACTAGGTGAGCTGATTGATTTTCAGATAGCCAATGGAACTGACAGTATAATAATATGTGGTACAACAGGAGAAGCTTCTACCCTTACTCATGAGGAACATTTAGAATGCATTAAGTATACAGTTGAAAAAGTTAATAAAAGAGTTCCTGTAATTGCAGGAACAGGATCTAATTGCACAAATACAGCCATATATCTATCAAAAGAAGCTGAAAGCTATGGTGTAGACGGTTTGCTTATAGTAACACCATATTATAATAAAGCCACACAAAAAGGATTGATTGCACATTATACTGCCATTGCTAACAGTGTATCACTTCCTATTATTATGTATAATGTTCCGGGAAGAACAGGCTGTAATATGCTGCCACAAACTGTTGCTAGTTTAGTTAAAAATGTGGATAATATAGTTGGAATAAAGGAAGCCAGTGGAAATATTGCGCAAGTAGCAGAGATTATGAATCTTACAGAGGGTAATATAGATTTATATTCAGGCTGCGATGAGATGATTGTACCGGTTTTATCTCTAGGTGGAATTGGGGTTATTTCCGTATTATCCAATGTAGCACCACAAGAAACCCATGATATGGTTGAAAAATATCTAGAAGGAGATCTGGTAACAAGCAAAGATCTGCAACTTAAATTTATTCCCCTAATAAATGCCTTATTCTGTGAAGTAAATCCCATACCTGTAAAGGCTGCACTAAATCTAATGGGCTTTGAAGTGGGTAATCCCAGAATGCCCCTAACCAATATGGAACCGGCCAATCTAGAAAGATTAAGAAATGAATTAAATAAATGTAATATTAAAACCGTATAATAAGGAACAATAGTATTTCTACAATTGGAGGAAGCATATGATAAATATCATTTTACGTGGTTGTAACGGCAGAATGGGCAGGGAAATTACCGGCTTATTAGAAGAAGATGATACAGCTGCCATTGTAGCCGGCATTGATATATCTATAAGCAGTGATAATAAATTTCCGGTATTTTATAGCTTTAAGCAATGTAATATACCGGCAGACGTAATTATAGATTTTTCATCACCGGTAAATGTTAGGGAAATGCTTGATTTTGCCATAGACCGTGGTATCGGAATTGTACTGTGCACCACAGGATTTTCAAAGGAAGACCAAAGGCTTATAGAAGAGGCTTCAAAGCTAATTCCTATACTTAAGTCGGCCAATATGTCCATGGGCATAAACTTGATTTTAAAGCTTGTTAAGGAAGCAACCAAGGCCCTAAGTGATGCAGGCTTTGATATTGAGATTATAGAAAAACATCATAATAAAAAGGTGGATGCTCCCTCAGGAACGGCTCTAGCTATTGCAGATGCCATTAATGATGCCTTAGATAACCAATATGAATATGTATATGACCGAACCAATATCCGTGCTCCGAGACAAAAGAAGGAAATCGGTATATCTGCCGTAAGGGGAGGTACCATTGTCGGTGAGCATGATGTAATATTTGCCGGTAGTGACGAGGTCATTGAAATAAAGCATACAGCTTATTCAAAAGCTATCTTTGCCAAGGGGGCCATCCAAGCGGCAAAATTCTTGCCCGGCAAACCGGCAGGTATATACACAATGAATGATGTAATTGGGTAAGAATATCTTTTTCGGAAAAATAAAATAAATTAATATTAATAACCCTAAATTTTTGCTATATGTGCTTTTTAAATATAAAAAAGCAGCTTATAAGTAATTTTTAGGGTTTTAATATATAAAAGAATAATTATATGGTATATATTAGATTTGTTCACAATTTTTTCGTATTCTTAGTGTAATATACAAATTATAAAGAAACGCTATTTAAGGAGGAGACTGTTTTGATTGAGGTAAAAAATCTAGTAAAGCGATATGGAAATCATACCGCTGTAGATGATTTATCATTTACCGTTGATAAGGGGCAGATTCTTGGATTTTTAGGACCCAATGGTGCCGGAAAATCCACCACTATGAACATAATAACAGGTTATATATCTGCCACTGAGGGAACGGTAACAGTTAATGGGGTGGATGTATTTGAAGAACCCGAAGAAGTTAAAAAGATGATTGGATATCTGCCGGAATTTCCACCTTTATATCCGGATCTTACGGTATTGGAATATTTAAATTTTGTGGCAGATATAAAGAAAGTAAAACGATCCTTAAGAAAACAGATGGTGGAAGAAGTTATGGAAGCCACTAAGATAACAGATATGAGGAATCGTTTGATTAAGCATTTATCTAAAGGATACAAGCAAAGGGTTGGTCTTGCCCAGGCCATAATGGGTTATCCTGAGTTAATTATTTTAGACGAGCCTACTGTGGGACTTGATCCAAAGCAAATTATTGAAATAAGGGAATTAATCCGTGAACTAAGTAAGAATCATACGGTTATCCTAAGTTCACATATTATGCAGGAAGTTAGTGCAGTATGTGACAGCGTTATGATAATAGATAAAGGGAAATTAATATTACAGGATAAACCGGAAAATCTCAGTATGCATTTTGGTTCTACCGGAGGTTTAAAACTGGTAATCCGCGGTGATAAAGATTCCATAATGAAAGAGCTTGGTAAAATAGATAGAATTACAAAGTATGAGGAAAATGAAGCCCTAGAAGAAGGGACAATCAATGTAACTGTATATTGTAAGGAAGATGATGATATAAGAGAAGAAGTTTTCTATAGTATGAGTAAAAACAAAACCCCTATTTTAGAGATGCAGTCCATTAGAATGAGCTTGGAGGATATTTTCCTTAAAGTTACTCAGGATAACAGCTCTACCGACTCTTCTAATGCTGAGTCTGAAGAAGCTGACAATAATAGGAAACAGCCCGAGGGAATAATATCATCTAAGGGTGAGGAGGAGGATTCAAATGCTGGCGATTTATAAAAAGGAGTTACGTTCTTACTTTACATCTATGATTGGATATGTATTTATAGCTTTATTTTTAGCTATTATAGGTATCTTTTTCTATAATAATAATCTATTAACCAGATCCGCTAATTTTGAACATACAATTGCTAATGTAAGTTTTATTTTCGTTTTATTGGTACCGCTACTTACTATGCGTATAATGGCAGAAGAAAATAAACAAAAGACAGATCAGCTTCTTTTGACATCCCCTGTTAGTGCCACAGATATTGTTATGGGAAAGTTCCTGGCGGTATTTACCATATTATTCATGGTAATTGCCATTATAAGTACATATCCCTTAATAATGACTAGGTATGGTCAAGTACCCTTTGCCTCTTCCTATGCCAGTATTGTAGGATTTTTGCTTTTAGGGGCCTCATACCTTGCTATGGGATTATTCTTATCTTCCCTAACTGAAAGTCAGGTTGTAGCGGCAGTAATTACTTTTATTGTCTTTTTCTTCACATTATTTATGGATGGTCTGGCCAGTAGTATTTCTACTACTAATAAAACAGCCTTTATCTTTTTTACTGCTTTAATCTTAATTCTTTGTTTTATATTATGGATAATGATGCATAATCTGACAGTATCACTGGGTGTTGGTATTATTGGTGAAGTGATTTTAACATATATTTATATGAACAAGCCCACCCTGCTTGACGGTGCTGTTGTAAAAATGTTTGGCTGGTTGTCTGCTACTGCCCGTTTTAACAACTTTTACATGGGAATATTTAACTTGGCAGATATCATCTATTATTTAAGTATTACCTTTATATTTTTGTTCCTGTCAACCCAAGTCATTAAGAAGAAGAGATGGAGCTAAGGAGGTGGGAAGCAGTGAGCAATAATAATCAAAATAAGGACATGATAAATAATCAAAATGAGCTTAATAAGGATGATAATAATATGAATAATAAAAATGGCTTCTTTAAAGAGATAAAAGCTTCCTTTACCGGAAGAAAATTTGTCAGTGGGGCCTATGTATCCATAATATCTGCAATAGTTATCATATTAGTGCTTCTTGCAAATCTGATTATAACAGAGTTTGATTTAAAGATTGATTTAAGTTCTGAAGGCATATATACCTTAACAAAGGAAACTAAAGAATACATAAAGAATATGGAAGATGAGGTTACAATTTATTATTTAATTGAAGCAGGTAATGAAGCACCTATGTTTCAAAGGATTGCTGAGAAGTTTGATAGTCTTTCCGACCATATTACCTTGAAGCAGAAAGACCCTATTCAGTACCCAACCTTTACTAAGGAATATGTGGATGATGAAGTTTCTCTTAATAGCTTTTTAGTTGTAAATGAACGTACTAAGCAGGCTAAATATGTGGATTATAATGATATGCTTGTGCAGGAGTTTAACCAGCAGTATTTTCAGTATTATACAGTAGGAATTGACGTAGAAGGTCAGCTTATATCAGCAATTCAATATGTAACAAATCCTGATCTTCCGGTTGTCTATTATACAGTTGGCCATGAGGAATATGAGATTGGATCACTTTTTAATGAGATTATGTCGAAAATGAATATTGACATACTTCCTCTTCAAACCTTAACGGTAGAAAAAGTACCGGATGATTGTAATGTCTTATTAATCAATGCACCAAAGCTAGACTTTTCCGATGCAGAATTGAATATGATTAAGGAGTATATGGCAGCAGGTGGTAATGTAGTTATTGTTATGGACTATCAGACACAGGATTTTGCCAATCTTAATTCCCTTATAAATTATTACGGCATTCAGATGGAGAAGGGAATTATATGTGAAGGGGATACCGACATGTTTGTTCCCCTATATCCTAGATATATAGTTCCTAAAGTATTAGAACACGATATTACTAAGGGCTTATATAATAGCAATCGTATAGTAGTTACACCAAAATCCTCCGGACTTAGAATTATGGATAATATAAAAAGTTCATTAACCGTAGAACCTCTATTAGAGACATCGGATAAGTCATATTCCAAGATAAATGATAATCCTGAGACTCTTATGAAAGAAGAAGGAGATATAGAAGGTCCCTTCTATATAGGCTTAAAGTCTAGCGATACCTTTAACAACGTAACATCCAATATGGTAGTATATACCTCTGAAATGATATTTGATGATAATATGCTAAGCAGCTATGGCAATTTCCATCTACTGGTTAATACTATAGGTAATCTTGTAGGAGAGCTAGAAACCATATCTGTAAGGGCTAGATATCTATATCCTGAGCCCCTAAATATCACACAGAAGCCGGCATTGATATGGGCTGCTATAGCAATTGTTATTCTTCCTGTGATTATCCTTACATCAGGTGTCATTGTTGTTGTTAAGAGGAGGAAGCGTTAATGACAAAGAGAAAAAAGAAAAACCTGCTTACCTTAATCTTTCTTGTAGTGATGTTGGGCCTAATGTCAGGCTTTTATGTATGGTATCTCAATAAGAACAAGGATAGGGGTGAAACTGCAAGTGAAGACGATTCCCTCATTCTTGCCACTATGGATCCTGACCTTATAGAAAGAATCCACTTTAAAAATGATGAAGCAGATATGATTTTGATTCTTGAGGATGATACCTGGGTAACCGAAGCAGACAAAGAACGGCCCATTAAGCAAAATTATGTAGATAATATGATTAGTATTATTGATGAGGTAAAGGCAGAACGTATAGTAGATGAAAAACCTGAGGATCTTGCACAATATGGTCTTGTAAGTCCCTATGCCTCTCTTAAGGCCACACAGTCAGACGGAAAAAGTGTTACTTTATTATTAGGAGACGAGGTTAGTGGGGGACAGGGTTATTATGCCAAATTAGATGGAAATGATACTGTATTTATAGTTCCCACTCTTTATGGCACCTACCTATCTTACAGTGATGTTAGTATGACTCAGGTTGATAACGGACCTTCCTTAACCTCTAATGATATTTATCATATTGAGGTTCTTAAAAAGGATGGGGAGGACTTTGAACTGATTTATGATGAAGATTCTAAGTATCATAAGGCAGGTACTCCCCTGCTTTCATGGGCTGTCCTTAAACCTTTTGAAGAACCATATTCAGCAGACAGCTCTAAGGTATCAGAGGTAATATCTAATTTCACAAGATTTTATTTTCTATCCTGCGTGGACTATAAGGGAGAAGATTTGGCTAAATATGGCTTAGAGGATCCTACTGCTTCTATATTAGTAGAATACTATGAACAGCATGAAGAAGAGCTAGATGAGCCACAGAAGGATCCTGATACAGGAGAAGAAATAACTACAAAGACCGTCACTAAGGAGAAAAGCTTTAAGTTATACATTGGTAATCTGAATGATAAAGGAGATTATTATGTAAGAAAAGATGGAGAAGCTGCAGTCTATACCATGGAAGCAGAAGATGTAGATGCTATGCTTCAGGTAGATGCCTTTAGTATCTTAAGTACTTTCATAAGTATTTATAATATAGAAACGGTAGATCGTATAGATATCGATATCTCCGGTAAACCATATACTATGGAGATAAAGAGGGAAGTTACTACCGATAGTGAAGGAAATGAAGAAACCAAGGCTAGCTATTATTATAACGGTAAAGAGGTAGAAGAGGATACATTTAAGGATGTGTATCAAGTTATGATAGGAGCAAAATTTGATACACAGCTTAAAGAAGAAGTTTCTCTTAAGGAATTAGATCCGATTCTTACCATATCATATCATTTAGAAGATAGTGATAAGACTTATACCAGCAAATATTATCCTTATGACGAAAGTTTCTATATAGCAGACAACGGTGGTCCTATTATATTTAAAGCTGATAAAAGAAGAATTGACCAAATAATAAAGACTATAGAAGAGTTTAAAAAAGCAGAATAATAAAGTAATATAAAGTAATGGAGCATGTTTTCTTTTGAAACATGCTCCATTACTTGCCTTAGAGCCATTTTTATGCTTATTTGTAGAAATGATCATACAACTTGTACGAATATTCATAGCATTGACATAATATACTAACATATAGGATAATCAAGCTAGTAACAAGTAATAAGCCTGGACAAACCTAGACGGGAGGAGGTAGGCTATGAATACTAAGAATAAGTTTATTATAATTGGTATCTGTATAATAATTGTAATAGCAGTCTTGGCAGCCAATATCATTAGGAGAATCAAGACTGATGAATATGGGGAAACTGAAGAACTTGTAAAGGAAAAGGTTATATCAAAGGCAGAGGCATACCGCTTACTAAGTTACCTTGAATATGATAGGGCCTCAAGAGAAGCCCTATCAATGGAAATTACATATAAGGATGAGGATATGTCAGGCTGGTATGACAGCTATGTTAATGCTGTATATAAAATGGGTCTGATAGAAGCTAGTATTACAGAATCTCCTAAGAAAGCCTTGACCTTAGGACAGTGTAAACAGCTAATTGATAAGCTTATAACCTTACATACACAGCTTCAAGGGGTATACCAAAACTTATCCTTTGACTTTTTAGATTCAGATAAGGCAATGCCTATATCACAGTTTTTAGAGCTATATAATGTTCTTCTTGGGTTAATTCCGGAAGAAGAGAAGCTTGTTAAGGATGAGCTTTTATTTGTTCTAGATAAGGAGGATTCTGAGGAAGGAAAGGATAGAATAGTAACTGACAAGGGTAATTACTATTATCAAAATGCCAAAGATTATGAAGGAATATTCTATCCTGAAGTAAAAAGATCATATGAAAGTCTTACCGGTGAAGAAATACTAAAACGTTTTAATAATAAAGGTATAGAAGTCCTTGTCTCTGCCAATGAGATTGTATATATTAAAAAAATCCATACTGATAAGATTGTAATTAATAATGTTTGGATTGAGGAAGGAAAAGAACTTAAGGTTCAAACTTTTATAAATGGAATACATAAAGAGTTTGAGACCTTATATAAACTTTCTCAGAATTTAGAAAGAATTGTGGGAGATATCACCATAGAAAATGGATATATTGTTAGCATAAGTATAAAGCCTGATATCATTCAGGGTAAGGTTTTATTATCAGGGGAAGATTTTATTGAGATTGAGGGATATGGAAAGATACCACTGGATGCAAATTATAAGATCTATAAAATATACGGGGATCTTTCCATGGAAAAAACCAATAGTATCTTAGTAGGTTATGATACAACAGATTTTGTAGTATCGGGGGGAAAGGTAAGTGCGGCCTTAATTAGGGAAAGTATAAAGGCAGAAAATATCAGAGTACTACTTCATACCACAGGTTTTAAAGATATATATCATAGTGAGATTGAATTTGGTGCTACAACTGATTTTATTGTTAAGCTAAAGGATAAAGAAAAAAAATATTCGGCCGATGAAACCATAAAATTACAGCCGGGGGATAAGATGTTATCATCCGGTAGAATAATTATTGAGCCTGTTTCAGATAGGGGAAAGATTAAACTTTTATCAGTGGAGCGTTCTTATGGTAAACCGAAATATAGGGGGAGAATAGAGATTGCAGAAACAGATAAGGGGCTTCTTATTGTTAATGAACTGCCCTTAGAAGAGTATCTATATGCGGTTATTCCCAGTGAGATGCCTACATACTATGGCTTAGAGCCCTTAAAAGTTCAGGCGGTTTGTGCCAGAAGTTATGCATATAAGCATCTTGTTGCCAATAGCCTAAGCAAATATGGGGCCCATGTGGACGATAGTGTAGCATATCAGGTTTATAATAATATTGAGGAAAATGAAGATTCCATCTTAGCTGTTAAGGATACCTATGGAAAAGTAGTGGAGTATGAGGGAGAGGTAATTACGGCATATTATTTTTCAACTTCCTGTGGCCATACTACAGGAGTAGAGCATGTATGGTCAGGGGGATCAGCAATTCCTTACTTAAGCGGAAGACTACTGACAGAAGAAGGGGATAGCGAAGATGTAATATCTGACGGGGAAGATGGTTTATACAAAGATCTTACAAAAGAAGAAAATTTCAAAAGCTTTATACTGGATGAGGAATTTGTCACCTATGACAGCGGCTTTAATTGGTACCGGTGGAATGTTACCATAGATATAAAAGATATAAAAGAGAATATAGACAAAAAGCTTGAAGGTAGATATAAGGCTAATCCTAATCTAATAAAAACTTTGGTTAGTAAAAATCCTAAGGATAAAGATGCGGTATATGAAAGTCTCCCTGTTACTACAGTGGGAGATATTGTGGATATTTACGTCAAAAAAAGAGGGACCGGTGGAATAATCACTGAATTAATAATCCAGGGTACTGAAAAGACAATTAAAGTTCAGACAGAATATAATATAAGGGCCCTTTTGTCACCGGCAAATTCTTTAGTCTATCGTTTAGATGGGGAAGGGGTAAAAGATTTAAGCTTGCTGCCCAGTGCATTTTTCTTCATAGATAAAAAAATGGAGGATGGGAAGCTATCTGCCTTTACATTTACCGGAGGCGGTTATGGCCATGGTGTAGGAATGAGCCAAAACGGGGTTAAATCCTTGGCAGATGCCGGAAAGAAATATGATGATATAATAACCTATTTTTATAGAGGAACGAATCTTGGATTTATTTATCAATAGTAATTTCATGGGGAGGATTACGATAAAGCTGTTTAAGTTCATCCCAAGATTTATCTTGGAGAAATTGGTTTATTTCAGCCCCTATAAATAATAAATACATACAAAAGTATAGCCAAAGCATGAACAATACAATGGTTGTTAGGCTTCCATACATAGAAGCATAGTTGGAATAATGGTCAATATAATAGGAGAAGGCATAGGAAAATCCCATCCATCCCCCGGCACATATCATAGCTCCCGGAACTTCTTTTGATACCTTGGTCTTTCTGTTAGGTACCACAATATAAATAACTAAGAAGAATACAAAAAGTGTAATAAGACCTACAATAGTGCGAAGGCTTATAATAACCAAGGCTAAATCCTGTAATACGGGAAATCGTCTTGTGGTCCAGAAGTATAATTTATTACCAAAAACAAAAAGCACTATGCTGGCAACCAACATTATGGCAAATACCAAGGTATATATTGTAGAAGTAATTCTAAGAAAGAGGGTATGCCTGGTTTCTTGTATATTGTATACAGAATTTAGACCCTTCATAATTGCAAAAAAACCCTTTCCGGCGGACCAAAGAGCAGTAATAGCCGTAATAGAGATTAGGGTACCGGAATTGGTTCTTTCATAGACATCAGTAATTACCCTAACTACAAAAGAATTAAATGCCTTAGGAAAAATCTGTGTAAAAATTGTAAGTATAGTGCTTTCTTGTATATTAAAAAAAGGAACTATACTAAGTAAAAACATTATAAAAGGGAAAAAAGAGATGATGATGAAGAAGGCAGCTTGAGCAGAAAAGGCTGACACATAATCATCTCTTATTTTTCTTGAAAATAATGTTGTTAATTTTAAAATTGATTTAATCATACAAAACCTCAATCCTAAATAGTAAGACGATGTTTCATTATATTATATGTAAGTATAAAACATACTATTATTTTAATCAATAATATTCCTTAGTCAAGAGTTTGCATATGAAAAAATATTTGCTAACCACTTATAAACTCTTGATTTTTATTTGTATTATGGTTATTATGTTAGATAGAGAGCTTTTAGATAATTATGGTATAATTCATAGGTCATAAGTTCTAAGAGAAGGAGATTAGAGTATGATTAATTTTGAAGAAGAAATCGAAAAATTCCAACCCAGTCCGGAAATAGAACAGGCAGAAGATGTGATTTATAATAATGATTTGATGGATATCTCGGATATTTTAAAGGAACTTATTAAGGAAAAAGAATAACTCATTATGATTAAGGAAGTTAGGTGGGGATAAAGTATGGTATGTCCAAATTGCCAAAAGAATATTTCAGGCAATAAAAAAAGCTGTAATCATTGTGGCCAGGACTTAACATTATATAAGAAAGTCTTAATGGCTTCAAATATGTATTATAATAATGGTTTGGCAAGGGCTAAGGTCCGGGACTTATCAGGGGCAATAACTGCATTAAAGAAGAGTCTTGAACTTAATAAAGCCAACACAGATGCAAGAAATTTATTGGGATTAATATATTTTGAAATGGGCGAAACAGTGGCTGCACTCAGTGAATGGGTGATTAGCAAGCATTTTAAGCCTGATGATAATGATGCAGAACGGTACATCAATGCAGTTCAGGAAAATCCCACCAAGCTTGATGGACTTAATCAGGCAATTAAAAGATATAATAATGCCTTGGTTTTTGCAAAGCAAGGTAGTGATGATTTGGCTACTATACAGCTAAAGAGAGTTATTTCACTAAATCCTCATTTTCTTCGTGCTTATCATTTACTTGCATTAATTTACATGAAAAACCAAGACAAAGAAAGGGCTAAAAAATGCCTACTAAAAGCTGCTAAGATAGATGTGTCTAATACAACTACATTAAAGTATCTGAGGGAGCTTGAAGCACAGCCAAGTTTGACCCGTAGTACGGAGACATCATCTAACATAGACAATAATCAACCTTCAACTATTATGCCTATTTCATCTTACCGTGAGGATAAGCCCAATGTTATGGCTTTTGTAAATTTGGTGATTGGTGTAATAATAGGCTTGTCCGTATCCTTATTTTTGCTTATACCTTCAATTAAAAACAACGAGGTTTCCAATAAAAACAAAGACGTTGTGGACTATTCTGAGAAATTAGCTGCATTGGAGGAAAAGGATACCGCTATAGCAAAATTACAAGATGAAAAAGCCCAGCTGCAGTTAAAGCTTGATGCCTTGCAGCAGGAACTAGACAGTATAGAAGAACCAAATAATAATCCCCAGTTATATGATCCCTTATTTGAGGCATCCTCCCTTTATATGAATGAATTAACAAAGAGAGAAAGAGACAGGGAGCTTTTAGGTATTGCAGAAATTCTTAGTACAATAGATACAAGCCAATTTGAGTCAGAGGAATCCTTACAGCTGTATGAAAGGCTTACTCAGGAGATATTTCCTATAGTTTCTGATCAGTTATACGATGAAGGACATGACTTATATAGTGCTGGGAAGTATGAAGAAGCATTAGAAACTTTAAATATGTCATATAACTATAATTCTGATAATGTTGATGCTATTTATTTTATAGCAAGGTCATATCACCGACTAGAAGACTATGAGAATGCCAGAGTTTATTATGAGATAGTTATTAATGATTTTTCTGATTCAAGAAGATTTAATGATGCAAAGCAATTTTTAAACAGTATATCTGAAGATTAAAGATATAAAATCAACTAAAAGTTGTTAAATAACTTATGATAAAAGTTTAGGAAAAAGACGTTTTAATTAAAATGTCTTTTTTCTTAAGCATACATGGAAAAAATAGTAAGAAATAGATAAAAATAGTATGAACGGAGGGGAATATTCTAATGCAAAATGGCAAGATGCATCCAAAATTTGAGAAGAAACCGGGAAAGGAGGAAACGTCCTATGAGATAAATCAAAGGTGTTTAATTATTAGGTTGAATGATGAGCTAGATCATCATAATGCAGTTAAAATTAAGGAGAAGGCAGACAGAATAATAGAAAGAAATCATATTAAACATATTATATTTGATTTTTCCGGTGCTAATTTTATGGACAGTGCGGGGATAGGTGTGATTATGGGCAGATATAAAAAAGTAATCTTTATAGGAGGAAAGATTGCTGTGGCAAGTGTTAACTCTACAGTGGATAGAATTTTTCGTATGTCAGGCCTTTATAAAATTATTAATAAATATGACACCGTAGAGGCGGCATTAAATCATTTGAAATAGTTATTAAACTATAAAGAAAGGGGATAAGTATTAAGATGGATAATACAAATAGGATGGTATTAGAATTTGAAAGTAGATCACAGAATGAAAGTTTTGCACGTACAGTAGTTGCTGCTTTTGTAGCTGCCCTAGATCCTACAATAGAGGAATTGGCTGATATAAAAACGGCTGTATCAGAAGCTGTTACAAATTGCATCATCCATGGCTACGGAGATAAAATCGGCATAATTACAATGCGCTGCTATATCCAAGATAATGAACTGACAGTAGAGGTTGAAGATAAGGGAAGAGGAATTGAAGATATTGATAAAGCCATGGAGCCTTTATATACAAGCAGGCCAGAATTAGAAAGGTCAGGCATGGGATTTTCTTTTATGGAGGCTTTTATGGACGAGCTTGAAGTGGAATCAATCCCTGGCCAAGGTACTCTGGTTAGAATGAAAAAAACTATAGGTAAAGAGGCTATAAAAGGGTTCACAAATCAAACAGGTCAGAGTGCAATTTAATTGATGGTATGAAGGGAGTGAGTTTTAATGTGGATACGCTTGAGCTGATTAAAAGATCAAAAGAAGGTGATAAGGAAGCTAGAGATAGAGTTGTTACAGAAAATATGGGTTTAGTCTGGAGCATTGTCCGCAGATTCACCAACAGGGGTCATGAGATGGAAGATTTATTTCAAATCGGTACCATAGGTTTGATAAAGGCAATAGATAAGTTTGACTCTTCATATAATGTAAAATTTTCAACCTATGCTGTTCCCATGATTACGGGAGAGATTAAACGATTTTTAAGGGACGATGGGATGATTAAAGTAAGCAGGTCATTGAAGGAAAGTGCCGCAAAGATAAGGGCTTTTAGAGAAAAGTGTGGGAATATGTATGGCAGAGAGCCTACTATTGAAGAAATCGAACGGGAACTTAATATTACAAGAGAAGAAATTTTGATGGCATTAGAAACCGGGGCAGAAGTAGAATCTTTATATAAAACCATTTATCAAGGTGACGGAAGTCCAATATATTTGATTGATAAATTAACAGAAGCAAAAGATGAAAGTGAAAATATGATAGATAAGCTTGCTTTAAAAGAAATTATTGCTTCCTTGGATGAAAAGGAGCAGTTAATTATCAAGCTTAGATACTTTAAAGATAGAACCCAAACAGATATTGCAAAAGAACTTGGTATATCTCAAGTGCAGGTATCCAGAATGGAGAAAAAAATTTTAAAAATTTTAAGAGAAAAGCTGGGTGCTTAAAGGCCTAATACATGTAATTTCCAGTATAGTTAATTTTATAAAAACACATAATAATACCAATAAATAATAATAACAAAGCATCAGATAAGTAAACTGATGCTTTTTTATTGATTAGGAGCGATAATATGATGTTGAAAAAAAGAAGAATTTTTCTACTGGGAGCCTTTCTTATTATAGCAGCCCTTGCTGTAGCCTTATGGGTTGGCTTTTTTACCGGAGATAAGAAAAGCGAATATGATGGCACATTAGTAGAAGTATCTACTGATGAAATCATACAGCCTTTATAAAGCTATTAAGTAGGAAGGTGATTTAGATGGAAAAGCAAAAGAGTAAAATCTCAGATGTTGTAAGGGAGAAAAACACAACGGTTAGAAACCAATATTATAACCAATATGTTAAGCAGGTTACTCCCACTTTTAGTACAGTAAAAAACTGTGTTATGGCTTATATAATCGGAGGTGCTATATGTGTAATCGGTCAAGGGTTAACAAGTTTTTTCTTGTCGAGAACCGGTGATATGGAGTTGTCAAAAGCCTATACTACCTTATGTCTGATTTTTTTATCCATTCTATCTACAGGATTAGGATTTTATCAGAAATTGGCAAAGTATGGGGGAGCAGGAACCCTGGTACCGATTACCGGTTTTGCTAATTCTGTTGCTGCGCCGGCAGTAGAATACAAAAAGGAAGGCCAGGTATTTGGTATAGGGTGTAAGGTGTTTACAATTGCAGGACCGGTCATCCTATATGGAATATTTACTTCATGGGTGCTGGGATTAATCTATTATATTCTAAAACAAATAGGTATAGTTTGAGTATATTTTGTTTAGAACAGGAGTTGTAAAGATGTCTCAAAAAAACAGTGATAATAAACATGAAGTAGGAATTAATAATAAGAAAATGGTGGGAAAGCAAAGTATTGCATTTGAAAATCCCCCTTATATTATAGCAGCTGCTTCCATAGCCGGTAAAAAGGAAGGAGAAGGCCCTCTAGGAAACTTATTTGATCAGGTTGTGGAAGATTCTATGTTTGGACAAGATAACTGGGAGGCAGCAGAAAGTGAATTAATGAAAATGACAGCCCAAAGGGCCCTTATGAAGGCAGAACTAAAAAATACAGATATTAGATATCTTGTAGGTGGAGATTTGCTTGGACAATTAATTGCTACATCTTTTGGAATAGCAGAGCTAAACATTCCCCTATTTGGAGTTTATGGTGCTTGTTCCACTATGGGAGAGGCAATGAGTCTTGGGGCTATACTGGTGGACGGAGCGTATGCCAAAAAGGTAATTGCCATAACTTCCAGCCATTTTGCAGGAGCAGAAAAGCAATTTAGATTCCCCCTAGATTATGGTAATCAAAGACCTTATTCTGCTTCTTGGACAGTTACGGGATCCGGTGCTGTTATATTATCCGATCAAAAAAGTCAAAAAAAGAAAGAGGGGGAACCGGATATAGTAATTACAGGGGTTACAACCGGTAAAATAGTTGATTATGGTATAAAAGATTCTATGAATATGGGTGCAGCTATGGCTCCGGCAGCCTTTGAAACTATAAAGCAAAATTTCGAGGATTTTAATATAAAGCCTGACTATTACGATAAGATAATTACGGGAGATTTAGGTTATGTAGGTAAGGATATTTTAATAGATTTGTTAAATGAAAAAAATTATGACATAAGCAAGCGGCATATGGATTGTGGCATAGAAATATATGATCAAGAAACCCAGGATACCCATGCCGGAGGAAGCGGCTGTGGCTGCTCTGCAATTACTTTTTGTAGTTATGTATTAAAACAATTAAAAGAAGGTATATGGAAGAGGGTATTATTTGTACCAACCGGTGCCCTCCTATCTCAGGTCAGTTTTAATGAAGGGAATACGGTTCCCGGTATTGCTCATGGGGTTATGGTAGAAGCCAGATAAAGGTAAAGGAAGGAGTGAAAATCCGTGGATTATATCATTACTTTTTTAGTAGGAGGAGCAATATGCGCCCTTACTCAAATTTTACTTGATAAGACAAAATTAATGCCGGGAAGGGTAATGGTAATACTGGTTTGCCTAGGTGCCCTATTGGGGGCTGTAGGTGTATATGAGCCTTTCTCAAAATGGGCCGGTGCCGGAGCCAACGTACCCTTAACCGGTTTTGGTAATAGCTTATTTCAAGGTATAAAAAAATCTGTAGATCAAGAAGGTTTTATAGGTATTTTTAAAGGAGGATTTTCAGCTTCTGCAGTAGGAATTTCAGCTGCATTAATTTTTTCTTATATAGCCTCTTGGTTCTTTGAACCGAAGATGAAGTCATAAATGTAAAACAGGTAGAACCCATTTCTATTAATCTAGGTTCTACCTGTTTATAAACTTTATGGATTAAACCAACTCCAAAAGTTATTTGAATCTTCATTTTGATTTTGCCCATCGGAATTATTGGGATCTTCTACATTTCCATTTTGGTTTCCGTTTTCGTTTCCATTTTCCGGATTATCCGGTGGTTCCTGGTTATCTGGGGGATTTTCTTCTCCATTATTAGGATTGCCGTTTTGATTTCCATTTTGATTACCGGGTAAATTGAAATCAAAAGGAGGATTAAATCCAGGGTGACTATGGACTGTACATTTGTCCTTAGGTAGTATATAAGGGGTATCATAGGTTACACCGGTTTCTGTCTTGTTAAGATATACTGCCTCTTTCTGGTTAGGACAAAATTCAGTAGCCAATTTATTTGTTTCCGTGCATATGTGTGCTTTTACATGGACGTCACATTTTACCCTAGGCTCGGATCCCTTGGCAAAATACTCAACTCTTACAGTATTACCTCCTAAATAATGATCACATAATCCCTCTACAGCTAATTTACCTGACTTAGTACATATCTTTGCAGAAACTATTGTATCGGGCATGGTAAAGTCTTTTTTCTCCAGACCTTTTTCAATATGAATTCTTTCCATAATAGTACGCCAAATTGTACGAGTATAGGTACGTTCTGACTGAGCTCTATTGTGATCAAAACCTCCCCATACAGAAGCTGTATAATAAGGAGTATAGCCTGAAAACCATAAATCGTTATAATCTGAAGTTGATCCTGTTTTACCTGCAACAGGCATATCAATTGCTTGAAGTTTTAATTGCTTACCGGTTCCGATAGTTACTACATCTTCCATTGCATTTGTAAGTAACCATGCGGTGGATTCTTTGATAACTTGTTCTTTTTCAGGCTCATTTTCAAGTAAGACCTTGCCATTGTGGTCTAAAATTTTTGTATAGAAAATAGGTTCTATATAAAGTCCTTTATTGGCTATGGCAGCAAAGGCTGCTGTAAGTTCTAGGTTGGTTACACCGTCAGTTAGACCTCCTAATGCCATAGGATAGTTAATATCTGATACAACTCTACCATCAGGCTCTGTTCTTGATTCTACCAAGGTAGTAAAACCAAGCTTTTTCAAATAGTCATAGCCTACATTGGGAGTTACTTCAACCAAGGTCTTTACGGTTACAATATTCATAGAATCATAAATAGCTTTTCGTATAGTAGATAAACCTTCATATTCCTTTTTGGATCTCCAGTTGCTTACTTCAGTATTGGTTCCGGGGTAGTAATAAGGCCCCGCATCATCTATGACACTGGCAAGAGTAAAGCCGGCAGAATCCAAAGCAGGAAGATAAGTGGATAGAATCTTAAATGTTGAACCCGGCTGTCTTTTTGTATCTGTAGCTCTGTTTAGGGTACGATTACCGGTTTTTTCACCCCTGCCACCGACGATGGCCAGAACATGTCCGGTATGCTGATCCATCACCACGAAGGAGACTTGAGGTTGTATAACCATATCAATTTTCTCCCCTAGAATTATATCCCCTTCATCCATCATGGCTTCCTTAAATTCATTAATTTTATTTTGCATATCCTCTTTGTCTGTGAACAATAAGGAGAATTTACTATCTTTTGTATCGACATAAAGATTATCGGGATCAGGATAATCTTTAAAATATTTCAAAAGGTCATCACTGTGATAATGAATAGTGGTTTTATCTTCATCATTTTTTTGTATGGATAAGGCATATGTTAATTCCCATAATGATTTTCCCATTTCGGGGTAGTTAGATTCATCCGCTACTACTTCATCTACAATACGCTGTATTGTGGAATCTTGTGTAGTAATAATCCTTAATCCACCACTGTATATTAAGTCTAAGGCTTGAGTTTGAGTATAACCAAGTTCTGATTGTAAATCTTCCATTACCTGTACGATTAATTCATCGGTGAAATAACTGTAATAGGATTTGGTGGTATACTCCTCATTAACTGTCTGAATTCTGGAATAAACATCATCAGCCATAGCTTCATCGTATTCTTCCTGACTACACTTACCCTGTTTAAGCATCTGTCTTAGAACTTCATTCTTTCTAACTTCGTTCCTTTCCGGATTAGTTATAGGATTGTGATAAGAAGGAAGCTGTGCAATAGCTGCTATAACAGCAGCTTCTGATAGGGTGAGTTCTCCAACGTTCTTGTTAAAGTATCTTTTAGACGCTGTCTGAACCCCATAGGTACCGGCTCCAAGATTAATGGTATTTAAGTAGTATTCAAGAATCAAATCCTTGTCTAATTTATTTTCTAATTGGATAGCAAGGTATTGCTCTTGAATTTTACGTTCTAGCTTGTCTATAAAGTTTTTTTCACTACCGCCACCAAATATTTGGTTTTTTAATAACTGTTGTGTTATTGTACTGGCCCCTTGGCTAAATTCTCCGCCTTTTATACCGGAAAAGAAGGCACGAAATATACCTCGTACATCGATTCCGTCATGCTCATAGAAACGTTCATCCTCAATGCTGACAAATGCGTCCTGAACTACTTTTGGTATATCACTGATTTTTACATACTCACGATTTGCATGGGCACCAATCAAATGTTCTATAACATTACCATCACTATCATATACCTTGGTCGTATATCCCTTAGGCATAACATCAATCTGGGTAATGTTAGGAGCACTGTCTATAAGTCCTTTTATATAGCCAAGACCTGCATATACACAGATAATGACTGTTACAACTGCCATAATGAGGCATACTCTAAATAAAGTTACGCGAAATTTTGAAGTAAGCCGTCTGGAAGTTGATTTTATATAGCTTTGTTTGTTTTCAATTCCTTTTTTACTATAATCCATAATTACCTCCAATTTGCATAAAACATACGCATGGACTTTAAAGATATGATTAGTATAACAAATTATAGCCATGAAATAAAGAGAAATTTCTATATGAGTCAATAAATTACAACAAATGGATATCTATAAATATTAAATTTGCTATAAAATATGTAATTCCAAAAAAACATCTAGATAGTAATATTTTTACAATTACCTGTTAATATCTGGAAATTTTCATAATATATTATTTTTTGAGTCATTTTAACATAAAATAGTCTCAAAAAACGATGATATGTCGAAATATAACGAACACTAAAGAAAGGTGCGTTAATTTTTACTTTATTAATTGCTATATTCAGTGTATAATTATTTTTGTCAGTTGTTATCAGGATTTTCATTTAATATGGGGGTAATAATATGGGAAAGATGCAATTACTGTTTAGTAATGAAGTAACATTGGATGACAACAGAAGTATGAGGCTGGAGTATAAAATCACAGAAAACCTTAAAGCTGACAGCGGGGAGCCATATTATGGAATACAGATTGCCAAGTATCTAGGTAACAATGTAGAAATTGATGAGATCAAGGGAATCTCGTATTCCAAGGATAAGGTGGAAGCAATTATTAAAATTCTGTATGAAAATGTAGTAACTCCGATTTCAATGGTAGAAATCATAGACGATTTAATTACTTTAGAAGCTGTATAACAACTTACATATTATTATTCATATTACTTTACCAATCATGTCTTATCTTCTAACTAATCTAAAATAGACAGTTCTATTAAAATAGGTGTACTTTGCCGTCAATGATTGCAAAGTATGCCTCTTTTATTTTGCTACCGGATATGGTGCCATTAGATAGGTCTGACAGCTTTTTTTGAAAACCAGTTACCATATTTAGAGGTATCATCAGTTCTAATGTAACAATATCTGTATATTCTGAAGAAATGATAGATAAATTTTCCTGTGCAATAAAATATTGTAGTTTGCCAATCAGATTATAATCCGTTTTAATCTGCATATGGACCCCAGGCTCTTTTTTTATAATAACACTATTATTTAAACCTTCAATGGTAGCAGATTGGTATGCCTTTACCAGTCCTCCCGTTCCCAGTAAAGTTCCTCCGAAGTAGCGGGTTACAACTACTACAAGATTAGTTAACTCCTTAGCTATTAAGACATCAAGCATTGGTTTACCGGCAGTTTTACTGGGTTCACCATCATCTGAGCAACGCATTATAGGATTATTTGTACCTATTATATAGGCATAACAATTATGGGTTGCATCCCAATATTTTTTCCTTAGACTTTCTATAAAGGCAAGGGCTTCTTCTTCGGTTTCAGCTGGGCTTACAGTTGAAATAAATCTTGATTTTTTCATAACTATTTCTCCCACACCGCCCTGATAGACTGTATTGTAAGAACCCAAGAATTGTTCCATTTTTATGTCCTCCGTTTAAATTATACCTATATATTATAACATATCATTTTTATGAGGCAAGTAAGACTAAATAGGAAACATACGTTTTAACATCTTTTCTTTTATGCTATAATAGTATAATAAGTACAGAATAACTTGAGGGAGTATTATATGAAAAAGCGACTATCTTGGTTACCGGCTATACTTGTAATGATTATAATATTTAATTTTTCGTCAAAGCCGGCAGACATATCCGGCCAAAGCAGCTTGAAAATAGCAGATAATATTTATTCCATTTATGAAGGTTTAACCGGGCAGGTTAAAGAAGGAGAGGAAAGATTAAATATCTTAAGGGTATTGGATCATGTGGTAAGAAAGGGAGCCCATATTACGGAGTATGCAATTCTGGCTGCAGCCATAGCATGGCCGCTTTACTTAAGGGGTATAAGTGGTGCAAGATTAGCTTATATGACAATAGGAATGACAGCCTTTTATGCTATTACAGATGAATATCACCAGACCTTTGTTCCGGGAAGAAGCGGAGAGATAAGGGATGTACTCATAGATACAATAGGTGCCGTTATTGGTTTTTCCCTATTTAAGATTATAAAATCAATTCAGCATAAAAGAGAAAGAGATCAAATTAATAAATTATCTTGTGGTTAATCCTTTTGAACAAATTGATTTAGCTTTTGATTGTAGAAATAACCGATGGCAGATAGGGAAGAGGTAAGTTGTTCTTTATCTGCCTGAAGTTCCATACATAGCTCATCCAGTGACTGATATTGATTTCTTAACTTTGTATTAAGATAGCTTAGTAATATAAAAGGATCCTTGGGTAGGTTCATGTAATCACCTCATTTTATTATTTTATCCTAATTATTATTATGATTATTATTATGCCAAAATACTAAAAAATTGCAATAAGAAAGATAGTAGATTTAAATTAAAATACATTGAAGTTTCACGGAGGTAATGTGGTGGATTTATTTGATTATATGAGAGCAAACACAATGAAAAAAGAATCACCCTTAGCTTCTAGGCTTCGTCCCCGAACCTTAGAAGAAGTAGTTGGACAAAAGCATATTATTGGTAAAGACAAGCTTCTTTATCGTGCCATTAAGGCGGATAAAATCAGCTCCATTATATTTTATGGACCTCCCGGAACAGGTAAGACCACCCTAGCTAAGGTTATAGCCAATACTACAAGCTCCATATTTACACAATTAAATGCTACTACATCGGGGAAAAAGGATATGGAGGCAGTGATTGCGGAAGCTAAGAATAATTTGGGTATGTACGGGAAGAAGACCATTTTATTCATAGATGAAATCCATAGATTTAATAAAAGTCAGCAGGATTATCTACTACCATTTGTTGAGGATGGTACTATAGTCATGATAGGGGCAACTACAGAAAACCCTTATTTTGAAGTTAATTCAGCTTTAATCTCTAGGTCAATAATATTTGAATTAAATCCATTAGAAAAAGATGATATAAAGATATTATTAAAGAGGGCCATTACAGATGAAGAAAGAGGTCTAGGAGCTTATGGGGCAAAGTTATACGATGATGCTTTAGAGTTTTTGGCAGATGTATCTAATGGAGATGCAAGATCAGCTTTAAATGCCATAGAATTAGGGGTTCTTACAACAGAACGGTCAGAGGATGGCCTAATCCATATAACATTGGATGTTGCCTCAGAATGTATTCAAAAACGAGCATTGAAATATGACAAGGGTGGTGACAGTCATTACGATACCATATCTGCATTTATAAAAAGTATGAGAGGATCGGATCCTGATGCGGCAGTATATTATTTAGCCAGAATGCTTTATGCAGGGGAAGATGTGGCATTTATAGCAAGAAGAATTATGATATGTGCTGCTGAGGATGTTGGAAATGCAGACCCTAATGCTTTAGTAGTGGCTGTAAATGCTTCTTTGGCTGTAGAGCGGGTAGGTATGCCTGAAGCCCAGATAATACTGGCACAGGCAGTAACCTATGTAGCTTCTGCACCTAAAAGCAATTCTGCAGTCAAGGCTATAGAAGCGGCAATGAAAGTGGTTGAGACAGAAAAGACCGCAACCATCCCTCCTTATCTAAGAGATGCCCACTATAAGGGAGCTGAAAAGCTTGGACGGGGAATTGGATATAAGTATGCCCATGATTATAAAAATCACTATGTAAAACAGCAGTATTTACCTGATGAAATCAAGGACTATGTATTCTATGTTCCGTCAGATAACGGCTATGAAAAAACCATAAAGGAATATTTTAAGAAAATAAAAGAGGAAGCCTAAGCTTCCCTTTATTTTTGGCTTTATTCAGCTTATATATTATTGCTTTCATCAGTATCGTCATTTTTTCTATGGACCCGTTTATAAACTGCAACTAAGCAATAAATCATAATAGGTATGATAACAGTTAGGAATACACTTGCCATAAATAAGCCCGGATATTTATCAGAGGCAAAAATACTAATGAGTAAAGATATCAGGTATAGTGATAATATGGCTACAATACCTATAATTGCAGCTACTCTTTTTCCTTTTTCTTTTTTCATCGACGATATCCTTTCTTTTTAACTACCAGATATAGTAAACAAATTGTGAACGAAAACTTAGTTTTCGCTCACAATTTGTTTATGGTAGCTTTGGTACTATAGTAATTAAACTTTAAATTTCTCTATCTCCTTAGTGAGATTATCCACATGAGTATCTAGTCTTACTGCAGATAAGTTCAAGCTCTCAACAGAATGTAGCTGTTCGTTGGAAGATTGACTGACATTGTTGGAGGCGGCTGCAATCTCTTCAAGAACTGCAGATATATTTTCAATGGAAGATAGGGTAGTAACCCTTGTCTCATTAATGCTATCCACATTCTCGGAGATTTGTTTTAAGAATACAACAAGTTTTTCAACACTTTCATTGATGTCTTGATAGGAATCTGTAGTATTCTTAACTGCACTTTCCTGTAATTTTAATACACTTTCAACTTTTCTAGCTATTTCCACTACATTTATCGTATCTTCTAATATACTCTCTATTATAAATTTAATATCGTTAACAGAAGATTTTGATTGTTCTGCTAGATTTCTTATTTCACTAGCTACAACAGCAAAACCTCTTCCGTATTCTCCTGCACGGGATGCCTCAATAGAAGCATTCAGTGAAAGAAGATTAGTTTGATTAGCTATATCATTTATAACATTTATTATGCTATTAATTGATGAAGATTTTTCAGCTAGTTTTTCTATTTCTTGAATAATACCTTTTGTAGTAGATATTGTTGAAGAAGTTTGCTTATTTAGTTCATCAGAAACATAGGTTCCTTCAATAACTCTTTGTTTAGTGTTGTCTGCAATAAGACCAATTTCTTTTGTATTGTCGCTAACTAATTCAATTTTCTTATTCAAGGCATCCATTTGAGTTAAGCATTGCTCAGCTTCTAAAGCTTGTTGGTTAACACCTTGTTCAATTTCAGTCATAGCTCTTGATATATCACTAGAGGATTTTAAGAAAGCCTCGGAAGCTTTTGATACACTGTTAGATGAAAAGGATACTTCCATACTTAAATCTTTTACCTGTTGTATCAATTGCTTCATATTATTGATAGTAGCTTGTACTTGCTCTGAGAGTACTTTAAATTCATCCTTACGGTCTATTGAAAATTGTATTGTAAGATCACCTTTAGCAGCTCTTCTAAGAACAGAGTTGATATTGTTTATTGTGTTATTAATACCGGTGGATAAAACAACTGCTGTAGTTATTGCTATAAGACAGGCAATAATAACAATTATAACTGTAGTAGTTCTTATGTTTGAAGCTTGGTTGTTTATGACTGATAAAGGCATTAAGGAACAAATCATTGCTCCTGTATCACCAATTTTTGAGTATAAGAATAAATGCTTTTTGCCTTTATAATCGACAGTATCAGAGCCAGTAGATGTATTTGACTCTAATGCTTTCTTATAAAATTGCTGATCTGTAAATACTGCTTTATCTGTTTTAACATTCTTATTTGTTTTATCTATAACTTCAAAACCATCAGGAGCTATAAAACCTAAATAACCGGATTCAAATGACAAATCAGCCAAAATTTTATTGATAGTATCTACTCTTATGTCCATAATTAAAACTGAGTCAAGATTTCCAAAAGGTCTGATTAATCTTATGGCATAATCATCAGGTTTAGTATTCAGTTTCTCATCTAGATAATCATCCTGACCGCTCCATATGTACTTCATGGGGTTTTCGATTAAATATTTACCAATTTCGGTTTCGGAAAGTCCAGCATAAAAGCCATCTTCAATCTGTACTTGTGCTGTCATAATTGACTTAGCTGTGTCAGAAATTATGTAAATATTTTTAATAAATTCATCAGATGTAATTCTAGCTGAGATTGTTTTTTGAGTACTATTCATTGTATCCCTACGATCCATCATGTCCCCTTGGTTTCTCAAATATTCCATAAGGGTAGTGTCGCCGACAAATTGGTTACTGGCAACTTTTACATTATCAAAACCAAAACGCATATATTCAGCGGCCATGTTAATAGAATCTTCAGTGGCATTTTTATAATATTTCTCAATTCCTGAGGAGGCTTGATTAGAAGAAACTATTCCAAGAAGTATTATACAAACAACTGGGATTAAAAACAATGCAATCAATTTAAATCGCAAGGTATAAAAGAAGTTAATTTTGTTTTTGTCATTGTCCACAAAATCGTTTTTATTTGTGGAAAAAGATGACTTGATAGATTCTAATAATCCATTGTTCGGTTTTTTCATAAGGTGATCTCCTCCATTGTCTTTTTAGTTTTATGCATTTTAACGTCATTTTTGGCTGATATATTCCAATTATATCATTTGATTATAAAAAATCAATTAAAATGATAAAAACAATCAAAAATTTACAAAACTTATATAATCATATATAATTACAACCTAACCTGATGATTTTTCTTTTATAGGGATAGATTTTAGTTTATTTATCTAAATAAACATTAAATTCGTCGACACAAATTAGTTTAATAACCATATTATATACTTTATGTTATAAATATACAAGTAAAAGTTCATAAAATATGTGAAATTTAAGATACAAATGATATGGATTAATTATTCTTTATAAACGATAACAGGAGTTCCTTCATCGATATTCTCAAAAATAGTCTTTGCCAAATATAGGGGGGCATTTACACATCCATGGGTTCCGTTTCTTAAATAAATATCTCTTCCAAAACTAGATCTCCAAGGGGCATCATGTAAACCTATATTGCCGAAAAAGGGCATCCAGTATTTTACCTTGGCTTCATATCCAGGTCCCCTTAAGGTTGCTTCCTTTTGCTTGTAATTAACCATGTAGACTCCAAGAACTGTAGCATTGCCTCTATTTGGATTTCCTGTAACTACAGGTCCTTGGCTAAGAAGTTTCCCATCCTTATAAAACCATAGATATTGTTTAGAAATGTTGATTTCTATGTAAGTATCTCCTATATTGGGCCAAGGAATATATCTTATCTAATAGCATATGATAATATAGGCTGTATTTTGTATTTGCTTTTTATTGACATTTATATTAAACAATGTTAATATATGTATGCAAAATATTTGCCAGTTTGTCCTCCGGTGTCCTTCGGGCCCGGGGGTTTTTTATAGGGAGAGGCGATTTATGAGTAAAGTATATAAAACATATCGTCAGCTAGTACGTATTTTGCGAAAAAGAAATTTGCAGGTAAAAGATGGATCTAAGGCTATTAGAATATTAGAAAAGGAGAACTATTATAATGTTATTAATGGATATAAGGATCTTTTTCTAAAGAATAGAGCTACTGCGACTACTGAAGAAGAATACTTAGATAATACGTTATTAGATGAGATATATGCTTTATATACTTTCGACAGGGAAATACGAATTATTCATCTTAAATATTTGTTTGATTCAGCTATAAAGAAATTATCACGTCAATTAAAGGTTATATCTATTCAAAAAGTTTTAAATACAATGGGATATACATCAGACTGGAAAAATGTGCTTCAGTTGACGAAATAATTATAAAATGAAAGACCTGCCACTTTGTTGTGACAGGTCTTCCATTAAAAAGGGGAGGATAAGTATTTAGTTTTTCTTTAGTGCTCATAATTGGAGGGGGAGTCCAATTATGAAAGAGCATACGCATTTTATCCTTACAGACATGTTCTGTATTAGGATATTACTATTATGATACATTTTTACTTAATTTATACATAATTTATTTAATTTAGTAAAAAAATCTTGATGGAAAATACATAGGCAATATGTTATAATTACAGACTATAAAATACAGAACAATGGAAGGATGAAAAGTATGGGACTACTTAAAGAGTGGAGAGATTTTGCCTATGCCTATGATATGAATACCAGGTCAGGCCAGATGTTTTGGGCAAAGTACTTTAATATTGAGAAGGAGATTTATCAGAAGCTACTTGCCAATCCCGATAAAGTATGGGAAGGAAGCGTTGAAGAACTGGCCAAAGAATTTGATACTGAGCTAAAATATTTTGTAGGCTTCTTAGACGGTATAAATGATAGTCTTATAACTCCTAATCCCATAGAAGAAATGGATAAGGATACAGTGGTAAGTCTTGCTTATGATAAAGAGAAGCTTTATTATAATATGGTAGCTGCAGAAGCAGATTGGTTATATAATCTTGAGGAATGGGAACCCTTGCTTACAAAAGACCGTAGAAAAGAATTATATAAAGAGCAAAAGAATTCCAAAACTATTGTTAAGGGTAAGAAAATAGGTAGAAATGAGCCATGTCCATGCGGAAGCGGTAAGAAATATAAAAAATGCTGTGGATTAAACGCATAATGGTAGCAAGAGCAATATATAAAAGGATAAGCACTTTGAAATGCCTATCCTTTTTTAGTTGGAAAATATAATAAAATGTAATTTGAAATTTCTAATGTTTCTGTTTGTATAAGAGGTATTGGAGATAATTTTTTAGTTCCTTAATATTTTCTTGATCTAATTGCTGATACATTTCTAAAAAATCCTCAATATCCTTATCTAAGAACTTTCCACTGTTTGATATATATGAGTCTGATATTCCTAATAGATAGTCACAAGAGACATCAAAAATTTTTGCTAATATAATAAGTTTTTCAAAGGATGGTTCATTTCTACTAGACTCATAGTTGGATATGGCTGTTGGTTTAAGTCCTAATATATCAGCTAATTCGCTTTGTGTCATCTTGTTGTTCAATCTAAGCTGCCTTAAGCGTGTATTGAACTTCATTAATGCCTCCAAATGTAAGTTTATTGCTATCGATTTATTATATAATGATTAAAAAATCATTGTCAATATTAAAAGCTAACAAAGGTTTTATATTGACTTAGTTAATTTGAATCTTTATCATAATATTATGGAAATTAATAATAATATACATAGAATTAGTAATGGTCAAAAAGAAATACTAAATAACTAGAAATAAGATGAAAATATGGAGTGTTATAAATGGGAAGAAAAAATAGGTTTGATATGTATATAGATTATGAAAAGTCATATAGGAATCGGAGAAAAAGAAGGGGAAATACTTTTATAAAGGTTATTTTACTTCTTATCTTTTCAGCATGTATAGGATTTGCTTCTTATTATGGGGTTCGCTTAAAGATGGATGAGCAAAAAAACCGTAATAAAAATGAATTTAATATGGGAAAAAATATTAATCAAGATAATATAGAAGTCGAAAATTTGTCTAATAAAGAAGATACAAATGTTTTACCGGATTCTAATAAGGATACTGATTCTAAAGATTCTTTTGAAAATTCCTCAGAAACTTCAACGGAGGAAATAGAAACAATCCCCGTAAATAGTAAAGATTCAAAAAATAAAGTAGTAGATGAATCAAAAGATGATAAAACCTTACAGGAAGTTGATAACAGGGAACCTGTTAGGGTAAAAGGAATTTATGTAACGTCTAGAGCTATTATGGACAAGAGAGAAAAGTTGTTTGAAATAGCCGATACTACTGAAATTAACGCCATGGTAATAGATATAAAAGATGATAATGGCAGGATTACTTATATGATGGACAGCCCTAAGGCTTTGGAGATTGGTGCAACAACCAATACGATTTCCGATATAGAAGAATTGATGGCAATATTAGAAGAAAAAGATATTTATCCAATTGCCAGGATTGTAGCATTTAAAGATCCTTATTTAGCAGAACAAAAACATGAGTTGGCTATAAAGAATAAAGATGGTTCCTTATATAGGGACAATAATGGTGAGTGTTGGGTTAATCCTTATGAGAAAGAAGTATGGGACTACCTGATAGAAGTTTCTAGCAAGGCAGCAGAAATAGGTTTTAAGGAAATTCAATTTGACTATATCCGCTTTTCAACCGGTAAAGGTATGTCAAATGTAGATTTTGGACCTTTGGCCAGGGAGAAAACAAAAGAAGATATAATTATTGAATTTACCAAATATGCTTATGAAAAATTGAAGCCCTTAGGAGTATTTGTCTCGGCAGATGTATATGGAACTATTATAAGCAGTAGTATTGATGCGGGGCTTGTAGGGCAAAATTATGTGGAAATGGCTAAGTATTTAGATTATATTTGTCCCATGATTTATCCTTCCCACTTTGGTGAAGGTAACTATGGAGTGGATCACCCTGATTTAGAGCCTTTTAAAATAGTACGAAAGGTCCTAACTGCTTCTAAGGAAAAATTAGATCAAATTCCGGAAGGGGAACATAAAGCAATTGTTAGGCCTTGGCTTCAAGATTTTACAGCTACTTGGATTAAGAATTATCAGGAATATGGAGGATTGGAACTTAGGGAACAAATTGGCGGCGTATATGGTGCAGGATATAAGGAATGGCTTTTATGGAATGCAGCTTGTAATTACTCGGTAGATGGACTAAAAAAGAAATAAGTAAGTTTGTCAATATTAAATGAATAAATTCCCTTATAGCTTAATATATTCTAGTATAGGTCCGATTAAGAGGTGTATTATGAGCAAGGCACAATCACAAAACTCAGCAATTATCTATATATTGGAAGCTTTGGTATTTTCATATATTATTACTGCTTTATTATTGCTGATTCTTTCATTTCTTATGTTAAAGCTAGATATTTCCTCAACTGTTATCAGTGGCGTAATTAATTTGTCCTATATTATTTCTACATTTATCGGGGGCTTTTTTATCGGAAAAAAAACAGAACAAAGAAAGTTTCTGTGGGGCTTAATTGTAGGTATATTTTACTTTGTGATTTTAATGCTGATATCCTTAATGATGAACCATGGAAGTGTTCTTCCCCTGGGAAATTTATTTACAGTATTTATTATTACTAGCCTAAGTGGTATGTTGGGTGGAATGATTAGCTGAAATAAACTTTATATTTATGTATGTAAAGGGGGGCAGTTAATGCCCCCTAATATAATTTTGAGATATATTCGCATTGTATTTTGATATTGGATTGTTTATACTATATTTATTATTGGGAAATACTAAGGAGAGAATATGAAAGGGATTTTTATTACAGGTGGACTGGGGCAATTGGGACATGCCCTATACAATCTTTTAAAGGATAATAAAGACTATCAATTGTATCTTACGGATTATCAGCCTAGTGAAGATGGTATTGTTAGAAAATTAGATATAACAGATGAAGCCGCAGTAGAAGCTGAAATTATAGGTATAAGACCAGATATTATTATTAATTGTGCTGCTATGACTGCAGTGGATTTATGTGAGAGTCAGCAGGAAATGGCCTATAAAATAAACGCCCTAGGACCTAAATATCTTGCTAAAGCAGCCGCAAAAGTTGATGCAAAGCTTATTCATGTTTCAACCGATTATATATATGACGGACAAGCTAAATCACCTTATACAGAAGAAACCAAAGCAAATCCAATAAATATATATGGCCATACTAAGCTGGCAGGAGATAATTTTGTTATGGAGTATTGCCCCAAGGCTTTTGTACTCCATACAGCTTGGTTATATGGAGAGGGCAAGAACTTCGTAAAAACCATGCTAAGATTAGCTAAGGAAGGTAAAAAAATCCGGGTGGTGTCCGATCAGATAGGAACTCCAACCAGTGCACTGGAGCTAGCCAGAGCTATTATATTTTTAATGGAAACAGACAGTTATGGTAAATACCATGCCACCTGTGAGGGTAAGGCCAGCTGGTATGAGTTTGCACAAAAAATATTTGAAATGGCCGGTTTAAATATTGAGGTGGAAGCTATATCTACCGAAGAATATCCTACTCCGGCAAAACGTCCTATGTATTCTGTACTTGATAATAAAAAGCTAAGAGAGTGTCATAGTTATTATATGAAGGATTGGCAAGAAGCTTTAAAAGAGTACATGGATAGTATAAGAACTGATGATTAGACTTCATTTTCATATGGTTAGTATTTTATCTAGCTATAATAATAAATTGGTATAATAAAATATAAAAATCAGAAACATCTAGGAAAGGCATGGTAAAAAGATGAGATACGAAGAGTTTACAATAGAGGGAAGAAATGCAGTTTTAGAAGCATTAAGAGCAGGCAGACCTATCGACCGCTTATTTGTACTTAACGACAGTCAGGATGGTCCTATCAGAACTATTGTCAGTAAGGCAAAGAAAATGGATGTTATAATAAGCTATGTGACCAAAGAAAGACTAAATCAAATGTCTCAAACAGGAAAACATCAAGGGGTTATAGCTTATGTTGCAGCATATGAATATGCCGAAGTAGATGATATATTAGAGGCTGCAAACAAGAAAGGAGAGGCTCCCTTTATATTGCTACTAGACAGCATTGAGGACCCTCATAATCTTGGAGCTATTATCCGTACTGCTCATCAAGCTGGAGCCCATGGAATAATAATTCCAAAACGCAGGGCTGTTGGACTTACTGCCACAGTGGCAAAAACCTCAGCCGGAGCCATTAATTATCTTCCGGTTGCAAAGGTGACTAATTTATCTGTTACAATAGAGGAATTAAAGAAAAAAGGTATTTGGTTTGTATGTGCAGATATGGACGGAGAATTGATGTATAATCTAGACCTAAAAGGCCCTATTGGATTAGTTATAGGTAGTGAGGGTGAAGGAGTAGGACGGCTTATAAAGGAAAAATGTGATTTTATTGCTAAGGTTCCTATGTTCGGTAAAGTAGATTCATTAAACGCATCCGTAGCAGCAGGAATACTGGCCTATGAAATCGTTAGGCAAAGAATTTGTTGATAAATGTTTACAGGGCAATAAGGAGTTGAGTAGATGATGACTAATAGTAAATACAATGCCATGCCCGATGAAGAAATTGTTAGTCTGATACAGGCAGGGGATGGTTCTGCTATGGATTATCTTTTTGAAAAATATAAGTACCTGGTTAGGAATAAAGCAAAAGCTTTATTTTTAATCGGTGGTGATAAAGATGATCTAATTCAGGAGGGAATGATTGGGCTTTATAAGGCTATTCGTGATTATAATAAGGATAGGCAAAGCTCTTTCTTTAACTTTGCTGATTTATGTATATCAAGGCAAATCTATAGTGCAATAAAGGTCTCCAATAGAAAGAAGAATATCCCCTTAAATACATATATATCCATATATACACCGCTTTCAGGAGATAATGGGGAAGGATTGGAAAAAGAGACCCTAGTAGACATAATACACCAAAAAAATAGTTCAAATCCTGAAGAATTAGTTATTGACAAAGAGAATACCAGTATGATAGAATATGAACTTGTAAGACGCCTGAGCGACTTGGAGAAGAAAGTGCTTAGTTTGTACATGCAGGATTTAAAGTATGTCCAGATTGCAGAGGTACTTGGTAAAGAACCAAAGACCATAGACAATGCCTTAACAAGAATTAAGACTAAGCTAAACCAAGTGCTTAAGGATATTGAAGAAAAACAAAAAGTATAAGTTGCTGTTGTAGCTCAGATGGTAGAGCACCTCATTGGTAATGAGGAGGTCAGCGGTTCAAGTCCGCCCAACAGCTTTAAGTAAAATAAAGGGTTGTAGCGATTTTGGAAAAGTCGTTACAGCCTTTTTATAATGAGTTTTTTCTATGACTTATGACTATTTGCTGACCTAATCATCTATAGTTGAGGAAATGAGAGAATTATAAATGAATTGTATTAATGCATCCTTCGGGGTGCTTTTTTTAATAATAAACCATAATATGTTGACCTTTTCCAAATTAAGGAGTAATATATAATGAAAAATAAAATATAAACAAGCAACACTAGTAAATTTCTTCTACATGAATACTCCTTAGGAAAACAAGAATTAAATTTAGATAATTACAAAAGTTTTCAAGAATTTCTAGCTTTAAAAGATTATAATAAATATAAGTATTTTGCCATGTTAAGTGAAAGTTTAAAAGGACTATTTGATGAGGGTACCGGTTTTGAGCCAAAGTACAGAGATTATGTTTCTGATGCAGGGCAAATTCTTTCAGAATGTAGTAACTATAAAGACTTAATAAAAGATATTATGATGAAGTTAAATGATTAAAATCTAACTGAAATAATGTTTGATTAGGATTGCATATTTAGAGAATTTGAGTTGGCTTAACTAGATTTAGTTAAGTTTACTGAATTGTTGGTTGAATAATGCTATAAAAATCTATAAAATTTCTATGGACAATTCAATAAAGATATGATAAGATATCATTCGTAAGTTAATTGGGCGCTGCTAAAGAGCAAGAGTCCAGTAGTATATCCGCTCTTTTCTTATTGATATAATAGGGGGAGAACCGGAACATCGAGGTGTGGCTCAGTTTGGCTAGAGCGCTACGTTAGGGACGTAGAGGCCGCAGGTTCAAATCCTGTCACCTCGATTATTTTATTTATATAATAATTATAGTAGCAAGATTAGAAGAACTCTTATCTAGAGTTCTTTTTTGTATACAGTAATTATTTTTTGACTTTACAGTTTTAAAAAAATTATATATAAAATTGAAGAGCAAACATGGAATTTTAACTTTCGCCGCCTTACCGGGGGTGCAGTAAATTATTGATAAAAGCTATTGCTTTTTTCTGATAAAGTGTATTGACAATAATTTAAACATAAGTTATACTACTCCCTACATACATATGTGATTACTGGGAATTAAGTGAGAGAAGTTATAGTACAGAAGGGAGCTTATCTGATGAAAACATCAAGCATCATCATGTGCAATATGTGTAACATGTTTGGTATGTGTACTATGTACGGCATGCCTTATATCATATTGCGCTCTGATAGATGAATCTGGTGTTTTCCTTAGGAATATAAGCTTACTATATCCTAAATATAATAGAAGGTAAAAACCAGCAGGAGGCTATCAGGCCTCCTGTTTTTATTACTCTTGTATTTCCTAATTATGTAAATGTGGCGGAGGTGGTATTATGGGTAATCGGAAACCTATAATTGAATTAATTGGACTTGGCAAGACTTTTGAAAATAACAATAACAAAGTAACTGCCCTAAAAGGAATTGATCTTAAAATATATGAAGGTGAAATTTTCGGAATTATAGGTCTTAGTGGTGCGGGAAAAAGTACCTTAGTTAGATGTATTAATTACTTAGAAAAACCGACGGAAGGTACAGTTGTTTTTAACGGAATTGATTTATCTAAAGTAAGTAAACATGAATTATTGAAGATTAGGCAATCTATGGGGATGATTTTCCAGCAGTTTAATTTGCTGATGCAGCGGACTGTACTGCAGAATGTATGCTTTCCTTTAGAGATAGCAGGGGTTTCAAAGAAGGAGGCAAAAAAACGGGCCATAGAACTTCTTGAGATAGTGGGGCTTAGTGATAAGGCAAATTCATATCCCGCTAAGCTTTCTGGAGGACAAAAGCAAAGGGTAGCCATAGCCAGAGCCCTAGCAACAAAGCCCAAGGTACTTTTATGTGATGAAGCTACCAGTGCTTTAGATCCCACTACTACCAGGTCTATTTTAAAACTTTTAAATGAAATAAATCAGAAACTGGGGATTACGATAATAGTGATTACCCATGAAATGAGTGTTATTGAAGAGATTTGCCACCGTGTGGCTATTATAGATCATAGTAATATAGCTGAAATAGGTGATGTTGATGAAGTCTTTATGAAACCAAAATCTAAGATTGCAAAGAAGTTAATATTTCCGGGGGCAAATCATATTGAAATCTTTGAAGGTAAGGACAAATTACGTATTATCTTTGACGGAAGGACTTCTTTAGAGCCGGTTATTGCAAATATGATATTGGAATGTAAAGCTCCGGTGAATATTTTATTTGCAGACACAAATGATATTTATGGTAAAGCATACGGACAAATGATTATCCAGCTGCCCGATGATGAAATGGGAAAGAAAAGGATATTTGCATATCTAGAGGCCAATAAAATACCCCATGAGGAGGTGATTTAGCATGTTTAGTCAGGCGGTAATTAATATGATAGGAGAAGGCATATTAGAGACTTTGTATATGACTTTAGTATCTTCCTTATTTGCTTATATACTAGGCCTTCCCTTAGGCATCTTGTTGGTAGTTACCGATAAGAATGGTATTGCTCCCCTTGTGATACTAAATAAAATTCTAGGGATAATAGTAAATATAATTCGTTCTGTTCCTTTTGTTATTCTTTTGGTGGCCTTAATGCCATTTACCAGAATGCTTATAGGTACTACCCTAGGTTATAAAGCGGTAATTGTTCCTTTAGTTATTGGTTCGGCTCCGTATATTGCTAGGTTAGTAGAAAGTTCTTTAAAAGAGGTGGACTATGGGGTGATAGAAGCGGCACAGTCCATGGGGGCTTCACCTTTGCAGATAATCTTTAAGGTGCTGATTCCTGAGGCTAAGCCATCTTTGATTATGGGAGGGGCTATTGCAGTAGTCACAATTCTTGGTTATTCAGCAATGGCCGGATTTGTCGGAGGTGGAGGACTTGGTACAATTGCAATAAATTATGGATACCACCGCAATCAGACGGATATAATGCTGGTCACTATAATTTTAATGGTATTGATTGTCCAAGTATTTCAGGAGATCGGAACCATATGGATGAAACATACTGATAAGAGATTATAGAAACTTATAAAAAGGATAATATTAGGTATGGTTAATTATAAAAATATTAGGAGGTATTAGGATGAAGAAAATTGTTACAGTAGTACTACTTACTTTATTAACAGCAGTTCTTCTTAGTGGCTGTGGTGCTAATAAAAAGAATGGTACAGATAATACTACACAAGGTAAAGAAGAAGGTTCCAACAAGGACTCGAAAAAAATTGTGGTAGGAGCCAGTGTTACACCTCATGCAGAAATCTTAGAAGTTGCTAAAGGACTTTTAGCAGCTAAGGGATATGAGCTGGAAATTATTGAGTATACCGATTATGTTCAGCCAAATCTTGCTCTAGATTATGGTGACCTGGATGCTAATTTCTTTCAGCACAAGCCTTACCTAGATAATTTTAATGAAGAACGTAGCCTGAATTTGGTGTCTGTTGCTGCTATTCATTATGAGCCCTTTGGTATTTATCCCGGAAAGACTAAGACTTTTGAGGAACTAAAGGATAAGGCAGAAATATCCATACCCAATGACGGAACTAATGAAGCAAGGGCCCTTCTATTACTGGAAGCCCAAGGGCTAATAAAACTTACAGAAGGTGCCGGTATGAATGCAACCATTAATGATATTGCGGAAAATCCAAAGAATCTTGTAATTCATGAAATAGAAGCGGCACAACTTGTTCCTTCCTTAAATGATGTGGATATGGCAGTTATAAATGGTAACTATGCTATTCAGGGTGATTTAAATGTATCAAAGGATGCTATTGTGGTAGAGGATCAGAATTCATTAGCGGCAGAAACCTATGGTAATGTCATAGCTGTAAGAAAAGGGGACGAAAAAAGGGAAGAGATTAAAGCCCTTGTAGAAGCCCTAAAAAGTGATGAAGTAAGAGAGTTTATTGAAACAACATATGAAGGAGCAGTAGTTCCCCTGTTTTAGAATTAACTATTTAACCGGAAGCCTAATGATAAGGTTTCCGGTTTTTTTATGGATTTTTGGGACTTGTATGTAAAAAAGATGTAATTAGCTTCAAATATTGAAGTCAATAGTTAATTATGTTACTATTATTTATAGTTTATAAAATCAATTTTCTGAAAGGGGGATACAATTGACTAAGCTGTTAAAATTAAAGCGTAATTATTTATTATTGTTATTTCCTCTTTCTTTTATTTTGATATTATTAGCCAGAAAGAGCAGTTATTTTGCAGAAGAGATATATGCTTTACATATTTATAGATATTTATCACAACTTGTTGCTTTTATAACCGGTATTATACCTATATCTTTGGCAGAAGTCCTTATTATATTGATACCGATAATTTTGATAGCTATCTTCATAAGGTTTCTTATTCGTGTAATAAAAGATAAGGATAGCCGTAAAGTATATATTTTAAAGGGTATAATAAATGTATTTTGCACAGCAAGTGTAGTCCTATTTTCTTTTACCCTTTTGGGAGGACTTAATTATTATAGATATTCTTTTAGCCATTATTCAAATTTGGAGATAAAAAAATCCTCTTTAGATGAGCTATTTAATATGACAAAAGAGCTGGCAAATCAGGCAAATGAACTTAGGAGCCAAATCCCTGAAGTTGATGAAAATGGAGTTTTTAAATTATCCATGAGTAAATATAAGCTGGCCAAAGAAACCGGCAAAGCTATGAAACGTTTATCGGAAGAATACCCGGTTCTTGGAGGCAGATATAGCTCTCCCAAGCCTGTATTGTTTTCAAGTTTAATGTCTTATACTGAGACCACAGGGATTTTCATTCCTTTTACCATGGAAGCTAATGTGAATGTGCATATCCCTGATTATTCAATTCCGGCTACCATGCTCCATGAACTTGCCCATCAAAGGGGTTTTATGAGAGAAGATGAGGCAAACTTTATAGCTTATCTTGCAGGTATGTGTTCTGATAAAGTTGAGATTAAGTATAGTAGTACCATGCTGGCCCTGATTATATCCGGTAATGCCTTATACCGTCAAAATCCGCAGTTGTATTTTGATATCCGGGATACCTACCTAGAGGGAGTCATAAAAGATTTGCGAGCCAATAATGAATATTGGGCCAAATACGAAGATACGGTGGTCAGTACTGTTTCCAATAAAATCAATGATACCTATTTAAAGGCCAATGCACAATCGGACGGAGTAAAAAGCTATGGTCGTATGGTTGATTTGTTATTGGCAAAGTATAGAAAAGACCAGGAAAAGAATTAACTTAGTTGAAACACAGAAGTTAATTGCTTTTTGTCTGCATTTTTATATAAGTTACCTGCTTGATAGTTAAC
>ERZ773359.584-NODE-584-length-52111-cov-16.427002_pt1 | contig 52111 bp, 46 predicted proteins | sample MGYA00374955_ERZ773359 | MGnify/ENA primary metagenome ERZ773359 (study PRJEB29098, sample SAMN04486028) | biogas fermenter metagenome | study: EMG produced TPA metagenomics assembly of the Biogas fermentation microbial communities from Germany - Plant 4 DNA1...
TATCATTAAAAAGAATAGCAGCTATTGCCATTAAAGAATTACACGATTTCAAGACTAATATCAACATACTGATAATGTATATAATTCCAATAATGATAGCTTACATCTATGACAAGCTTATTCCCAGTATGCCAGAAGGGTTTGCTCTAATGTTTGGACTTCTTTTCCTAGTAGTTCTGGTAGGTATGTATGTCCCGTCCATGATGATTGCAGAGGAAAAAGAAAAGAAGACCTTGGGTGTCTTATTGCTCTCTCCCGCTACACCTGTTGAGATATTCATAGGTAAGGGATTATTAACCTTTGTCAGTATATTGGCAAGCATGATTCTTTTGATACTTATTTCAAGTGGGAACGGTTTTGCACACTGGGATGTAATCTTTGTAGGAGGTGTGTTAACCACTATATTTTGTATATTGATAGGAATCATAGTGGGCCTATTATCAAAGAATCAAATGGCTACTGGAGTAGTTGGTACCCCAATTTATATGGCTTTGCTACTAATACCGATGTTAGGCAGTATGGGTTCATCCACTTTGAATAAGATTGCTAAAGCTTTTCCCACGTATTATTATAATGATATGCTGTATTTAGCCCTGAGTGGATATGAAGGAGACAAAACATTGTTAGACATGATGTCTCATGTTGGCATTTTATTTGGTAGTATTATAGTGGCCTTAGGTCTCTTGGTATTTGTTTATAAGAAAAAAGGGCTAGAACAGTAGAAATATATGGAAATGGATGGCGTTTAAATGAAATACAACAAGATAAAAAGAGCTAAATTTATAAATAGACCCAATAGATTTATTGCAAATGTGGAGATAGATGGCAAAAGAGAAGTGGTGCACGTAAAGAATACTGGCAGATGTAAGGAAATCTTTGTTGAAGGAACCACTGTTATATTGGAAGAGGGGTCAAACCCTAATAGAAAGACAAAGTATTCCATAATCGCTGGATATAAAGGTGATCTTCTTATAAATACCGATTCTCAAGTGCCAAATACAGTGGTATATGACGCTATTGTTAATAATAAAATAGAAGAGATACAAAATGTCACTCACATAAAGAGAGAGGCCACCTTTGGCAAGTCCCGTTTTGATATTTACTTTGAAAAGGGAGATAAAAAGGGATTTATAGAAGTTAAAGGTGTAACCTTAGAACATGAAGGAGTATGCAAATTTCCTGATGCCCCTACTAAGCGAGGGGCAAAACATATTTATGAGCTAATAGAAGCTAAAAATCAAGGATATAAAAGCTATATATTATTTTTAGTTCAAATGGAGGGTATGAAATATTTTATGCCCAATGACGAGGTGGATCCTGAGTTTGGTCAGGCCCTTAGGCTAGCCTATGAGCATGGCGTTGAAATATTAGTATATGACTGCGTAGTCAGAGAAGATGAAATAGACATAGGGAAAAAGCTGGATTTTGTATTAATATAATTGTCCCTTCTCCTGAAATTCAAGAAAACATCAGTCAATTAACAGTAAATGGCTATATAAATCTTTAGTAATTGAATTAAAGGTGCTATAATAGGATATATATGTAATGAATTTCTAAATTGTTGAGATTGAAAAGAGGACAAGTGCTAATAGAATTGGACTGTTTAAATTTGTTGAAGGGATGAAAGGAAATGAAAATAAAGTTATCAAATAAGATAGAGATTTTTATATCCTTGATGTTAATAGTATCTATTATCTTTCCCGGCTATGTAGGTAGTATATCAATAGCTCAGGGAGAGATTATATCTACGGAGCAGTTCGCTGGAAGTCGAGTAGTAATAATCGATGGCAAAGCTTATGCTACTCCCCAATCTGATTTTATGATCAATTACACCATTAATAATGGTAGCAGTACCAATATATCCCAGATTAAAGTTAGTGAAACGCTAATTGGAGGGGATCGTGACAGGGATGGTAAAACTATTTTCCAACCAGACAAACCAATTATGCCTGGTCAAAGTAATACTTTTAGCGGGGAAAAATTCAAGGCTGAAAAAGGTGTTACATCTTATACCCTTAAATATACTATTGAGTATATGGAAGAAGGCAGCGATCATTGGATTCTATTGAAAAGTGGACAAAAGGAAATATCTATACTTTCCACTGATATAAAAGTTATATATAAAGCCAGTACAGGAGGCCCAATAACTCCGGGTCAAGAAGTCACTTATACTGCTGAATTACAGTCTGTAGCTACTGTGCCCATAGAAAACATATTAGTAGAGGATAGTGTTCATGGAGAAATAGGAGTTATACCAGTTTTAAATCCAGGAGCTATAGCGACTGTATCCAAAACTTTTAAGTTAAATAAGACTACTAAAAGTCACCCTATTCTTACTTTTGATAATCCGTTAGATTACAGTAGAAAAACTGTACATGCAGAGAATGCTGCTTTGGAGGTTTTAGTAGAGGAGCAGCAAGTGGAGAAGCCTCTTGTAATACAAGGTAAGGTTAATAAGACTAAAATTGCTCCCAATGAACAGGTGGATTTTAGTCTAAGTGTTGTAAACAAAGGAAACAGGCCTTTAACCAATGTAAAACTAGTAGATTGGACAGGTAAAGAAGTATTATATAAGGATGTTCTTGCCCCTGGTAAAGAGGCAACTGTAATCTATACTGCAAGAGTTGAGCCTGGTGTAGACTACACCTTGAAAGCAACTGCCGTAGAAGAGGGTACTGGCAGGAATGTAGGAGATTCTTATTCAGTAAGCTTTACTGGCATAGAGGCAGAGCTTCAAATAACAAATAGAGTAACTCCCGAAGAGATAGCTGTAGGAGATGTAGTTACAATAGAATATGTACTTAGAAACACAGGCAAGACTACTATGGTTGATATAGTAGTAGAAGAGCCGGAGTTTGGTGAGGTTGCCAGGTTTAACCAGCTAAAGCCTGGCCAAGAGGAGACCTTCTCCATTGAGAAAATTATTGAACAAGATACCAGTAGCCATCCCAGGGTATATGCCAAGGACAAGGAAACCGGTCATAGCTACGAGTTTCATGGTGATTTTATCGAGATACTTATTAATACTATTGAGGCTCATCCTTTATTGACTATTAGACTTGCCTCAGAACCTGAATCATTGTCTGAGCCAGGAAATATTGATCTTGTATGCACCGTCATTAATGAGGGTGATGTAAAAATAGATAATATTGAATTGATATTAAACGAAAGATCTCTTTATATAGGCAGTATTCTAACATTGGAGCCTGGTGATCAGGAGACTCTTACACTGCCTGGCCTTAGTATAGAGGAAGATACCTCTTTTACCGTTACGGCAAAAGGAATCACATATGACGGACAAGAAGTGGAATTTACCAGTGAGTCTTATGAGATAAAAATTGGTGAGGAAATTCCTGAGGAAGATAAAACAGAAAACCCTAAACTTAGCTTCCTTAAGAAGCTGTTCGGAGTTGTCATAGCATTAGCCATTGCTACTGCTGGAGGTATGGTTTATCTAATCCGAGACTTAAGACGTGGTGGTAATAAAAAGGTTACCAGAAAGAAAAAGATTAGAATTAGGAGAAAAAATACCAACAGTAAGAAAAGGCAATAGAAGTTAGATTAAGGCTGATTATCTGTCATGCCGTAGCGAGTAATAAGCTGTTCTACGGACATAAAGTATTGATAACCTTTCTGCCTAGATTTGTGCTTAGGGGATGATTTTGATTGGGGAGGATAGAAGACCCATTTAAGAAAGTTCATCCACATAACCAACAATCGAGAATGGGTACTATCCTCCATGGGCACTAACTGAAATCCCAGCCTTTTTAGACCTGGTCCCATCATGGTAATGCCCCATATAACTTTTGCTCTAGGGTCTAGCTTTCCTCGACTAGCAAGCCGGGCCAGGTTATACATTTCTTCTCGAAATAGAGGGAGGAGTCGGATGTCGTTGGCTACTTCCACGTGCCCAACTTTGCCCTTAGCCAATGTTAGGTTTGATATGTGTAGCTCTATTACATAATCTCCGGTGTTTAATTTGGTACCGTCGGCTAGGATAGTAGGCTGGCCTTTGTAAGGATGGACAGCCATTCTCAGTAGACCATAGGGTGAATTTTCAACTACTTTTATATTTTCTAACCGTTCGAAAATCTTTTCCCAAAGGATTATAATTGGTCTAAGTATTGTTTTAAGCATAATGCTCTCCTTTCATTTCATCCAGACTAATAAATCTAAAGCCTTGCCCTTTAAGAGTATCAATGATAGTGGGCAGGGCTTTTAAAGTTCTTTCAGGTGCTCCAGGAGCTCCTTGATTATCATGGAGTACAATAATGGCACCGGGATGGATTTTGTTTATTACCGTACTATATATATGTTCTACAGTGGTATCTTTTGCCCAATCTTGCGCTTCAATGGACCAATAGGCAATTCTTAAGTTTAGTCTTTTGGCAGCAAACATGCTCATAAGATTAAAAGTGCCCCAAGGGGGTCGATACCAGTTAGGAGATTTTCCTAATATATCTTTTAAAATATTATAGGTTTGCTCCATATCCCTTATGGTAGCAATAGGGGACATTAGCCAGGCATGCCTATGTTGGTAGGAGTGAAGACCTACGGCATGTCCTTCTTCATTTATACGCTTTACTATGTCAGGATAGCGTTGGGCTTGTTTTCCCATTATAAAGAAGGTAGCGGGCACTTGATGTTCTTTTAAAATATCCAACAATCTAGGAGTATAGTTTGGATTAGGGCCATCATCAAAGGTTAGGGCAATTTGCTTTTTTTGTGCACAGCCCTTTCTTAACACTTTTTTTGAGTGATTACGGGCCCAGTAGCTAGGTATAAGACAATATATTAAAAATATTGTAATCAGTACAAAAAGTATATACCACCACATACTTTCACGTCCAATTCTAATATAAATTAAGCAATTAATTTAATCTGTTATTCTAGTTTAACGCTTATCATTTATTGTTCATAACAGCTATGGACAAGTGAGAGGGTTCAAAACAATCATGCAAATAGCTTTGTTTCGTCTTTTTCTACCACACTTATCAATCTCTTCTTTCCATCAATAATGTTCAACAAAATATTTACTGTATCCCTGGCGGAAAAGGGCTTAGATAAAGGCTCCATAGCCCGGGTGATATCTTGGAGTATATGGGGATTTTCAATAGCCTTTCTAATGAGCTCTACAGCCTGATCTTGATTTTGAGCTATCAAAGCAGCTTTATTGTTGAGAAGAAAATCTACATTGCATTGCTCATGGCCAGGTAGAGGCTTATAAATCAAGATAGGCAGCTTAACAGCCAGAGCTTCAAAAACCGTTATTCCACCAGCCTTGGATAGAAGTAGATTGCCCCCTTTCATAATGGGAGCAATATTTTCTATAAATCCTAAAACTCTAATGGGAATGTTAGAAGACTCAGCTATAGTCTCTAGCTTTTGCGCTAGTTTTTTATTAGATCCTGTTAAAGCTATAATCTGCATGGGCAGTGCTAAGTCTGACAGCCTTTTGCATATTTTTTCTATACCAGGCATTAGCCCTTGTCCACCGCCCATAATTATAAGAGTAAAAATATTTGGATCCAAATTTAACTTGATCCAAAGGCCTGGGTCCACAGAGGGAGACTCAAATTGTGGCCTGATAGGTATACCGGTAACATGTATTTTATCTTTAGGGATGCCCCTATCTATTAGGCGGGAACGAACTATATCCGCTGCTACTATATAGGCATCCACCTTTGGATGTATCCATTGGCTGTGTACTGCAACATCGGTAATAACCACAACCAAGGGTATATCTATTATTCCTTCCCGTTTTAGCTGGGACACTACGCCAGCAGGAGTAGGAAAAGTGCATACAATTACTTTTGGCGAACATTGCTGGATTATATCTAGGAGTTTTCTACGGCCCATCTTATTCAGAATTTGCTGCCATTTGGAATCCGGTTCAATGTCTTTGGTAGATCTGTAAAACCAATCGTATCCATAGGAAAAGTAATTTAGCAATTGAGCATAGCCAAATTTTATAGCCTTATTAAGAGGAGGATATATGTATTCAAAATAATTATATATACCCACTTTCAAAGATGGCTGTTTTTGGCTAACAACCTTTTTTATTGCTACAGAAACTTGATGATGACCGGTACCAAAATCAGCCGATAATATTAGAATATCACATTTTTTTATATCAATCTCGGGCATTTATAAACTCCTTTTCAATAAAGTTCGTAAATAATATTATATCAAAAGGTGTAAGAGTTTGTATATTAAAAAACTCTTAATAGATATATATGACATTTTATTAAAATATTGTTAAGAAAATCGGAAGTTTTTTTACTGTAATACCAGGTAGAAATTCTTTGTGATATAATAAATGCACTGTTTAATTATATTTAATAGGATCGTATATTGGATATTTTTGATGATAGGGGAGGGTGACATGAATATTGAATCCCAGTTGGTCGAGAAGTCTATGGATGGTGATCTAGATGCTTTTGAAGAGCTGGTATTGCTATTTGATAAAAAGGTCTATAATTATTGTCTTCGCATGACCAATAACCGCAATGATGCTGAGGATTTGGCACAGGAAGTTTTTTTGAAGGTTTATAAAAATTTGAAAAACTTTAGGAAGGATAGCAAATTTTCTACATGGATTTATCGCATTGCTTATAACACATGCGTTGATAATTATCGTAAGAAGAGGTTTAAGCTTCTTCCATTAAATAAAATAATAGATGAGGAACAGCAGGAGATTGATATACCGTCCCCAGGTCCTTTGCCAGAAGAACAGGTGATAAGCAATGAGAAATACAGCCTTATAAAAGAATGCATTGCCCAGTTAAAACCAAGGTATAAATCAGCTATAATCCTTAGGGATATACATAATTATTCCTACCGAGAAATAGCTGAAATTCTAGATGTACCTATTGGAACCGTTAAGTCAGATATAAATCGAGGTAGAGCACTTTTGCGAAAGGCTCTAAAGTCTCGTCTAATGGAATATGGCGAGAGGAGGGTCAAATAATGGATTGCAAACATTTTGATGAATATATTAGCCTTTATTTAGATGGAGTTATTGATAAAGAGAATAAAAAGGAATTTGAAGAGCATTTAAATCAATGTCCTCAATGCAAAAAGAAATTAGAGGAAACCCAGGAGGTAATATCGCTAATAAAAAGCCTTGATGAGGAGTCATTACCTCAGGGATTTAGAGATAATCTAATTAAAAAGCTAGAAAGCTCAAGAAAAATACAAACTCGTAATCTACTAAGATGGGTTGCTGCTGTGGCGGGAGTTATAGTAATATTCTTATCTGCCAAAGCTTTAAAAGATATAAAATATACAGAAGGAATAAATGATGGCGTTATGCAAGCTGAAGAGGTGGCGGAGAATATGGCCAGCATTTCCGATGATAGTGTCAATGAGTTTGCTCCCCCTAAAGAGGATAGAGCAACTGCTGAAGTAACATCCACGGATCAAGACCAAGAAGATACCAGACAAAGTATAATGAAAATACAATCAGATTTAGTGGAGGTATATGTACAGGATATATGCATAACTCCCCAAACTCTTAAGCTAATGGCCAATAACAATGGATTAGAGCTCATAAGTAGTGATGAAAATTCTATTGTTATTGAGATAAGGGATGAGGAACAAAGAATTATATTGTATAAAGAGCTTTCTAAAATGGGAGAGATAAGAGATATAGGTGAAAATATGGGTAGCAATGAAGTAAAAATTATAATAAAATGTGAAAGTGAATAACAAACTAAAATGGGAAATTAAGGGTTTAGCTGTATAAAAAGGATAAAAATGGTGAATAATATACCTATCATATACAAAATTAGAGGAGTGATGGGAATGCAGGAAACTACAGCTAAACCTTTTTTGGACCCAGTTTTAGTTTCTTTGATGAAAAAAGAGGTAAGCAAATCTAAAGAGGCAGATGAACCGGTAAACCGCGCTTTTGAAGTAATTGCTGAGAAGAGTGGGCTTAAATTCAACACAGTGAGAAATTATTACTATAGGTATATACACGAAAAGAATAATAAACAAAAAGACTCAGATCAAAGTACAAAAACTTACTCCAGAAGAAAAGATGTAGCTGGAAATTCTTTCACAGAACAAGAGGTTAAAGACCTAATAACGGCAATGCTCATAGGTCAAGCAAAGGGTAAGTCTGTACGAGGATGTGCAAATGAGTTGGCCAAAAACGATAAAAAACTTATGCTTAGGTATCAAAACAAATATAGAAATGTTTTAGCTGGAAATCCAGAGTATGTAAAAGAAATAATGGAAGAGATGTCCAATAAAGGATTGGTCTATTTCAATCCTTTTACTAAACAAGTAGTACAAGGAAAAAAACTAGAGTCTGAAGGCCAGTTGTTTGACAATATAGGGCGGCTAGTAGCTAATATTAATGAACTAGACAGTCCTCAACTAGACAGTTTCTTTGTAGGGTTGCAAGAGTTAAGCAATATGGCTGTTCAATACAAACGTCAGAGCAAAGAAAAAAACCAAGGACAACTTCTATCAATAATAAATAAATTAATAGATATAAATAAGAGATTTTTAGATCTGCCTCCTGCTGCAAAATTAACCGCTTTATCGGAATATATTAGACAAGTGGAAAGCTGCATCAAAGAGATGGATAAGGTGTCCTGCTAACATTATGTTAGTAGGACATCTTAAATGGGTATATAAAGAGCGGGCTATAAATCTAGCCCGATATTTATTATATGGGGGTATTGTATAATGGATCGCTATTCAGCAACCAAAAGGGTTGCTATACTAGGTATTGGGTTAAATATAATACTGCTTATATTGAAATTAATAATAGGTTTTATAAGCAAAAGCCAGGGTATGATTGCCGATGGATTTAATAGTGCTGGGGATGTTTTTGCGTCTGTTATGACCTATTTAGGCAATAAGATAGCTAGTATGCCAGAGGACAAACGCCATCCCTACGGGCATGGTAAGGCGGAATATATATTTTCTATGATTATAAGTTTTTCTTTATTGTTGGTAACGTTTCAGGTGCTGAAAAGTGCAATTATATCTATTATAAACAAGCAGAGTTTTATTTTTTCATGGTGGCTAGTTATAGTGGCCTCTACAACTATAGTGCTTAAGGCTGCATTATGGCTATACACTCAAAGCGTGGGCAAAAAATGTGATAACCTTCTTATAATAGCAAATGCAGAGGATCACAGGAATGATATATTAATAACTTTATCTACACTTATAGGTATAATTCTAGGTGCAGGCAAGATATACTGGGTAGACGGAGTTGTAGGTATAGGCATATCCCTTTGGATAGGGTATACAGGAATAAGGATATTTATTAGGGCTTATGACGTATTAATGGATAGCAATATAGATCAAGAATACCTTGTAAAGTTAAAAGAAGAGATAGAAGCTATTGAAGGTGTGGACCATGTGGATTCTATAAATGCTAAACCCATAGGAGTAAGTTTTATAGTTATTGTAAAAGTATCAGTTTCTGGATCTATGACAGTAGAACAGGGACATTCTATCGCTGCTCAAATCAAAGAGAAGATTAAAAATAAAAAGAATATAGGCGATGTGGTAGTTCATGTAAATCCAGCATAAGCTTTGGTAAAATATTAATGCCTACAGTTGTGGGCATTAATATTTTAAACCATTCTAGATTTCGTGCTATACCATAAAGGATAGCAATAATTAGTGCAAGATAAATTATTGCCTTGCTATACTTGGAATCTGGATTAAACATTTTTAAACACTAGTAATTCGACATTAAATTTAAAAATCCTTCTTTTTTTGGCAAAATATTTCTGTTGTATCAGGAGCATCATACTTTCATATATGTTTTTATTTGACATAAAATACCAATTGAATTATAATTGGTTACGTATATGATTATAAAATTTTGGTAAGAGGGATGGACAAATGATTGTAGGTGTAATATCTGATACCCATGGAGTAATTTCAAAACAGGCTCTAGAGGCATTGAAGGGGAGTCAACTAATTATCCATGCTGGGGATGTGGGAGATCCTAGAGTTATAGAGAGGTTGGAACAAATTGCCCCAGTTTATGCCGTTAGAGGCAATACTGACAGGGGAAGATGGGCACAAGGCCTCCCTATGACTCAAGTAGTAGAAGTACAAGACATGTACTTTTTTGTTATTCACGATATTAGCATGTTAGACCTAGACCCAAAGGCTGCAGGGTTTAGTGCTATTATATATGGTCACTCCCATGTTCCTAAGGAGGAATGGAAAGATGGAGTCTTATATTTTAATCCTGGAAGTGCAGGACCTAAAAGATTTCGGCTGCCCATTTGCCTTGGGAGAATGGAAATTACAAATGGAAATATAGATGTTGAAATAATAGACTTAGAAAAATAGAAGTGGAGGGATTTCAAGATGGATCATCAAACACCAAAGCATATATCCTTAGCGGGGCAATGGAAGTTTTTTCTTGATGTAAATAAAGAAGGGTTTAAAAACGAAATCTATAAGGAAGATTTGCCAGATTCCATTATCTTACCTGGAACAACAGAAGAGAATGGTAAGGGTACACTAAATGAAGGGAAAGAGCTTAAGCACCTGACAAGATTATATCCCTACAAGGGATATGCCTGGTACCAACGTGAAATAGAAATACCACAGGAATGTAAGGAAAAGCATATAAGGTTGATGCTAGAGCGTACTAAAATAAGCCATGTTTGGATTGATAATACATACTTAGGTAGTCAGAACAGCTTATGTGCTCCACATATCTATGATTTGCCTAAAGGTATATCTCCTGGTATACATAGACTGACAATAATGATTGATAACGAAAACCTGCCTCCTATCGGTGATCCCCATCAGATTTCTGATCATACACAAACTAATTGGAATGGTATAATCGGAAGAATTGAGCTTCAATGGTTTGATCAAGTTTTTATGGAGGATATTCAGGTCTTTCCTATGGTGAAAGATAAAAAGGCCCGTATATGTATTTCTGTCAAAAATATGACAGGGAATGCTGGAAAGGCTAAGTTTAAAGTATTTGCTCAAAGTATTAATGCTGATCAAAGCCATAGGGTGGAAACAGAGAGTTTTGAGGCAGTAATTTCAAAAGGGGATAGTGAAGTAGAATTTGATTATAGTTTTGGTGAGGATATGTTATTGTGGGATGAGTACAGTCCCAATTTATACGAATTAGTTGTTTACTTAGAGGTTAAAATAGATGGGACAATCTATTATGATAATATGGCTCAGGAATTTGGTATGAGGGAATTTTCCACAGAAGGTACCCAGTTTACAATTAATAATAGGAAGGTTTTCCTTCGAGGTACCCATGATGGTTGTGTATTCCCGTTAACAGGATATTCTCCTATGAATACTGAAGATTGGATTCAAGTGTTTAAGATTGCAAAATCCTATGGGATTAATCACTATCGCTTCCATAGCTGGTGTCCTCCAGAGGCTGCTTTTAAAGCTGCAGATCTTATAGGCATATACCTTCAGCCTGAACTGCCAAACTGGGCGTCCTTTAACGAGCCTGATAGTAAAGACTATCAAGAAGGACATGAAGAGTATTTACGAAAAGAAGGACAGCGCATTTTAAAGGCATTTGGAAATCATCCTTCTTTTGTCTTATTTTCTCTTGGTAATGAGCTATTTGGCAGCAGGAGAATAATGGCAGATGTAATAAATGAATATAGGAAGCAGGACAATAGGCACCTATATGCCCAAGGTTCAAATAATTTCTATTCAAATACCTCCTTAGCAGAGGGAGATGATTTTTGGGTGACCATGCGTACCCACGGATTGGATGCTCCGGTGCGTGGATCTTTTTCATACGCAGATTTACCCTTAGGACACATACAAAGTGATGTGCCCCCGTCGACTATGGTAGACTATACAAAGAGTATAGAAAATGTCCCTGTACCAGTAGTAGGCCATGAAATAGGGCAATATCAATCCTTTCCTAATTTTGATGAAATATCTAAATATACTGGAGTTCTTCGTGCGCGAAATTTGGAGGAGTTCCGCCAACGCTTACTTGATAAGGGTATGCTAGATCAAGCTGATGATTTCTTTAAAGCCTCAGGAAAGCTCGCGGTACTTTGCTATAGGGAGGAAATAGAGGCTGCACTTCGAACTCCTGGATTTGGTGGCTTCCAGTTACTAGATATAAAGGATTTTCCAGGGCAGGGGACAGCTTTGGTAGGTATTTTAGATGCATTCATGGACAGTAAAGGCTTTATCGAACCAGAAGAGTGGAGAGAGTTTTGCTCTGATACAGTTTTATTGGCTAGGATCCCTAAGTATACTTACTCTGCTGGAGAGAAATTTAAGGCCCGTATTGAAATAGCCCATTATGGTAAGACAGATATGGAAGATGTGGTATTAGAGTGGGCCCTTATAAATAGCAAAAATGAGTGTGTAGCTAGGGATGAATTTCCTCCTACCAATATAAAGCAGGGTACAGTTAGCCAAGTGGGACTCATTCAAATATCAATGGATTCTATAAATGTTGCTGAAAAGCTTACTTTAAAACTAAGGATTAAGGACTCTAACATAATTAATCATTATCCTATATGGGTTTATCCACCAACATCAGATAAGAATATTCCAGATACCATTAAGGTTTGCAGGGAATATAACCAACAGGTTAAAGCCCTATTGGAAGAAGGACATAAGGTTTTACTGTTTGCCCATGGTAATATATCCAATTGTGTTGGAGGAATGTTTGCTTCGGATTTTTGGTGTTATCCAATGTTTAGGGATATATGCAAGAGCATGGATTTAGAGCCATCACCAGGAACTTTGGGAATTTTATGCGATCCATCCCATCCTGCTCTGGAAAACTTTCCAACAGAATATCATAGCAACTGGCAGTGGTGGAATATAGTAATGAATTCAAATCCCATAGTACTTGATGAGGCACCTATGGATCTAAAACCTATTGTACAGGTTATTGACAACTTTGATCGAAATCATAAGTTAGGCCTTTTATTTGAAGCCAGGGTAGGAAAGGGTAAACTTTTGGTTTTCGCTGGGAATTTAGATAATTGTATTAATGAACCTGAAGTAGGACAATTTCTACAGAGCCTTATAAGATATATGAACTCTGAGAAATTTAGCCCAGATATTAAGTTAGAGGCTTGGCAATTAGATAAAATATTAATTGATTAATATTTATATTCCTGGTACAATGTAGGTTGTTGCATAGAAGTATATTATATAAATTAATGGGGGGTAAACAAATGGCAGTGTTTGAGATTTCAGGTAATCAGTTCTTATATGACGGGAAACCTGTAAGAATTTTTTCTGGTGCTATTCATTATTTCCGTGTAGTACCTGAATATTGGAGAGATAGATTACTTAAGTTAAAAGCTTGCGGGCTTAATACCGTGGAAACATATGTGCCATGGAATGTACATGAGCCTCGTCCCGGTGAATTTAATTTTGAGGGAATGGCTGATATTGTAAAGTTTATAGAAATAGCCCATGAACTAGATCTTATGGTGATTGTACGTCCTGGACCCTACATATGTGCTGAATGGGAGTTTGGTGGACTACCTTCCTGGCTCCTGGCAGATCCAAATATGAGGCTGCGCTGTTATCACAAACCCTTTTTAGAGAGAGTAGATAAATACTTTGATGAACTATTGCCTCGGCTAAAACCTTTGCTATGTACCAACGGAGGTCCCATTATAGCCATGCAGGTAGAGAATGAGTATGGCAGCTATGGTAATGATAAAGAATATCTAGAATATTTGAAAAAAGGTATGATAGATAGGGGAATTGATGTTCTTCTTTTCACCTCAGACGGACCATCAGACGGGATGCTTCAATCAGGTACATTAGAAGATGTATTTATGACTGTAAACTTTGGTTCCAGACCTGAAGAGGATTTTGGAAAACTCAAGGAATACCAGCCTGACAAACCATTGGTATGCATGGAGTTTTGGAATGGTTGGTTTGATCATTGGGGCGGAGGGCACCATACTAGGGATGGCGCTGATGTAGCAGATGTTTTGGCTAGAATGCTTAAAATGGGGGCATCTTTTAACTTCTACATGTTCCACGGAGGAACAAACTTTGGATTCTACAATGGTGCTAACAGATATGAAAAGTATTCTCCCACGATTACTAGCTATGACTATGATGCGCCTCTAAGTGAGTGCGGAGATCCTACTGAAAAATACTATGCTGTGCAAGAAGTATTGTCCAAATATGTAGATGTGAATAAGGACTTGATGCCAGAGCCTATACCAAAAAAAGCATATGGTAAATTAGAGCTGACGGAAACTGCTGATCTATTTGATAATTTGGATAGGCTAAGCAATCCCGTGAAAACAACATGCCCTGAACCAATGGAAAAGCTAGGTCAGGACTACGGTTTTATTCTATACAGCACCAATATTCCTGGGCATCGAAAAGATGAACAACTATTTTTACAAGATGTTCATGATAGGGCATGGATTTTCTTAGATGGTGAGTTTAAGGGAATATATATGAGGGATGAGACTCAAGATATTACCTTAGATATACCAAAAGAGGGTGCAAGGCTGGATATATTGGTTGAAAATATGGGACGAACCAATTATGGTCCTCACCTAAAGGATTATAAGGGTATAACAGAAGGAGTAAGATTGGGTAATCAGTTCCTATTTGGATGGACAATTTATACCCTGCCTTTAAAGGATATATCTTCTTTAAGCTATGACGGACAGAAAGAAGATAAGGTACCTGCATTTTTCAGAGGCTATCTAGATGTAGATGAGCTTGCAGACACCTTCATATCTATGGAGGGTTGGGGCAAGGGAATAGTATTTGTTAATGGATTTAACCTTGGCCGTTATTGGGAGGTAGGACCTACTAAAACCTTATATGTTCCTGCACCTCTACTTAAGAAAGGCAAGAATGAAATTATAGTATTTGAACTAGAGAAGGTTAAGGAACCTGTAATAGAGTTTCTAGATAAACCAGATCTAGGAAAAGAAGTACAGTAATTATACTGCGTTCTCCAAGATGGGATAAGAACCTACTATTTGGAGAACGCAGTTAATTTTTTTATTAATACTTTTACAGTTGTTCCTTTTCCAACTTGGCTGGTGAATACTAAATTATTATCATCGGACATTAATTTTAAACGCATGTATATATTTTTTAGCCCATATTGACTTCCTTCTTTGCCTGGAGACTCCTTGGTGGACAATAATGTGTCTAATTTATCCTCCGGGATGCCCACGCCGTCATCCCTAACTTCTAAACATATAAAATCCTCCATAGGTGAGTATAGCTTAATCATGATTGTTCCGCATTGGTCATCTTTTTCTAGGATACCGTGAAAAATAGAATTTTCTACTATGGGCTGAAGAATAAGCTTTGGGATATTATATTCTAGCAAGCTTTCATCAATTTCAGCAATATAGTTAAGCTTATTATCAAATCTCATGTTTTGGATTTTTATATAGGATTCCACATGAAGCAGTTCATCCCTAATAGAAATTAAATCCTCTCCTCTGTTTAGACTTATCTTATAGAGATTGGATAGGGCTGTTGTAACAGTAATAATATCCTCAGTACGATCCCTTTTTACCAGCCAATTAATCATTTCTAGTGTGTTATACAAAAAGTGAGGATTTATTTGAGCTTGTAGGGCTTTTAGTTCGGACATCTTAAGCTGCTGACCAGATTTGTATTTTTCCTCCATCAAATGGTTCAATCTATTGACCATGTAATTGTAGTTGCGAGTTAATACACCAATTCCTAATTCCATGAAAAGACTTAGAAATATATTTTTAGCTGTGGAAGAACCTATCTTGCTGTTATTACACAGATCAGACTTTATTGTTTTGATTAGCTCAATAGAATCTTGCTCTCTGCCGTTTTTTAAATAGCTAGCGAACTTTACTATATTTTCCATATCGAAAGAATTCGCATTTGCTTTAGTTTCCTGGTAGCAGTGAATTTTTTGTTTTGGAAAGAAAAAGATGTTGTCTAACGCAGAATTGGCACTTTCAAATGAAGCATATATTTTAAATATGTCTGATACAGTTTTTCCTAAACTCAAATACAATTCCTCATCTAAGTCTAAAATAGACTCCATACATCTATATATTTCATATATTATTTGCTTTATAAGATTAGATTCTAATATACAGTCATAGAATATATGGATCATGAGCCATTGATTATCTTTTATTCCTATGATGGAGTCAAGATTTAATGATTTTAATTTTCGCTTTATCTCGGGTATTTTATTTATAAAGTTAGCATTAAGGCTAAGTTTTCTTGTAGAATTGGTAAGAAGTATCGTGCGGGCTTTTAAATTATCATGTAATGCGGGTATGAATTTAGAATAAGAAACCACATCCTTTTGATTATGTATCCCTCTATAGGATAATTTATTGGCTAATTCACTTTCTATATAATGGTTTTTTTTCATTATATTATATTGGGCTTCTACAGCTTTTTTTAATGATTGTATAACTTCATCTATGTTAAGCGGTTTTTCTACATAGTTTAGGGCATTGATCTCGATAGCTGAAAGCAAGTATTCCTTATCAGAATATCCACTCATAAATATTACACTGCAATCAGGATTAATAGTTTTTACTCTATAAGCCAGATCAATACCATTCATTTTAGGCATTCTCACGTCTGCCAGTAGTATATCGGGTATAAAAGTATCCATTATATTAAGAGCCTTTAGCCCATTTTCTGCTAATTTGACTTGGCCAATGCCTAAGCTGTTCCAGTCTATTTCATAATAGAGTCCTTCTCGAGTAAATCTTTCATCTTCTGCAATTAAAAGATTTAACACAGCTATAGCCCCCTGCAAAACAGCTATTAATATAAAAGGTAACTAATGTAATAAATATTATATCACATCAAATATAGATAAAAAACTCCTATTATACTCAATATTTTAAAATATAAATATATTACTTCAAAATATAAATTTTATCCCTGTTAATTACTGTATAATCATGCTACGGTATTTATAGGAATACTCCATAGTTTAGTGATGTCAATTAAGTAAAAGGTGATGTTGATGGTTAGATTGAATAGCTTTTTTAAGAAGATTAAAAAGTACAAGATATTATTAATAATGCTACTACCTGCGGCCTTATATACTTTTATATTTAGTTATTTGCCTATGGGTGGTATAGTGCTAGCCTTCAAAAATTATAACTATCGTGATGGCATTTTTGGTAGTCCATGGAATGGATTTCAAAACTTTAGATTTTTCTTTCAATCAGGTCAAGCTTTTAAGGTCACTAGAAATACTATATTATACAATCTCTTATTTCTTGTAGTGAACACTACTTTGCAGGTAACTCTAGCTATATTGATTTCTGAAATGCCTGGAAAAAGATATAAAAAGACCATGCAGTCCTTTATGTTTCTGCCCTATTTCATCTCTTGGGTTATAGTTTCAGTTATTGCTTTTAATTTTCTAAGCTACGACTACGGAGTTATAAATGCTTTGAGAAATTCTTTGGGGCTGGATAAGCTTGATTTTTATGGAACCCCTAAATATTGGATAGGAATATTGACATTCTTTAATGCCTGGAAGGGAGTAGGCTACGGGACTGTTATGTATTTGGCCGCTATTATGGGTATAGATACTAGTCTTTACGAATCAGCAGAGATAGACGGAGCCAATATATTCCAGAGAATATTTTATATAACAATTCCCTGCCTCTATCCTACTTTGATTATTCTCACTTTATTGGCTATAGGCAATATATTTAGGGGAGACTTTCAAATGTTTTACCAATTAGTAGGGAATAATGGTTTGCTATTTGATTATACAGACGTAATAGATACCTTTACCTTTAGGGCACTAATCACAAGCAATGATATAGGCATGGCATCAGCATCAGGTTTATATCAATCCGTATTTTGCTTTATAACAATTTTGACAGCAAATTATTTAGTAAGACGTTATGACAAAGATTACTCCTTATTTTAATGAAAGGGGACCAATAAATGAAAAAGAGTAAAGACAGAATTATGCTATACATAATAGGTTATATATTGGTTGGTTTAGTTGGACTATTGTGTCTATTGCCCTTTGTGCTGGTAATTTCAGCATCTTTTTCCACTGAGAACGAGATTTTAAAGCATGGTTTTAGTCTACTACCCAGAAAGCTTTCCCTAGATGCCTATAGAACCGTATTTGATAAGCCCGATGTGATTCTAAGAGCTTATTTAAACACAATTATGGTAACCATTATAGGAACAATAACAGGTTTATTTATAACCTCTATGGCATCTTATGTCCTGCAAAGAAAAGATTTTGAGTGGAGAAATAAGTTTTCATTTTATTTCTACTTTACCACCTTATTCAGCGGTGGGCTGGTACCGTGGTACATCATGATGGTTAGAGGCTTACGGCTTAAGGACTCCTATTTAGCACTTATAATCCCTATGCTGTTCAGCGTTTTTAATATGTTGGTAATGAAAAGTTATATGAGTAGTGGTATTCCAGATACCATAACTGAAGCTGCAATAATTGATGGTTGTAACGATTTTGCTATATATTCAAAAATTATACTTCCCCTTTCAAAGCCGACATTAGCAACTATAGGTCTTTTTATAGGGCTTGCCTATTGGAATGATTGGTACAATAGTATGTTATTTATTAATACAGAAAGTAAATATACATTACAGTACTTTTTATACGAAAAGGTAAATAATATTGAGGCCTATAAAAAGATAATAGCCCAAGGTGGTACTAACATTGGAACATTTATTGAACTTCCTACCCAAACTTTGAAGATGGCCTTGACAATAGTAGTAACTGGTCCTATTATTCTAGCCTATCCTATTGTACAAAAGTATTTTGTGCAGGGTATTACCATTGGAGCTGTTAAGGGTTAGAACTGAAATTTTCAGTTTTAATAATTAAATAAAAAGGAGGATTTAGTAATGGATAAGAAGTGCATAGCTATATTTCTGTGCTTGATGCTGTTATTTACAACACTAACGGCATGTAGCTCTGGTCAAAAGGATAACCAAGTAGCTACAAATGAGCCAGCAAACAATAATCAGATAGAAGAGGATGCTAACAATAGCCAAGATGACGATCTAAAAACAGAAATAGACACTAGTGAACATGTAGAATTAAAGATGTATTTGCTAGGTGACGGCGCACAGGATGTAGATTTAGTCTATGAAAAAATTAGCGAGCGGATGAAAGAAAAGATTAATGCAACAATAACTGTAGACTTTTTATCCTGGGCGGAACATGATACCAAGTATTCCCTACTGTTTTCATCAGGTGAAGACTTTGATATAATTTTCACTGCCTCAGGCTGGGCTCATTATGAAACCACTGCTGTAAGGAACGGATTCCTGGAACTAACTGAAGAGTTTTTAGCCAAATACGCTCCTGATATTTTGGAAGTGGTTCCTCCAATAGCTTGGGATCAGGCTAAAATCAATGGAAAAGTATATATGGTACCTAACTATTCTATAGAGTTTGGATATGATGTAATTGGAGTTAGAGGAGACTTAATGGAGAAGTATAACATCGAAAAAATCGAAAGTAAAGAAGACTTAGAAGCCTATTTTGATGCTATAGTTGAAAATGAAACGGATATTACTCCACTAGGACCTAATGGCGGTGCACTGGAGTATCCTTACTTGTTCCAGGCAGATGGATGGCAGGTAGTTAGAGGTCCACTAGGAACATTATTTATGTACGAAACTGCAAATCCAGACAATACTACTGTAGAATACGTAATTGAAACCGATAGATTTATGGAATACGCTAAAAAGATGAAAGAAATGGCAGATAAAGGTTACTGGACAAGAGATTCCTTAACCGATACATCTGCAAGAGAAGATCCATGGAAGCTTGGAAAAGCAGCTGCTATGGTATGGCATGTTGGAGCTGTTGCTGGTGTTGCTGAGCAAATAAACAAAGAACATCCAGAATGGAAAGCTACATTTGTGGATATTTCTCCTAATGTAAAGAGGCCAGTAAATCCTTATACCAATAATGGTGTTGCAATTAATGCAGCGTCTAAAAATCCAGAGCGGGCTATGATGGCCATAAATATGCTCATGACTGATAAGGAATGCTATGATCTAGCAGCCTATGGAATAGAAGGAGTTCATTATGAAGCAATTGATGATGATAAGTATAGACCTCTTGAGGATGCCGACAGGTTCCCCGCCAATCAAAGCTGTAACTGGGGCTGGAATAATGAAAACCTAAAACGAAAACTATATGTAGAAAATCCAGATCCTGTATTAGTTAAAGCAGAAGAGACAGTTGAGAGATGGAAGAACGAACTTATTTCCAACCATCCTCTAGATGCTTTCGCATTTGCTGAAGAAAATGTGAAGAATGAGGTAGCAGTTATCAATACAGTACTTACTCAATACATGCAGCCAATAAGTTTAGGTTTTGTAGATGATGTAGAGGCAGCAGTAGAAGAACTTAGAACAAAATTGAGGGAAGCCGGGATTGAGAAGGTAATAGAGGAAATGAATAGACAGGTTGAAGAATATCTAGCAAACAGATAAAAACTTTCTCATATGAAGAGGGATTACCACTATAGGTAATCCCTCAAAAAAATATTTATATGGGGGTAGGATAGTGTTAAAGCATAATGAAGAAATAATAGAAAAATTATTAGCAGATGAGTTTATTAGGGGGATGGATATTTCTTCATTACCGGAGATTGAAGAAAAAGGTGGAAAATTTTACGATTTTGATGGAAAGGAATATGAAGGATTAGATATTATAAAAAAATACGGAGTTAATTACATAAGGCTTCGTATTTGGAACGAGCCACAAAATGTTCCAGAGTCAGGAGGATATTGTGATCTGGATCATACTATTAGAATGGCAAAAAGAATAAAAGCTAAAGGCTTTAAATTTTTCCTTGACTTTCATTATTCTGACTGGTGGGCTGATCCAGGCAAGCAAAACAAACCAAAAGCTTGGGAGGATTTATCCTTTGATGAACTGGTTCAAGCAGTATATGAGTATACATATCATGTACTAGAAGAATTGGATAAGGCTAAAGCATATCCGGATATGGTGCAGATTGGAAACGAAATTAGAAGCGGTATGCTTTTTCCTGATGGCATGGTGCAGAATTGGCCTAAACTAGCTAAGTTAATCAATGCAGGAGTTAAGGCTGTTAGGGATACACAAAAAGATAGGCCTACAGCTGTCGTAATCCATCTTGATCAGGGAGGAAAGTATCATTATTTTGAAGATTTTTTTGATAAGGCAATTGCCCATGGAGTAACTGACTTTGATGTTATAGGATTATCCTATTATCCTTTTTGGCATGGAACTTTTAACGATTTTAAAACAACTATGGATAAATTAGTAGACCGCTATGGGAAACCCCTGGTGGTAGCTGAAATTGCCCATGCTCATAGGTTACATAAAGATAAGGGTGGAATGTTTGGCCAGGATCAAGAGGAAATTTCAGGCTTTGCCGCTAGCGAGGAAAATCAAAGGCTTGTAATAAAATTAATTATGAATATTACTGCCAATGTAAAAAATAACATGGGTTTAGGAACCTTTTACTGGGAACCTTTAGCCATTCCTACACCAGGGCAAGACCCAAATATAGGCTGGCATAATATGGCCATATTTGACAGCAATGGTCGAGCACTAGAAGCACTAAAAGCTTATAGCTTTGATCCCGATAAAGCTGACAATTCCATGGTTTGCAAAATTTATAATCCGACTAATATGGATGTTCCTGTTGGAGAAAGACCAAAGCTACCTGGTACAGTAAAGGTTTTGATGTTTGATGGCAGGGTTGAGGATAGAAAAGTGACCTGGGAAGAAATCACTGATGATATGATAGAAAAAGAAGGAAAATATCTGATAAAAGGGAAGGTAGAAAATACCCATAAGCAAGCGGAATTATATCTTTTTGTTAGTAATGAGTTTTTACAATTAACCAATTATATTAAAAATCCCAATTTTGATGAACAGCTGGAAGGTTGGAATGTAAGTACTAGTCTTGGTGAAGTTGTAACTGGTATTGGAGCAGAGAACAGATTTCCAATGCCAGATCTTCATTACTTTTACTACGAAAGCCGTGAAAATTTCACCTTAGATATATCCCAGACCATAGAAGGATTGGAAAAGGGAAAGTATTCCTTGTCTGTTATGATAAGGGGTGATAATACTACTGGAGTTGAAGTGGGCTTGTATGCAAAACACCAAAATGGAGAAAAGATTTTTAGGCAGATGCACCCTTCAGATCATGAATGGAAAGAATATAGGATTGATGATATAAAAGTAGTTAAGGATAAAATAGATATAGGGGTGGAAATAGTATCTCCCCCTGTCATAGGAAAAATAACTGCCTTTAAATTAGTGAGAACCGGAAAAATAGAAGATTAATACTTCTAATTTAAGAGGAGGTGGCACTAAGTGCTATCTCCTCTTTTTATTTCAATAGAGTAGTTAAGGATAAAAACCAAGCTATTGAATTTAAATATATAGCAAGCAATATAGAAAATGGTAATGGAAACAGCATTGAAAAAAAATTAAGACCAAACCCAAGTATTTTTGGTATTATAATGTTTGTACGTCAAAAACTAATAATGAATATAAGGACTTAAAATAGAAACCAAGAGGAGAAGAAAGATGCAGGAGTATTTTGTAGATCTTCATGTGCATATAGGCAGATCGTCTTCAGGGAGGATTACCAAAAGAGGGACTTCAAACAAGTTGACTTTTAGCAATATTGCTTATGAAGCTTATCACAGGAAGGGTATTCAGGTCATAGGCGTAGTAGATTGCGTATCACCTTGGATTATAAGGGATATTGAAGAGCTGCTAAATGCTGGAGAGTTACATGAGATTCCCGAAGGAGGACTGGTTTATAGAGATAATTTAGTAATCTTGCTAGGATCAGAGATCGAGACCAGAGAAAAAGAGGGTGGCAGTGCCCATTCTTTAATGTTTTTCTCTAAATTTTCTCAGGTCAAAGAATTCTGCCGTATTATGGACAAGCATATGACCAATCTAGAATACAATTCAACAGTTAGCAGATTATCAGGACAGGAGCTATTTGATATAGTAGATTCCTTGGAAGGTATATTTATACCAGCACATGTCTTTACTCCCTATAAAGGGTTTTATGGCAGCTGCACTGATCGCTTGCACAAAATTTTTAATCAATCTTCTATTGAAAAGATACCTTCCATCGAATTAGGCTTAAGTGCAGATACCAGTATGGCTTCTCAGATTTCAGAACTGGATTCTAAGACCTTTATTAGTAATTCAGACGCCCATTCTTTAGGGAAAATGGGCAGAGAATACAATATTATGCTGCTCAAGGAACTAAATTTCAATGAGGTAGTTAAGGCCTTAAGAAATCAGGATGGTAGAAAGATTGTAGCTAATTACGGGCTAAATCCCAAATTAGGCAAATACCATAGAACCTTTTGCTTAAAATGTGAAGAGATTACAGAGCTGCCGCCACCCATTACAGAATGCCCTAATGATCCAAAACATAGAGTTGTTATGGGAGTGAAGGATAGATTGGTGGTAATTAGGGATCGCAAAGAGCCTTTTGATGATAATCGTCCCCCCTATTATTACCAGGTACCCCTTGAATTTATTCCTGGGGTAGGACCTAAGACCATAGATAAGCTTATTGAAGCTTTTGGTAACGAAATGAATATCCTCCACAGGGCTACTCAAGAAGATATTAGTAAAGTAGTGTCCCAGGATATAGCCCATATGATCGTACAGGCCAGGCAGGGGACCTTATCCATAGCTCATGGAGGCGGAGGGACATATGGGAAGGTTAACCGATAGATCGGGGTAGATAACTTCTACCCTTTTATTATATAATTTATTTGTTTGATGTAATATCTTATTAGTTATATATTCACTGGAGGTGTATGGATTGGAAATTAAGTTTGTACCAGATACATATAAAGAATCAATAAAGCATGTTCTAAACTATTGTTTCCAAGAGGCAGTAGATCTTGGAGAATCTTTTGTTAATGAAACATATAATCCAGAGAACTGTTTAGGCTGCTTTGATAAGGATAAGCTTGCTGGCCTTTTGTATATTAATCCTTATGATATGTACTATCATGGAAGTATTGTATCTATGGGGGGAATAGGGGTAGTATCCACATTGCCGGAATATAGATACTATAACTGTGCTTCTAATATGTTAATTAAATCTATTGAAATCATGAAGGGTAGAGGCTATGCTTTTTCAGCTTTAGCTCCTTTTTCTTATGCCTTTTATAGGAAATATGGCTGGGAGTTAGGTTTTAGCAATAAGAGGTATGTTATCCCCATAGATGAGCTGAAAGGCTTGGGGACAGGTAAGGGACAATTTAGGCCCCTTACTATAGAGGATAAGGATAGTATTAGCAAAGTATATAAATCCTATATTGCAAAATACAACGGCGCCATAGATCGCAATGAATGCAATTGGCAATCAAGATTAAAAACAATAGGGAAAAACCGGCATTATGCCTATGGATATACTAGGCAGGGCAATGGGCTGGACGGATATATCTTTTTCTCTATTAATGAAAGAGTATTTCATGTCCATGAAATGATGTATAACTCCCTAGAAGCCAAATTAGAGCTTTTGAGATTTATCTATAACCATAATGCTCAAGTTAGAGAAGTTAATTGGAGGGCACCCATAGATGATAATACAGTGCTATTGCTAGATAATCCAAGGATTGAGCAGAAAATAGAATCTGGAATGATGATTAGGGTAGTGGATGTAGTATCAGTATTGAAATCCTATAAGTATCCATGCTCATATAAAGGTACATTTATCATAAATATTGCCGATAAATGGGCCCCTTGGAATAGTGGTACATTTAGAGTTAAAATTGATCAAGGTACGTTAGCAGTAGATAAAATTGAAGATGCTGAGGCGGACATTAGTTGTGATATAAACACTTTCTCACAATTTATATTAGGATATATAGGACTGGGAGAAGCTATAGAACTAGGAAAAGTAGCTGTCCATAATCCACAAAAAGCAGAAACTATGAAAGATATTTTCAAAGAACATGTTACCCATATGACAGATTACTTTTAGAACGGAGAGACACATATAGCATGAATAATAGATTAATACCTTTTCATAAAAAGCTTATTCTAACATTTTTTCTACTAACGTTTATACTATCTATTTTAGCCTCTTGTGGTTTTTTAGAGGAACTGGATTTAGATAGGAATTTGGAAGTCCAATTGCCTGCATCAGGGCAAAACATGATGGTTCATTTTATTGATGTAGGGCAAGGAGACTCAATATTGATTCAATTGCCCAACCAACAAAATATGTTAATTGATGCAGGAGATAACCATAAAGGTCAGTTAGTTGTGGACTATTTAAAAGAACAAGGTGTTAGTATGATAGATTATTTAATTGCTACTCACCCCCATGCCGATCATATCGGTGGAATGGATAATGTAATTGATCAGTTTGAAATTGGGGTCATATATATGCCCAGGGTTGCCCATACCACAAAGACCTATATGGAACTACTAGAGGCCATAGATGAGAAGAATTTGAGAATAAGGACAGCCAAAGCAGGGGTAACCATAACTATTGATGATGTGACGGTTGAAATACTAGCTCCTGACAGTCAGCTAGAGTCTGACAATCTAAATGACTATTCAGTCGTTTTAAAACTCATATATGGAAAAACCAAATTTTTATTACAAGGAGATGCAGAGAAAAAAAGCGAAGAGTTTATACTGGAATCTGGAATGGATATAAAGGCTGATGTTATTAAATTAGGTCATCATGGATCATCAACATCCAGTACGCCTAAATATATTGAGGCTGTAGATCCTGATTATGCAATTGTTATGGCAGGAGAGGGAAATAAATATGGTCATCCCCACAAGGAAGTGGTTGCACTTATGAATGAAAAGGGTATTACTCTATATAGGACAGATAGGAATGGGACCATTGTTGTAATATCAGATGGCAATAAGGTATCCTTTAATGAGTAGTTTTTTATCTAACTTATATAAGGATTAAGTGGAGGAGTTTTTATGAAGAAAAAGGGAGTTATTGATAGGTTTGAAGGTGATTGGGCGATAGTGGAACTAGAGGATGGTCAGTTTATAGATATACCATCTGAGACATTACCCCCTAATGCACAGGAGGGTAATGTCATCTATATAGATAAAGATGGTAAGGTTTTGATAGCAGTTGAAGAAACCCTTGAACGAAGAAAAAGGGTAGAAGATTTAATGAACAAGCTGTTTCAGGACTAGATAATCTAAATTGATTTTGAGTTTGGATTTTTGATCTTATTATATAGCAATAATGAGCCCACAAAAAAGAGGGTAACGATGATAATAGCCCATATTCCTATAGAATATAGCTTTCTGATACCTAAATTATCTATGACCCAGCCTCCGCCATAATTGGCAAGAATGCCGCTGACCCCACCATAAAGCGATGTAGCTAGGGTTTGAGCTGTAGATTTTAGCTCATCAGGGGCTAAGGAGTCTATATAGTAGACAGCACCATTTAGGAATAGAGCAAAGGATGGGCCATGAAATACTTGAGCCCAAATAACCTGCTCAGGAGTTGTAGCAGTTAAATAGGTAACCTGCCTAAGGAGGAAGAAAACAGCAGATGCTAAAATTAGGTGAATAGGCTTATAGCGTTTTAATAACTTATGGCTTGCCAGAAATAATGGTATTTCACTAAAAGCCATAACTGCTGACGCTATACCTTGACTCCCTGGACTGCCTCCTACTGCTATCAAAAGATTAGGTAAAAATGAATAAGAGGCTTTGTGGGGAATATAAATTACGATAGAAAAAAGCAAAAAAGTAATATATGAATAGTTTTTTAAGAGCTTGCTGATTTTCATATCCTTTAAGCTTATGGTTGATGCAGTAGCTTCATCTTTTATATTCCTGGTCAACAGAATGACAATAGCAGTCATTATAGCAAATATTATAAAGTTATAACGCATAGAGGCCCTGTCTACTAAAATCCCCAAAATGTATGCAAAGAGGGAATAACCCAAAGATCCCCATAAGCGAATATTGCCAAAAGATAAATCCTGCTCGTTGCGTATTTCCTGAATTACCCAGCTGTCCATTAATGGAGAGAGTGGAGACTCAAACATAGTTAAGGTGGCCAAGAGAAGAGTCATACCTATAACAGAGCTTATAAAAGGGAAAAATTGTATAATAAGAGCAGCCACTATCATACAGAACAAAAACACCTTTTTTACTGATCTTAAGCGGTCGCTGACCATGCCCCAGAAAGGTTGAGCAAAGATTACAATAAAAGAGTTAATAGAAAGTATTGTACCAATGGTTGTATTATTAAATCCTTTTGCCTGCAGGAAGACAACAGTAAAAGGATAATAGGCTGCAAAAGTAGCCCAAAAAATAAACTGCAGAGCAGATAGGTTTGCTTGTTTTGGATTCATTTTATCAAAAATTCTTTTTTTGATTCTCATATATCTATCTCCTTAAGGTGTAATTAGATGTATATAGCAAATATAATTTAGCATAAAAATTTGTATAAAGCTAGCTAAAAAATTAGTTATGAGTGAAATATCTCTTTTATAAATATGCTTATTATGGTATACTAATTTATGGCATATAAGAAGCATAATGGCAGGAGAGTTGAGAGCCATGGTAATACAGGGATACCTGTGTTTTCATGGCTTTTTCTTATAACCAAATATTTTTCTTTGCAATAAAGGAGGAGAGCTTATGGTAAACTTAAGGGAACAGTCCATAGAACAGCTAACAAAGCTGGATTTCGAATGCTCATGCGGCTATCATCATAAGGTGAATATAGATAATATCCGTATAGGCTCGGGAATACTGAAAGATCTCCCTGAGATTCTATCTCAATTCAAAGGCAAAAAGTTATTATTAGTAGCGGATAAAAACACCTATAGAGTAGCTGGACAGCAGGTTATGGATATGATTTCCAAGGAATTTTCTGTTAGTAAATTTGTTTATCAGGATGATGACCTGATAGCTGACGCAAGATCTCTAGGAGCATTATTGTTGGAGCTAGAAGATGATATCTCTCTAATGCTTACTGTAGGATCAGGAACTCTTAATGATATTACTAGGTATGTTAGTGCAAGAACAAAAATTCCTTATGCTATTGTAGCTACAGCACCTTCAATGGATGGTTATGCATCTGTAGTTTCACCTCTTATTCGGAACGGAGTAAAGACCACATTCAAAGCCGTATATCCAATAGCTATTATAGGAGACACCCAAATTATGAAAGATGCCCCTATGCATATGTTGCATGCAGGTTTGGGTGACGTGTTGGGCAAATACACTGCTTTAGCTGATTGGAGAATGTCTAAAATACTTGGGTTGGAGTATAATGAGCCTTATTGTGATAATATTTCCAACCTAGTAGAAGATGCAGTTAAAAGATGTATGGACGCAGCCCCTAAGCTCTCCAGTAGGGATGAAGGCACGGTCCAGGCTATTATGGAGGGGTTAATACTTTCTGGTCTATGTATAGGACTTGCTGGGCATTCAAGGCCTGCATCAGGCTCTGAACATCAAATTGCCCATTTCATAGAGATGAAATTCTTGCAAGAAAATGTTCACACACAATGGGTCCATGGTAATAAAGTAGGTGTGGCTACCCTTGCGGTCTTGGAAGCCTATGACTATCTATTTAGTAAGGGTATAGAAGATATTCGAAATTCAGGAAGTTATAAAGAGTTTGATAAGGATAGATGGACAAATAGGATAGAGAGATGTTATGGTGATATGGCAGACCAAATTTTCCATCTTAAGGCAGAGACTTTAATTTTGGATAGTGAAGAGCGGGAGCGCAGGATGGATCTTATAACTAATAGATGGGAAGACATAAAGAAACACTGCTATTCAAATCTTCCATCAGCTACTCAACTAAGGGAACTATTGAAGGAAATAGGAGCCATATACAAGCCCAAGGAACTAGGTGTGGATAAGCAAATGTTCAAGGACAGTTTAATAGTATCAAAAGAAATACGCAATCGCTATGGTGTTATGCAATTATTGGACGATCTTGGGATGCTAGAGGAAGTAGCGGAGTATATAGCCAATAAATATTATTAATTAAAAGTACGTTAATATATAGAGGAAGGAGATTTATATTTAATGAAGGAACAGCAGATGTTTAAGGATAAAAAGAACTTTATCCTGGACATGGACGGGACCTTTTATCTAGGCAATAAATTGCTGGAAGGTTCATTAGAATTTCTGGATAGATTAAAGGATGCAGGCCATGACTTCCTTTTCTTTACCAACAATTCCTCCCAAAGTCCAGAGGTATATATAAATAAGCTGAATAGAATGGGATGTCCCATAGGACATGATAAGATAATTACCTCAGGCATGGTTACAACCCATTACCTAAAAAAACACTATGGAAATCCTAGAGTCTATTTACTGGGGACACCTGCATTAGTAGAACAGTTTGTAAACGATGGAATAAACTTGGTTGAGGATAATCCAGATTTGGTAGTAGCAGGATTTGATACTACTGTTACATATGAAAAGCTCACTAAAGCATGTACTTTTGTACGAAATGGTGCAACTTTTATAGCCACTCACCCTGATTTTAACTGTCCTACTGAGGATGGTTTTATTCCCGATTGTGGGGCTATTTGTGCTTTTATTACTGCATCTACGGGAGTTCACCCAAAATACCTAGGCAAACCCTATACTGAGACTTTAGAATTTATTTTAGACCATTTAAATTGTACCAAGGATGAAGTAGTTTTTGTGGGAGACAGATTATATACTGACATTGCTATTGGAGTTAATCATGGGGTCATGAGCATTCTTGTTCTATCTGGTGAGACAAAACTGGAGGATGTTGAAAAGTCTGAAGTTCAGCCAGATATTATAGTTAATAGACTTGTAGATATTGTAAATTATCTGTAGAAAAATAAAACTAATCAAATCAAAGAACCGCGAAATAAATTCGCGGCTCTTTATGTAAGGGGTTTGGGGGTTTGGGTAACTTACGTTATTATAGTAACCGTTTTTACAAAAAATAAACATAAAATTGAGAAATATTTTAAAAAATTAAAAGGAAGTTTTAGGATTGATATAGTATTGTAGAAGTAATGGACATAGGAGCTATAAAATGGTATTATTAGTTCGTATAGAGATATCTTAAATCTGGTTAATTCTCTATATTGCATATAATACTATTTGTAATCTAAACAAGTCACATAAAATTTAATAATATAGGAGGATTAGTATGAAACAAGTGGAAAGTAAAAGTGTAAATGCTATACGTATACTTTCAGCGGAAATGGTTGAAAAGGCAAAATCAGGTCACCCTGGTATGCCTATGGGAGCGGCTCCAATGGCTTACGCGCTCTGGGCGAGGCAGATGAAGCATAATCCAGCCAATCCTAATTGGGCAGACCGAGATCGTTTTATTCTCTCAGCAGGACATGCCTCTGCTTTGCTTTATTCTCTACTTCATCTATTTGGATATGATCTACCCATAGAGGAGCTGAAGCAGTTTAGACAATGGGGTAGCAAAACACCAGGCCATCCTGAATATGGTCATACTGTAGGTGTAGAGACCACAACAGGTCCTTTGGGGCAGGGCTTTGCTACTGGAGTAGGTATGGCTTTGGCTGAAGCTTATTTAGCTGCCAAATTCAACAGACCAGGTTATGATATCGTAGACCATTATACCTATGTTCTTTCCGGCGATGGCTGTATGATGGAAGGTATTACTGCTGAAGCGGCTTCTTTAGCAGGAACCTTGCAGCTGGACAAATTGATAGTATTATATGACTCTAACGCAATTACTATTGAAGGGGACACCAATATAGCCTTTAGAGAAGATGTGGGCAAACGTTTTGAAGCTTATGGCTGGCAAGTTCTTAAGGTAGAAGACGGTAATGATATAGATGCTATTAGCAAAGCTATTGAGGATGCAAAAGCTGAAAAAACCAAGCCTTCCTTAATCATAATAACTACTGAGATTGGTTACGGTGCTCCTGCTAAGCAGGGTAAAGCATCTGCACACGGTGAACCCTTAGGAGAAGACAATCTTAAAGAAGCTAAAGAGTTTTTGGGTTGGACATATGAAGAAGAGTTTTTTGTACCTCAAGAAGTTAGAGAACATATGGAATCAATTAAACAAAAAGGAATTGAAGCTGAAAAGGCATGGCAGGAAAAATGGGAGGCCTATTCCAAAGAATATCCTGAGCTGGCCAAGGAATGGGAGCTATGGCATAGCGATGAATTACCTGTAGATCTATTAAATGATGAAGATTTTTGGAAATTTGATGGTCCAGATGCTACTCGTTCATCTTCAGGTGAAGTTATCAATCGCTTAGCTAAGGTTCTACCTAATCTAATCGGAGGCTCAGCTGACTTAGCACCTTCTACTAAGACTATAATGAAAGATAGGGGCAGTTTCTCAGCTGAAAACCGTGCTGGTTCCAATCTACACTTTGGTGTACGTGAGCATGCTATGGCGGCCATGGCTAATGGAATAGCCCTGCATGGTGGACTAAGAACCTATGTTGCTACTTTCTTTGTATTCTCCGATTATATGAAGCCTGCTATGAGGTTATCAGCATTAATGGGATTACCTGTAGTGTATGTATTGACTCATGACAGTATCGGAGTGGGAGAGGACGGACCTACCCATGAACCTATTGAACATTTAGCAGCTGCTAGAAGTATTCCAAACTTTACTGTATTCCGTCCTGCAGACTCCAAAGAAACTGCTGCCGGATGGTATGCAGCCCTTACTAGAAAGAATAGTCCAACTGCCTTGGTACTTAGCCGTCAGAATCTGCCTCTATACCAAGAGACAGGTAAAGACGCCCTAAAGGGTGGCTATATCCTACTGGATTCCGAAAAAGAGACTCCAGATATTATCCTTATGGCTTCCGGTTCAGAAGTAGAGCTGGTATATAAGGCTCATGGCATACTAAAAGAAAAAGGTATTGATGCCAGGGTAGTAAGCATGCCTTCCTTTGAACTCTTTGACGAGCAACCTGAAGAGTATAAAGAGAAGGTGTTGCCTAAGGCAGTTAGAGCTCGTTTAGCTGTAGAGGCAGGATCTTCCTTTGGATGGTATAAATATGTTGGACTTGACGGAGATACAATTACACTAGATCGATTCGGTGCATCTGCACCAGGAAAGGTTCTCTTTGAGAAGTTTGGCTTTACTGTAGAAAATGTCGTAGAAAAAGCTGAGCAGCTTGTAAGAAAATAAATTGAGTATTTAAATTGTGAAAAGCGGTGGATATCCACCGCTTTCAAATTTTCTTAGCTAAATCAGTCAATGGGTTTACTAAGCATTAAATATTATATACATTGAAGAAAAATAATTTATTTTAATCATTATCTAGAATTTCCAATTCTAAGGTATCAAAATCTATAGGCTCCATAAAATTATCTTGAGTTAGCACTATCCTTCGATAATCTTCGTATTCCCTTTGATTTTTAGGAAACCATAAGGGACGCTGAAGATCAAATTCATAGCAAATCTTTTCAATACACTTATGAAGAGCATCTATCTCCTTTAAATCATTTTCTAAGTATTCGGCCACCATATCTTTAACAATCCTATTATTTTTTCTAATTAATCCCCATACTCGTAGCATAATACAAATCACCTAATTTGCTTAATCTTTTGTACTGATTGTTCTCCATTATACCAGATAAATAGTAGATATGGAAAGAAAAATATGGGTTTATCTATAAAAAAAGGGGCAATATACAAATAGGTGGGAGGTTAAGCTTTATGGGCAGAATTTTTAGGTTTATAAAGACCATGTATTATCGCTTGTTAGATGATGATGTTTTAGCCTTAGGGGCTCAGATGGCCTATTATTTAATTCTGTCTTTTTTTCCTTTTTTAATATTTCTTATGGCATTAATAGCAAACAGCCCAATCTCTAGTCAACAGGTTCTGGGGGGATTGTTGGGCATTCTTCCTAAGGAGGCATATATTTTAGTGAGGAATACAGTTGTTGAAATAGTAGATACTAAGGCAGGCGGCCTGGCTCCTGTAAGCGGAATTTTGGCCTTGTGGTTTGCATCAAATGGAATAGGATCTATAATAACAGGGCTTAATAAAGCCTATGATGAAAAGGAAAGAAGGCCATTTTGGCTGGTAAAGCTAATTTCCCTAATCTTTACTTTGCTTCTCTCTATTGTTATTATTTTTTCTTTTATTCTTTTAGTTTTTGGTGGAGTAATAAAAAGGCAAATTTTAGATGGAATGGTGCTAGATTCTTTTTACCAAAGCCTTTGGAATACAGGGCGCTATATCTTCATTTCATCAGTTATATTTTTAGTATTTATAATACTATATAGATTTACCCCCAGTAGGCGGATGAGATGGAGAGAGGTAATTCCAGGAGCAATATTTGCTACTATAGGTTGGCTGGCAACATCCCTAGGATTTGCCTATTATGTTGATAATTTTACCAATTATTCTAGGTTTTATGGGAGTATTGGTGGGGTGGTGGTTTTGCTTATATGGCTATATTACAGTGCTGTCATAGTTCTGCTGGGTGGAGAATTAAATGCAGCTCTGGCCTATGAGAAGAAGGTAAAAGATAGGGATAAACCTAAATGATAGGTCGTCAAGAACTTGACAATTGTTCAGTGTATAAATATAATAAGCATATTCGAGTTAATTTATGGAGGTTTATTAGTTATGGGTATCAAGGTTGCCAAATTTGGGGGTTCTTCCCTGGCAGACGCAGAGCAGTTTAAAAAGGTTCGTTCTATAGTTATGATGGATGAAGAGCGTAGATATATAGTTCCTTCTGCTCCAGGGAAAAGACATTCTAGCGATCATAAGATAACTGATCTTCTTTATCTTTGTCAAGAACATGCTCAGAAAGGTATTCCTTTTGGCGAGATTTTTGAGCTTATCTCTACAAGATATTTGGATATTGTAGAGGGACTGGGCCTGTCCTTGGATCTAGTACCTATTCTTGAAGATATTAGAGAGAAGATTTTAGGAGGATATTCCGCTGATTATACTGCGAGCAGAGGCGAATATTTAAATGGTCTTATATTGGCTGAATATTTGGGCTATGAGTTTATAGATCCAGCGGATATTATTTTCTTTACCCAGTCTGGGACCTATGATGCTCAAGCAACTTTACAGGCTGTTAGTCAGGTTTTGAGTAAGGTAGAAAGGGCTGTTATTCCAGGTTTTTATGGTTCAAGGCCTGATGGTGGAATACAAACTTTTTCTAGGGGTGGATCGGATATTACAGGTGCTATAATAGCCCAGGGAGTAAAGGCCGATCTATACGAAAATTGGACTGATGTGTCTGGCTTTATGATGGCTGATCCTAGGATTGTAAATAATCCTAAGCCAATAAAAGAAATAACCTATAAGGAACTAAGGGAGCTAGCCTATATGGGTGCCAACGTGCTTCATGAGGAAGCAGTTTTCCCTGTTAGACAGGCTGGAATTCCTATTAATATAAAAAATACCAATGATCCTGAAGCTCCAGGAACCCTTATTGTACCCAATGGTGATCAATACCATGGCACTGGCATGATTACTGGAATAGCGGGTAAAAAAGGCTTTACCGTTATATCTATAGAGAAGGCCATGATGAACTCTGAGCTGGGATTTGGTAGAAAACTTTTATCTATAATAGAGACTAGAGGAATATCCTTCGAGCATATGCCTTCAGGGATTGATAGTATTTCGCTAGTAATTGCAGATAATCAACTGGATGGAAAGCTTGATGGTATAATTGAGGATATAAACCAGCAGTTAAAGCCAGATAGCGTAGAAGTAACTTCTAATATGGCCTTAATTGCTACTGTAGGCCACGGAATGGCCAGAACTCCTGGAATTTCAGGAAGGCTCTTTGGTGCTTTGGGTAAGGAAAATATCAATGTTAGAATGATTGCCCAAGGCTCTAGTGAAATGAATATTATAATAGGTGTAGAGAACGAAGATTTTGAGAGAGCAATACAAACTATCTATTATGCTTTTGTAGATTAATAATTAAAAAGGTCTCCTAATTAGGAGACCTTTTTAATTTGCAAGTTTACTAAAGTCAAATCAGTGAAGGCGTTCACTGGTCAATAGCCAATATGTTTACAAAGAGAACTAGCATAATGGGTTAAATTATGAATGGCTAGTTTCATAGCAGGCAAGGATTTCACCAAAATATAGGGTATGGTAATCCGGATACCATCTTTCATTTATTGCCTTATCCAGATTTTCTGGGATCATATCTTGTTTATATACCACCTTACATTCATAATGGAGAGAACATTCCTTGATTATAGGTGTTTTAATTTTTTGTGCAGCCACAGGGGTGAGGTTGCATTCCTTAAACTTATCATAATCACGTCCCGATTTCGTGCCGCAGAAGGCTAGCTCTTTACTTAGATCTTTGCCCAGAGGAATGCTAACAGTGAACTCACCAGTCTGTTCTAAAATATCATGGGTATATCTAGATTTTCTAACTGGAACGATGAATATGGGTTTTCCCCAGTAGATGTTGATGCCGCCCCAGCCAATAACCATGGTATTAATCTTATCATGGCCGGTAGTCAGAAAAATTCCTCCTCGCCTTAGGTGCTGATCTACTTCCTTAAGATATTGATTATAAGGTACCTCTTTCAATTTTATTCCTCCATTTCTTTTATTATTTCGCCTATTATATTAAAACCTTTTTCCATCTCCTGCAAGGTGGAACGAGCAAACCCTAAACGGAAGGTGTTTTTACCTTTTCCATCAGTGAAAAAGATATCTCCTGGCATAAAAATAACATTACGTTTGATACACTCATCTAGAACTAGGCGAGCATCTATATTTTCATCTAGTTCGACAAAAATATGAAGACCTCCTTCACCTAGAATTCTTTTATGAGGGATATATTTTTTGGCACATTCAAGGGCAAAATCATATTTTTCTCGGTAAATCCTCCGTGCTTTTTTCAGGTACTTCTCAAGATTTCCTGTTACCAGATATTCATATAGTACTGCTTGATCCAAAAAGGAAGTATGAATGTCTCGGCTTCGCTTAACGCTTTCTAGCTTTGAAATAAGGTCTTTATCCCCTAGAATCCATCCAATTCTAAGGCCAGGGAATAATACTTTTGACAGGCTGCCAATATAAAGAACACTATTTCCACTACCGCATAGGGCTGCTAGAGGAGATAGGTGGGAGCCAGAGTATCTAAGTTCCTCATTAAAACCATCTTCAATTATAGGTACTCTATACTGGGCAAAGATTTTTAATACTTCCATCCTTTTCTCAGGAGACATAACGATTCCTGTAGGGTTGTGATATGAGGGTATTAAGAAACCCATGGATATAGGCCTATTGGATAGGACTTTTTCCAGTTGTGTTAAGTTTATGCCGTCTTCCTCTATATCTACTCCTACTATATTTAGGCTATGGAGCTTCATAATCTTTATAGCTGTGTTATGGGTAGGATTTTCACAAAGGATATAATCACCAGGATTGGCTAGGGCAGATAGCACTATATCAAACCCTTCAGTAAATCCATTAGTTATCAGTATATCCTTGCCTTTAATGTTTACACCTTTGTTGCTCATATAATTTAGAAGATATTCTATAAGAGGCTTATATCCTTGAGCATATCCATAGTTTAGCACCTTTTCGCCTTCCAGGGAGAAACGATTTAAAAAAGCCCTTTTAAAGTCCTCTACATCAAATAGCTTATCATCAGGGGCAATGCTTTTAAAGGATATCATTCCCTTTTTCCATTTAGCTTCATGCTTTACAATATCCAACTCATTTGCTAGCTTGGCATACTGATTTAGTTTAGAATTCCAGTCAAATTCCCATTGGTTTTGATAGTCAATGTTTATGGCAGACACAAAGGTTCCCTTACCTTTAAGGATCTCAATAAATCCTTCATCTTGTAAGTATTCATAGGCCAGAATAACGGTATTACGACTCACATTCAGGATACTACTAAGTTCCCTAGTGGAGGGAAGTTTTTGGCCTTGGCTCAGCAGTCCTTTAAGGATCATCTGTTTTATATAATCCCTGATTTGTAAGTATAGGGGTCTGTCATTTGAAAAACTTATGTCTGTGAACATAATTTTTCCCTCCAAAGAGTATTCCATATATTATTTTATTAACCAAATGACAAAGAAAACTATTTTTATAATCCAAGTATGGTATAATAAACCAAGAGCCTAATTATCCTTTTATTAAATCTTTTGTAGCCAACCATTAAATTATAATTATAATACTATGGTATCAGATTTTAAGAGGTTGGGGTAGTGTAATTGAGATAAAATTAAAGATAGGGGGATAAAAAATGACAGATCTTATTACCATAATAATAGCTGTTTTGGCTATAGGATTGATTATGAAGATTACAGCAAAGATTTTGAAGTTTGTTCTTACCATTGCTGTAATAGGAGCGGCACTGTACATATTATCGAATTATGGATTCTTAAATGTGTTATTTTAACTAGATCTTTTTGAAAGGTAGTATTAGATGGATAAGGAAAGATTAAAAAAACAAATTGAATTTATTATAGAAGTGGATAAGCTAAAACAAATCTATAGGCAGACCCTATTGATGGACGGATCTAGAAATGAAAATGATGCAGAGCATTCATGGCATTTAGCATTGATGGCCATGGTTTTACATGAATATTCACCAAAGAAAGACTTGGATATTACTAAGGTTTTAAAGATGTTATTGATACACGATTTGGTGGAGATCTATGCTGGGGATACCTTCTGCTATGACGAAAAAGCTAATTTAAACAAGGCTGAAAGAGAGCTTGAAGCAGCAGAGCGACTTTTTAATATTTTGCCCCCAGATCAGAGCCAGGAGTTTAGAGCCTTATGGGATGAGTTTGAGGAAAGGAAAACTCCCGAAGCTCTTTTTGCATCTTCTTTGGATCGGATCCAACCTCTCATATGCAATTATCTTACTGGCGGACATACATGGGTTAAGTACGGCATAAAGAGCGATAAGGTTCTTGAACGTAATCTTCTCGTCAAGGAAGGAGCACCAGAGCTATGGGAGTTGGTGGAAGAGATAGTGGAGGATTCAATAAAAAAAGGAATTTTGGAGAGAGAATAATAATTTAATGAAGAAATATTTTATAATCAAAATCTATTATTGATTAGACTTAATTGGAATGTTTAAAAGAGCCATAGTTTTATCTCTTGGATTTATATCATTTTACATTAATATTTTAGTCGAGATAAACTCTGGCTCTATTTTTATACCAATTATATAGGTCCTAAATAACCACTATTGTTCAGTGTATATTAGAAATATAAAAAAACACCAAAACAAAAAAATTAGAACATACTAAATAATAACAATTTATACTATACTCAAAATACATTTTCACATATCACTCATCAGATGTATACCAAATATCAAAAATATTAAGAATGTAAGGACGAGGGATAACCGAGTCCTATACATATATCAAAAACCCATTTAAAAAAATAATGGCTCTGTTAACTTAGTATGAAAGAAATGAGACTTGAACGCTCCTTTCTGGGAGGTAATGGTTGTTTGCCAATTTCCATTATACCAGAGGCGTTTCAGGTCTCATTTTTATTATTAAGTTAACAGACCCTTCTGATGGTTTCGTTAATTTTCCTATAGTATAAATTCAACAATGCTAGATTAATCAGCACAATATTTATTAATATCATATCTATTGTTTCCTTATCCAGTTTTTCATGATATATTAATATATAATAAATACTGAAAACATGCTTGAATAAAAGATATAGTAAAGGGGCGGATGTGGATATGAAGATAACTAGTAAAGAGAAACATATTCTAAGAGAACTGGCTATAGAGTATGCGGAAGTAGCAGCCTTGGATATTCAGAAGGAGAATATGAAGAGGATGCGGGACAATAATGATCTAAAGCCAGGCAGGCCTCCTGTATTAATAGATGAGATTCCATGGCATGAGATGGATATAGATGGGCAGTTAAAAAACCAGTGTGAGAACAGTTTTGCACAGGATATGGAAACCTTTTTCAGAAGAAAACTATTTCAATGGAAGTACTTCCCAGGTGATATGGTAGTCGAAAACTTTTATCCAATTAACAAGTCAGTCTATTCTACTGGCTATGGAGTAGAGATAAAGGAAAATATAGCTATAACAGATGAGGCTAATCATATAGTTTCCCATAAATACCTAGATCAATTGAGCACCGAAGAAGATTTAGAAAAGCTGCAATGTCCTGTTATAACCAATGATGAAGAGGAAGATAGGCGTAAAGTTGAATTGGCTCAGGAAATCCTAGGTGATATTTTGCCTGTTAAGCTGCGGGGGTATTATATATACTATGCTCCTTGGGATGTAATTCCTAGGTTGAGGGGAGTATCCACTGTATTTTATGATATGATAGACCGCCCAGAGTTTACTCATAAGATAATAAAAAAGTTTACAGAGATCCAGCTATCTGTCATGGAGCAATATGAAGAATTAGGTCTTTTAGATTATGACATACCAGAACTTCACTGCACACCTCCCTATGTTAGCGATCTACCAGCTGAAGACTATGATGGAGGAAAAGTCAGGTTAAAGGATATTTGGATTCGCAGCATGGCCCAGTTATTCTCATCTATTTCTCCAGAGCTTCATGAGGAATTTGATTTAGCATACAGCAAACCTCTATTTGAAAAATGCGGTTTAGTTTATTACGGCTGTTGTGAACCCTTAGATAATAAGATAGACCTCCTAAAAAAGATTCCCAACATGCGCAAAATAGGAGTAAGCCCTTGGTCCAATGTTGAAAGCTGTGCTGAGCAGATAGGTGGAGATTATGTATATGCTAGAAAACCCAATCCTGCCCTTGTAGCTGTTAAGACTGATCCAGAGGTGGTTAGAAAAGAGATATCTCAAACCATTGAAGCCTGTTTAAAACATGGCTGTCCTTATGAATTTGTGTTAAAAGATATAAGTACCGTATCCTATCGGCCAGAGAATTTAATAATTTGGGAACAAACTGTAAGAGAGACCATTGATTCATACTATTAAAACAGATAAAATATAGGCATTATTTTTGTTCATAATAGGAGTTTGTTGAAGTATATAAATTAAAACTATATAAAAATAGGGAGCAGTATATATGCCAAATAACAATACCAGACTATATTGGATTAATACTATGAAGCGTATAGCACAGCCTGTACTAATTAATCTAAGTAAGGGAAAATTAAAAGAGACCATGCCCGTTAGAGGCAAGATTGATAGATCCGATTGCACATATCTTGAGGCCCTAGGCCGTTTACTTTCAGGTATGGCGCCTTGGCTGGAATCGTCACCACAATCAGCAGAAGAAGAAAGAGATCGGATATATTTTGCAGATCTAGCTCGAAAAGGCATAGCTGCTGCAGTAAATCCTGATTCCCCTGATTTTATGAATTTCAGTAAAGGAAGCCAACCTTTAGTAGATGCTGCCTTCCTTGCCCAAGCTATAATTCGAGCCCCAAAGGAATTATGGCAGAAGCTAGATGATTCTACTAAATCTAAATTAATAGACCTACTAAAAAGCACTAGACAGATTAAGCCCTATTTTTGCAACTGGCTTCTTTTTAGTGGTATGATAGAAGCAGCTTTATTTAGTTTAGGGGAACAGTACGACCCCATGCGGGTAGATTATGCAATAAAACAGCATGAGCAATGGTATAAGGGTGATGGAACATATGGTGATGGTCCTGAATTTCACTGGGACTATTATAATAGCTTTGTTATTCACCCAATGTTAATAGATATAATTAGAATATGTGATCAGTATGAAGATTGGCAAAAGCTAAGGCCTGCAATTATAGGAAGAGCAAAGCGATATGCAGTGATTTTAGAGCGTTTAATCTCCCCAGAGGGAACTTTTCCACCTATTGGCAGATCCCTTACATATAGAATGGGAGTGTTTCATCTACTAAGCCAATTAGCTTATTTAGAAGAATTGCCCAAAGAGCTTTCACCTGCACAAGTGCGCTGTGCACTAACAGCAGTAATAAAGAAAATTATGGAGATGCCAGGCACTTTTGATGCTAATGGTTGGCTCCATATTGGACTTTGTGGACATCAGCCCAATATGGGAGAAGAGTATATTTCTACTGGTAGTTTATATTTATGTTCTACTGTATTTCTGCCCTTGGGCTTGCGCCAGGATAAGGAATTTTGGAGCTTGCCTGATGAGGATTGGACATCTAAGAAAATTTGGAGCGGTCTGGATATGCCAGCCGATTCACATTATGAAGAATAAGATAAAATATAAAGAGGCTGCTATATAACTAGTTAGTATAGTTTTATAGCAGCCTCTAATTATTATTTCAAACCAAACATTTCTTCTTTAAGAGCTAAATAATATAGATAGTACTCAGGCTTTACATTAGGAGGACAGCGGTGATCGCAGAAAGGAATATAGCCTCCCCGTTCTACTAAAGGCGCAAGGCTTTTCAGATAGGCTTTGATGGCCTCTGGACCTTTAGCAAGCTCAATCTTATCTACACCACCCATTATCCTTAGATCTTTACCATATTCATTTAGCAATTCAGCAGGATGAGCACAGCTGTTAACTTCAAAGGGGAATAAACAATTGATTCCGCCTTCTATCAGGTAAGGTAAAATAGGTCTTACGTCTCCGTCACAATCTGTATACCAAAGTTCAATTCCTGCCTCGTCCAGTTTCTTTCTAATTCGTTTATATCTTGGCATAACTACGTTTTTAAAGAAATCAACTGTGACAATAGGACCATTTTTAAAGCAGATATCTTCCCAGCCTGCTGCAAAGTCAAAGTCAATATGAGGTAGTACCTGATCTAAGAAATCTTCTACTAATTGACAGCAGGTCTCAACCATATCTTCTACCATGTCAGGATAATCAAAACAGGCATAGGCTAATCCTTCAAAGGTAAGCATATCTCGGATTTTTCCAATCATTGAACCGCAGTCTACTCCCAAGGGATAATCCCTATCAGCAGGATGAGCTTTTTTGATGGCCTCAACATCTACTTTTCTGGAGGGGTGATCTCGGTTAAATCTTTCTTCCTTACATCTCTTCCAGTCTTCAGGTGTAACAATGCTGGATTTCATATAGTGGGGGATGGTATCATGTCCGCTTTTTGGTACTTCAGCTAACAAACCATCTGAATTGATCATGATATATGTAGTTTCAGTTTCGTCTACTACTTTTTCTTCAAAGGGAGGAGACATCCATACATTACCGCTAACTACTTCTATCTTATCAAAGTTAAAGAAAATGTCTGCTTCCCTATTATTGGTTATACCGTTTTCAGCAAAAATGGACCATTCTTTAAAATTTTCATCCCAATAACCAAATTCCATATTAAAACAGCGATCGAAGGGCTTGTAATTCATCTGATTGACAAAGCGTTCCCTATCGGTCATGGTACCCTTCCACTTGGGTCTACAAGGTTTAATATCCATTATTTAAAACTCCTTTCCCTATTAAAGCCGTTATATGTAGAAAATATAACAATTATGATATAATTATAACATGTATAATGTGGTTGTCATCAGATAATATTGATTAAAAATATAATAATATTGCTATAGGAGACGATGATAATGCAATCTATTATTAGCTTAGAAAAAGGTTCATGGAGTGTTGATCATACCCCCAGCTTAACAGCCAGATCAATGTTTTTTTATGTACAGTCTGCAGGTTATTTTAAATGTAAGCCCAGGTACATGACAAGGCGTAAAAATTATAATACAATGCTACTTCTTTATACTATAAAAGGAGCGGGGACTCTTAAATATAGAAATCAGACATATATCGTGGAATCAGGACAGGGGTTTTTGATAGATTGTATGGATTATCAATACTATAGTGTATATAAAAAAGATAAATGGGAATTTAAATGGCTTCATTTTAATGGTAGTGAGAGTAGAAGTTATTTTGAAAGAATCTATGAAAATAAGGGGCCTGTTTTTGAGTTAAGTCCCAATAGTCTTATACCTGATTATATGGATGAAATTGCTGATATGATAAGGAATAGAGATTATAGAATTGATATAATAAGCTCTTGCCGGATTGTAGAAATATTAACAGAACTGTTATTAGATGATTACAAAGGCTACCGTGAGGGTTTTGAAACTCCTATTTTTATAAATAAGGCCATTGAAATGATAGAAAAAAATTATTATAAAGATATAAAGTTAGACACATTAGCCAATCATGTGGGTGTTAGCAAATATCATCTTTCTCGTATGTTTAAACGTTATACGGGATATAGTCCTTATGAATATATATTGAATTATCGCTTGAATCAATCCAAGGAATTGCTAAAAACTACTGAACTACCTATATATGAGATTGCTGGCAGGGTAGGGTTTGAAAGCAGTAGCCACTATATAAAACAGTTCCGAAATCAAGAAGGGATAACGCCCTTAAAATTTAGAGAATATTGGAGATAAAAAGGAGCTGGAAAAGCATATAAGTTCCAGCTCCTGTGATGAAAAGGATTAATCTAAAACAATTTCTTTGCCCAATTTTGCAGAATCATAGATGCCATTTAAAATCTTTTGGATAATGACTCCATCGCTTGCGGGAGCTATAGGCTCTTGTCCTGTTTTTATGCAGTCTAAAAAGTGTCTAACCTCGTTTGCGAAAGGATCCTGAGCTTCTATAACAGGGGAGGAATCCATGAGGTATCCTTCCTCTTCTCCATATATGGTAAAGGGATTGAGGCTAGCTCCTGCTTTGGTTCCGAATATATCGCTAAATACTCCTGTATCCCTACCATTGATAGCCCAGCTTACGTCAAAGCTCATGGAAGCACCATTTTCAAATCTTATAAATCCAGATGCTGAATCCTCTGTATTAAATACCAGGTTGTCTGTATCTAAAGCTTCCCAGCGGCTGACTCCTTTGGTTTGATAGTTACCAATCTTATCATAGGTACAAGCTGTAACACTGACAGGACGAGGCTTACCCATAAAGTACCAGGTTAGATCAATGGCATGTACTCCAATGTCTATAACAGGTCCGCCTCCAGATTTGGAAAGATCAGTAAACCAGCCAAGGGGAGTTCCCCTTCTGCGTAGCCAACCTGTTTTTGCATAATAGATGTCTCCAAACTTTCCGCTTTGAGCCATATCTTTTATAACCTGGCTATCAGCCCTAAAGCGATTGGTGAACCCCATCATAAATACTATATTATTTTTATCTGCAGCCTCTTTCATGGCTTTAGCTTCTTCTACATTCATGGCCATGGGCTTTTCACATAGAACATGTTTGCCTGCGTTGGCAGCAGCAATAGCAGCTTGAGCGTGGGCGTTATTCCAAGTACATACGCTAACGGCATCCACTTCTTCAATGGCTACTAGTTCCTCTATGGTGCCTACTGCATGTTTAATATCATACCTATCTGCAACTTCTTTAGCCCTATCCAGCTTTAAATCACAAATAGCTACGATGTCTACATCATTTTGTTTTAAGTAGGCAGGGATGTGAGCACTTTGGGCGATATTTCCTGCGCCGATGATTCCTATGCGAATTTTGTTGTTTTTCATTACTGTTCCTCCTTGGTTATAAGATGCTATTTAAGTAATTAAGACTTTTTCCAATGCTTTCAAGTTGGGGAATTTCAAAATCTTCTTGTTCTACAATATACCATTTTGTACCTAGTTGTTTTGCCAGATTAATGATTTCTACAAAATCTATTATACCACTACCAACTTCAGTACTTACTTTCTCATCCAAACTCTTCATATCCTTTATATGAATAAGGGAAGAATGCTGCTTGGGGTATTTTTTCATAAAATCAACGGCTTTAATCCCAGCATACTCTATCCAGAAAATATCAAGCTCCATATGTACTAGATCTGGATCTGTGTTGGAGAGTAGGATGTCTAGACCATATTGGCCGTTAAATTTTTGTAATTCAAATTCATGATTGTGATAGGCAAATTGAATGCCTTGTTCTTTGCATTGTAGTCCTATCTCATTGAACTTATCAGCTATTCTTCTGTATGCATCATAACTGTTTCTCATATGTTCCGGCAAAAAAGGACAAATTATATAAGAGTTTCCAATTTCTAAGTTATAGTCGATGACCCAGTTTATTTCTTCTTCAAGAGCATCAATTCCAATATGACTTCCACAGGCCACAATTCCTAAATCATCTAAAACTTTTTTTAGCTCTGAAGCGGGAGTATCAAAAAAACCTGCAAATTCTACACCTGGGTAACCAATTTTGGCTACCTTTTCCAAGGAACCAAAAAAGTCCTTTTCTGTAAGCTCCTTTATGGAATAAAGCTGGAGACCTATTTTTGCCATAAGAATACACCCTCCTTGTCCTAATGCTAATTATATATTATCATATTAGCAGTTTTCAGTATACAATATGCAAAAATAAAAATTGTACAATTAGTTTTATGCACAACCTCACTTAAAATAAATATAGATTGGGTCGGCCAGTATTCCTTTGAATATATAAATACCCATAAAATTGATCAAATTCTTAAAAAGCTGGTATACATTTACAGCAGATGTGATTTTGTTGTATAATTATAGACATGCATAATGAATACTTATATTAAATACTTATATCATCAAGGAAGGAGCATACAAATGGATATACTATTAAAAATGCCAGCTGTATTACTTACCATATCTCTTGTGCTGGGAACAGTTATTTTCGCTGGATGTGGTAAAAAGGATGTGAAATATCCCACAGTAACATTGACCATTGAAGGTAAGGGAGATATAGTAATTGAGCTTTATCCTGAAAAGGCACCGGAAACTGTTGCAAATTTTGTCACCTTAGTTGAAGAAGGCTTCTATGATGGATTGACCTTTCACCGTATTATTCCAGGATTTATGATACAAGGCGGAGATCCAGAAGGAATTGGAATAGGTGGACCTGGGTATACCATAAAAGGCGAGTTTGCTAGCAATGGTTTCACTCAAAACGATTTAAAGCATGAGCGAGGAGTAATATCCATGGCTAGAGCTCAGCATCCAGACTCGGCTGGAAGTCAGTTTTTTATCATGCATGAAGATGCCCCTCATTTAGATGGAGAATATGCAGCATTTGGCAAGACTATTAAGGGGATGGATGTGGTGGATAAGATCGCTGAGACGCCGACGGATATTAATGACTTCCCCATAGAGCCTCAAATCATAAAAAAAGCCACAGTACAGCTCCCAAAGGATTATGAAAAACCTGAAAGAAATCGATAAAAACATCGAAGGCCGCTAACTGAAATTTTTAGCGGCCTTTTAAAATTTAGCTGGAAAATTCCGATTTTACACTCTGTATATCGTTAGGACTAGCTGGCTGAGCAGGCTTATAATATCCCTTTTGCTCAGCTAACTTAAATAAGTCGTATTGGCATTTTTCGTCACTATCGCGCATTTGTTGAATAGTTCGACGAAACTCCTCATTGCAAGCCTCGGTAATGACATTGGAATATCCAGTAATGCTACTTTTTAGCATTGAAAGCACATCATTTACCATATCTTTTTCCTGCATATTTATCACTCCTTTAACCTAAGAAACTCATTAGTCTTTGCTTACTTTGTTGGGCTTCCTGTGCTGATTGCTGGAACAATTGCTTTAGTTGTGGGTCAGTGCACTGCTGAGCATAGGTAGATAGCTTTTGATAGGCAATTTCATGGCTACCTATCAAATGACGGAGATTTTGAAGTTCCAGTTGATTTAGTTGTGCCACAGAAAACACTCCTTTCTAAAGTAATCATACTTATTGTTTTCTGTGACAGTGATAAATATACAGGTTAAGATTGCATATTAAGCTTTTATGCTTCTTAAAATCCAATATCCACCTTTTTTGTTAATAGCTTCACAATTACCATAGATTTCGGTTAGTTTTTCCATGGCGGATTTAGCCCCTTGCTTTTTTTGAATAACTAGATAAAGGACACCTTCCTTGTCTAGATAATCAATACTGCGTTCAAACAAAGGATATATTACTTTTTTACCTGCCCGTATGGGAGGATTGCTCACTATGGCATTAAAGATGCCATCCACTTTTTCAAATCCATTGCTTTGAAATGCTATAGCATTTTGTACATTGTTTTTTTGAATGTTTTGATTAGCCAAATCTATTGCCCTCTGGTTTATATCTACCATAGTAATCTGAGAATCTGGGTTAAGTTTAGCCAAGCTAATGCCTATGGGACCATAACCACAGCCCAGATCTAAAATTTTGCCATGGAGGGGTGGAAGGCTTCTAATAAGTACATCAGTACCGTAATCTACTCTAGTTTTAGAAAAAACTCCAGTATCTGTTGTAAAGTTTAGCTCTAGGTCACCTATATTATATTTAATATCAAATATGCGGTGCTCAGATTTTGGATTTTCGCTATAATAGTGTTCCATTTTTTCCTCCCTTTAAATATATAGTTACAGACATTATTAAGCCATAGAAAATATAGATGGTTGTCACTAGTCTGAGGGATGGCTTGTCATGTCTAATAGTTCAATCTCATGTTTGCTTAGTTCCCGTACTTGACCTGGTGCTAGTTTTTCGTCTAAATATAGATTACCCATACGGAGCCGTTTTAAGTATATTACCTTTTTGCCTACTGCTTCAAACATGCGTTTAACCTGATGATATTTTCCTTCAAATATAGTAATATGTACCTCAGATTCATCACAGCTTTTTAGTATGGACAGCTGTGCAGGAAGAGCAGTAACATCCTCATCCAGTTTTATTCCCCTTTGAAAGGCATCTACATCTTCTTTTGTAACTTTCCCCTCTATGACAGCATAATAGGTCTTTGGTACCTTGTTTTTAGGGGATAGAACTCTATGAGCCAGTTGGCCGTCATTGGTTAAAACCAGCAAACCTTCCGTATCCTTGTCCAATCTTCCTACAGGAAAAAGCTTAATATGCTGGTATTGTGAGGGGAGTAGATCAACAACAGTTTGGTGCAGGCTATCTCTTGTTGCGGATATTACTCCTGCAGGCTTATTTAGCATTAGGTAATAAAATTTTTTATATATTATAGGCTGGTTGTCTACCATAACCTTAGCTTTATCAGGATCTATTATATAGCCTGGATCATTTATTATATTATTATCTACCAAAACTCTTTGACCTTTTATTAGAGACTTTACTTCCTTTCGCGAGCCTATTCCGGCATTGGATAGAAAGCGGTCCAAACGCATTTTTTTCAAAATCTTCATCCTCCGTTTATAGTTTCTGCAAATCAGTAACCATGTAGACGGTCAATAGCATTATGAGAACAAAGTAAGTCAGTATAGCAGGACAGTTAATATTATTGTATTGTAATACCCTAAGCTTTGTCTAGTAAATTATTATTTCACATATTATTTGCATATTTCATATCTTGTTATTAGAAAGTTATAGAGGAGGGAAGTTAATGCCAGGATTGGATGCATTAGGTGGAAGATTTCGTGATGAAAAAGATGAAAGCTTGCTTTTCTTTTTCCTACTATTAGTAATAATTTTCTGCAATTGCGGATTGTTTGATGATGGAGACGAGCTTTTATTCTTCTTCCTGCTTTTGGTTCTCTTATTTAGTGGAGGTTCTTTCTTCCGAGGATTTGGTGTTCAAAGTAAGGAAGGTTAAGGCTATATAAGTGTTCATAGAAAAGCAAGACAAAAGGCCATAGATTAAAAATAGATTTATCTATGGCCTTTATTGTATTACTCTTTATAGGTTACTGTGTTCAGTTCGAGCAATAATTTCATCTTGAAGAGCCTCAGTAAGATTGCAGAAATAATCACTATAACCAGCTACTCTTACAATCAAGTCACGATATTGGTCGGGATTTTTCTTTGCGGCTCTTAGGGTATTTGAATCAATTACGTTGAATTGAATATGATGGCCATCCATTCTAAAATAAGTACGTATTAGGTGTACCAATTTTTCCAGTCCCTCGTCCCCCTCTAACACCTGGGGAGAAAACTTCATATTGAGGAGAGTACCGCCGGTTTTTGAGTGGTCCATCTTGGATGCAGATTTGATAACAGCAGTAGGACCATGACGGTCAGCACCCTGAACCGGAGAAATACCTTCAGAAAGCGGCTGGCTAGCTTTTCGGCCATCAGGTGTTGCACCTATAACTGAACCAAAATATACATGGCAAGTAGTAGGCAGCATATTAATTCTATAAACACCACCTTTGGTGTTTTTCCTACCTTCTACCAATTGCCTATAGGTTTCAAAGGCTTCCCTCATTATTTGGTCAGCCCTATCATCATCATTTCCATAGCGAGGGGTTCTATTGAGAACCAGCTGATGGATTCTTTCGTGACCTACAAAATTATCCTTCAGAGCCTTTAACATTTCTTCCATAGTTAAAACTTTGCTCTCGAAAACATGATGCTTGATGGAGGATAGGCTGTCGGTTAGGCTTCCTATTCCTACTCCTTGTATATAAGTGGTATTATATCTAGCTCCCCCTGCATTATAGTCCTTTCCTTTTTGTATGCAGTCGTTGATGATTATGGAAAGGAAAGGGGCAGGCATATTAGTAGCATATAATCTTTCAATAATATTATTTCCTTTTATTTTAATATCTACAAAATATTCTAGTTGCTTTTTGAAAGCCTCAAATAGTTCATCATAAGTTTTAAAAGAAGCAGGATCTCCCGTCTTAATACCCAATTGACGACCTGTTCTTGGGTCTATGCCATTGTGCAGGGTAATTTCCAAAATCTTAACTAGATTGAGATAGCCCGTTAGGATATAGCTTTCTTTGCCAAAAGCACCAGACTCTACACAGCCGCTAGCACCACCACAGCGAGCATCTATAAGGGATTTACCCTGTCTTAGAAGCTGTTGGACTATTCCATCAGCATTAAATACAGAGGGCTGGCCCCAACCTTTACGAATGATTTCACCAGCTTTTTTGATAAAGTGATCAGGATTTTTTCTACTGACCTGAATATTTGAACTAGGCTGCAGCAGCCTCATTTCATCTACTACCTCTAGGAGCAGATAAGTAACCTCGTTAACTCCATCAGTACCGTCAGGTTTCATTCCGCCTATATTAATATTGGCAAAATCAGTGTAGGTACCACTTTCAGCTAGGGTTATACCTACTTTTGGAGGGGCAGGTTGGTTATTAAACTTAATCCAAAAGCATTGCAACAGCTCTTTTGCTTGTTCTCGTGTAAGAATTCCCTCTTCTATATCTTTTTTATAGAAGGGATAGAGATGTTGATCCAGCCTGCCTGGATTAAAGGAATCCCAGGTATTTAGTTCTGTAATAACCCCAAGATGAACATACCAATAGGTTTGTAGTGCTTCCCAAAAAGTACGTGGTTTATGGGCCGGGACTCGGAAAGAAATTTCAGCTATTTTTTCTAGCTCCCTTTTGCGTTTAGGATCTGATTCCTTACTTGCCAGCTCCAATGCCAGCTCAGCATGCCGTCGTGCAAAGGTGATAATGGCATCTACACAGATAAGCATGGCCTTTAACTGTTCCTGTTTATCATATGCTTCTTCATCTTCAAAGAAGTCTAGATTAGCTAGGGATTCTTCCAGTTCACGTTTAAAATCTAAAAATCCTTTTTTGTAGATCTTATCATCAGCTACTGTATGACCAGGAGCTCGCTGTTCCATGAATTCCGTGAAGATACCAGCTTCATAGCATTCTTTCCATTCCGGGCTCATGGCATTAAATAATTTATCCCTCATGGATCTACCTTGCCAGTAGGGAATAATCTCATTTTTTTGAATATCCATTGCCTCTTCTGAAACAGAGAAGGATATTTTCTCTCTATTATGGATTACTTGGAAATCCTCCAAAGTATGGCAGCAAAGCTCAGGATAGGTGGGAGCTTGCTGTGGAGCAGGTCCTCTTTCACCTACAATGAGTTCCTCTTCTCCTATGTAGATTGTTTTGTTTTCCATTATATGTTTAAAAGTAAGTGCTCTGAGCACAGGTGTTGAAACGGTTCCAGAGTAGCGCTTATAGGCTTGGGTTACTAACCTAGCTCGCTCTATAGAAAGGCTAGGCTTGGTCTCTAAACTTTGTTTTCTCAGTCGCATAACTCTTTCAGTCAAGGAAAATCAACCTCCTTTTTTTACATTCAGTCCAAAGGTTGCCAAAAGAGACTGTATATCCTGTATACTTTTATCATTTGGAGAACTTAAGTCATTCAGTAAATAATCTAAGCCCATGCGTTGGTATTTTGCTATGCCAATATTATGATATGGCAGGATGTGAACTTGTTTGATTCCCAGTGATGCAATAAATTTGCCTGTTTCATATAAATTATTATGGTCATCATTTATTCCAGGAATAATGGGAATCCTAATAACTATATTAGGATGAATAAGAGATAGTTTTTTTAGGTTGCTAAGAATAAGCCTATTGGAAACTCCAGTATATTTTTTGTGCTGCTCATTATCCATGTGTTTAATATCAAATAGAAATAAGTCTGCGTATTTTTGAACTTCTACTAGGATATCCCAAGGTGCATATCCGCAGGTATCTACAGCAGTATGAATGTTTTCTGCTTTGCACTTTTTTAAGACTTCAATAGCAAATTCCGGCTGCATAAGGGGTTCTCCCCCAGAAAGTGTAATACCGCCTTTTGATTCGTCATAAAAAAGTATATCTCTTTTGATTTCATCCATAACTTCATGGACAGTCATTTCTTTACCTATCCACTCTATAGCATCAACAAAGCATGCTTGTTGGCACTTACCACATTGTATACATAGTTCTTCATTTCTAATAAGGCCAACTTCTTTTATAGTAATAGCATTAACAGGACAAGTATGGGAGCATGCTGTACATCCTATACATCTGTCCTTTCGATATAGAAACTCAATTTTTTGCTTCTGACTTTCGGGGTTATGGCACCACCAGCAGTGTAGGGGGCAACCTTTCAAAAACAAAGTAGTTCGAATTCCTGGGCCGTCGTGTAAAGAGTAGCGTTGAATATTGAAAATAAGCCCTTTCTTCATATTATCCACCTTACATTTTAGTTTGAGTATATACCTATTGATAAATGAACCTCTTCACTAATATGACTGAAAAACTTAGCATTAGTTAATAGCCACTTTGTAATAGTTATTGAGCTAGCATAATAGACTAAATTAATATAAGTATATTTTATAATTTATAAAAAATCAATTATGGTATAAAAATGTCTAATAATTAAATAGAAGCCTACAAGCCAATTATATATGCCGGCTTGTAGGCTT
>ERZ773359.588-NODE-588-length-51971-cov-23.567185_pt1 | contig 51971 bp, 50 predicted proteins | sample MGYA00374955_ERZ773359 | MGnify/ENA primary metagenome ERZ773359 (study PRJEB29098, sample SAMN04486028) | biogas fermenter metagenome | study: EMG produced TPA metagenomics assembly of the Biogas fermentation microbial communities from Germany - Plant 4 DNA1...
ATATATAGTTCCTCATTTTCTTATCTAAGGCTGAATACCTTTTAGTTATCCTATTATTCTTTATCATCATATATAGGTATTTTTCTTCTCCTACTAAGACTACTAGGGACTTGGCTCTAGTAATTGCCGTATATAGGAGATTTCTGGTAAGGAGCATTGGCGGCCCCCAACATATAGGCATAACGACTACAGGAAACTCTGAACCCTGAGACTTGTGAACTGTTATGGCATAGGCAAGTTTTAACTCATCTAGTTGGCTGAATTCATATTCTACTTCCTTTTCATCATCGAATAGGACTTTAACTATCCTTTCTTCTTCATCTATATGGGTAATAAAGCCAAAATCTCCATTAAAAACCCCTTGTCCCTTTTCAACTTCAACTCCATCTTTTATTATCTTCCACTCAGTAGCATAGTTGTTTTTAATTTGCATTACCTTGTCTCCGACCCTAAATATCTCGCTTCCTATTTGCTTTTCTGCCTTAGTCGGAGTTTTTGGGTTTAATACCCATTGCAGTTTCTGGTTTAATGAATTTATGCCTACTTCTCCCTTTTTCATAGGAGTTAGGACCTGTATATCCCTTAGTTTATCTACCCCATAGAAATTTGGCAATCTCCTGCTGCAAAGTTCCATTATGGTTTCTGATATTTTTTCTGGATTGCTTTCAGATATGAAATAGAAGTCCTTGTTTTTTTCATTTAAAATGGGGGCTTCTCCCCTATTTATCCTATGGGCGTTTACTGCAATCAAGCTTTCTTCCGACTGTCTAAATATTTCATCTAACCTAACTACCTTAACTACCCCCGATGAAATAATATCCCTTAAGACGTTGCCTGGACCTACAGATGGCAGTTGGTCCACATCCCCTACTAGGACTAGGCGGGTACCGTAATCTACTGCCTTAAGCAGGGAGTTCATAAGGAGTATATCTATCATGGAAGCCTCGTCTATGATGATTAAGTCTCCATCAATAGGGTTGTCTTCGTCTTTAGCAAAGGCCATATCATCGTCTAAAAAGCTGTACTCCAATAGCCTATGGATTGTTTTTGCTTCCTTACCTGTTGTTTCTGTTATCCTCTTAGCTGCCCTTCCAGTAGGGGCTCCTAGGACTACTTTTAGCCTTAAGTCCTCACATAGTTTGATTATGGACTTTATTATGGTGGTTTTTCCTGTACCAGGTCCACCTGTAATGACCAGTAGGCCATTGTTCATAGCTTCCTTTATGGCCAGGATTTGATTTTGGGCAAAGGAAATGTTTTCTTCCTCTTCTATTTTCTTTATTTCCTCATCCAAGTCTATATCCAGTTCCTTCAACTTCACCTGTGACAATTCTATAAGCTTTCTGCTTACGTAGTTTTCAGCCATATGGAAGGGGGTATAGTATACTAAGGTTTTTTCACCATCTTGAATGAGATTGACACTTCCCTTAATGCCAAGGCTCCTAACTCCTTCTTCTATAAGGTCTTCCTCTAGCTGGAGTAGTTTTGCCCCATAAGCCTTTAGCTCTTCTAAGGGAATATAAGAGTGGCCATTTCCTGCAAATTCCATAATTAGATATTTTATGCCTGCTTCAATCCTATATATGGACTTGGCATTTATACCCATTTTCTTTGCAATCCTATCAGCTATTTTAAATCCTATGCCAAATATATCTTCAGCCAGCCTATAGGGGTTTTCTGAAATGATATTTATGGTATCCTTGCCATATTTTTTGTAAATCCTTATGCCTAAATTTGCTGAAATGTCATATTGCTGCAAAAATACCATGATGTCCCTAAGTTCCCTTTGTTCCTTAAAGGCTTCAACTATTTTTTCAAGCTTTCTCTGGCCTATTCCTGGGATTTCTTTTAGTCTTTCTGGATTGTATTGGATAATATCTAAGGAGTCTAATCCAAATCTTTCTACTATTTTCTTAGCTGTTTTAGGCCCAATATAGGGGATGAGGCCAGATGAAAGGTAGTTTTCTATGCCTGTCAGTGTAGAGGGTAGTACTGTAGTAATATTGGTGAAGGATAATTGTTCACCGTAAGTAGGATGGTAGACCCATTCCCCCTCAACCTTTACTTTTTCATCTAAATATAGGAAGGGAGTATGCCCAACTATGGTAACTGGACCATCAGAAGTATTGAGTATTGCAACTGTATAGCCATTTGCTTCATTTCTAAACTTTATTTCTTCTATAACACCTTCAAGGCTGAGCATGATCCTACCCCCATATTTCTTCGTGAATAGTTTCTATTGTTCACAATTAGGCCCCTTCATAGTAATGATAATACTATCTCAGAGTGATACTATATGTAAACTAATACTGTCTTCTAAACTTGTGGATTATAATATGAATATTTCAGCAACATATCCATATATTTTATATTATAACTCATAAAAGTAAAATTACTAAGGATTATCTCCTTAGTAATTCTACCTTGTCTAATCTTTCCCATGGAAGGTCTAAGTCTTCTCTGCCAAAATGTCCATAGGCTGCCAACTGCTTATATATTGGCCTTTTTAAATTTAAGTCTCTGATCATGGCTGCTGGTCTTAAATCAAAATGTTTAACTACCAAGTCCCTAATTTCCTCATCAGATATCTTGCCAGTACCAAAGGTGTCTATATAAATAGATAAGGGTCTTGCTACTCCTATGGCATAGGCTAAGCCAACTTCACATTTGTCTGCCAGGCCTGCTGCTACAATATTTTTAGCCACATACCTGGCTGCATAGGCTGCAGATCTGTCTACCTTAGTTGGGTCCTTGCCTGAGAATGCTCCGCCTCCATGTCTTGCATATCCCCCATAGGTATCTACTATTATCTTTCTACCTGTTAAGCCAGCATCTCCCATTGGTCCCCCTATAACAAACCTGCCAGTTGGATTTACGTAGTATTTTGTATTTTCATCTAGTAACTCAGAGGGGATTACTTCCTTTATGACGTGTTTTATAATATCCTCCCTAATGGTTTCCAATTCTACATTTGGCTTATGTTGGGCAGATACTACTACATTTTCTACTCTCACTGGCTTATCGTCAATATACTCTACAGTTACCTGGGTTTTCCCATCGGGTCTTAAATAGTCTATTATCCCTTTTTTCCTTACCTCCGCTAACCTTTTAGCCAGCTTGTGGGCTAGGGATATGGGTAGGGGCATTAATTCAGGGGTTTCATTACATGCAAAGCCAAACATCATACCCTGGTCTCCAGCACCAATGGTGTCTAGTTCGTCACCGGAATTGCTCCTCTGCTCCAATGCCTTATTTACCCCTATGGCTATGTCTGGAGACTGCTCATTTATGGAAGTTAGGACTGCACAGGTATCAGCATCAAAGCCATATTTTGCTCTAGTATAGCCTATTTCTTCTATGGTATCCCTTGCAATTTTAGGTATATCAACATAGCAGTCTGTTGTTATTTCACCTACTACCAAGACCAAGCCCGTAGTAACTGTAGTTTCACATGCCACCCTAGCCTCTGGATCCTTTTCCAATATTGCATCAAGTATTGCATCAGAAATCTGATCACATACTTTGTCTGGGTGTCCTTCTGTTACAGATTCAGAAGTAAAGAACCATCTTCTCATTTTATTTTCCTCCTATTTATATTATAGTTTTTCTGAGTTAAGTCATAAAAAAACCTTCAAGAGAAGGTCACATTCGTTATCCCTCATCTCTCAGAACAAGTTCTGTGGGAATTAGCACCGGGTACTTGTACCATATGTACAAGTACTGGTTGCTGGATTTCATCGGGCCCATCCCTCCATCTCTCTTGATAAGGAACTATTTATTTTTCTTTGTCCACCATTGTACCATATGGATATCTTAGAGTCAACAATTGTCGAATCCTTTTACTAAAATATAGTAATTACTCCATAGGATAGAGTGAGTACAATAATCCCTGCTACTATTATGCCTAAGACCATGGCAAAAAATGCTTTTTTGTGGTTTAATTTTAATAAACTTGCTATGACAGAGCCAGTCCATACTCCAGTACCAGGTAGTGGTATTGCTACAAATATAAAAAGACCTATTAAGCTGTACTTCTTTACAATGTCTGCCTTTTTCATAGATCTTTTCTTTACCCATCCTACAGTTTTAGAGAAGATATATGTCTTTTCTAAAAAGGCCATAATGGGTTGAAGTAGTTTCAGTAAGAATGGTATAATGACTATGTTGCCAATAATACTAAGGACTGCACTATGTATTGGACTAAGATCCATGGATATGCCCAGGGGAATGGCTCCCCTTAGTTCTACAATGGGAAGCATTGAAACAAATACTACAAATAATTCCCGCTTTACTTCTTCTAAGATATCTAGCATAAACATTCCTCCATAAAACCATAGTTACATTATACACCCTTTATTTGGCAATTGGCAATGAGGATTGGGAAAATATTGTCTATCAAGTTTAAATAAGGTGGTTGGGAAGATTTTCATTTAAGATATGGCTTAGATTTAGGAAGAATAAGAAAGTATTCTTTCCATTTCCTTCAAATTAATTAGATTTTAAAAAAATACTATGATATTTTGTTATATTTTATCTAAAATTCCCAAAAATAACCTATTGCATTTTCTTTCAGTCTGTTGTATACTGTAATAGTCGGTTGACTTCGGGGTGTGGCGCAGCTTGGTAGCGCACGTGGTTTGGGACCATGGGGCCGGAGGTTCGAATCCTCTCACCCCGACCAAAGTTTAAAAATAAAATGGCTGATTGACTTCAATCAGCCATTTTTTATTGTCTCTTTGTCAATTGTTGGGGTTTTCTTCTTTAATGGTAATAACATCCCCTGCTTTATTTCTAAAATGTCTATGTGTGCCCTTACTTCTTAGCCTTGCCTTATCCTTCTACTATCTCTAAGAAAGACATAATTAACAATACGCTTTTGTTGATTAATAAAAAACACATTTGAAAATACCAAATTCAATATTTTACCACTTCTCATCCCTAATTTTCCTTTCTTCCAACTTATTGACAATAATTCCAATTGTATATAACTTGTAACATATTTGTAACCCAAATGATATATTAACGTTATATAATTATAGTAACTTTATTAGAAAGGGGGGTAGGTCTTATAGTCGTCTATTACTTTAGTTGACAACAGCGAGGTGAGTGCATGAGGAGAAATATTAGAAATCTGTTAGTATCTTTATTGGCTATTGCCATTCTTTTATCCTTGGCTGGTCCTTCCATAGCTAATAATGTTACTCTAAATATTCCATATACTATCTACGAAAGTGTGGAAAGGACCAACATTGCTTCAGGTACAACCTATGAAAAGATAATGAAGTTTACTACTGCAGGATGGTGGAATATAAATGTCCTAAGGATTAACTTATTAGACCCATATGTGGAAGTTAAAGGACTTTATAACCCCGAATCCGTTACCAATAGAACTAAAGTAAGTACCCTAGTTGAACAAAACAATGCTGTAGCTGGAATAAATGGAGACTTCTTCTATTTTAATAGGTTTTCAGGTCCCATTGGTTCCCTAATAGAAGATGGGGACTTAGTTGTAGTCCCAAGGGACAGTATTCAAGAAAAGCTTCCTGGCTTTTTCATCGATGTTTTAAATCAAGCCAACATAATGGACATGTTCAGGTGGCAAATTTCAGTTACTAACAAAGCTACTGGCAATACAGTAAAGGTAAATGCAGTAAACAACATTTATGGGGATTTCAATGCCATTACCATGTTAAACAGGCATTGGGGTGAAAAGTCTCCAGGCAACACCTATGTACCTGATTTGGTGGAAGTCTTTGTAAGCAATGGAAAGGTAGTAAATGTTCGAGTTGGGGACAGGCCCATAAGAATACCTGAAAATGGATATGTTTTAGTAGCCAGTGGAGAATTGGGTAAAAAGCTGTTGGACTTCACCGTAGGAGATGAGGTAGAATTAAATATTAACAGCGACCCAGATATAAATAAAATTAAATTTGCCATTGGTGGAGGAAATGTAATCCTTAAAGATGGGGAATATGTAACCCTAGATCCCAAATCTGCTGGAGACCCAAATGGAAACCATCCAAGAACTGGTATTGGAATAAGTAAGGACAGGACAGAGATTATTTTAGTTACCATAGATGGCAGGGATACCTCCTTTGAGGGAGTTAGCCAGCCAATGTTTGGTGCCATAATGAAGGAATTAGGCGCCTACAATGCAATTAACCTAGATGGCGGCGGCTCTACAACTATGGCATTAAAGCCCCTTGGAGAGAAAAAGGCCACCGTTGTTAACAGGCCTTCCGATGGTACTGAAAGACCTGTAATAAACGGGGTAGGTGTATTTTCAAATGCTCCCCTAGGTAAGCTATCATCTTTAAATCTAAGTACAGATGATACTAGAATGTTTGTAGGTACTACTAGAAACCTTACTGTAAAGGGATATGATGAGTATTTCAACCCAGTGGCCTTAGACGAAACTAAGCTCCAGTTTACAGTAGAAGGTGTAGAAGGCCAATTTACAGGCAATAAATTTAAGGCCCTATCTGCGGGAAATGCAAAGATAACCGTAAAATATGATGATATAGAATCATCTATAGAGTTGAAAGTCTTAGATAATGTAAAGGACATAAGCACTAGTTTGTCTAGCTTCACCATAGATATAAACAGTGAAAGGGCTTTACCTACATTCTACGGAATAAACGAAAACGGCTATAGAGCAAAAATCTATCCTGAAGATATTGAATTCAGCACAGTTAAGGATATAGGATATGTTGAAGGCAACAAATTCTACAGTGGGCCAGTGCCTGTAGCTGGTGCATTAACTGCTAAATTCGGTGAAGGCCTTAAAAACATCTTAGTCTATGTAGGCAATGAAGGAAAGTTGCTAGAAGGATTTGAAACCCTTGATAATATCAGGTTTACGGTTTATCCTAAAGAGGTTTCAGGGGAAGTAAGTATTACAAATGATGTTAAAGAAGGTAAAGGGTCTGCTGTTTTAAAATACGATTTTTCCAATGGTGAAAATTCTAGAGCTGCATACATCAAATTTGTCAAAGGAGATGTGCCTGGACTAGCCATAGAAAGAATTCCAAAAAAATTGGGCCTATGGGTAAAGGGTGACAACAAGGGCAGCTGGTTAAGAGGAACTATTAAAGATGCACAGGGTAATACTCATAAAATAGATTTTGCTAGGTACATCGATTGGGAAGGCTGGAGATATATAACTGTAAATCTTCCTGCCAATATGGCCTATCCAGTATCCTTAGAGGAGATTTATGTGGTAGAAACAGACCCCCTAAAGAAACACTCAGGAGAAGTAGCCTTTGACGGTTTAACTGCCCTTTACACACCTGAAATAGGCAATGTGGTACTGCCTACCCCAAGTTCACTAAAGGACAGTCAAAATACAAAGGCTAAGGTAGAAAAGGACGGCTTTACCTTTGCAGCCATTGCGGAACCTAAGGGCTTAAACGACTTAGTTAAATATGATGCCCTATCTAGGGTAATTTCCAGGGTAAACCAACATGAAACAGTCGTATTCTTAAACAGCATTAGCGAAGACTTTAACAAGGGCATAACCAGTCCAAACAAGATCAATGCTTCTAGCAGTTATAGCAAGACTAAAAAGGGAGACATAAGCTTCATCTATGTAAATACAGAAAAAGGCGGAATTCGTCCAACAGACTACAATCAGTGGAATCTCTTAAAAGATGATTTAAATAGTGAAAAAAGCAAAAATATTGTACTCTTCTTCCCAACAGCCATCTTCAACTCAGGTGGTTTTACAGACCAATTAGAGGCAGAGCTGCTTCACAAGTATCTGGTTGAAGCTAGGGAAAACGGAAAGAATATCTTTGTAGTCCATGGAGGAAATGGAAACTCCCTTGAATTAAAAGATGGTATTAGGTATATAGGCCTTAAGACCAAGGGACTTACAGCAGCAGAAGAAATATACGATATATCCATTGTAGAATTCGTAGTAAATGGTTCCAATATTACCTATGAAATCAACACCATATTTGATAAACCAAATGTAAAAGTGTCGCCATAATAGGCGACACTTTTATAGTTTAACCCTTCCATTTTTAAATTGGTCATAAAGCATCTTAGCTATGCCTAGGCTATTGTTTCCCTTAGTCATTTCCTTGGATAATTCCTCAAAGTACATGTCCTCAAATATACGGCTTGCCTGAGATTTCTCAATAAGCCCATCTTCAGGTACAGTTTTCTTCATTTCCTTCAAGACCATGTACAAGAAGATGCTTTCAAACTCCCTGCATACTTCCATTAACTTCTCATCATCATCTTTATTTAAATTGTCAACCTTCCTTTGAATAACTGAAAGGTCCTTATAATTATCTAAAATATTATTACTTGGCAGTATTTCCAATTAAATCACCAACTTATTCCTTACTATCATGAAAAATTATGGACTATCTCTTTATATTGTTAGTAATCTGCATCATTTCATCAGCAGTAGTTATCGTCTTGGAATTTATTTCATAGGCTCTTTGGGCAGTAATCATCTTTACCATTTCATCTACTACTTGGACGTTGGATGCCTCTAAGTAGCCTTGTACAACTTTTGTGTTCATCTCCTCAGCCTCTAGTAAAACAGCTTCCCCTGAAGCATCTGTTGCCCTGTAAAGGTTTTGTCCTTCTGATTGAAGTCCTTCTGGATTCATGAAATCAACCAGCATAAATCTAGCTATTTCCACCAATTCGTCATCTTCATCTCTACCGTAGATATATCCCAATTCATCAACTGTAATATCAGTTATTCCTTCTTCTATTACGATAAAGTCTTCATCTTCACTAAGAACATAATAGCCTTCTGAAGTAACTAAGTAAGCCTCATCGTCCTCTATGCTTAGCTTAAAGCTTCCATCCCTTGTATACCTAATTTCCTCATTAGGCAGCAAGACTGCAAAGAAGCCTGCACCATTTAAGGCAAAATCAAAGGTGTTTTGGGTTTCAAGGAAACTACCAGTTCTAAAATCCCTTTTAGTAGCCACAGGCATAACTCCGTGGCCTACTTCTAAATTAACAGGTCTGCCTCCCTCATCCATAATATTGGACCTTTTAATGTTTGCATAGAACAGGTCTTTAAACTCTGCCCTCTGCACCTTGTAGCTAGTAGTATTTACGTTGGATAAATTGTTTGCAATAGTGTCTATATTAAATTGCTGTGCCTTCATACCAGTTGCTGCAGTCCATAAAGCTCTCATACTTTACCTCCTATACTCTACCTATTTCATTGGCTGCCCTTTCAAGCATTTCATCTTGCATCCTAATTACTCTTTGATTTGCTTCAAACTCCCTTAATAGGTTTACCATCTCCACCATTCCGCTTAAAGGATTCATATTTGAGGATTCTAAATATCCTTGGAGTACTTCACCTTGGAAGGGGACTTCTTCGACATTTCCATTTTCCACTACATAGAATAGGTTGTCCCCTCTTTTTCTTAAAAATTCTTTATTATCTATATCTACTATATCCAATACGTCTATTATCTCACCATCTACTCGAACTTCTCCATTTGGTAAAATATCTATCTCTTCACCATCTAAGAGGATTTCCCCATTTAGGCCTAAGACCCTTCTGCCATCTAAATCCGATAAATATCCATCTGTTATGGCAAAGGATCCGTTTCTAGTATAAAGGATCTCCCCATCTTCTCCTTGGATTTTAAAGAATCCATTGCCCTTTATGGCTAAGTCCAGCTTTCCTCCAGTATCTATTAAGCTCCCAGGTGAAAAATCGATAAAGAGCTTTTGAAACCTTACTCCTCCACTCATGGTCCCAATTACATAAGCTGGTGGATAGTAAACTGCTCCTTGTAATGTATTTATTAAATCCCCTTCCCCTTGTAGCCTATCGCCATTATTGTTTATTATGTAGTTTTCGTAATCTGTTTTATTTTCGTCTTCTAAATTTTTATATGAAGTCTTTAAATAGCCTTCATCATCTACGACAAATTCAATTTCCTTTACATAGGATCTTCCTAAGGGAGTTTCCAATATAAAAAATCCGTCTAAGGTCCTAGCCCTATAAAGTCCACCTTGAACTTCTTCAAATTGGATCTCGTTTGTCCTTGGAATATTTCTTAATTCAGGTGTTTTACTTAATTTGGCCAATAGTTTTTCTGGAAAGGACTCAGTTAAAGATATATCCCTTTTATATCCAGCAGTATTGATATTGGCTAGGTTATTTGCAAGGACATCTAGCCTTCTTTGATTTGTCAGTAATGATGTAGCTCCAATATATAGACCTCTATTCATCAGCATCACATCCTATGTTATTCTCTACTATATTATCGTCCTTCTTTTGAGAAACTTTAGCCCCCAAATTTTCTTGCTGAGTCCCTGTCGATTATATCGTTTTCAAAAACATGAATCCAGTCTAGGGCCTTTCCAGTACCCCTAGCCACGCAGGATATAGGCTCATTGGCAATTTTAACTGGTATACCTGTTTTTTCAGCAATTAGCTTGTCCAACCCATAAAGTAAAGCTCCACCGCCAGTTAAGATTATGCCCTTGTTGCTAATATCTGCAGCCAGTTCTGGTGGTGTTCTCTCTAGGACTGAATGGACCGTATCTACGATTTCTTGTATCGGATCTTTGAGAGCTTCTATCATATCAGTTGATGAAACGTTTACAGTAATAGGCAGGCCTGTAAGGAGGTTTCTACCTCTGACTTCCTTATATTCTTCCTCTTCCCTTTTATAAGCAGAGCCAATGCTAAGCTTTAGTTCTTCAGCAGACCTTTCCCCTATCATCATATTGTATTTTTTCCTAATATATCTTAATATGGCTTCATCACATTCGTCTCCAGCTGTTTTTATGGACCTGCTGACAACAATCCCTCCTAAGGATATAACTGCCACATCTGTAGTTCCCCCACCTATATCTACTATCATATTTCCACTTGGCTCTGTAATATCTATACCAGCCCCTATGGCCGCTGCAATAGGCTCTTCTATTAAATGGGTCTTTATAGCACCAGCCTGGTTGCTGGCCTCTATAACAGCCCTTCTTTCTACTTCAGTAATACCGCTTGGAACGCAAACGATAACCCTGGGCTTAAAAAGGGTTCTCCCTATGGCCTTTCTTATAAAATATTTTAACATTCTTTCTGTAGTCTCATAATCTGATATTACGCCATCCTTCATGGGTCTTATGGCGATTATATTTCCGGGAGTCCTCCCTAACATCCTTCGAGCTTCTTCTCCAACTGCTAAGAACTTGTTAGTATTTTGATCTATAGCAACTACAGAAGGCTCTTTTAAAACTATTCCTTTACCTTTTACATAAACAAGTACACTGGCAGTACCTAAGTCAACACCTAAATCAGCTCTTAATGCACACATTTAAGTTCCCCCTTATATATCCTTATCTTCTATTATATACTACAAATTTCCAAAAATTCCTGCTTTTTTGTAAAATAATTCCATAAAATGCGAAAAAAACTAAAAAGTCCCAACTATGGGACCTTCTTCATTCTCTAGACGCAGTGTACTTTAATTTTGTGGCTTTTCCGCCTCTAATATGTCTTTCTGCTTTATTCTTTTCTAGAATATCTCTGACCTTCTTCGCAACAAGAGGGTTTATCTTAGGTAACCTTTCAGTCACATCTTTGTGTACTGTGGACTTACTCACGCCAAAAACTCCTGCTGCCTGCCTGACTGTAGCCTTTTCCCTTACTATGTATTTTGCAATTTCTAAGACTCTTTCTTCTATATAATCTTTCACTTCATCCATCCCCCCTTGACTTTTTGGGTATTTCACTAAATATTTATGCATTATCATCTTGTAATAGAACGTGGATCTACTAATTTTCCATTTTTCCACACTTCAAAATGAAGATGAGGATCCATCAGCATTTCAATTTTGGCACTATTGCCTACCTTTGAAATATGATCTCCCTGTTTTACCTTGGCTCCTTCTTTTACCATCTCCTTAGTCAATAAATTTGCATATTTAGTTTCCAGCTGGTTGCCATGGTCAATTACTATTACTATCCCCCATAAGCCATCTTCATATACCTCCTTTATTGTTCCATCTGCTGCTGCTTTAACTGGGGTACCTACTTCAGCACCAATATCTATGGCACCATGGCCAATCCAAGCCTCTAGGGTCTCTGAATACACTAAGACATCAGATGTATATTCAGTAATGATGGGACCATCAACGGGAAGGATGATTGTACCACTGGGTTTGCTGACAAGGTTTATTTCTTCCAAGTCCTCAACATCGTCTTCAAACTCTATTTCATCCTCAACATCCCTTGAACTGGCTTCTATTGCCTCTTCATCTTCCTCCTGGGAAATTTCTTCTTCTGTAATCTCTTCATTATCTTCCATATCCTCTAGGGCCAGGTCTCTTTCTTCAGGACCTTTTACATCTTCCTCTCCTTCATCAAATGGGTTTTCTGTACTTGCAGTTTCCTCCAAATCTGTTTCATCTTCTGTATAAGAACCACTTTCAAGGGTATCGTCTAGGATTACAAAATCATCCTTTCCCAGATTGTAGTCCCTGTTTAAGCTTTTCATGGATAAATATAAGGTCCCACCTGCAACCAGGCAGACTAAGATAAATAAGAGTAGAATAAAGCCATTTCTTTCCATTAGTTTGTTTAACCTATCTTTCATATTTCCACCTCCATTACCTAGTATTTCCACATTAAGAAAATCCATACAGGTAAAATAATTTATTTTTTATTTTTTTCTCTTATTAATTAGCCTTTATAGGCCTAGCCAACAAAATAAATATGCCAATAATTAAAGCATAAAGCCTTAACCATTGGCATATTAATATTACATACTATTGTAGATGAGGGGAATACAATGAAAAAACTTGCTATCTATGTACTTACAGTCTTAGTAATAACTATCTTGCTCCCTACAGTTATTGTTAAGACTTTTAATTTTGTCCCTAAGGAGATTTCATCTATTGGAGTATCCTTTGAAGAAAAGCCTAAGGAAGATGATGATAAAAAAGAGCCTGTAGAAATAGACTATGATTTTGAAAAAGTAATGGTCTATAATTCAAAAACAAATACAGTGGAAGTAATTCCAATTGATGATTATGTAAAGGGAGTAGTGGCAGCAGAAATGCCTGCTGAATTTCATATAGAAGCCCTAAAGGCCCAGGCCATTGCTGCTAGGACCTATGCCATATCCAGGAGTATAAAGTTTGAAGAAGGCCATCCTGACCATAAACTGGCCCCCCTATGTACTGGAATCCATTGTCAAGCATACCTGTCCCTGCCACAACTTGAAGAAATCCATGGGGAGTCCTGGGTAGAGAAGTATTGGTCTAAAATAGAGGAAGCAGTGGAAAGCACCAATAACCTAGCCATTTTCTATGAAGGGGAGATTATTGAACCCCTCTATCATTCTACTTCAGGGGGAAGAACAGAAAATGTAAAGGATGTATTTGCCATAGACTTGCCCTATTTAAAATCCGTTTCCAGCCCCTATGAGGAAGAGGCACCCAGGTTTAGGGAAACTGTGACCATGAGCATAGAGGATTTTATTAAGAAGATAAAGTCAAAGTACCCAATGGCAAATATAGACAAGAACAATCTTCACGAAAAGATTAAATTAATTGAAAGGACTGCTACAGGCAGGGTAAAAAAAATTGCCATAGACACAAATGTAGTCGATGGCAGAGAACTAAGGGACTTATTTGAATTGAATTCAACCAACTTTACTATTTCCTTAGATAGGAAGTTGAATATCATTGAAATAGAAACCTATGGCTTTGGCCATGGAGTTGGAATGAGCCAATGGGGTGCCAATGGCATGGGGAAAAATGGGAAAAACTATGAAGAAATCCTTAAACACTATTACACTGGAGTAGAGATTTTACCTATTAAAAAGTGAAAAAGTCTTGGTTTTCCAAGACTTTCTATTTCCTATATATCCTTGCACCTAATTTTGATAGCTTTTCTTCTATACCATCATAACCCCTATCAATATGATAGATATTATCTATTTCAGTAACTCCCTCTGCTACTAGGCCTGCCAATACTAGTGCAGCCCCTGCCCTTAGGTCTGTAGCCTTTACAGGAGCAGAAGTTAATTTATCAACTCCATTAATAATTGCAGACCTACCATCTATCTTTATATCTGCACCCATTCTTTTCAACTCATCTACATGCATAAACCTGTTTTCAAATACGGTTTCGATGACTACACTGGTACCCTTACACAGGCTCATTAGGGTCATGAACTGGGCCTGCATATCCGTTGGAAATCCTGGATATGGCAAGGTCTTTATATCAGTTGCCCTTAAATCCTTAGTACCTATAACCCTTACACTGTCTCCATTTTCTATGACTTCACAGCCAGTTTCCTTAAGCTTTGCTATTATAGGCTTAATATGGCTGGTAATAACGTTTTCCACAACTACATCTCCACCAGTTATGGCAGAGGCAACCATAAAGGTTCCTGCTTCTATCCTATCTGGAATAATGGAATGAACTCCACCTCCCAGTTCCTTCACTCCTTTAATTTTAATGGTGGAGGTACCTGCACCCTTAATATCTGCTCCTAATTTATTTAAGAAGCTGGCCAAATCTACTATTTCAGGCTCCATAGCTGCGTTATCTATTATGGTTTCTCCTTCAGCTAAGACTGCTGCCATCATAATATTTTCTGTTGCCCCCACTGAGGGGAAGTCTAGGTAAATTTTGTTTCCTACAAGCTTATCTGCATAGGCACTTATATTTCCATGGTCCACATTGATAGTAGCTCCCAAGGCCTTAAAGCCCTTTAAGTGTAAATCTATGGGCCTCGTGCCTATGGCACAGCCTCCAGGCAAGGAAGTCTGGGTCTTACCTATCCTAGTTAGTAAAGGCCCCATGACTAAAAAGGAAGCCCTCATTTTACTCATTAACTCATATCTAGTTACATAATTGTTAATATTAGAAGCATTAATCTTTATAATTCCCTTATCTAAGATTTCAACCTTTGCCCCTAAGGAAGTGAGTACTTCACACATTACCTCTATATCTTTTAAATTTGGTACATCTTCTAAGATTATATCTTCTGTCCCTAACAAAGACGCTGCCAAAATGGGAAGAGCTGAGTTTTTTGCACCAGATATTCTAACCTTACCCTTTAATGGAGGGCTCGTTTCCACCAAAATCTTTTCCAAATGTATCTCCTCCGTTTCTTTTAATATCCCGTAGTTATTATAGGTGTTCCAATCCATATATAGGTTTGATTTTCATAATCATTATACCTTATTGCTAAGTTTAAGTTAACTCTTTTTTCCAAGGAAAATATATAATTGTCAATGTAGGGTGTGTATATGGTATAACTTGTAATTAAGGGATCTGTATACTTTTCTACCACTTTTCCTTTGAACTTTTTTATGGCTCTACTGGCATATTTTTCTATATACTGCGGGTCTACTCTTCCATCTATAGTTCCTACTACACATGTGGTAATTTCTGCTGTTTTGCCAAAACTATCAAATATCTTTCCTATACTCTCTATTATACCATTAATGTGAAAATTTTTCTCATCTTTTATAATATTAATGAATAAAGTTGTTTCACCTATATTGATGTCGGGATTTAAATAGGAGGATAACATAATGGTTACGGGATTTTGCTCTTCACTATATCCATAAATTGCCAGGTGGTTAAAGCCCTCTTCATAGATTTCTTCAACTAAATAATATTTTCCTTCTAAAAACAAATCTCCTTGATTCTGGTCTAACTCTTCCCCAATTAGTTTCAGCTCATCTTTTATCTCCCTTCCTATTTCCTTAATTCTTTCCTTAGATATGAATTCATCTAGGATTACTCCCCCAATATTTATTTCGCCTTCCAAAAATTCCCCTTTTAATTCCTTCAAAATTCCTGTCAAAACGTCTCTTTCACTATATTTCATATTGGCTGTTGAAAAAGTAGGTAATAATAAAAAAAGTATGATTACAAACAAAAAAATCCTTTTCATTAATTTCCCTCCTTAAAAGAGTAATTTAAGGAAAGAGTACATCTTAAATAATGTAAAGGGGGACAAAACATTAATTAAGAAAGTACCCTTTCCTTCTGATAAAAGTATTGCCAAAGAAGGGTACTTTTTATACCTAATTCCATAATTTTTTTTGCAAATAAAAAAAAAGCCCCAATCTGAGGCTTTTATTAGGCTTCCTTTTGAATTAAGTCCTTAACCTTCATCAATCTTGTAATTGATGATCTTTCATTTTCATCTAATTTCATCCTGATAAACCTAATGGTATCTTCTAAATCTGGAATCGTCCTATATTCTAGAGCATTTACCCTTCTTCTAGTCTTTTCGATTTCATCTGCCATTAATTGGGTTGCCTTTTCTATTTCTGCCAATTCCAATAGTTTTGGCAAGATCCCATAGAGTTTTGCAATAGCATCATCTAATTCAGATGAAGTCTGAACAAAACCATAAGGATAAATGCTACCTTCATCTCCCTCTAACTTTCTAATGAAGTTCATGGCTGGAACGTTTACGCTCATTATATTCTTCCTTTTGATTTCTACTGAAATGCTCTCCTTAGGGAAGGATACAGCTTGTTTCAGTAGTTCTGGAGACATTACGGCACTGGCTAAGAGGAATTCCTGAAAGGCTTCATGCAATTCCTTTTCAACTTCCATCCTTAAGGCTTTGTTTTTTCTAATCATTTCTATAAACCTTCTCATTAGCTCATCTTGCTTATCCTTTAGAAGCTTATGGCCCCTTTTGGCTGTAGCCAGCCTTTTTCTAAGGGTAGTGAGCTCCATGCGAGTAGGTTTTACGTTTAAAATAGCCACTATTTTTCAACTCCTTCAGTCTCCAGCGGAAGATATTTTTCAAGAAATACATCTCTAATTCTCTTAAGTTCAGTTCTTGGTAATAGCTTCAGCAGCTCCCAACCTAAGTCTAGGGTTTCTATAATAGATCTATTGTTATTGTAACCTTGATTTACATACCTGTTTTCAAATTCCTCTGCAAACTTTGCAAAGGCCTTGTCTGTATCGGACAATGCAGCTTCTCCTAGGATAACTGCCAGCTCTCTAGCTTCTTTACCTGTAGCATAGGCTGCAAACAGCTGGTTCATAGTATCTGCATGGTCTTCCCTAGTCTTGCCTTCGCCTATACCCTTATCTTTAAGCCTTGACAAGGAAGGTAGTACGTTTATTGGAGGTTCTATACCTTTTTTATGCAATTCCCTAGAGAGTATTATCTGTCCTTCTGTAATATAACCTGTTAAGTCTGGTATCGGATGGGTTATGTCATCCTCTGGCATGGTCAGGATTGGAATTTGGGTTATGGAACCAGGCCTACCTTTGATTCTTCCTGCCCTTTCATAGATTGTAGCCAGGTCAGTATATAGGTATCCTGGATATCCTCTTCTTCCTGGAACTTCCTTCCTAGCAGCAGAAGTTTCACGAAGGGCTTCTGCATAGTTAGTCATGTCTGTTAAGATAACTAAGACATGCATATCCCTTTCATAGGCCAGGTACTCTGCACAGGTTAAGGCCATACGAGGAGTTGCAATTCTCTCTATGGCAGGGTCATCAGCTAGGTTTATGAAGAGTACTGCCCTGTCAATGGCACCAGTTCTGGTAAAGTCATCCATGAAGAACTGGGCTTCCTCAAAAGTAATACCCATGGCAGCAAAGACTACAGCGAATTTTTCACCTTCACCTAGTACCCTAGCCTGTCTAGCAATCTGAGCAGCTAATTCAGCATGGGGCAGACCTGAACCTGAGAATATAGGCAGTTTTTGCCCCCTAACTAGGGTATTCAATCCATCTATGGCAGAAACCCCAGTTTGGATAAACTCAGATGGGTAGTCTCTGGCTACTGGGTTCATAGGTACACCATTGATGTCCATTCTCTTTTCTGGAATGATCTTGGGACCATCGTCAATTGGCCTACCTAGACCATCAAATATCCTACCTATCATGTCATGGGATACACCTAATTCTAATGGCCTGCCCAAGAACCTAACCTTGGTGTTCTTTAGGTTTATACCTGCGGAACCTTCGAAAAGCTGAACTAAGGCCTTGTCTTCATGTATTTCAAGAACCCTACCTCTTCTTATTTCTCCAGTCTGAAGCTCTATTTCTACAAGTTCCTCAAATTTAACTCCCTCTACGCCTTCAACCAACATTAGAGGCCCTACAACTTCCGTAACTGTTCTATATTCTTTAAGCATTGAGGATACCTCCCTTGCTTATGAGCTCATCGATACTTGCTTTGAGCTCCTCAATTATACTTTCTATTTCTGATACTCTGTCTTCTCCTATGAACTTAGCCCTAGCTATTTTTTCTCTTACTGGAAGATCTAAGATTTCCTTTAGGTATACTCCATTATCTAAGGCCCTCTTTCCTTCGTCGTAGAAGGCTAAAACCATCTTTAACATTAGGTTTTGCTTATTTAATGAAGTATAGGTGTCTTCTTCATGGAAGGCGTTTTGTTGCAAGAAGTCTTCCCTAATACTTTTTGCTGCTTCAAGCTTCAATTGGTCACCTTCTGATAGGGAGTCCCTACCTACCAATCTAACGATTTCCTGTAAACTAGATTCTTCCTGTAAAAGAGTCATTGCTTTAATCCTATTCTTGGAGAATTCTGGATCTATGTTTTTATCCATCCATTGATCTACCTTATTTTGATATAGGGAATAGGAATTTAACCAGTTAATAGCTGGGAAGTGTCTCCTGTATGCTAAGCTTGAGTCTAAGCCCCAGAAAACCTTAACGATTCTCAAAGTTGCTTGGGATACTGGCTCTGAAATATCTCCACCTGGAGGAGATACAGCACCGATTACAGTTAAGGCCCCTACTCTATTATCTTTACCTAAGCATACTACTTTTCCAGCCCTCTCATAGAATTCAGCAGCACGAGATGCTAGGTATGCTGGATAACCTTCATCACCTGGCATTTCCTCTAATCTACCGGACATTTCCCTTAGGGCCTCTGCCCATCTAGAAGTAGAGTCTGCCATTATGGCTACTGAATATCCCATATCCCTAAAATATTCTGCAATGGTAATACCTGTATATATGGAAGCTTCCCTAGCTGCAACAGGCATGTTAGATGTATTAGCAATCAGTATGGTCCTGTTCATCAAGGATTCTCCAGTTCTTGGGTCCTTGATTTCAGGGAACTCCATCAGTACATCTGTCATCTCGTTGCCACGCTCACCGCATCCAACATATACGATTATTTCAGCATCTGCCCATTTAGCTAATTGGTGTTGAACAACAGTCTTTCCAGAACCGAAGGGTCCAGGTACGGCGGCTGTTCCACCCTTTGCTGCAGGGAAGAATGTGTCTATTACCCTCTGTCCAGTTATTAAAGGCTCATCAGGATCTAATTTCTTAATATATGGTCTACCCCTTCTTACAGGCCATTTTTGCATCATTTGAAGCTCATATTCCTTATCACCTTCAAGGACGCATACAGTGTCAACTACAGTAAACTCTCCTTCTTCAATGGATTTTACCCTTCCACTAATTCCTGGAGGTACCATGATTTTGTGAAGTACTACTGCAGTTTCCTGTACTGTTCCTATAACGTCTCCTGGCCCTACTTCGTCGCCAACCTTCACAGTTGGGGTAAAGTGCCATTTCTTTTCCCTATCTAGGCCTGGCAAATCGATTCCTCTAGTTAAGAAATCGCCTCCCACTTCTCTAATGGCATCTAGGGGTCTTTGAATACCATCGAACATGGTTGTAACAAGACCAGGTCCTAATTCTACTGAAAGAGGTTCTCCAGTTGTATAAACTGGTTCACCAGGACCAATTCCTGTAGTTTCCTCGTATACTTGAATAGAGGCTTTATCTCCTCTCATCTCAATGATTTCACCGATGAGCTTATTTTCTGAAACTTTAACAACGTCATATACATTAGCTTCATCCATACCCTCAGCTACAACTAAGGGTCCGGATACTTTTATTATTCTTCCTACTTTCAAGATAAGCCCTCTCCTTTTATAAAATATTTGTTCCTACAGCTTTTTCTACATTTTTGTTAATCATATCCATACCAATATTCAAGGTTCCTTGGTTACTAGGTATTAAAATCACTGCAGGAAGCATTTGATTATTATACCTTTCAATTGTGTCAGGTATTAGACTAGCCGTCTGCTCAGTAATAAATATAATCCCATACTTATCCCTAGCTAGGGTATCAACAACCCTTCTAGCCTCATCCTTTTCAATGACTGGGAATACATCTATTCCCAAAGCCTTGAAGCCAAGGATTGAATCTTTATCTCCTACTACTGCAACCTTATACATATAGATCACGCAACCTTTCCCTTATTTCCTCTGGAGAAAGCTTGTTTATTTTTGAAACCATGATAATCCTAAGTATCTTAACTTCTGTTTCCTTGGCTACAATATATGAAAATAAGGGTTCAGGACCAAAGTTAACATACTTAGATGGTTTATTTAACTCCATGAGATAATCGTCCATTAGTCTTTCAAACTCTGACAAACGACTAGTGTTTTGATAAATTTCTAAGCCCTTTCTTATTTCAGGACTAATATCATAATGCCTATATTTATGAATAATAACTTCTATTGGATCATTAAGGGATAAAACTAGTTCCTCTACGTTTATGTTTCCATTGGGAAGCAATACTTCCTCTAAGAATTTCATGTCCTTTTTCTGTTTTTTTACCCTTATAAGGGTCCTAATATTCGTAAAATCGATTAAGTCTTTAACGTATTTTATGAATAGTGGTATATCTGTTTCCTTAGCTAAATCATATAAATGTTTGAAGTAAAATCTATCTAAAAGAATATCGATTCTTTGGGGATCTTGATTTTCATTATAATCCCTTTCAACTTCTTCTAAGGCTTCCCTAAATCTTGGATCCATATCCCTTAGATTATCAGTTTGATAATCTGATTTTAACCTTTGGAAATCAGTAGTGCTAATTGGCACATACATATCGCTTAAGTCTTGATTAAGGACCTTTTCCTTAACTAAGACCTTTAGGTTGTGATAATCATACTTTAGCGCCAATAAATCTACAACTATTTTATCCTTAGACATTTCATACATTAGTTCATAGACTCTCTTTAATTCAGAAGAAAGTATTTTCTCATAATCTTCTACCCTAGTTAAACCTCCCATTACATTGGAATATTCAGTTTCTCCTAGGACTTTTAATACTTCTTCCATGTCTTTGGCATCGACCATTCTTTCAATTCTAGCCCTTGAAAGGAGTCTAGTTTCAAGGACCCTAGTTCTAGTTACAGCTTGGATATAATCCATCCTGTCCATGAAATCACTCCTATTCCTTAAAGAGCTCTTGGGCTATTTCTGTTTCCATTTCATTTCTGTAGTGTTCCACCAAAGAATCAAAGGTGTAGTTGAGTACAACTCCTTTGTCCTTAATTAGGAAACCAGACTCTACAGTTTCATCTTCTGAAACCTTAAGAGCTATACCTTGTCTTTTAACTGTTTCTTTCATATGTTCTGGAACAACTAAGACTTCGTCTCCTTTTAGATTAAGTCCCTTAATTACATTCTTTAAATAGGATATATATTTATCTTCTTCTAAGGCTCTCAACCTTTCCTTAGCTAGGGCAAATACCCTATCTAAAACCTTTTGCTTAGCTAATAACTTCTCATTTCTCACCTTTAATTCAGCACCAGAAATGATTCTCTCCCTAGCTAAGTCAGCTTCCCTTTTTGCTCTTTCTATTATTCTTTTCTTATTCTCCATTGCCTCCTGCTCCTTTGAGGCAATTATTTCCTCTTTGGCCCTATTGGCCTCATCTATAATAAGATCAGCTTTTTCTTTAGCTTCATCAATTATCCTTTGCACTAGATTTTCTAAGTTTGACATCTCTTCACATCCTTAGCTAAATTAAAAACTAACCGCATTTACAAGTATTAATGAAATAACAAAGGCTAATAATGCATATGTCTCAACCATAACTGAGTAGATTATACCCTTAGTTGAATGTTCTTCATTTTTAGCTAGAATTGCAATACCTGCAGCTGCTGTTTTAGCTTGAGCAATAGCCGATATCCAGCCAACAAACCCTACTGGCAGACAAGCCATAAACAGATATAAGCCTTGGGCAAAGCTCATGTTAACATCTAATTGGCCTAATACCATTAGCCCAATAACGAAACCATAAAGTCCTTGAGTACCAGGTAACAATTGAAGAACTAAGGATCTACCAAATTTCTCTGGCTCCTCTATCATTAAGCCAGCTGCTGCTTCACCTACTAAGCCTACTCCCTTAGCAGAACCTATACCTGAAAAAACTACTGCTATTGCCATACCTAATGCTGCAAATACTACTCCTGCATGTTGAATTAGAAATTCACTAATAGTCATTCTCATTTCCTCCTATACTATTTTAAATTTATATATTTTGTTTTATTTCTAAAGAGCTTAAAGTTTCGTCCTCCACCTTCATAGAACTTGCCGAAGAATTCTACATAGGTAAGCCTTAAGGTGTGGACATAAGCTCCTAATAAACTTAGGAATATATTAAATAGTTGTCCTACCAAAAATACAACGATTCCAATGATGATGCCTAAAATGCCCTTTGAAAACAGCATATCCATCATCATATTTATTGAGCTGGCTATGAATCCTCCAGATAGGCCTAGGGCCATAAGTCTAGAGTAAGATACTATATCTCCAACATAGCCAGATATTCCATAAAGCTCATAAAGTCCTCCAGCAAGTTTTCCTCCTACACTTGCTGCAGATCTTCCAGCAGTCAAGACTATTCCTACCATACCTATTACCATTACTGCCAAAGATATTGTCTTTACAATTGCTGCCATAGGTGTAACTATTGTTAGTAAGAATACTATACCACCTGCTACAGCCATATACCAAAAGCCTACATCACATAGGGCATCAAAATACTTTTTTTCCCTAATATACATGTATCCCTTTATACCAAGGCCGAAGAATAAATGAATTAGCCCAAAGACCATGGAACCAACGAGAAGCTCCTGATACTGGTTAGCAGGGTCTACTAAACCTTTAATTGGAATAATACCTCCAAAATATGAACCGTAGATTACACCCCAGGCTATGGTAGAATAGCTAAGGTAGTGGAAAAACCTAATAAACTTCTCTTGGGATTCTGATAAGTTTGCTACCCTTAGGGCAATCAAGGTTCCTATTAACATGATTATTCCATATCCTGCATCCCCAACCATCATTCCAAAGAATGCAAGATAGAATGGTGCTAATAGTGGCGTTGGATCTATTTCATTGTATAAGGGTAATGCATACATGCTAGTCAAGGATTCAAAGGTCTCTGTAAACTTGGAGTTCTTAAGCAATACAGGCACATTGGGATCGTCTTTTTCTGCCTCTTTTATCTCCAGATAATAGGCATCCTTTAAGGATTTTTTAACTGCATTTTCAAACTCCTCTTCCATATCAGTAGGAATATATCCACTTATTACATTTACCTTATCAGTTCTTAGGAAGTTTTCAGAAGCCATAAGCCTAAGTTTTTTGTTCATTAAATATTCATACATAATCTCAAAGTCTGGAAGATTTTTAGATAATTCTTTTATCTTAGCTGTTATTTCACCACTTTTTACACTTAATGAACTTATTTCATTATTTATGGTATTTATCTCTTCCCTTGGAGTTTTTTCGCCCTCCAATTTAATACTAGAGAAGCTGTTGTTTCTAAGTATTTCATTAAAGGCTTCTGCTTCATCCTCCAAACTCATAGCAAATAAGTAAACGTTATCCTTATCTTCTGATATGGCTTCAATATAAGTGTAGTTTAAGTCTAATGAATCCTTGTTAAAGCTTTCCTTCATTTTCTTGGGAATTATACCCATAAATACCTTTACTTGTCTCAAGCTATTAAGGTCATTAATAGGGTAGTTTAGCCCCTTCCAATGATAATATTCATTTATTTGAGATTCTAAATCTTTAATTTTTACATTGATTCTATCCAATTCTGAAGCCAATTGCCTAAGCTCATTGTAAACGGGAAGATAGTCAATTTTAGCGGCTCTACCCTCCAATTCTTCAAAACTTAAGCTCTCTTTTCCTTTAATCATAGCCTTAATGCCAGTTTCTCTTTCATCATACTTGGATAATAAGTCAATGGCATACTTAACCTTAGATATTTCTTCATCTACTTCTCCAATGCTTTCAGGTATAGTTACTGTTTCTAGGCCTTCATCTAATAGGTCTTCCTTGTCATCAAGGCTATCAAAGTGAACATATCCAAATTTTTGAAGTTCATGGAGAAGATTTTCCCTTTCTGAATCAAAGGCAAATAAGCTGAATTTACTCATTTTAACTATTGCCATTTACATTCACAATCCTCTCAATAATAATATTTACTGCAGCATCCAACTCAGCATCAGTAATCTCTAATATTTTCTTTGCTTCATTTAATCCTTGTTCTAATACTGGCTTTGATTGGTTTTCAGCTTCTTGGACTGCTTTTTCCCTAAGCTCTTTTGCTTCCCTATCACCTTCCTCCATTATGGATTTGTATCTTTCTTCTGCTAAAGTTTCTGCTTCCTGTTTCAAATCCTTTGCAGTCTGAGTGGCCTCCTGCAAAATAGCTTGAGCCTGAGCCTCTGCTTCCTTGACCGCTTCTATTGCCTCTTTTGCCACTTAATCACCACCTTTTAGTAAAATTTAAATTATATAATAATTATTAAATACCCTGAAGAAATATATACATAACTAGACAAACTTGTTGGAATTTTAAGATAATTTTAACTCTTTAATTGAGCTGATTAAAAGCTTATTCAATAACTAGCTAGCCTTTATAAATTCTAAAATAGGACCCAGGCCTCCCTAGCTACATAATTAAAACATGGGAGGGTATGACATTAATATTATAGCAAATATATATAGGCATGACAATAAATTATCAATTTATTTTGAGATTGAATCCTTTTAGAAAATCTTTACTCTTATTATATACAATACAAATTTCTTTTTCAAGTCAATTGGCAGACTATTGTGTATGTCCAAAATTCTTTAAAAATTTGACAGAATCCAGCAATAAATACAAAAATAGCCCCTAATAAGAGGCTATTTTATCTTATACTTCCATATTCTTCAAGTTTTCATCAATTATTAATTCTGCTTCTGTGGCAGCTTGAACTTCTTCTACTGTGTACTCTGGATTTATTTCTTTTAGTACTAAGCCCTTATCTGTAACTTCTATAACTCCCATTTCAGTTACTATAAGGTCTACTTCTCCTACAGCTGTTAATGGTAGGGTGCATTCCTTTAATATCTTTGGGTTTCCCTTAACAGTATGCTCCATGGCAACTATTACCTTTTTAGCTCCTGTAACTAGGTCCATGGCCCCACCCATTCCTGGTACCATTTTTCCAGGAATCATCCAGTTTGCAAGATTTCCTTTTTCATCTACTTGCAAGGCACCAAGAACTGTAATATCCACATGTCCTCCGCGGATAATTCCAAAGGATGTAGCTGAATCGAAGAATGCTCCACCTGGTATTATAGTTACACATTGAGCTCCTGCATTTACAATATATGGGTCCTCTTGGCCTTCCTCTGGGGCAGGTCCGAGGCCTATAAATCCATTTTCAGATTGAAAATATACATTAATATCTTCTGGTACATGGTTAGCTACCATTGTCGGCAATCCAATGCCTAGGTTAACTACGTCACCATCTTTTAATTCCTTCGCAACACGTCTAGCAATGAATTCCTTCTTATCCATTATTTGCCACCCCCAACAATATAATCAACAAAGATACCTGGAGTAACAACCTGATTTGGATCTATTTCTCCAACTTCTACTATGTTTTCTGCTTCTACTATTACAGTATCTGCTGCTGTAGCCATTAGGGTATTAAAGTTCCTTGTAGCACCGTAATATACGATGTTTCCAAACTTATCTACTGTGTGTCCTGCGATTAAAGCTACATCCGCTCTAAGGGGTAGTTCTAAAAGATAAGTTTTTCCATCTATTTCTATTTTTTGTTTGCCTTCTTCAATTACAGTGCCTACACCTGTAGGTGTTAAAAATCCACCAAGGCCAGCTCCTCCAGCCCTAATTTGCTCAGCAAGGGTTCCTTGAGGAACTAAGACTACTTCCAATTCTCCAGCATTCATTTGATTTCCAGTTTCACGATTAGTACCAATATGGGAGGCTATGAGTTTTTTAATCTGCCTGTTGACTACTAATTTTCCAGCTCCAATATCGGGAAAACCAGAGTCGTTGCAGATTAGGGTCAAGTCCTTTACTCCCTTTTCCACAAGGGCATCAATCAGCCTATGAGGAGAACCGCAACCTAAGAAGCCACCAATCATTATAGTCATACCATCTTTAATATGTGATATTGCTTCTTCAATGGATATAACTTTGTTCATAATACCACACCTCCGTTTAATTCAGTTGACAATTGGCAATTGACAATTGTCTGGGTCTAGGTCCTTCGCTAGGCTAGAATCATAAGCCCAGCGAAGGATAAAATTGGCAATTATATGTTTGTTAATATAATAACAAATTCCGCCCCTACTTGTCAAACTCTTAACATGGTTTTATCTAAATTTTTATTATCTTTTAACTATCATTGCTATTCCTTGGCCGCCACCAATACATAAAGTAGCTAGACCATTTTTGGCATCCCTCTTAGCCATTTCATGTAGAAGGGTAACTAGGATTCTTGCACCTGAAGCTCCAATTGGATGGCCTAGTGCAATGGCTCCCCCGTTTACATTTACCTTTGATGTATCAAAGTTCAAGTCCTTAATAACTGATAAGGCTTGAGCAGCAAAGGCTTCATTTGCTTCGATTAAGTCTAAGTCTTCAACTGTCAAATTAGCCTTAGCCAGTGCCTTTTTAGTAGCAGGTATTGGTCCAGTTCCCATGATAGATGGATCTACTCCTGCTGAAGCATAGGAAAGGATTGTTGCCAATGGAGTAATTCCCAATTCTTCTGCTTTTTCCTTGCTCATTACAACTAAGGCAGCTGCACCATCATTGATACCGGAAGCATTTCCTGCAGTTACTGTTCCGTCTTTCTTAAATGCTGGTCTAAGTTTAGCTAGGGCTTCAATAGTAGTACCAAATCTTGGATACTCATCTGTATCTGCAATGATTGGGTCCCCTTTTCTTTGTGGAATTTCAACTGGAACTATTTCATCTTTAAATCTACCGCTTTTTACAGCTTCTTCAGCCTTTCTTTGGCTTTCTAAGGCCAACTGGTCTTGTTCTTCACGAGTTAGGCCATATTTCTCTACGATATTCTCTGCTGTAATTCCCATGTGGTAGTCATTGAATACGTCCCATAGGCCGTCTTGAACCATATAGTCTTCTAACTGAGCATTGCCCATTCTCTGTCCCCATCTAGCAGATTTCAGCAGATATGGAGCTTGGCTCATGTTTTCTGTACCGCCGGCCAATACTATTTCAGCCTCTCCTGCTATAATGGCCTGAGCTGCTAAGGCTACTGACTTAAGTCCTGAACCGCAAACCTTATTAACTGTGTAAGACGGTACCTCAATAGGAATACCTGCATGGACTGAAATTTGTCTAGCAACGTTTTGTCCCAAGCCTGCCTGTAATACATTTCCAAAAATTACCTCATCTACCATATTAGGCTCTACCTTTGCTCTTTTTAGAGCTTCTTTAGCCACTACTGTACCAAGTTGTACAGCTGATACATCTTTAAACATTCCTCCAAAGGAACCTATAGGTGTTCTAACTGCTGATGCAATAACTACTTCTCTCATTTTTCTACCTCCCATAAATTTATTTTTAATCTTAATTATGAGCAGACTTTTGTCAAAAAATTTTTTCTCGCCATTTTATAATTGCAAAATTCATGCCATTTTTTTGTACGGATAAGGTCCTATCTAGAAACATTGAAATTTACAGATTCCTAAATTTCATCTCTTCCTACTGAAAAAAAGGTAAATCTTTGCAAAAGAAAAAATGTAGATAATTGACTACACTTCTGACATTTTTCATGCTTTTTTCTGTATCAAATTATCTACATTCGCCCTAAAACTGTATACATTTTTATACATCACTTATTTTGTATTTATCAATCTTTTTGTATAAGGCTGTCCTATGGATTCCCAATCTTTCTGCTGCTAGGGATTTGTTTCCATTGGCTAGTAGAAGGGCTTTCTTTATGGCTTCTATTTCTGCTTCTGCAACTACATCCTGTAGCAAGGGTATGTCCTCTACACTGCCTGCAATATGGATACTTCCATTTAATAGCCTTTCTGGTAAATGTTCCGGCAGAATCAACTTCCCAGTTGAAAGGTTTACGGCCCTTTCCAATACGTTCCTCAGTTCCCTAACATTGCCAGGCCAATTGTATTTTTTTAATATCTTCATAGTTTCCTTGGTAATTTCCTTTTCACCTAATTTCATCTCCTGTAAAAGGTACTTCAATATATGATTAGCTAAGGGCTCAATATCTTCTTTTCTCTCCCTAAGGGGTGGTATATCTATGGAAACAACATTTAGTCTATAATATAAGTCTTCTCTAAACTTGCCTTTTGTAACTGCCTCTTCTAAGTTTTCATTGGTAGCTGCTATAACCCTTGCATCAAAGGCTATTTTTTTGTTGCTGCCTATCCTCTCAAATTCCTTAGATTCTAGGACCCTGAGTATTTTAGCTTGCATTTCCAAGGGCATATCCCCTATTTCGTCTAGAAATATGGTACCACCCAGGGCTTGCTCAAATTTTCCTGGCTTGCCTTCCCTCCTTGCTCCTGTAAAGGCCCCCCTGTCATAGCCAAAGAGTTCAGACTCCAACAGGTCTCTAGGGATTGCAGCACAATTAATAGCTATAAAGGGCTCAGCCCTCCTATAGCTTGCCCTATGAATTGCATGGGCAAAGAGCTCCTTACCAGTACCTGATTCTCCTATTATTAGGACAGTTGAATTGGTTTCAGCTGCCCTTTTGCCTATTTTTTTTAGATATTCCATCTTTGGATTTCTGGTAATTATACTATCAAAAGAGTATTTAGTCCCTTCAATCCTTTCGATTTCACCCTTATATTTATTAATTTTCGACTGCAAATCCAGGAGTTGGTGGGCCAGCTCTTTCACTTCACTTATATCCTTAAATAAAACTGTGCCTACAGCCCCAATTACCTTATTCTCCTTAATAATGGGAATCCGGTTTGTTATCATATCGTGGCCTTGAATTCTTTGAACATCCCTTATTTCCTTTTTGCCTGTTTTTACCACAATATGCATCCGGGTATTTTCTATTACTTCTTGAACAGGCTTGCCAATGGCATCTTCCTCTTTAATGCCCATGAGTTTTTCATAATTCATCTTCACTATCCTGCCTTCAGGGTCCACTAAAACATAGCCCTCATAGGCATAGTTCAAAATATCTTCAAGCATCTCAATACTTTCTTTAAGTTCAGCTAATTTGTCTTCCATAAAACCACCACCTTAATTAGTGAATAACTAAACTTATAGTGCAACACTCATAACCCTGGCAAATGACTTCCACTGTTACCATTCACTATTCACTCTTAACTATTTTTTATTATATCATATTATCATAGTGAACTATATGGAAATTAAAATGCTTGTTTTGGTATAAGACATTCATCACTAAAAAAACAACACCCATTATTTGGGTGTTGTTTTTCTTCATAAACTATAGCCTATATTTATTCTTTAAATAAGTCTATTTTTATACCTAAGGCGTTTTCTGTGGCCCTTGCACCAGCTAGCCTTCCTGAATTATATGCCCAGCCTTGGGCTGCACCTTCGATTGTGTGAGCATAGTGGTCGGAGTATAGACCGCCAGCATCTGCACCAGCTGCATATAGGTTTTTAATTGGCGTATATCCGTTTTCAGGATCATTTAGTACTACTTGGAAATTAGCATTTATACGAACTCCACCTACTGTACATAGGTTGTTGGCTGTAACTTTAAATGCATAGTATGGGCCGCTGCTCATTTCAAACATTAGGTCTCCGTCTTTGCCAAACAGGGTATCTACTTTGTTTCTTGCATCCTCATTGTATTTGGCCATAGTTGCCTTTAATATTTCTGGATCCATTCCAGTTTCCTTAGCCAATTCATCTAAGGTATCTGCTTTTTTCACGTGTCCATTTTCTACCATTTGGCCAACTATTTCAGTTAGCTTATTCCATCCCCTGTGAAGTGGTGTAATGTCTGGCATTGGACCCATTGCAATACTTTCCTTCATTCCTGCTGCAGCTGCACCTTCATTTTCTAGAATATTTAACAGCTCTTCGTTATATATAAACCAAGCATAGTTACCTTGAGCTACTAAGGCATTGGTACTTAAGGCCCTATCATATACTATTTCTTCATTGGCATAACGGAAGCCCTGAGCATCTAACCAAGGTACTATTGGCATATAGGCTAAGGAGTTAGTAGCTAAGTAACGGTCCATAAAATCATATTCACCCTTAACCTCAGAGCCGCCTTCTATACTAAAGGTATGCAATACCATGGCTTCCATACTTCTTGTAGCAGCTCCTAATTCCAATGCCATATTAATACCGTCTCCAACATTGGTATTGTAGCCTGAAGCATTAACTGATACTCCATTTAGTGCTTCCTTCACCATATCTGAATTCCCTACAAAGCCGCCTGTTGCTAAAATAACAGATTTTGCCTTGATATTGTAAATAGTGCCATCTTTGCCCTCTGCTTTAACACCTGTTACAACTCCATTTTCTGCTATTAGTTCTACTGCAGGAGTTTCATAATAAACTTCAGCACCGTATTCTTCCACTATTTTGTCCAACATGGCACCTAATTGTTCTGAAGTCTTTGTATAATCGTCATACTTGTGATAGCCATGGGTTCCCTCTGCATGGCTTTGCTGCACTGCTTCCTCTACCTTATGGAAGACTAGGCCCCTGTCTTCTAACCAGTCAGCTGTAGTATGGGAAAGGTCTAAAAACTGCCTTACTAAATTTGCGTCTGCCTTCCAGTCCATTTCCTTCATCCACATATCGAATATCATATCTGTATCCACTGGCTCATGTCCTATTTCACGGGCCTTTCTACTATCAGCTGCAAAGAATCCTCCTCCATTAGCTGTTGTACCTCCAGGTATGGCTGTTTTCTCCAATACAATAACCTTGGCTCCATTTTCCGCAGCAGTTACAGCTGCAGCTGTACCGGAACCGCCAGCACCTACTACTACAACATCTGCTTCCAAGTCTACTACATTTGATGTAGCTTCCTTCTTAACTTCTTTACTTATTTGGTCCTCAGATGCTCCAGCTTTTAATAAAGCTTCCTTAACAGCTTCTTTAATTCCATTGCTTGCCCCTGTAGCACCTGTTACCCCGTCTACAGCAACAGTTTGGTGCTCTACTATGGCTGCTGGAATTTGCTCGATTGCACTTGTAGCAATGTTTTCAGTTTCACTGTGTTCAACTACTTCAACCTTGGTGATTTCATTTTCAGTAACTGTTACAGAAACCTTAATAGGGCCATTAAATCCCTGTCCCTCTCCCTCATAAGTTCCAGGAGTAAATAAAGTTCCTGTACTATCACTGCCTGCAACTTCTGTATCCTGCTCCTTAGTACATCCCACTAAGATGGTACTTAAACTTAATACTAAGACCAAAATGATGGCTAAGGACCTGCTAAATGCCTTTTTTGTCATCTTATTACCCCCTTATAATCCTATTTTATAACAAGGTGTTGTTAGTTATTTATCTATCAACTAGGATTATAAGGGTGGTAGTAGCTACGGAGTCAAGACCTTTTTACTATTTTTTTCTTTAATGGGAATCCAAAGTTCAAAATACCTTACAATATCATCAGGCAATACTTCCTCATTTAAAATCCAGCCCACCACGTCTCCATCCAAGATTAAATCCTTTTCTTCCATAAACTGAAATATTGGTTCTAAGGAAGCTAAACTAAGGGGGCCGTTATTCTCCACCTTGACAAAGGTATGAATACATTTTTTAGAAGGATATACTTTCCCCATGGTGTTTTTTAAGCTTTCTACTACTTTGGTAAACATGGTATTAACTGCATATCCATAATGGACATCATCTACTAATTTCCCATCTTTTTCAGGTATATGGACTGCCAGGTATACAAAGGGTAAAAACTCTAAATACTTCCTTGTGGTTTCTAAATAAATATCATCTGTCTCAAACTCATCATTGGTTTGATTGAAGTATAATAGGAGTTCAGGACTATCTTCTATCTTAAAATCATAGAGCTTATGCCCTTCTTCCAAGGATTCTTTTAAATCCAATAATCTTTGTAGCAGATTTTGGTAATACTCGCATTTTTCTTTTATTTCAATAGCCTTTTCATTTAGCTTGTCCACAACTTCTTCATTTTTATAAACTAAAATATCCAATGATTCGTCTAAGGTAAACTCGAAACCCCTATAGAATTTATAAGCTACTATCTTGTTCAAATCTATATGCCTATAATACCTATAATTATTATTTGGATCCCTTTCTGGCTTAATTAGGCCTATATTTTCAAAAAATCGTAGGGTTTCAACAGATATGCCTAAAATCTTCTCCACATCCCCGGACCTATATTTATATTCCAATTTGCCACCCTCCTGTAAAATATTTGAGTCATATTGGAAAATCCTATTATGATTATAAGTCTAAACATGGCCATTATAGAAAATCACTCGTTAGTTACGAGTGATTTCCTTAACATTTATCCTTTAACAATATATCCACTATTCTTATGCTTGCTTTTCCATCTCCATAGGGATTCACTGCATTGGCCATATTCTTATATTCTTCTTTGTCTGATAATAAGAGGTCTAATTCTTCATATACTTTTTTATAGCTTGTGCCTACCAACTTAGCAGTGCCAGCCTCAATGCCCTCAGGCCTTTCTGTTTCTTCACGGATAACAAGGACTGGTACCCCAAAGGTAGGCCCTTCTTCCTGAAGTCCACCTGAGTCTGTCACTATTAAATGTGCCTTTGACATAAGGTTTGCCATAGGCTCATAATCTAAGGGCTCAATTAAATGGATTCTATTGTGGTTGGATAATATTCCATAGGCGATTTCCCTTACCTTTGGATTTAAATGCATGGGAAAAACTAATTCAACATCTTCATACTTTATTACTATGTCTTTAAGGGCCTTGAATATGTTTTCCATTGGTTTCCCTAGATTTTCCCGCCTGTGGGCAGTAAGTAAAATCACCCTTTTATTCTCATAATCCAGCCCGTTTAATAAATCCATGTTAAATATGTAATCTTCCTTTACCACATATTTTAAAGCATCTATAACGGTATTGCCAGTAATATATATGTTTTCCTCTGGATAGCCTTCCTTAAGTAAATTCTCTTTATTTTTTTCCGTTGGAGCAAAGTGATAATTTGTCAGCACTCCCGTTAGCTTCCTATTGGCTTCTTCCGGATATGGTGAATATAGGTTCCCACTTCGGAGGCCTGCCTCTACATGGCCAATTTTTACTCTTTGATAAAAAGCAGCTAAGGCCCCTGCAAATACAGTAGTAGTATCTCCTTGGACCAATAGGACATCTGGCTTTTCTTTTATTATTACTTCTTCTAGTCCCCCTAAGGCCCTTGTTGTAATTTCAGTTAAGCTTTGTCCAGGTTTAAAAATGTTTAAATCATAATCGGGTTTTATATTGAATATATTTAAGACTTGGTCTAGCATTTCCCTATGTTGAGCTGTTACACAAACTATGCTTTCTACACCTTTTCTTTTTTCTAACTCCTTTACAATAGGGGCCATCTTAACTCCCTCAGGCCTAGTACCAAATACGGTCATTATTTTCATTAAAAACACCCCTTACATTCAATGGACAATTGACAATTTTCATAATCTTAACTTTGCAAAAATAATTGTCAATTGTCAATTTTCAACTGTCAATTGTTTTAGTTTCTTTTCTCAAATATCCCCAGCTTAATAGCCACTAAGACAGTTGCCAAAAGGAGGGCAACAGATAAATAAACTGCCTGCTTGCTATTGGCTTGGGACACAAGTATGGCAATTAAGCCAAAGATTGCAGATATACCATAAAGTATAAGTACTGATTGTCTCTGAGAAAATCCCCTATTTAATAGCCTATGATGGAGATGTCCTCTATCTGCTGCTACTATAGATTGGCCATTTAGCAATCTTCTAAATATGGCAAAGGTTGTATCAAATATGGGCACAGACAAAATAAGTATTGGGGCCACTATAGCTATTGTTGCCACAGATTTCATTACCCCTTCTATGGTTATGGCTGATAGCATAAATCCTAAAAATAGGGCTCCAGTATCTCCCATAAATATCTTAGCTGGATTGAAATTATAGGGTAGAAAGCCTAAACATGCTCCTGCTATTGCAGCTGATAAAATGATTATATTAGTATAGCCAAATTTACCTGCTACAACCATTAGGGTAATGCTAGATATCATGGCAACTCCAGCTGCCAATCCATCTAAGCCATCAATCCAGTTTAAAGTATTTGTTATTCCCACAATCCAAAACAGAGAAATAGGTACTGACAGCCATTTTAAGTCTAATAAGGCAATATCCTTTGAGAAAGGATTAGTGATAAAATCTATTCTAACTCCTCCAATTATAATTACCAGCCCAGCTATTATCTGAAAAACAAACTTATCTTTAGGCCTTAGTTCCTTTATATCATCGATTATTCCGCCTACTACGATAATAATTGCACCGATTATTATAGAGATAATTTCTTTTGTTAGTGGAAGAAATATTAAGGTAACTAGGATGACAGCAAAAAATATAGCTAAGCCTCCAATTAGGGGCATGGGCTCCTTATGGACCCTCCTACTGTCCTTTGGAATATCTATGGCCCCTATTTTAAAGGCAAGCCTCCTTACTAAGGGAGTAGTAATAAATGAAATAATCACTGCTATTAAAAAAGGCAAAATATATTTCGTCATATTTAACCCTCTCTATTTATTTAGTACCAAATAATCTGTCACCAGCATCTCCTAAGCCTGGAACTATATAGGCATGTTCGTTTAGCCTTTCGTCCACGCTAGCCACATAAATATCCACATCAGGATGTGCATCTTGTAAAGCCTTGACTCCTTCTGGAGCAGCTATTAAACATACAAGTTTAATAGATTTGGCTCCTTTTTCTTTCAAGAAGTTTATGGCTGCAATGGCAGACCCACCTGTTGCAAGCATTGGGTCTAGAACTATTAATTCCCTTTCCTCAATATCCTGAGGCAGCTTACAATAATATTCTACAGGTTTTAGGGTCTCTGGATCCCTATAAACTCCTACATGTCCCACCTTAGCTGTAGGAATAAGCTGAAGCATTCCATCTACCATGCCTAGTCCAGCCCTAAGTATGGGTATAATGCCTACTTTCTTTCCAGATATAACCTGAGATTTCATCTTAGCCAAGGGGGTTTCTATTTCAACTTCTTCTAAGGGAAAATCCCTAGTTACCTCATATCCCATAAGCAAGGAAACTTCTGTAACTAATTCTCTAAATTCTTTGGAACCAGTATTTTTGTCTCTTATAAAGGTAAGCTTGTGTTTAATCAGTGGATGGTCAAATACTACTAATTTTGCCATATGAAAATCTCCTTTCATAGTATCTATTAATATTCTAAAAAATTATATCACATATTACTTCTCTATTTCACATATTTTTGCATAATTAATCAATTTTTGATTTCCATATTTTTTCATATATTAGCCTTCTAATTCACTTATTTTACCTATTCTTCTTGCATGTCTTCCTCCGGCAAAGTCTGTCTTTAGCCAAACTGACACGATTTCAAGGGCTAAGTCTTTTCCCAAGACCCTGCCACCAAGGGCCAAAACATTTGCATCATTATGTTCCCTACTCATCCTAGCTGAGTAAGTGTCACTGCATAAGGCACACCTAATTCCCTTTACCTTGTTACAAGCAATGGAAATACCAATGCCTGTACCGCATATAACTATGCCCCTATCCACTTCCTTAGAGACTACAGCCTGTGACACCTTCTTTCCATAATCAGGATAATCTACAGATTCACAGGAATATGTTCCATAATCAATATATTGAATGTTTTCTTTGTCCAAATATTCCTTAATATACTCTTTTAATTCATAACCACCATGGTCACTACCTATACCAATTATCATTTGTATACCTCCCTTATTTTCTAGTGAAGAACTAATAGTGAATAGTTAATAGTTGCTTGGGTAGAGCCTTTAATGAATGGCTTTAGTAAAAGAAAATATGCCATAAAGACACTTGGTATTAAATCAAAATTCATAACTAACTCTTCACTTTCCACTATTCACTAGAATTGTTACTAGCTTCTCTATGGCTTTATATATCTCGTCCCTAGTTTCTTTGTATACAGAAAGGCTTTGGCCAAAGGGGTCTATTATATCTTGGTCTACACCATTGGCATACCCCAATAAAGTAAATACCTTTCCCTCAGCAGATTTAAATCTAGATATTAGAAAATCCTTGTGGGATTTTGACATGGTAAGTATTAAATCTGCTTCCTTTATTAATTCCTCAGTTATTTGAGTAGAATTGTGGTTTGATATATCTATGCCTATTTCCTGCAAAGCTTCAACAGAATTTCTAGCTGCCTTATCGCCAGTATAAACCCTAATACCAGCAGATTTTACTTCAATTTCCAAATTATTTTTTTCCGCCAAATCCCTTAAAATTCCTTCAGCCATTGGGCTCCTGCATGTATTACCTGTACAGACAAGTAAAATATTCATTGGAAATTCTCTCCTTTATACCTTAATGATTTTTCCAGAGGCTGCCTTCATCATCCTGTTCATTATGGCTATGCCTAAATTAGATAAATCTACACCTTCTGCTAATATTATATCTACATCTAAATGGTCAAAGGTCCTCAAGGTATTAAATAAGTTTCTTGCAATGGTCTCCTTGTTTTTCCTGCTGCCCATGGAAATAATTACCCCTTCTTTATAAAAGTCCTTAGTTTCATCGGTACAGATTATTCCAACTCTTTTTCCTTCCTTGGTGTATTTTTCAGTATTAACAATTATTGCCTCTACAATACTATCAACTTGACCGCTAAATACGAACATTTCCGCCTTCGGAGCATAATGCCTGTACTTTTGGCCTGGTGATTTAGGTATTAATTTTTCATCTTCCTTTATTATACTAGAATCTATGGTTATATTGGGGATTGTTTTTGATAAATCTTCCTTAGTTACTCCACCAGGACGCAGGATCATTGGAATATCAGTTGATAAATCTAAGACTGTTGACTCCAAGCCAATTCCAGTATCTCCCCCATCTACTATCATATCTATCCTGCCCATTAAATCTTCAATAACATGCCTTGCAGATGTGGGGCTAGGCTTGCCCGATGTGTTAGCAGATGGAGCAGCTATGGGAGTATTTGATAGCCTAATTATTTCCAAGGCAATTTTATTTTCAGGCATCCGAATGGCTACAGTATCTAAGCCTGCTGAAATTATATCAGGTACCTTGGGAGATTTTTTCAAAATAATTGTAAGGGGTCCTGGCCAAAATTTGTCCATGCAGAGCTTTGCCACAGGTGGAATTTCCTCCACCAAATCCTCGACTTGGTCTGTTGAATAGACGTGAAGTATCAAAGGATTATCCTGGGGCCTACCCTTGGCAATGAATATCTTCTTTACCGCCTCTTCATCAAGGCCATTTGCACCAAGGCCATATACTGTTTCAGTGGGAAAAGCCACCAAGCCACCATTTTTTATTATCCTCACCGCTTCTCCTATTAGGTTCTTATCTATATTATTTTCATCTATTTTAATGATTTTAGTATACATAGTTCCACCACTTTCCCAAATGACAGTTTATTTCAATGGACAGTTGAGAATTGACAGTTGGCAACGTTACTGTCAGGCTTTTTAATAATCCCTAGTTCTTGACCTTCAAAATTGTCAATTGTTTGAAATTGTCCATTGTCCCTTTTCAATTCTCTATTGTATATATCTTTTTTATTATATATTATTATTTATTTATCCACAATCCACAATACCAAATTATTCAATCCAATTTTTATTTTAACTAATAATTAGGCTTTTTTCCTCATATCTATTAGTGGAGGGGTTAAAATGAATATATGGATAGTAACTATAATTGGCTTTTTAGTAGGGGTAGCAGGCACTGGCTTAGGCAGTCTTGTTGGGATCTTCATCAAGAAAACTGATAGGATATTGGGATTTTTATTAGGCTTAACCGGCGGTTTTATGATGTTTATAGTAAGCTTCCACCTGTTTCCCGAAGCTTTCTACTTGGGCGGAATCTATATTGTATTATTGGGAGTAGTCCTAGGCATTGGAATTATAGTATTCTTGGAAAATCTCTTAGATAAATTAACTAATATTATTAATATAAGGACAGGTGTCCTCTTGAGCCTCAGCATTGCCCTTCACAATTTCCCTGAAGGTTTAGCCCTTGGTTCCACCTTGGTGGGGGTTACAGATTTTGGCCTTGTACTTAGCCTGGCAATGCTCCTACACAATATACCGGAAGGCATATCTTTGGCCCTGCCCTTTAGTATAAGTAAGGTCAATCCTTGGAAGATACTATCATTTAGTCTATTGGCAGGCGCACCAACTGGCCTTGGTGCCTATGTAGGGGCTTATTTGGGGAATATATCAAATATGGTAATTTCCTTTTGCCTAGCCCTGGCAGGAGGGATTATGCTGTATATAGTATGTGATGATTTGATTCCAACAGGAAAAACCCTTCACAAAGGAAGGGTTTCAAGTATTGCTGTAGTTATGGGATATGTATTAGGTATTATTTTGTACTTTTAGGTCTACCGCCATTTGAAGTTAATATGTATCTAAGATATTGATGGGGCCTATATAGGATGACCCTAGGTCCTGAAAATCTCATTACTTCCCTTATCTTCTCCCGCTTATCAGGAACATAACAATGGGTCTTGCATTTTTTACATGATGTTTTTTCTTCCCCATATCTACAGTTTTCCAAACGCCTTAGGGAATATTCATATAGTTCCTTGCAGTTAGGACAATTTTCAATACCCAGTCCATGCTTTTTTTCACAATATAAGCTTATCATAAACTGAAGGGTTTTCTTATCCTTTTCAATTCTAGACATACCTATTCCCCCTTTAAAACTAACTTCTCTTTATGAGAAATCATAAAGAGAAGTTATTCACTCAATTTTGCTGCTTGGTCTGAGGTAATTAGGGCATCTATCATTTCGTCTAGTTCTCCATCTAGAAAAGAATCTAACTTGTATAAGGTTAAGTTTATCCTATGGTCTGTAACCCTACCTTGCGGGAAGTTGTAAGTCCTAATCCTTTCGGACCTATCTCCTGAACCTACCTGCCCTTTTCTTTCTTCTGCCCTCTCTGCTGCCTGGTCCATTAGCATCTTGTCATATAGCCTAGTTTTAAGGATTTTCATAGCCTTTTCCCTATTCTTGATTTGGCTTCTCTCATCTTGACAAGCTACTACTATGCCTGTTGGTATGTGGGTAATCCTAACTGCAGAGTCAGTAGTGTTAACGTGTTGGCCTCCAGCTCCAGAAGACCTGTAGATATCTATTTTTAAATCCTTTTCATTGATTTCAACATCCACATCTTCTGCCTCTGGCAGTACTGCAACGGTGGCTGCAGATGTATGGATTCTACCGCTGGCTTCAGTTTCTGGTACTCTTTGTACCCTGTGGACCCCAGATTCATATTTTAGCCTACTATAGGCCCCTTTACCCTTAATCATAAATATTACTTCCTTAATTCCTCCTATGCCTATTTCATTGATACTCATCACTTCAGTCTTCCACCTATTTCTTTCTGCATATCTGGTGTACATCCTATATAGGTCTCCAGCAAATAGGGCTGCCTCGTCACCACCTGTGCCTGCCCTTATTTCAACAATGACGTTCTTGTGGTCATTGGGGTCCTTTGGAATTAGGAGTATCTTTAATTCCTCCCTAGTAGCTTCTTCCTTTCCTTCTAAGTCCTTTATTTCTTCTTTTACCAGTTCCTTCATTTCGTCATCTAGTTTTTCTGTTAGCATTTCCTTAGCTTCTTCTAAGGAATCTAGGATTTTTACATATTCCCTATATTTCATTACTATAGGCTCTAGTTCTGCATGTTCCTTTATTAATTTTTGCCAGTTTTCTCTATCGTTAATGACTTCAGGGTCTATTACTTGTTTTCCTAATTCAATGTATTTGTCTTCAATGGCCTTTAATTTATCTAACATCTTTTCACTCCCCTCGAAAGTTCACTTAATAACTAATACAATTGAGAATCCATAATTGACAATTAACTATTCACCTTATTATAAACGATTGCTCCCACTCCTCCTGCTATTACAAGATAAATAGGGCTTATGCCTAAAAATACAATGGTTAATACAGTGGCTAAGGAAATCATAAGCCTTTTATAGCCAAACTTTGATTTCTTTATCAGTTTATACACTGCAGACAGGATAAGTGCCACTACAGCAGGCCTAATACCTAAAAATATTTTATCTACAATGGGATAATCTCTAAACTGATAAAAGAAGGTTGCAATAATTAAAATTACTATAAATGATGGCAAAATCGTACCCAAGGCTGAAGTCAATGCTCCAGGGAAGCCTTTTAGCTTGTAACCTATATATATACTAGTATTTACAGCCACAGGCCCTGGTGAGCCTTGAGCAACTGCTAAGGCGTCCATAAATTCATCATCATCTATCCAATTCTTTTTATTAACTACTTCCTCTTGAATAATAGGTAGCATGGCATATCCTCCACCAAAGGTAAAGGCACCTATTTTAAAGAAAGTAATAAACATCTTAAAAAGCATCCTAATCCTCCTTAATTAGTAGAGTAATGCACCTAAAAATCCAGCTAAAACTATTGCTAAAATAGCATTAAAGTTCTTAAAGGAAACTAGGTAAAATAATCCTGCTCCAATTATTACAGATTTTATATCTATAAAGGCACTCTTTGCTACAGTTACACTAGCTGCTGCAATTAAGCCTAAGACAACTGGCCTAATACCAGTAAATGCCCATTCTAAATAAGGAGTGTTTTTAAACTTTGTTATAAAATGGTATAGAATACTCATGACAGTAAAAGAGGGCAGTACTACTGCAAGGGTAGCCAATACTGAGCCTAAGACTCCTGCCACCTTATAGCCTAGAAAGGTAGCTGAATTAATGGCAATAGGCCCTGGGGTCATTTCAGATATTGCCACTATATCTATAAATTCAGTTTCAGTTAACCAGCCTTGAACCTTAATTATTTCCTCCTCAATAAGGGGAAGCATGGCATATCCTCCACCGAAACTAAAAGCACCTATTTTCAAAAATGATAAGAATAATTTTACCAAATTTTCCACAGCGTCACCTACCTTAATTCCTTTTGTAGCCAAAAACTACCCTATTATGCCCTTGCAAATCCTTTAAGATAGAAATATCTTCAAATCCTGCCTTTCTTAGTATTCCCTTGACACTTCCCCCCTGCTTATAACCAACCTCGTATATTAAAAGGCCACCTTTTTTCAAATAGGTCCTACTGCCCTCAGTTATCCTTCTATAAAAGTCTAAACCATCTTGACCACCATCAAGGGCCAAAAGGGGTTCAAAATCCTTTACTGTCCTATCGAGGCTTTCAATTTCTTCCTTTGATATATAAGGAGGATTGGAAGCTATGATTTCAAATTGGTCTTCTAAGCCTAAGCCTTTTAAGGCTTCAAACAAATCGCCTTTTAAAAACTTGGCATTCCTTAGATTAAATCTCTCCTTATTTATATTTGATACTTCAATGGCTGTATCTGATATATCTACTCCATAGACAAAGGCATTTTTACAATAATGGGCTATGCTTAAAGCTATGGCTCCACTGCCTGAACATAAATCAAGGACCCTTATATTTTTGTCCTTATAGTTTTCATTTATATATTCTATAATATACTCTACTAAAACTTCCGTGTCGAATCTAGGGATTAGGACTCCTTCCTTGATGTAGAAATCCAATCCCATAAACTCCTTTTCTCCTATTAAATACTGTATGGGATAGCCTTTTTGCCTCTTGTTCATCAATTCAATAAACTTATCCTCAACTTCCTTTGAGACTTCCCTTTCTCCAAAGGAGTAGATATAGCTTTTATCTACATTTAAAAGCTTTGAAAGTATTAGAACCCCATCTTGAAGATTATCCTTGAATCTCCTCCGAAGTTCATTTATGCTTACCATTTATCCTCTTCCCTGTTGTCAGTTAATACAGCCTTCAAAGCTTCAATTGCCACTTCTATTTGGTCTTCATCAGGCTCCTTTACAGTTGCCCATTTTTGAATCATAAGGCCTGGATAGGATAGGATATAGGCTAGTTTTGAGTTGCTTCTTCCAATAAATTTATTTATCTCATAGGATATTCCTGCAATTACAGGAAACATCAATATTCTTATAAGAAGTCTTTGAATAGGATTTGGCCATCCAAAAAAGGACAGTACAAAGATACTAACAATCATTACCATAAACAAGAAGCTGGTTCCGCATCTGGGATGAAGAATGGGATATCTCTTTACATTTTCAACAGTTAATTCTTCCTCATGCTCGTAACAATGGATGGTCTTATGTTCTGCACCATGATATTCAAATACCCTCTTTATATCATCTAGCCTTGATACCCCTATTATATATAATAGGAAGATAATTATTCGTATAAGGCCTTCTATAAGGTTTAGGCCAATGGATGTATGGATTATGCCCTTTAAGAAATTAGTCAAAAAACTTGGCAATACCATAAATATGCCTATGGCTAAGATAATTGATAAAAGCATAGTGAAAAACATTTCTATTTCCTGGGCCTTGTCTTTGAATATCCTCTCCGTTAAGCTTTTCTTTGTTGGCTCCTTTTCTACTTCATCCTCAAAGAATTCTGCTGAGTACATCAAGGCCTTTGAACCAAAAATCAAAGCCTCTACAAGACCTATTACCCCTCTTAGAAAAGGCAATTTAAATATCTTATGTTTCATTGCTAGGGTTTTCAGTTTTTCCTTCTTTAATTCTATTTCATTATTTGGCTTTCTTACTGCAATGGCCACGTCCTTTGGCCCCCTCATCATAACCCCTTCAATTACTGCCTGGCCACCAATACTGGTAATATGTTTTGGGACCCTATTTAAATTTTTTATCTTCATATGATCACCCCGTGGGCTAAACTTACTAAAATTAATTGGATTTCTAAATCTTCAAATAAATCAAAAAATAAAGGTTAGTTGCTTTTTTGCATCTAACCTAGTGTGAAGAAATTAGTCCAAATTGTATTTCTTCTTAAACTTCTCAACACGGCCACCACGTTCAACAAATTTTTGACGTCCTGTAAAGAATGGGTGGCATTCTGAACAGATTTCAACTCTTAAATCTTCTTTTACAGAACCTGTTTTAAAGGTATTTCCACAAGCACATGTAACTGTTGCTTCTTTAAATTCTGGATGGATACCTGCTTTCATTCATTTCACCTCTCTTCAAATGCTAGTGTATAGCAAAAAAACATTTTTCCATAATTCGACCAATAAATTATAGCATATTCATTTATATTTTTCAACTAAATCCATATTTTATTTCTAATTTCTTCTATGAATTGCTCATTGCTTTTAGTTTTCATCAAGGATTCAATTAAAGACTCAGTAACATCCTGAGTAGATGCATTGCCCATGGCCTTTCTAATTCCCCAAATTGTCTCCAGTTCTTTTTGGCTAAGGAGCAATTCCTCCCTCCTTGTACCAGATTTGTAAATATCTACAGCCGGGAAAATTCTCTTTTCTGATAGCTTCCTGTCTAAATGAATCTCCATATTACCTGTACCCTTAAATTCCTCAAATATAACATCATCCATACGGCTGCCAGTTTCTACCAGTGCAGTGGCCAATATGGTTAAGCTGCCGCCTTCTTCCAGGTTTCTAGCTGCACCGAAAAATCTCTTTGGCTTATGTAATGCTCCTGGATCAAGGCCTCCTGACAAGGTTCTACCAGTAGCTGGAATAGTTAAGTTGTATGCCCTGGCAAGTCTTGTAATACTATCTAAGAGTATAACCACGTCCTTGCCATGTTCTACTAATCTTTTTGCCCTTTCCAATACTATTTCTGCTACCTTTGTATGGTGTTGGGGAAGCTCATCAAAAGTTGAATACACAACATCTCCCTTTACTGACCTTTTCATGTCAGTAACCTCTTCAGGTCTTTCATCTATTAACAATACAATAATCTCAACCTCTGGATGATTTTGGGATATGGCATTGGCTATCATTTTAAGCAGGGTAGTTTTTCCTGCCTTTGGTGGGGAAACAATCATTCCTCTCTGTCCCTTACCAATGGGAGAAATTAAATCAATCATTCTAGTAGCAAGTTCAGAAGGGCTGGTTTCAAGTATTAACCTTTCATTTGGATATATGGGAGTTAAGTTATCGAAATTAGGCCTTTTGGGGCAAGTATCAGGATGCATACCGTTAACAGATTTAATGTATAGAAGGGCTTTAAATCTTTCACCTTGATTTGGTTCACGGGTTACACCGCATATTTTGTCGCCAGTTTTCAATCTAAACCTTCTTATTTGAGAAGGAGAAATATATATGTCCTCATCTCCAGATAAGTAGTTATCTGACCTTAAAAAACCATAGCCATCGGCATGTAGTTCCAAAATGCCTTCAGCTAAATTTATGGTTTCCATGTTCTCCAATTCTTCCGATACCTTTTCAGGCAATTCCTCAGGGTCAATATCTACTATATTTTCTATACTTTCCTCTACCTTATCTGCTTTTGTATTTTCAGCTTCCTTTGTATTTTCCAGTATAAGCCTTATTAAGTCGTCCTTCCTATACTTATAGGGACTTTGTATTTCTAAGGCTTTTGCAATTTCTCTTAGTTCTCCAATCTTCTTGCTGGACAGTTCCTGTTCAGTCAAAAACAAACACCTCCAATTATTTCAATTGACAATGGACAGTTGACAATTAACAATATTACAGCCATGCTATAGGGTCATTCTAAAAGTCCTAGATATGGACTTTCCGTAATTGTCCATTGTCAATTGTTTGAAATTGTCCATTTTCCATTGTCAATTGCTATTTCGCGTATTCCGGTTTCTTATCTAATTTATGAATTGCTTCTATAAATCTAATGGTTCCTGTTTCCGCCCTAAGTACCAGGGTGTGAGTAGTTGCCATATCCTTTTCTAGGTATTTAACTCCTTGTAAAAGCTCTCCATGGGATACTCCAGTGGCAGCAAAAACTACTTCATCTCCCTTAACTAAGTCGTCTACAGTATATACTTTATTCAAGTCTGCACCCATTTCTAAGCATCTTCTTCTTTGGTCCTCAGTTACTGGATGAAGTACTCCTTGGAATTCTCCACCTAAGCATTTTAGAGCTGCTGCAGCAATTACTCCTTCAGGGGCACCGCCTATTCCCATTAGAATATCTACACCAGTATAGCTAAAGCAAGTATTGATGGCTGCCAAAACATCTCCATCACTGAACATTTTAATTCTAGCACCTGCTTTGCGGACTTCCTCCACTAGCTTTTCATGCCTGGGCCTATCTAATATGGTTACAGTAACTTCAGATACATCCTTGCCTAGGGCCTTGGCCACATTACGAATGTTTTCTTCTACAGAATTGTTAATATTTACAACTCCCTTGGCTTTTGGCCCAACAGCTATTTTATTCATATAGGTATCAGGTGCATGGAGTAAACATCCTCTGGGTGCTATGGCTACTACGGAAATGGCATTGGGTAAACCATTGGCTACAGAGCGGGTCCCATCTAAGGGGTCCACTGCTATATCTACCTTTAAGTCATGGGGACCTGCAATACCAATCTGTTCTCCTATATATAGCATAGGAGCCTCATCCATTTCACCTTCACCAATAACTACTACTCCATCGATATTGACAGTATCAAACATTCTTCTCATGGCGTCAACAGCAGCCTGGTCTGCAGCATTTTTATCCCCTCTACCTAAAAACTTTGCACTGGCCAATGCTGCTGCCTCGGTTACCCTAGCAAGATTTAACGGTAAATTCCTATCCATACTAACACTTCCTTACCTTGTAATAAATCCTTCCCAATCCTTCAAAAACTTTTCAATTCCAATATCCGTTAAAGGATGGTTCAGCATCTGTAAAAACACCTTATAGGGAATAGTTACAATATGGGAACCAGCCTTTGCAGCCTCCAATACATGAATTGGATGCCTAACACTTGCTGCAATTATCTCTGTTTTAATATTATGAATATGGAAAATTTGGACAGTTTCTTCAACAATTCTCATTCCATCATTGCCAATATCATCAAGCCTGCCAATAAAAGGACTTACGTAAGTAGCCCCGGCTAAGGCAGCCAGTAGGGCCTGATTGGCAGAAAATATAAGAGTAACATTTGTTTTGATGCCTTCCTTAGACAGGACTTTTACAGCCTTTAAGCCATCTGCAGTCATGGGGATTTTTATAACTATATTGGGATGAATCTTGGCCAATTCCCTTGCTTCATGGAGCATCCCCTCCTTGTCTAAGGATATAACCTCTGCACTAATGGGGCCATCTACAATATGGGCAATTTCCTTGACTACTTCTTTAAAATCCCTGCCTTCCTTTGCGATTAGGCTGGGATTGGTAGTTACTCCCGAAATAACTCCCCATTCATTTATTTCCCTTATTTCATCTATATTAGCTGTATCGATAAAAAGCTTCATCTAATATCTCCCTTCATATCAAGTGACAATTACAATTTACAATTGACAATGTTACAGCCATGCTATAATGTCATTTTACAAGTCCTAGATATAGACTTTCTGTAATTGTCCACTATAAATTGTACATTCTTAATTGTTTGAAATTCTCAATTACTCTTACGCCTTATTTACTGACCCGAAAATCTCCATTTTCTCCTTAATCTTTTCCTTCATCATAGCCTTAGCTGGGGCTAGGATTTTTCTTGGGTCTATAGCATCTGGGTTTTCTTTAACGTAGTTCTTCACTCCTTCAGCAAAGGCAATTCTCAGGTCTGTATCTATGTTGATTTTGTGGATTCCTAAAGAAATGGCCTTCTTCAAGGCTTCAGCAGGAACTCCAGAAGAACCATGTAATACTAGGGGGATTTTCACCTTGTCCCTAATAGCCTTTATCCTATCAAAATCTAACTTAGGCTCTCCCTTATATACACCATGGGCAGTTCCCACAGCTATGGCTAAGTAATCCACACCAGTTTCATCTACAAACCTTACAGCTTCATCTGGATCTGTAAAAGTAGCTTCCCTTTCGTTCACTGTTATATGGTCTTCAGTACCGCTAATCTTACCTAGCTCTGCCTCGACAGATACGCCAACAGCCTTAGCTATTTCTACTACCCTCTTTGTAAAAGCTATATTTTCCTCCAATGGAAATCTAGAACCATCAATCATAACTGAAGTAAATCCATGCCTGATACATACCATTACTTGCTCAAAATCAGTACCATGGTCTAGATGGAGTGCAACAGGTACCTTTGCATTTTTAGCAGCTGTTTTTCCTAAGGCTGCTATGTAATCTATACCTGCATATTTTATAGCACCTTGGCTGGCTTGTAGTATAACAGGGGAATTAGTCTCTTCGGCAGCCTCAATAATGGCCTGTACAATCTCCATATTGTTAATATTGAAAGCTCCTACTGCATATCCCTTTTTCTGGGCATCTAACAATAACTCCTTACCTGTAACTAACAATAGAATCCCCTCCATTATAAATATTATTATATACTATTATATCAGATTCACAGACTATTACCGCCATTTAAGAAAATTAATAAACAGCTATATGGCCATCGGCCCTAGACTCAGTACCTCCGCAAAGGACACCCTCTTCATCTCTCCAAATAATCTGCCCCCTGCCAAAGCTTCCACTGCTGGCCTCAACTATTACCTTGTGGCCCTTAGCTTGAAGCTCCAAGGCTATATGGTTGGGGAAGGCCTGTTCCACAGCTACGGTCTTATCCTTAATCCACTGCCATCTCGGAGCATCTAAGGCGTCCTGAGGATTTAGGTGAAAGTCTATAGTATTGGTAACTACCTGAACATGGCCCTGAGGCTGCATAAATGCACCCATTACTCCAAAGGGGCCTATAGGCTTTCCATCCTTAGTTAAGAATCCAGGAATGATAGTATGGTATGGTTTCTTACATGGGCCTACACAGTTTGCATGGCCCTCTATGATATTGAAATTATTTCCCCTATTGTGAAGGGCTATTCCAGTTTCAGGAACTACTAGGCCTGAGCCAAATCCCATATAATTGCTTTGGATATAAGATACCATATTGCCTTCACCATCAGCAACAGCAAAATAGACTGTTCCACCTGACTTTGGATCTCCGTAGGCAGGCATTAGGGCCTCATCCCCTATTAGCTTAGCCCTTTTCTTACCATATTCAGGTGACAGTAATTCCTCTACAGTAACCTTCATAAATCTAGGATCAGCAATATACTCATGGCCATCGGCAAAGGCTAGTTTCATAGCTTCTATGAGTATGTGATAGGTATCTATACAATCCTTTTCCTTAAAATCAAAATTATTTAATATATTTAAGGCCATTAAGGCTACAATTCCATGGCCATTTGGGGGTATCTCCCATACATCATAGCCCTTATAATTAACCCTAATGGGCTCTACCCATTGGGGAGAATATTCTTCCAGGTCTTCTTTTCTTATAAATCCACCATATTTTTTTGAAAACTTATCTATTTTCTCTGCCAAATCTCCCCTGTAGAAGGATTCAGCATTGGTATTTGCAATTTCCTCTAGGGTCCTTGCATGGTTTGCAGATTTCCAGACTTCTCCTACCTTTGGAGCCCTGCCCTCTGGAGCAAAGACTTCAAACCAGTGCTTAAATTCTTCTCCCTTTAAATTGTCGCTATAGTTCTTGAAGGCCTCATCCCAGTATATGGCCACAGTTGGAGCCACAGGATGTCCTTCCTCTGCAATGGCAATGGCTGGCTCTAAGGCTTCCTTTAAAGACAGGTTACCAAATCTTTTAGAAAGCTCAGCCCAGGCTGCAGGTACTCCAGGTACAGTAACAGGCACAAAGCCATATTTAGGCATGGACTTTAAGCCCATTTCCTTAACCTTCTCATATGTAAGCATTTTAGGGGCTGGCCCACTACTATTTAGTCCATGGAGCTTTCCTTGGATCCATACTAGGGCAAAGGCATCGCCTCCAATCCCATTGCTGGTAGGCTCTACTACAGTTAAGGCAGCAGCAGTGGCTATGGCAGCATCTATGGCATTGCCTCCCTTTTTCATTATATCTATGCCTACCTGTGATGCCAATGGATGGGAAGAAGCCACCATGCCATTTTTTCCATATACCAAATTCCGTCTAGAACTATATCTGTGATAAAGCGGGTTAAATTTCATTAAAATACCTCCAATACGATGTTCTTTTAAAATATTATTCCTTATTATGGTCTAGGCTCTACAGAAATATAAACCTTATACCTATTCCTTAGGAATTTAATAATGTCATCTAATTTTTCCGTATCTACAGCGATTTTTTTCGATGCAGGCTCCATAACAAAATACAGGGTACTTTGAATCCCTTGTTTAACTACTAAGACTTCTTGAATATAATTTTTATCTAAGAGCTCTTTTTTGTTGAACAAAAGGCCCTTATAAGTAAAAAGCACTCCATCTTCAGTTAAATAGATATTCTTTTTATAGGTGTAATAAAAAACAAATAATATGCCTATGGCTAATTTAGTCAGTTCCTTATCTTTTATTCCCAGTACAAGGAGAATCAAGCCTAGGGCCAGGCTAAGATTCTTATACAAGGCCTCATCCTTTATCTTTGGACTTATATCTATTTTCTCCATAATTTCACCCCGTCTAAGTTATAGTAATATTATAACTTAAATATTATAAAAGCCTCAATTATTATGAGGCTTTATTTTTTTCTTTTAGTCCATAATAATTTCTCCAGTTTGCCAGCACCCAATAAGAAGCTGGGCCTATTTTCATAATTTTTATGTAATATCAAGATTGGTTCAGGTGAAAGCTCATATTCTGCATTGTATCATACTTAGGTAAAGCCTACCTTTTAAACTTGGAAATATAGATATTCAACTCATCTCCAAGTTCTGCTAAGCATTGGCTTGCTGATGCTATTTCTTCCATTATTAGTGTCTGCTTTTCAATTAAGGAATAAATATCTTTCAGCTGGGTAGATTTGAAATTATCCATATCTTTAATCCTACTCAAGTCTTCATATATTCTTTTCATGTCATAGGCCATGTCTTCTATAGAGCTTACCATTGGCATATCTAAGCCTTGACTACTATTAACTAAATCCTCAGCCTTTTTTAACAGGCTTTCTAAGGATAATATTATTTTACTTAAATTATTATTGTAACCTGCATTTGACTCAGCAAAATTAATTGAGTTTTGAGCTATATTATCTGTATCAATACTAGACTGGTGGGATAGTGCAGCCAATTCATCGGAAAATGTAGATACCCTTTCAGATATGGTAGTCAATTCCCCTAAAAAGTCCCGCAGGCTACTGACTATTTTTTGAAAGGCATTAAACATCCTCCCTATTTCATCTTTCAACTCCATATATTCCTTATCAATATCTTGGCTAATGTCTAAGGTTGCCATATGCTCTATATAATCAGTGGCTACTTTAATAGGCTTAGATATAGAGTTTCCTAAAATGAAGGTAAGTCCAACTGAAATAAGGGTTAAAATTATACTGAGTGAAATAGTGTTGTTTACCATTTTGCTTAGAGGCTGCATCACAGTATCAACTGAAACAGCTATGCCTATATGCCATCCTGTAAAGCCTAAGTCAGTATATAAAAGAAACTTCTCCTTATTATCATAGTCAATTATACTATCTAATCTTTTTTTCCCCAAATATTTGACAGAAATGTCCTTGCCATAGACTTCTTCTACACTGGTTAAACCCCTGTCTTTAGAGAAAAGAAATTCCTTATTTGGATGGGCAAGGATATTTCCATTATTATCTACTATAAAGCCATATCCACCTTCTATTTGATTAGACTTATCAACAATCCCTACTATATGGTCAATAGCTATGTCTGAAGCTAATACCCCTATTACTTCATCTCCGATTCTAATAGCTTTTGAAAAGGTAATGATTACTTCTCCATGGTTTGAATCAACATAGGGGGAAGATACTGCAATATCATCACTTTCTATTGCATTTTTATACCATTCTCTTTCTTCCAGATTATAATCCCTGTCTGGATACCATAGGCCTACCCCCCTGATAAATACACTTTCTTTTAAGGCAATATAATACTCCTTTACATCAGGGTTGTTTTGGTTCTTGTAATTAAAATATTTAATTAAGTTATTTTTATCAAAATCATTCCTATAAATTATTTCATCATAAATTTCTTTCAACTTACTTGCTTGAATAGAAAACCAACCTTCGATTTCAGCTGCATTTTTTTTGGCAATTTCTTCTAGATTGTAATATGTTTGCTCCTTAATATTATCGGACAATATCTTATAACTTATAGTAGTAGCTAGCAAAATACTACAAATACATATCAGACAACTAGTTAATACTATCTTTGTTCTAATACTTTTCATGTTTTCCTCCCAATGTAAACTATTTGCATCTAGACCCTACTTCAAGGCCCTTTTATGTCCTTTCTGTTATATCTATTTTTCCAAATATTTCAATACTCCCTATTTATTATAACTTAGAATTTAAAAAGCCTCAAATATATTTGAGGCTTTTCAAATTAATTGGCTTTTGCAAATCTTGCCTTTTCTTTTTCATCCTTGTAGAAAACAGCAATTCCTAAATAGGAAAATACTATTGCTATAATTGGATTGATTAAATTCATGAAGGCAAAAGGTAAGTAGGAGAAAGTAGGTACACCTAGGGTAGCTGCCTGATAGGCCCCACAGCCATTCCATGGGCATAGTGCAGACCACATAGTTCCTCCATCTTCTAAGGTTCTAGATAAAAACCTCCTGCTAAGGTTCTTCTCATCATAGGCCTTGGCATACATCCTGCCTGGCACTATTATTGATAAATATTGGTCAGTCAATACAAAATTGGATATAATACCTGTT
>ERZ773359.589-NODE-589-length-51942-cov-5.469597_pt1 | contig 51942 bp, 46 predicted proteins | sample MGYA00374955_ERZ773359 | MGnify/ENA primary metagenome ERZ773359 (study PRJEB29098, sample SAMN04486028) | biogas fermenter metagenome | study: EMG produced TPA metagenomics assembly of the Biogas fermentation microbial communities from Germany - Plant 4 DNA1...
ATGCTGGGCGCACATAGAAGGGGGCCGAAACTGAAACGGTCCCGGCCCCTTTAAAAAGGATGCAATTAAGAATTTGTCAGGATTCTAACGGCTCTTCCCGCCGGACAATTTTTACGCCACGTCGCGCCAACTCCTCCAGGAAGCGATGCGGATTTACTGCTCCTTCCGCTTCAGGTCCATATACTCCCAGACGTTCAATCTCACCCTTAGCCATCAGATACGCGCCGATACTTAAGGGAATACCGGTCAAGCGATTCATGTGATCAACGACCCCATAGCTTACTTTTACTGCCTTTCCTCCACGCCTACCGGTGATCTCAACCCTGAGACCGGAGAGGCATCGTTGCTGATCTACAGGAAACAGGGACAGCAGCCGCTTTAAAAGTTTACCCAGTCTCATCTTTTTCCTGGCGCTGTTGGTCAGATGCAGCGCTGCCACCAATTTGGCCAGGCCATTTAAATAGTTTTCCACCAGCCCGCCCTTCAAGAGCACTTCCCTGACTCCGGGCAGATAACGGGGAAGGGTAACCGGCTCCGGATGACCGAGGTGATAAGTATTGATCTTTCCTAACGGAGGCAAAAATTCAACGGCTTCTTCACCCGAACCGGCCTTAACCTCACAAAAGCTGCCGTTTTGGAAAGAAGTTGCAGTCCCGGTAAAGATATGGAGCGTATGTAGGATTACGGCAAGCCCCTTCGCGTCTCCGGCGCTTCCAGCCCAATAAACCCGTATTGATTTTACTTCCGACAATTCATCGTAACCTTTGCGCGCCAAAATATTGCTTAAACCCGGTGTCCAGCCCAATCCCGTCAATATTTTACAGCCCTTCTGCCTGGCCAGATCATCCAATTCAAGGACAGAGGCTGTGGCATCGTGGTCATCGCAAATACTGACATAACTAAGGCCTGCTTCAAGGACAGCTTCTACCAACGGTCTTTCAAAACGATAAAAGGGACCCAGGGCGCTGGCCACAACCGTATGACCTTGCATCGCCTTGAAAAGGTCTGCACGGTCTGTAGCATCCACCTTAGACACGGCTACCCGCTCGCTGCGCAAAGTGCATGCCAACCTTTCCGCCGCCTCCAGATTACGGCCGGCAATCGTGACCGCTTCCACATCGGTATTCTTGATTAGATCCCGTACCGCTTCCGACCCCATATCACCAGCCCCGCCTAAAACTAAAACTCTCATAAAATCTATGTAAGGACCACTTCCTTACCATTTCCCTCCTCCCACAACAGTTTACATTATTACATTGCCCGGTAAGACTAAAGTTACGCTCCTGGACAACTGGCGCTAACAACTCCCCAGAGAGCCCTGCAGGCAAATCAAGCCCCATATCTTCACCCTCGACTTAAATTTCGCCGCAGGAGCTGTTCCAAATTGGGAAGACTTACTAACGGCAAAACAAAAAAGCTTTTTGTTTCAAAAGCTTTTTAGGTAAATGTTAACATCTACCTGTTGCCAGGCAGATTACGGGTACTGTCTATTACGCTGGTAAATAATACGCAACCCTTCCAGGGTCAGTAACGGGTTAATCTCGTCAATAGATTCTGATTCCCGGGCAATCAGGGAGGCAAAACCCCCGGTTGCGATTACTTTGGGTGTTACAGCCAGCTCGCGGGACATCCGCCGCACAATACCGTCCACCTGGCCGACAAAACCATAAAAAATACCGGATTGAATACTGGAGATGGTATCTTTGCCGATTACGCGCCGCGGTTTGACCATCTCCACCCGGGGCAGCTTGGAAGCCTTCTCAAAAAGGGCTTCCATGCTGATACCGATACCGGGGGCGATCGCTCCACCGAGATAATCTCCCTGTGCAGAGACTGCACAAAAGGTGGTTGCGGTCCCAAAATCTACTATAATTAGCGGCCCTCCATAGAGGGTGTAACCGGCAACGGCATTCACAATCCTGTCTGCTCCTACTTCACGGGGATTGTCCATCATGATATTTAAGCCTGTTTTGATCCCCGGACCAACAACCAGGGGTTCCAGGGAAAAATACTTGCGGGCCATTTTCTCCAGGGAATACATCAGCGGCGGAACCACCGATGAAATGGCGATGGCCGACACCTCCTGCGAGTCGATGCCGCCATGCTGCAGCAAATTTTTAATGACCATGCCGAGCTCATCTTCGGTTTGTTCCCGGTGCGTGGCAACACGCCAGCAAGCCTTTACCTTTTCGCCGGCGAAGATCCCGAACATGATGTTGGTATTGCCCACATCAATGGCCAGCAGCATTTATTTACCCTCCATTTAACATTACTAATATAGCAGACGGCTGTTATTTTGAAAAGAGCAAACCCGATGATCATTATTTCAGTTATTCTTTGGAATTTTCTATCAGCAGGATTAGGATAGCTACCGTCGAAGTCTATTCTTTACATAAATGCAGCTTTACGTTTAGGTCTTCAAGGGGGTACTGATTTGTTTTTTAAAGGGATTATAAAAACCAACTACTTTGTTGCACTGCTGATTTTGCTGGGAATAATCATCGTTTTAATCGTCACAGCCTTTGGCCTGACAACTACGCTGCCCGGCCCCCTTGGAGTAGCCCCATTCCAGTTGGAAGTAAAGGAAATCTATGAATTTGAGCCCTGGACATTTGCTGTGGATGAATTGGTTGTTACCTTCCCTGAAGGGGGCATCATCGTCCCCGGCTACAAAGATGAAAAACAGGAAGCGGTTTTGCTGATCGGCGAAGGCCGATACCAGGCTCCGAAAGGGGTTGCCATGCCGAGAAGGGCAAAAGGGCTCTATTTGATGATCAACCAGGAGCTCTTTGAAGAGAAACGGGGCGATACGATTTTCGTTCCGGTAGAAGACTGGAAGATCAGGAATGAGGCACTGCAGCTTTTCTCCGAACAGCCGGGGCTTCCTGTCATCTGGCGCAGCGGGATCCCCCTTGTATTTATACCCCACGGCCAATCAGCATACTATTATTTTCTTGACGCTTCTGGAAAACCGTCCATGCCGCCGGTTTCTTTGACCACCCCCTGGGGCATTTATGGAACCGCCCTGGTCTATGCCTTAATGATCCTGATTGCCATCCTCACGATGCTTGTTTTTTCCCTCGATTATAAACCCTCCCGTTACTGGCTTTCCATGCACAGCTCCCGGCCGGGCTTGATCTCTACTGCCGCCGCCCTCGGAGCAGCTCTGCTGGCGCTGGGCTCAGAACTGCTTCCGGTATTGAAAGGCTGGCCGGACTATTCCATTGTTGCCGGTTACGGACTGGCCGTGCTTGTTCTGCTCATCCTGGCCTGGAGTAAACGGATTGATTTTTTGAATTTTGGGATCCGGCTGACCACAGTTAAAAACGGCTATCTATCAGCCTTTGCAGCCATAGCGATCTTGATCCTTTTAACACGCGGCATACCGCGCTTTTTTACGCTGGAAAGCACAGCCTCAGCCCTAAAACTGTTTGTGCCCCTATTTATGCTGGCCCTGGTCCGCGAAGGCATCTGGCGCGGTTACATCCAAACTACCTTTAGCCGCAGCCTGGGTCCGGGAGCCGCAATCTTGCTAACCGCGGCGCTAGCCGGGCTGGTCCATTATGTTGTCCTCCGAACCGGCAGCCCCTGGATGATGCAATATCCCTACACCTTGATCGAGACCGCGGTGCTTGTGCCGGGGTCAGCGCTGCTGCTCGGTTTCCTCTACCAGCGGACGGAGAATATCCTGAGCTGTGCTTTACTGCATAGTTTGATCATCTTTCTGCCCATGGCAATATTGTAAAAAAAAGGGTACACCCCTTTAGATGTGCACCCTCCTAAGTGAGTTTTTCTAATCGCTTTTAGAAAAGCCCTTTTACTTTGCCGGTTTCTGTATCCACATCAATGCGGCGGAAAGCCGGACTGGCCGAAGTCCCGGGCATCAGGGAAATCGTTCCCGCTACGGGAACCACGAAACCGGCGCCACCGTAGGTAAGGATGTCGCGCACAAAGAGGTTCCAACCCTTGGGAACTCCTTTGATCAGCGGGTTGTCGCTCAGGCTTAGGTGGGTTTTCACCATGCAGGTGCCCATATCCTTAAACTTCGGATCCGCTTCCATGCGCTTCGCTTTGGCCAGGGCTTCGGGAGAATACTCGACACCGTCGGCGCCATAAACTTCTTTGGCAATGAGTTCAATCCGCTGCCGTAGCGGAGTATCCAGCTCGTAGAGGTATTTGAAATCATTGGGCTCATTGCAGGCATCGATCACCGCATCGGCAACCTCCAGGGCTCCTTCCCCGCCATGCTGCCAGTGGGTCGATACAGCCACCCTGGCGCCCGCCTCTTCGGCGATGCGGCGGACCAGTTTAATTTCGTTGTCCGTGTCAGTGTGGAAGGAATTGATGCAGACCACCGGGTTGATGCCGGCTTTTTTAATCGTTTTGATATGGTGAACCAGGTTCTCGCAGCCCTTTTCCACCCACTCAAGCTGCTCCGTATTGTAAGCCGGATCCAGCGGCTGGCCGGGCAGCGGCAGCGGCGCTCCGCCATGGCACTTCAAGGCGCGCACGGTGGCGACCAGCACGGCACAGTGCGGCTTCAAGCCGGACATGCGGCACTTAATGTTCCAGAATTTCTCAAAGCCGATATCCGCGGCAAATCCCGATTCAGTGATCGTATACTCGCTCATCTTCAGGGCGATGCGGTCGGCGATAATGGAGGACTGACCGATGGCGATATTGGCAAAGGGGCCGGCATGGACGAAGACCGGCTGGCCTTCAATGGTTTGCAGCAGGTTGGGATTGATCGCATCGATCATCCAGGCGGTCATGGCGCCGGCTACTTCCAGGTCTTCGGTGGTAATGGGGTTGCCCTGCTTGTCATAGGCGACAACGATCCGGCCCATGCGCTCGCGCATATCTTTCAAGTCCTTGGCCACCGCCAGGATGGCCATCACCTCTGATGAAACGGCGATGGCAAAGCCGGAGCTCATCATGAAGCCGTCTCTCTTCGTGCCCAGGCCAATGGTAATGTTGCGCAGGGCCTGGGCGCAAAAGTCCATGATCCACTTCATCTCCACGTTGCGCGGATCGATGTTCAGCCGCTTCAAGCCCCTTTTCTCCAGAAAAGCGTCACTGGAATTGAACTCGTGCTGCAGGCGGGAGGTGAGGGCAACCATGGCCAGGTTGTGCGCATTCATCACCGCATTGATATCACCGGTTAACCCCAAAGAAAAGGGAGTCAGGGGAATGCACTGGGAAAGGCCGCCGCCGGCTGCCGAGCCTTTCACATTCATGGTGGGTCCCCCGGAAGGCTGCCGGATGGTGGCAATTACCCTTTTGCCGCGCTTGCCCAGCCCCTGGGCCAACCCCATGGTGCTGGTGGACTTTCCTTCGCCCAGAGGAGTGGGAGTGATGGCGGTGACATCGATATACTTGCCGTCGGGCTTATCCTTTAGCCTCTCCAACACCTTTTTATAATCAACTTTGGCCACATAATGGCCGTGGGGCAGGAGCTCCTCTTTCTCCAGGCCCATTTCTTCCGCCAACTGGTAAACCGTTTTCATCTTCTCCTCTGCCGCTGCGGCAATTTCCCAGTCAGCATGCTTGGTTGGATCCAATGGCATTTACAAAATACCTCCTTCAGTGAATATAATTATGGATTGCACGCCCCATAATAGAGCAGTCTGAAATATTATTTCAACGCGAATTTTGCTATTCCTGCCGCAAGTTAAAATTTTCACTTTATTATTAATACTATTTATTTATTAGTAAGCTGGAGAAAGGTTTTTATGCAGTCATCGGGACCATCATAGGGTAAGCTTATAAAAAGAAGAAGAAGAGGCCATACGGCCCCTTCACTCCTGCTCAGTTTGCTGCTCTTCTCCTGCGGACGACGGCAAAGAACTGGTAGACTCACTTTCGTTTTCCGAAAATTTCCGACCTTCACTAGTTTCCTCGCCGGCTGACGCATCATCGCCTTCCGGTTGATTGCTTTTTGCCTGGCGCTTTGCTGCCAGCTCCTCAAGCGTTATGCCGTCCATGAGCGCCTTGATTTCCTCGGCATCCAGGGTTTCTTTTTCCATCAGCGCAGCAGCGATTAGTTCGAGTTTGTCGCGATTCTGTTGCAATATCTCCATGGCTTTGCGGTAGCACTCATCAACGGTCCGCCTGATCTCCTGATCAATGGCCTTGGCAATTTCTTCACTGAAATCCCGGTCACGGCCCAAGTCACGGCCCAGGAAAACCTGGTCAGCTTTTCTGCCCAGGGTGATCGGACCCAGGGCATCACTCATACCATACTCCATGATCATTTGCCTGACTAAAGCTGTGGCTCGCTCAAGGTCATTCTGGGCACCGGTGCTGATTTCATTCAAAACCAGCTTTTCGGCCGCCCGGCCGGCCATGAGGGTGCTAATCCTGTCCAGCAGTTCAGAGCGGGTCATAAAGTAACGATCTTCTTCCGGAAACATCAACGTATAGCCGCCCGCCCGGCCGCGGGGAATAATTGAAACTTTGTGCACGGGATCGGTATGCGGCAGGAGATAACCGACCAGGGCATGTCCGGCTTCATGAAGAGCAACCATCCTTTTCTCGGCTTCATTCATTACCCGGCTTCGCTTCTCCGTGCCGGCGATCACCCTTTCAATGGCCTCCTCCATCGCCTCCATGGTAATCTCCTTTCGATTAATCCGCGCTGTCAGCAGGGCCGCCTCATTCAATACGTTTTCCAGATCAGCACCTGTAAAACCGGGAGTCCCCCTGGCGATTACCTTCAAATTTACCTCTTTGGCCAGCGGTTTGTTCCGGCTGTGCACTTTGAGTATTTCTTCCCGGCCCTTAACATCGGGGAAACCAACAGTAATTTCGCGGTCAAAACGGCCGGGCCGCAATAGCGCCGGATCGAGAATATCCGGCCGGTTGGTGGCGGCGAGAATAATAATCCCCTCGTTGACATTAAAACCGTCCATCTCAACCAGAAGCTGGTTTAATGTCTGCTCCCGCTCGTCATGACCTCCGCCTAAACCGGCGCCCCTCTGGCGGCCTACCGCATCGATCTCATCGATAAAAACGATGCAGGGAGAATTCTTTTTGGCCGTTTCAAAGAGATCCCTCACCCGGGAGGCCCCGACCCCCACAAACATCTCCACAAAGTCGGAACCGCTGATGCTGAAGAACGGCACCCCTGCTTCCCCGGCCACAGCCCGGGCGAGCAGGGTTTTACCCGTGCCAGGCGGCCCGACCAGGAGTATCCCTTTGGGAATGCGCGCACCCAGCTCGATGTATTTGCGCGGATCCTTTAAAAAGTCGACTACTTCGGCCAGTTCGGCCTTTTCTTCATCAGCGCCGGCAACATCGCTGAAAGTAACTTTTCTCCGATCAGCTTCATGCAGGCGAGCCCGGCTTTTACCGAAATTCATGACCCTGCTGCCGCCGCCCTGGGTTTGCTGCATAAAGAAAAAGAAAATCGCGATGATCAAAATAAAGGGGATCATGTAGGTGAGGGCGGTTTGCCACCATTTCGGCCCCGGGGCGGGCTTCGGATCGTAGCGCACATTATTCTCCGCCAGGAACGCGGTCAGGGAAAAACCATCCGGCGGCAGGTAAGTTTTTACAATTCTGCCGTCCTTCAAATGGGCTTCAACCTCATTGCCGCGCGTGAAGACCTTTTCCACCTGTCCCGTCTCGACTTGCTTGATAAAGTCGGGGACAAAATCTATTTCTTCCGGCGGTTTTTCGTCGGTAGCCAGGCTTAAGATCACCATAACCACCAGGATTATAACCAGGTAAAAAGTCACTTGCTTTAAAAATGGGTTCAACCATGCGCCTCCTCTCCAACAATGCGGCCTTTCTATACCTTAATTACTTTCTATACCTTAATTATTCTAACATACCCCATTATGATAGGCAATAAATGCATTGCACATCGCTTTACTTCAAAAAGCGCTTGAACTTAGCGGAAATTATCATCCGGGATAAAACAGATATCTGCCAGATTGCGGTAGCGCTGATTCCAATCAAGGCCGTAACCGACTACAAAATGATCCGGGATGACAAAGCCCCTGTAATCGGGATCAAAGTCCACCTTGCGCCGCGAAGGCTTGTCCAGGAGGGTAGCCACCCGGATCGAGCGAGGCTGGCGCCTGAGCAGGGTATCCCGGAGATAGTTCAACGTAAGCCCTGTATCAACAATATCTTCGACGATCAAAACATCTTTGCCCTGGATACTCTGATCCAGGTCTTTCAAAATACGGACCACACCTGAGGAACTGGTATCGGCACCATAACTGGAGACAGCGATAAAGTCAATCTCTACCGGAATAGTCAGGCTACGCATGAGGTCGCTGGCAAAGATGATCGCCCCTTTTAAAACGCAGATCAGGAGCAGTTTTTTACCGGCATAGTCGCGGGATATCTCCTCCCCCATTTCCTTAACCCTTTGTGCAATCTGAGTGGCGGAAAGCAGTACTTCGCATTTAGGATTGCTCATATGAATGCTCCTTTCGTTTAATGATCAGCCGGGCGCAACCATTCGAGCACCAGCACACGCCGTGTAGCCTCTGTGACCCGGTAGGGATGAGCAATACGCAACCCGGCCACCCAGACGATCTGGCCGTCGCTGCCCAGGACCAGGGGGTAGCTGTCCCGGCGGTGGACCGGTATTTTTTGATCAATAAGGAAGGATTTTAACTTTTTGCTGCCCGCCGCCCCTTGCGGGAAAAACCGGTCCCCGGGGAGACGGCCGCGCAGCAGCAGCGGCTGCGGCAGAAGATCTAAATCCAGGTATGGCTGGTCCGGCGAAGGGGGCCAGCGCAGTTTTTCCGGTGTCACGATCTTCGCGGTGATAATGCCCCGGCCGGGCACGCTAGTGCGGCCCGGAATCACCAGGTTTTTCTGAACCGGGTCAGGCACGGCGCTACGGGGCGCGCGGGTGATCGTCAGGAGATCATAGCTCCGGAAAGCCCTCGCCCCCCCGGCTAGATGCACTTCCCGGGCCGGGCCTTTACCCTCTGCCAGTGCCGACAACTGTCTCACCTGGCGCCAGTTAAGCTGCTTCCGGCAGGAGATTAAGCCCAGGGCAAGCTTGATTACCCGGCTTCGCAGCGCTTCCGGCAAGCGGTTTAAACGGGAGCAGGAAAGATGCAAGCCCTTGTCCGCATAGAAGGCGAGGCGCGCCAATTTTTTACGCGCCGCCGCTTCAAAGTAAGCGCGGTCGGCGGCAGCCATGGCCGAGAGGCGTCCCAGGGCCTGTTTAATGCCGGGATTGTAGTTCTTTTCAAGGTATGGGATTAACTCCAATCTGATCTTGTTACGGGTATAGCCAGTTTGAAGATTGCTCGCATCAAGGGCCGGCGCAAGGTGCTGTTCGCGGCAGTATGCCTCGATCTCTTTGCGGGTCACCGCCAGTAGAGGCCGGATCAACTCGATTGGGCCGATTTTGCGTTTTGGTTTCATCCCGGCAAGCCCGTCGGGACCGCTGCCGCGAATGATATTAAAGAGCACCGTTTCAACCTGATCATCAAAATGGTGGCCCACGGCAATTTTCACGGCGTTATGTTTTCGCGCGGCAGCCAATAAAAAACGGTAACGGAGATGCCGTGCCGCCTCCTGCGCCGTTAACTTGTGCCTTGCGGCAAATCCTGCCACATCCATAGCCGCTCCCTCAAACGGGATCCCCGCTGCGGCGGCTAAATCGGCTACCGCCTTCGCCTCATCTCTCGCTTCGGGCCTGAAGCGGTGATCCAGATGGCCGATTACCAGCTCCAGTTTCAAACGGGGGGCCAGCCGCAGCAGCAGATCTAACAGGCACAAGGAATCGGGCCCTCCGGATACTGCGACCAGGACCCTGTCCCCCTCCCGAAGCAGATGATGAAAACGGATGAAGCGTTCGACCTTCCAGATTAACATTGCAATCCTTTCAGTATCAATAGATAAAACTATTTTACCACAGCCCCCCTTATTCCTAAACTATAAATGGTTTATTTCTCTCCAATAAAATATGGCAAGGGGCTGCCCCTTTGGGACAGCCCCTTGCCAGGAAGATTTGAATAATGCTTAGCGGTCTCGCTTCAAACGGAGCGGGCGGCAGGTTACCACGGTTAAGTCATCACGCAGCGGGTTGCCATTCCGTCGGATCGTTTCATCGAGAATCCGATCGGCCACTATCTGCGATGGGCTGCTCTCCATTTGTTTCAGATATGAAGGCAGCCAGGGTATTTCACCATCCGGATCGCAGATCCCGTCTGTAACCATAACCAGCAGGTCATCAGCATGGAGTTTCTCCCGGTATCTTTCCATTTCAATGTTCGCCAGGATCCCCAGTGGGAGGGAAGACGCTCCAATTTTATAAACATCCCTCCCCCTTTTCAGGAAGCTGGGGGCGGCCCCAATTTTTAATAGCTCCACCTCTCCCTCCACCAGATTGATCAGGGCCATATCCACGGTGGCAAAGGTCTCATCACCCGCGCGTAACTGCAACAGTGAGTTGACGCTGCGTATCACTACCTCTTTGGGAAAACCCGCCTCGAGCAGGCGTTCCAACATGGCAGCGGTCGCCTTACTCTCCTCCGCAGCCCGGGGACCGTTGCCCATACCGTCGCTGAGAATGATTACTTGCTCCCTGATGCCAAGATCCAAAAGGCTGTAACAATCACCGCAGACCTGCTGGCAGCGCCCCGCCCGCTGAGCGACGCCAATTTCCAGGTGGAAGAGGGGAGCCTGCTCGCCCACGTCGGGAGGGAACCGGTTTGCATCGACCTGGTCGGCCAGATCCAGCATCACCTGGGCCAGGCCTTCCAACTGGCCGGAAACCAGCTCCTTCCCCTCTCGCACCTTTTCTTCCCAAAACCGGTTTAGTTCCCATACCTCCTGCAAATTATTGATTGCCCTGACGAAGGCTTCCGGTTGCTGACAGCGCTCTCTGAAGGTTGGGGACAGATGAGCCACCGCAACCTCCCCGTCTGTTTCCGCCCGGGCCAGCAGGTCAAGGACCAGGCGGTGATGGCTAAACCGGTCCTTTTCCCAGCAGCGCCTCCGAAACAGGCAACTACGGCAGACCCGGTTCATTAAAGTCTCCAGCAAAGGCGTGAGCTCGTTTTCAACCTGGGCCTGTTTGCCTGCCGACGTCTGGGAAAAGCCAAGGGACAGTTCTTTGCATAATGCAGCGAACTGTTTAATCCGTTCCGAAACCATAAGCCGCGATTTTTCTTCAGCCTCTCCGCATCCCGTTAATCCCAACTTTTGCAGCTGCAGCGGCAGCTTGGCCAGAAATCGCTGCGGGATGAGCAGGAATAAGATGATGGAGAGCAGGCCTTCCCGCCAGTACATTCCCGACAGATCGCCCGCAGCCAGAAGGAACAGGATCGGAATCGCAAAGAAATATCCGGCTGCACAGCCCCATTTCCCGAACGGCTTTAACAGTCCTGCCCAAAAGCCGCAAAAGGAGAGGGACCCAATAATCAGATAGAATAGAGGATTTCCCAACCCTAAGATTGTCCCTGTAATTATCCCCATTGCGGCGCCCCAGCCCGCCCCCAACAAGCAGGCTGCCAGTAAGAGAGAGAGCAGGCTGACAACGGCTTCTACGGATAAGCCGGCTACAGCCAACCCTTTGAGACCGAACATGGTCAATATGCAGAGGAGAAACAGGGCCACAGTCTCCTCGCTCGCCAGGCCCGGCCGGTCACGACTATAGGGCAGATACTTGATCAGCCGCAAGCCCGGTTGCATAACCACTGCCGCCAGGCAGCCGATCGCTATTTCTAACCCTAAATAAATGAATTCCAGAAGTGTAAAAGAGCTGATCACGGCCAGGTTGTGGCTTAAGACTACCAGCACCGCGGTTGCCAGCAGTAACGGCAGTCTCCGCTTGGCAAGACGAAGACAGAGCCCTTCCAAAAGCCAAACCGCCGCCATCGCTCCCAGGAGGTATAATGCTGCCGGCACACTTTCAATTGTGGCGCGGCCTGTGAGGACGGCTGCCGCCACCAGGAAACTCTGGCGCGGTTTTTCCCGTAACACCGCCAACCAGAATACTGCCCCAAAAGGTGCAATCTCTTCCAGAACCGCAGCCCTACCCAATAAAAATCCCGCCACCACTAACAGGAAATTGGGTGTGGTGAAAAGGGCCTGTCCTTTTTGACCGATTGCCTTAAGGGAAAGCAGCCGTTCCCGACTTCCCCGCGAGGAAGATAAAGTGGTTTCGTGGGCTAAACTTGTCCCATCCGCCCGCACAGACATTCACCTCCTTGCTCCTGGTAACAGCTATTATAATCGGTTAAATCTGAAATGTATGTCATAAACTGTATGTGATGTTAAATTTTTTTGCGACAAATAAAGCCAGCACTCTACCTCTCCGGCGTGAAGCCGTCATTTAATGATCATCATTTGTTGCGCCAATTTTCTATTTATGGCCACTCGCGTATAACCGAATCGAATGATTATTTCAGGCAAAGTGCGTTCGACGGAAAAAAGCTCACCCGGTACCAACCCGAGCAGCGCCAGGCGCCGTGCCCCTAAATTTTGTGGATCTAGATAGGCGGCCACCTGGCCCCTTTCACCCGGCTTCAACCTTGATAACAATAGCCTTGTCTGTCTTTCAGGTTTCATCGCAGAGCACCCCTTATTTCCGGCTAGCCCCCCATGTCCCCGCCAGCGGGGGCGCCATCAGAAGGAGGAAAATCGTGCCCTTCCTCACTCCCTCTCACTTTGGAGGAGAGGGTTAGGGTAAAGGGGGACCTGAATCAGGCTATCGCATTTTCAGGATAGAGCCCATGTCCCCCGACACCAGGGGGCACCATCGGGATATGAAAAACCTTTCTCTCTTGTCACTTCAGATGCTGGAGCGACTGTGAACGAATAGATAGATGATTTATTTTCATAAAAAATTGGCGATCGCGGGTATGGAAATGATCAGGTGTATGGCCATGCCGCCCAGCCAGGCGACTAGGGCGGTAGTAGCGATCACCAGGGCAGTAAAGCCTAGCCCGTGTTCCCGCAACAAAACGGTGCACTGCGCCGCACACGGCAAAAAAAGTGTGAGGGCAACAGCCGCTACCACTAACTGGCCCGGTGAAAGGGCGCTGCTCCGCGCCAGATCAAAAAGGCCGGCTGCACCGTAATCTCGCCTTAAAAACCCGTAAACAAATATGAGCGCCGCCTCGGATGGCAACCCCAGGGAAGAGGCAACCGGTTGAAAGCCCCTGATGATCAAATCAATCAAGCCGGTTTGCCGCAAGAACCACATCAAGACACTGATGCCGGCAAACAGCGGCATCACCTCTTTCAAATACCAGCGCAAGCGGGCCGCGGTTTTACGCAGGATCGCCCCCCACTGGGGCGGGCGCAAGGGCGGTATTTCGAGGCAAAAGGTTTGTTCCGCAGCGCCAAACAAGGTGCGCCCGATCCGCGCCGCTGCAATAAAAGCACAGAGCAGGGCGCCAAGCCATAAATAGATGGGGCTCCCTGCCGGGAGGAGGGCGAGAATTAGTCCGAGCTGGGCTGAGCAGGGTATGGAAAGGGAAAGCAGCAGGGAAGCCTGCAGCCGTTCCCGCCGGGAGTCAAGTGTTCTTGTTGTCAGGACGGCTAGGGTGCCGCAGCCAAAACCGAGGGTAAGGGGAATCACAGCCTTGCCGCTCAAGCCCACTGCCTCCATCGCCCGATTGACCAGGTAGGCGGCGCGGGGCAAATAACCGCTGTCTTCCACAATACTAAAAAATAAAAAGAAGCAGGCCATGATCGGCAGGATGATCGCAAAGGTGTAGCGCAAACCGAGGGTAAAGATGCCGTAATCCATAACCAGCAGCTCGCGCAGCCAGTCCCAGGGCAGGTAGAGTTCGCCCCAATAATTCAAAACTGGCGCCAATCGCTCTAGAAACAGGCGTTTTTCAAGCAATTCGACAAGGGTGCCGGCGCCAAATCTGCCCACAAACTGGTAGAATCCAAAAAAAAGTACCAGCAATAGCACCGGCCATCCGCTTAACGGGTTGACCAGGATTGTACTAATTTTTTCAGCGAAGGAAAAAGGTTCCCGATCGGGATAGCTGATTACCCCCTTGAGAAGTTCCGTTGCCGCGCGGCGGCGTGCGGTCGCCACCGTCAGCAGGGCATGATCATATTGTTTTAGCTCCTGCAGGTAAAGCTTTAGCTCCGGCCGCATGCCTTCCCTTTTGGCTACCAGCGCCTTCAAGGAAGGATCGGGGTTCAGCAAAGCGGTGGCCAGCGCCCGCCGCGAAATGCCATAGTTTCCGTGCAAGGCATTGGCAAGGCGCTCCAGGGCCCTTGCCAGCGGCAGGGAATCGAGGCGGTATTTAATGATTCCATCTGAGCCGCTGCCATCCATTTGAAGGAGCTCACTGGCGGTCCGGCGAATCTGCTTTAAGCCGCTGCCGGAAATCAATGCTGCCGGTATGACCGGGACGCCAAGCCGGCGGGAAAGCAAAGTGCTGTTGATGGTGAGCCCTGAGGCCTTTGCCTCATCCATCATATTTAATACCAGGATTAAAGGCACTCCCGCTTCCAGAAGCTCCAGGGTCAGGCCGAGCATGCGCGGCAGGTTGCGGGCATCGGCAACCTGGATCACCAGTGACGGGCGCTTCTCTACCAGTATTAAGCGCGTCACCTGTTCCTCGGGAGAAACAGCCTCCAGGGAATAGAGCCCCGGCGTATCTACCACCATTATCGTTTTACCGTTGATGTCCGCTTTCCCGTGTGTCAGCTCCACGGTAGTTCCGGGATAGTTGGAAACGGCAACTTGCTTTCTGGTGAGCAGGTTGAAAAGGCGGCTTTTACCGACGTTTGGGTGTCCCACCAAAATCAATTCCGGTGAACCAGGCGGCATCACTAATCTCCTTTTGCTACAGGGACGGAGTCCGGCAGAAGCTTGCGAAAAGGTTGCTTCCGGCAATCCGGCAAACCCTGCACTTTGGGCATTGCAGCGATTAGCTGTCCACCTTATTAATATGTTGCAGCGGTTGGGAATAGGCCTAGCAATAACAGGAGCAGTCGCGGATCCGGAACACAATAAAACCGGCACCCCATTATTTGAGCGCCGGATAAAATCGTAAGCGAAAAGATATTTGTGTCAACACCGGGCATCTGCAAGGCAATACCCGTTTAAAGAAATCTATTAATATGCCTCCCGGCAACTTCCTCTGCCACCTCTGCGAGGATCTGTTTTCCGCCTGAGGTCCTGCAGACGTTCATCGCTTTCTTTCAAAAACTTGGCCAGTTTATCCTCAAAAGAAGAGCGGTCGTCTTTACGGAAATGGCGGGAATTGGCGCTATTGCTGTTTGCTTGCCGGATCGAGAGGCCCACTTTACCGTCGCCGTCGATTGATAACACCTTTACCTTAACCGGTTCAGATTTTTTAAGGAAATCATTAATGTCTTTGACATAGGAATCAGCCACTTCGGATATATGCACCAGCCCTGTCTCTCCACTGGGCAATTGGACAAATGCACCGAAGTTGGTGATGCCGGTTACCACCCCTTCCACGATGCTGCCGATTTTTAAAGACATTCTTTTGCAATAATCCTCCTTGATATTAACTGCTTAAATCTAAAGTAATTATAACTATTTTGAATCCTTTGTCAATCCTCAACCTGAAAGGTGATTTCTCCCGGTTTAACCAGTCCAAAGTATTTGCGGGCTAAAGTCTCAATATAGCTCAAATCCTGAAGGTGCTCAATTTCCTCTCTTGCCGCCTGGTTGCGTTTTTCCAGTGCTTCGATTAAAACCTCTTTTTCTAGCAAATTGTCCTTAAGGCTACGCTGCTGGAGCCATTGCACGGCAATGAGCAATAAAAAAAAACAGATCACGATACTGCCGCAGGACACGATTAATTTTTGCATGGTAAAACTACTCCGCCTGCGCACAGGCAAAGCTGTAGTTTTCCGGGCCCGGCTGCGGCTGCTGTTTCCCTGTTTCCAATATTGACCGTTCATGAGTCACTTACTTCGCCAGGATCCATGAAAAATCCTGCTCGTCAAATCTTTAAAAGCCGGAGCGATCCTGCCGGCCACCACAGCGAGTTGCCGTTCCATCCAGCAAATAGGCGCCACGAGCGCTCTTGCCATTCTGCCTGTGGCATCCACAAGCCGGGCCAAACCGTGCAAAACCGCGGCAAAAACCTGATGCCAGAATGGCAGCAATATCCGGCTGATGGTTAATAAATATAATCCGAATCCCGCGGCCAGACCCAGGTAGGAGTAGAAGTAAATTTCACCCCACATGAGCAAAATTACAAAGGCAATGCAGCTCAAAGCGGCAATCACCCAAAAAAGACAATCAGCAGCAAAGAGGATGAGCCCAGGCAGGTGGCGTTTAATTTGCGAAGAAAAAGCCCGGTAGAGATCAAAATAGAACGCCAGTAAAGCGCCCAGCCCCGCTGCCTTTAAAAATGAAACAAACTGCGACACTCCGAGCGATGAGGTCGGTTCCACTATCTAAATAGTCTTTCCAGGATGTTTTTGCCGCGATTGCGCGCCCGCTTCTCTTCCGCGTAAGCCAGTTCCAGCACATAGCCGTCAATGATGATTTCTCCCTGGTCTAAATTTAAATGCTTGATGTGCAGGTTCTCGCCGCGGACAGCCAGCAAACCCTGTTCGGTTTCCATGATTATTTCTTCATCATCAAAGCTGTCCACATGCAGGACGCCTGTGATTTCAGTATGTTCCCGGTTTTCAATGACCAGGCGGTGTTGAGTGGCGCTGCGCAAATTATATTTTTCATCCATAAGGCCGGCCCTCCTCTGGGGATCAGAAGATTAACTATTCTATACATACGGCGTGATACTTCATTATATGAGTTTGTACGCCGTTTAGACCAGCAAAGAGGAAAAGCCGCTACCGGCAACACGGAGCTAACTCCAGGCTTGTACAATCTCAATATCGCGATAAAAATACTTAACTATATCCCGGGCGCTCCAGTTGTCTTCCGCCAGAGCGCGAGCGCCCCACTGGCACATTCCGACTCCATGCCCATACCCGACCCCGGAGAGAGTAATCTGATCTCCTTGCACTGCCAGATCCTCAATATAAGTGGAACGCATTTCCGTGCTCCCCAGCGCCAATCGCAATGAGGGTGCCGACACCTCAACCCCGTTAATCTTGAACCGGGTCGCGCGGCCTGAAGGGCCTTTCTCGCTGATTTCAAAATCAACAATCGGCCCGGGGTCGCTGCCGCTTACCTCTTCAACCGCCGCCCTGACCTTTTCTGCAGAAAAGGAGGCACTCCAGTATCCCTCTTCTTTAGGCACAATCTCCTTTCCGGGGCTTTCGACTATTTGAATATAGGGCGGGTTTCCCTCTTTAAAATCAAGTCCCTCACCGGCCAGGGCAGTACGCGGCCCGGCAAAGGCGTGGAACCATCCGCGAATGAACTCGTTCCGGTATACTGCTACCTGCCCTTTCGTTTTATTGACGGCCTTCCGGACACGATCATTAATTCGCTCGGCGCTGTAAGCTTGAAACTCTTCGATATCGGTGGAAGCGTGAGCGCCATGTTCGGGAACCCCGCCTTCATCACCGATCTTTTGCAGGGTAAAGCTGCGGGCGATGATCGCCTGGGCCGCCAGCGCTTCTTCAGGCCATTGCGGGTCCATTTCCGCAGCCACCACCCCGCAGATATATTCTTCAATGCCCATCTCTTCCACTGTATCGGCTTCATGCATATAGACCTTGATGATCGGTTCCCGCCTCCCTTCCTGCCGGATCGCCTCCGGCAGGGGTGGAGCTTCCGGTTCGGCAGACGGATCGCGATCATCCGGTTTTAAACGGCAGCCGCCCAGGGTCAAGCATATTGCCAGCAAAACCAAGAAAATATTGGCCCGGTTAACCATTTTCAATTCCCCCAGCATAAAAGAGCTTACAACTTCCCGCTGATAATATTTTCTTTAACCGCGGCCGGAATATACAAAATAAAAAATCCCCCTTGCGGAGGATTTCTTACGCCTTTCCTGAAGCCAACTGATTATTTTACTTTTTCTTTAAAGGATTTACCAGCTTTAAAAACCGGGACCTTGAGGGCCGGGATCGTGATCGTTGCCCCGGTTGCCGGATTGCGGCCTTCACGCTCCTTGCGCTCCCTCACCTCAAAAGTTCCAAAACCGACGAGCTGAACTTTTTCTCCGCGAGCCAGTTCATCCATGATGCAATCCAGAACTGCACTTACAACTTTTTCCGTATCCTTCTTCGACATTTCTGTCTTTTCAGATACCATACTAATAAGTTCAGACTTGTTCACTGATGACCTTGCCTCCTTTGCGAAATAATATTGCAAATGTATTATGCTACTTTCGCCTTATTTCCTTTGATTCCTGCTTAATTGATTTATTTTCCCTTACTTTTGGCCTCTTCCCACCATTGGTCGAGCTCTTCCAGGGAATAATCCAGGAATGGTTTTCCTTTTTGTTCCATCTGCTCCACAATATAGTGGAAGCGGCTTAAGAATTTGCGTATCGCCTTGCCCAAAGCCATCTCCGGGTTAACCCTCAGAAAGCGGGCCACATTCACCGCGGCAAAGAGGTAGTCTCCATACTCTTCCTCTATTTTTCCCGGAAGGCCATCCCGATATGCATCCGCCAGCTCCAATGCCTCTTCGTTTAATTTCGCCAGAGCCCCATCTGCTGTCGGCCAATCAAAACCCAGATCTGCCGCCCGCTTTTGGATCTTAAAAGCCCGTAACAAGGCGGGCAGAGCGGGGTCAACGGTGATCTGGTACGGCGAATCAATTCCTTTTTCCTTCCCCTTAATCTGTTCCCACCGATCAAGCACCTGGGGCACCCCGGTGATATTTTCGGAGCCAAAAACATGGGGATGGCGGCGCACCAGCTTGGCGGCAATCCCGTCGATAACCTGCTGCAGGGTAAAGCGCCCCTCTTCCCGGGCAATCTGGCTGTGAAAGACAATCTGCAACAGCAGGTCCCCCAGCTCTTCCTGCAAAGCAAGATCATCGTTCCTGTCGATGGCGGCGACCACTTCATAAGCCTCTTCCACCAGGTACTGGCGCAGGCTCCGGTGCGTCTGCTCCCTGTCCCAGGGGCAGCCGCCCTTGGACCGCAGCCGCGCCATGATCTCAACCAGATCATCAAAACCGTAGTCCACGGCAGGCGGCAAGCATAATATGATCCCCCCGCCAAAGATGGAGCGCTCAAGCTTGTCCAGCGCCACTGTATGGACCCATGCCCCCCGCCGGCCGGCAAAGCGGATTATTTTTACCGGATGCGACGGCTGATAGAACTGTAAAAGCCTTTCCTTCACCCGGAGCGCCACACAGCGGCCTGAAACATGGGTCAGCAGAAGGTGGGTGCGGAGCGGCTCCTGCAGCGATGCAAGCTCAAGGATGTCCATGATCTTTACCCCCCGGGACAGATCAATCTGCAAAGCGGCTTGCACCGGTTCAAGTAGACCGATCCCCGGGATCATTTGTAGCGCCACACCGTAGCGAGGGGCCAGCCGGAAGATTTGCTTCACCGTGGCATCGCCCACAGCAGGATGGCCAGGCACGGCATAGATAACCGTTTGCTTGCGTTCTGCGGCACCGAGCAGCCGCAAAGCGATCGCACGGCCAATCCCTTCAAAGCTGCGCTCTTGCAGAAATAAATGATCAAAGGCCTGCACCGGAAAACCGAGTCGCCTCAAGCGGCGCGCCACGGCATGGCTGCCTGTCCGAAAATAGAGAGGCCGCCCCATCTGCAATGCGCTCCAGGCAGCAGCGGTTAGCTGTCCCATACCGCCTGGTCCCAGCCCGACAACTACTATTTTTTTCATAACCAGCTCCTTAACTTCAACTAGCGCCGCAACAGCCTTAAACGCGAAGCAATGCGAACCAGATGCGGTCCGAGCCGGGGCACGAGTGCGAGCTCGTCCCCCCTTAACCCCCCCGTGACCAGGAGGCCCAACCCGTAGACAACTATCCCGATAAAAATGGCGGAGAGAGTTGCGACCCCGTTGGTCATGGACGGCGAGAGGTATGGCCCGGCGAACCGTGCCGCCATCCCGCCGGCGAGGTAAACGGCAGCGGCCATCACTGCCGCAGCCAGGCCAGGAAGAAGCAGCAGTTCCCCGATTTTGAATCGCCAGCCGGTGTAACGGGCTACATAATAGAGATTTAAAACCGCCGCCACCCCCATGCCGGCAACTGAAGCAAAGGCAGCACCGCCTACATGCAGCGCCGGCACAGCGGTCAGGTACCAGGCCAATACGGTCTTCACCAGGCCGCCGTAAACCATGTTCAGGACAGGAATAACCGTCCGGCCCAGCCCCTGGATGATGCCGGTAGTCGACACATAGAGGCAGAGCGGGATCACCGACCAGGAAGATACAGCCAGGGGGTAGCCTGCTTCGGCGTTTTTAAACAACAGGAGCGTAATCGGCTCCGCCAGGATGAAGAGGCCAACCGCAGCCGGCAGGCAGAAGAGCATGGTCAGCTTGACCGCTAAGGCGGTCCGGCTGCGAATCAGGGAAGATTGGCGCAGGACATAGGCCTCGGAAATGGCCGGGACCAGGCTCATCGACAACGCCAGGGTAACCACGTTGGGGAAATAAATCACTGAACTGGCCATGCCGGTTAGCTGGCCATAGAGGGCAGTCGCCCTTTCCGCGGTGAACCCGGCTGCCTGAAGCTGGCGGGGCACCACCGCCAGGTCGATCATGGTACTCAAGGGCATAATCAGGCTGCCGAAAGTGATCGGAATTGCAAGTGCAAAAATGCGCTTCACAATCTGGCTGTAGAGCGCAGGGTTGTGCCCGCGCTGGCACTTCATCGCTCTTTGAAAATTGGGGCGCTCCCGGAAATATAAAATTACCAGCAGAAACAATCCCAGGATACCGCCGCCCACCGCGCCGGCCGCTGCTCCGGCCGCAGCAAATTCGAGCCCGACCGGCAATAGCCATAACGCAAGGGCCAGCGAAACTGCAACCCGGCCAACCTGTTCTACGACCTGTGACGCTGCCGTAGGGATCATTTTCTGTTGGCCCTGGAAAAAACCGCGGATGGCTGACATGATGGTTACAAAAAAAATGGCCGGAGCGATCGCCATGATCGGGTAGACGGCCCTCGGTTCTTTAACGATCCTCTCAGCCATGATTTCTGCACCGAAAAAAAGCAGTAAAGCGATCACCAGTCCGGTCAAGGAGAGTATGACCATGGCGATGCGAAACACCCGCGCCGCCTCGCGAAAGTCCCGCAGCGCAATGTTTTCGGAAACCAGCTTGGAGACTGCCACCGGAATCCCGGCTGTCGAGATGGCCAGTAAAGAAGAATAAACGGGGTAAGCCATCTGGTATAGGCCGATACCTTCATCCCCAATAATAGCCGCCAACAGAATGCGCATGGCGGCCCCCACAAATCGAACCCCAATACCGGCCACGGCCAGGATGGCTGCGCCTTTTACAAAAGCACTATGTTTCGACAACTACTCTTCCTTCTTTCCGGATAATCCTTCCCAATCAGACAAGTTCTCTATCTTTAGTATTATAACAGCTCCTAAATGATCAGACCAACTTTTTACTGTTCCATCTGCTTGGCCAAAAATGAGGCTGCCGTCTCCACAAGTTTTAATTCCAGATCGGTCATTTTAACCGCAGGGTCACGACTCCCCATCACCACGGCGCCGATCGGATCTCCCTCGGCAATAATGGGGGCAATCACTTCATTGGCAAAGCGCGCGCCGATCAGATCATCAGCCCCCTGGTAATATTCATGCTCTGCGGTATTGTTGATCAGAACGCTTTTCCGGGTTTCCATCACCCGCTCGATGGCGCTGCTTAGGGGGCGGTTAACAAATTCTTTTTTCGGCGCCCCGGCAACGGCAATGATCGTATCGCGGTCTGCAATACAGGAGATATGTCCCATGGCCTCGTACAGCGAATCTGCATATTCTTGTGCAAAATCGCCCAGCTCGCCAATGGGCGAGTATTTTTTCAAAATCACTTCTCCATCGCGGTCAACGAAAATTTCCAGGGGATCTCCTTCCCGGATCTTGAGGGTTCTGCGAATTTCTTTTGGAATTACAACGCGGCCCAGATCGTCGATGCGCCTCACTATACCGGTTGCCTTCAATTTCTGTTCCTCCTTCATTTACTTTGTAAAAGTTCCATGATTGATGGCCCTTAAGTATAATTTAGTATTCAACCTCATCCGGGGTTTTATACATCGGGGCAGGCCGCACCGCCGGGCGTTCAATGAATCAATATCTCAATGTCTCCTTCGCTCCAGAGGCGATAATAATAATCCTCATACATCATGCACTGTTTCATTAAAGCTGCCTCTTCTTTAACTGCTTCATAGTCCAGGGAGCTTGCCGGCCGGGAGTCCAGGATAAGGTATAAATGGAAACAGCTTTCACCCTCAACCACCGCGCCCTTTTCGCCGGGCGCCAGGTTAAACAAAAGGTTCTTGACCCCTTCATCCAAAAACGGATCACTTGCTGAAATCCATTCCGGGGGCCCGGCCTCCAGATCCGGATTTTCCCTTTGCAGCTCTCCAACCAGCTCACCGAAGGCGCGCCCCTTTTTAAACTGCGCCAGGACCCGGCGGGCCAATTCTTCTTCTGAAAAGGTCAGCCGGCACACCTGCAGGTCTGCTGCCTTTTTAAATATTTCCGGATTCTCTTCGACGAATGCCCGCAGATCAGACTCGGTCAGGGAAGCGGCAATATGATCAAATAAAAGTTGCCTCTGTAACTCATAGCGCGGGAGAATTGAAAGGTCTCCTTCCGTAAGCTCCAGATGTTTCAAGCGCCGGTCAAAAAGATCCCGCGATCCGCCGTATTGTACGGCAATCAATTCGGCCAGCAGCAAATCAGTTTCCCGCTTCACCAGCTCTTCATTCACGGTCAGACCTGCTTTCTCTACCGCCTGCCTCATCAGCTCCATGTCAATGAGTATTCTTAAAAATTCTGCCTCAATCGCCCGGCGTTCTTGTTCTTGGCCTGTGTCCAACAGGAGATCGGCAGGCTGATGAAGGCACAGCACCCGAATAAAATGGTCCAGTTGTTGCTTTGTAATGGTTTGCCCGTTCACGACAGCCGCCGGGTAATCGTGTTCATGACCGCCGCATCCGCCGCAAAAGGGGTAGAGAAGCAAAAGAAAAAGGCAAATTAATCCCTTTTTTAACTTGCCCATTACTGTTCACCCCCTTTGGAGAGCAGGCCGGTCCCGCTTGAGCGTTGATGCGAAGACAAATCACGTAAAGATTGAAGCATCCGGATTAGCTCCGGCAGGAAAACGCTCAGGCTTCCCTCTACCCTAATTTTGAGAGTGACTCTCTGGCCGCTGCCAATGGAAACCTTCGCGTTGCTCTTCTGTAGAATGGCCCACAGTTCACTTTGCCGCAGCTTGGAGCGTGGGCTAAACCTCACCATGATCTGACTTCCTTTTTGCTCAATCAGATCAACATCCAGATCGCGGGCTGCCACACGGAGGGCAGCAACCTTGAGCAGGTTATATACCGGTTCGGGCGGAGAGCCGAAGCGATCGCGCAGCTCCGCTTCGATTTCGTCCAGCTCTGCCATGGAATCAATGGCATAGATGCGGTAATAGAAATCGATTTTCTGGTCCTGGCTGGCAATATAAGAGGCCGGGATAAAGGCGTCAATTTCCAGGTCGATCCGCGGCGCCGCCTTCTTCTCCGGCAGTTTTTCATTTTTCAAAGCGGCCACCGCCTCTTCCAGGAGGCGGCAGTAGAGATCAAAACCAACCGCCGCCACGTGACCATGCTGCTCGGCGCCGAGGATATTGCCCGCCCCCCTGATCTCCAGATCGCGCAGGGCCACCTTGAAGCCGGAGCCCAGCTCGGCAAACTCCTTGATCGCCTGCAACCTTTTCCGTGCCGCGTCGGAAATGATCTTGTGGCGATGGTAGGTTAAAAACGCATAGGCCACCCGGTTCGATCGCCCGACCCTGCCGCGAAGCTGGTAAAGCTGGGAGAGGCCAAAGCGGTCGGCTTCATAGACGATCAGGGTATTGACATTGGGAATATCCAGCCCCGCTTCGATAATCGTTGTAGAGATGAGGATTTTATATTTCCCCTCCAGGAAATCGCTCATGACCTGTTCCAACTCCGCTTCCGCCATCCGGCCGTGCCCAACCGCCAGCGGCACGCCGGGGAAAAGCTCCTGGATCCTCCTGGCCATGGCGCTGATTCCTTCGATGCGGTTGAAGACAAAAAAAACCTGCCCGTCCCGGTTCAGCTCCCTTTGTATTGCTTCCTTGATGAGCAGTTCAGAATATTCGACGATAAAAGTCTGCACCGGGTAGCGGTTTTCCGGGGGGGTCTCGATCACGCTTAGATCCCGCGCGCCAACCAGTGAAAGATGCAGCGTGCGCGGTATGGGCGTTGCGGTCATGGCCAAAACATCCACATCCAGACGCATCTGTTTCAATCTTTCTTTGTGACGCACCCCAAACCTCTGCTCCTCGTCGATAATCAACAAGCCCAGGTCGTTGAAGCTAACATCCCGTGACAATAGCCGGTGGGTGCCGATGACAATGTCGATCCGCCCCCGGGACAGGTCGGCAACGATCTCTTTCTGCTGCTGCGGCGGAACGAAGCGGCTAAGCTGCGCCACCCGGATGGGAAAATCGGCAAAGCGCTCCGAAAAATTCCGGTAGTGCTGTTGGGCTAAAACCGTAGTGGGCACCAGCAGCGCCACCTGCTTGCCTTCCATGGCTACCTTGAATGCCGCCCGCATGGCCACCTCCGTTTTGCCATAACCGACATCCCCGCAAATCAAGCGATCCATGGGATACGGTTTTTCCAGGTCCGCCTTCACCTCGGCGATGGCCTGCAGCTGATCGGGGGTTTCTTCAAAGGGAAAGCGAGCCTCGAATTCAAGCTGCCAGGGATGGTCAGGCCCGAAGGCGTGGCCTCCCACCGCCTGCCGCGCCGCATATAATGATAGCAACTCACCGGCGAGCTCCTGCACCGAGGCTTTGACCTTATTTTTCATGCGGTGCCACTCTCCGCTGCCAAGGCTGTGCAGCCGCGGCGCCCGCCCCTCGGCGCCCACATATTTTTGAATCAACTCGATCTGATCGGCAGGGATGTAGAGTTTATCGGTTCCGCTGTACTTGATTAAAAGGTAATCCCGCTGAACACCGTTGATCTCCAGGGTATTCACACCGAGATATTTCCCGATGCCATGCTGTTCGTGCACAACATAGTCCCCTACGGCCAGCTCGCGGTAATCGCGCAGCTTAATTCCCTCTTTGTGCACGAGGCGCTTTCTTTTGCGCCGCAAGGGAACCAGGTTATGTGCGGTCAAGAGGACCAGGTCCAGGGCTGGAATGATAAATCCCTCTTCCAGGCTGGCGGTAACTGCCTGCGCCGGGGCGGCGGAATTCTCTTCCCACGGCTGTCCCGGGGAACCGCTAACCGGCAAACCGTATTCGCAAATATTTTTTAATAGCCCCGCGCCGTGTTCATCGCTGCCGACCAAAAAACAGAGCCTGTAACCCTGGCTGCGCCAGCTCCGGAAATCGCTTTCCAGCAGATCCCACTGGCCGTGATAAGAAAAAACACCTTTTACTTCATACTCGGTTTGATACTGCGCCGCCAGCCAACCGGCTGAATCTCCTGGAAAGAGATTGCATTCTATGACAGGGCATTGGATCCGGGCAAAGAGAGCACTGAGTTTCCAGAGATAATCAATTTGCTCGTGCAGGAGCTCCCCCTGCATGAACAGGTTGGCGTGATGCTCGGCCAACTCCCGCTGCAAAGCGCTCTCTTTCCCCTCAATTTCGGCCGGCTCTTCGATGAAGATTAGAAATTCAGAAGTCAGGTAATCGAGGAGCGATGACCCGGTCCCAAAAAAATATGAGAAATACCAGGTGAGGATGTCTAAGCCGCCCGGCCTCGCCAACTGCTCCAGATGTCTGGCAACATTGGCCTGTAATCTGTTTGCCGCCTCCAAATCACCGCTGCGGCGCAGCCCCGAGAGCACCCGCTGTGCATCCGCACGGATCCGGTCAGTCCCTGGGGCGTAAATGCTCTCCGGCAGCGGCATTTCTATGGCCGGCAATATATCGGCGCGCGGCAAATGATCCGTAGAACGCTGGCTATGCAGATCAAATAAACGGATCGACTCTACGGTATCATCAAACAGGGCAATGCGCAGCGGTTGTTTCCACCCGAAAGGGAAAACATCGATAATATCGCCCCGCCCGCTACACTGGCCTTTCCCCTCAACCAGGGGAACGCGCTCATAGCCTAGTTCTACCAGGCGGCCGAGCAGCTCATCCCGATCGACTTTTTGATCGATCTCAACCCTGGTAATAAAAGAGCGCCACAAAGAAGGATCCACCGCCCTGGAGAGCAGGGCAGTATAGGGGGCTATGAAAATACCCTCCTTCCCCTGGTTTAGCCAGTCTAAAAAAAGCAGGCGCTGTTCCCTTTGTTCCGCGCTTTGGGTAAGAATATCGGGAGTAATAAAAAGTTCCCTGGAGGACAGCAAGTGGACTGCATCGGCAGGGTAAAAAGCCAGGAGATCGGCATATGCTTTCTCCGCCCGGGCGCTGTCCGGGGTAATGATCAGTGCAGAGCGGCCCAGCCGGTGGGCTAAACCGGCCTGGAAAAACACGCGGGCACTGCTGTCAAGGCCGTTCACAGAGATCCGGGAGCCGGCGGAGACACGTTCTGCCAGCTCCCGAAAAGAAGGATCACGAGTCCAGGTGTTCAATAAGTTCCTTAACAGCATCACAGCCCTCCACGCTTCATCGCGCCTGAAACGGCTTCAGCCCAAATGAGCAGCCACCATAAAATTTTTTAAATAATTCTAGATGATTGGGGCTGTTTCAAAAGGGCAGCCCTTTGATCTCATCCTGAGGGCGAAGTCCGAAGGCGACATGCGCGGGGGGTGGGTCTCCACCCTCCACATCTCCGCCCCGGTAACAATCTTTAACCTGACTAAAGCACTTTTGGGACAGCCCCTTTAATGTAAATCAGGCACCTTCCGATAGCGCCATTCGCCTTCATGAATCTCCATCGTCTCTACGCAGCCGTCACACAACGAATAAACGAAAAGGCCACCCGTTTCGGTAGATTTTATTATATCTTCCCGCAGATCTACCGTCAACGGATCCATATCCAGTTGGATCAGCTCCTCTTCGGTCAGGTTGATGACCCCGATCAGCGCGCCGCAGCGGTCACAGACGTAGGTTACTTTCATGCTCTTTCACCATATTATTTATTTTCCGGTATTAATATGCTACCCCTCAACCCGTCTGCTTATCCGCTGTTAAACAAGTCCTTCCTTTTGGATAGGAGCCGAGCAGTTTAAAGAACGGCACGTTGCGCCTCAGTTCATCCCATAGTGATGCTAGCTGCGGATCATCTTTATGACCCTCGCAATCGATAAAAAACAGCCAGTCGCCCAGGCTGCGCCTGGCCGGTTTTGATTCGATCCTGGTCAAGTTGATCTTCCGGGCGGCAAAGAAACCCAAGACATGATAAAGGCTGCCGGGGCCGTCGGAGAGAGCCAGCACCAGCGATGTTTTATCGCAGCCGGTGGGGGGATGTTCTTCTCTGGAGACAACCACGAAACGGGTGACATTGTCATCATAATCTTGAATGCCCTCTGCCAGAATCATGAGCCCAAAGAGGGCGGCGGCGCGGCGCGGGGCTATGGCGGCGCTCCCCGGATTGGCGGCAACCATTGCAGCGGCAGCGGCGGTGCTCTCCACCGGGAAGCAGGAAACATGTCCTAGAACCGCTTCAAGGTAGCGGCGGCACTGGCCTAATGCATGGGGGTGAGAATAGACTCGCGTAATTTGCTCCAGCGCCGTACCCGGAGCGGCGAGCAGGCACTGCCGGATCGGGCACACCAGCTCGCGGTAGATATTAATTTCTTCCAGGCACACCAACTGATCGAGGGTCGCGTTAACACTTCCCTCCAGTGAATTTTCCAGGGGAACAATACCCTGATCCAGGCTGCCGGAAGCCACCTTCTCCATTACCTGCGTCACTGTCGGCTGCTCCAACAGCTTGTAACTCTGCCGGTGAAAGCGCTGGTAGAGCAAGGCTGCTTCTTCCGAGAAAGTGCCCGGCGGACCGAGATAACCCAGTTTGAAAACCTTCACGAAGTCACCCCCTCCGCTTCCTGAACCGGTTGAAGAGAACGTTCAACAGCGGCCGCGACCCGGCCAACCCCTTCGACCAGGCGCCTGAAATTTGCCGGCGTTAGCGATTGCGGTCCATCGCAGAGGGCCTCCCGGGGACTGTGATGGACCTCAACCAGCAAGCCATCCGCCCCGGCAGCCACGGCGGCCATGGCCAGGGGCAAAACCAGGTTCCAATGCCCGCCGGAATGACAGGGATCTGCGATTACCGGCAGATGGCTCAGTTGTTTTACCATGGCAATGGCGCTGACATCCAGGGTGCCCCGCGTAGCGGTTTCAAAAGTGCGGATTCCCCTTTCACAGAGAATAACCTGATCATTTCCCTCCGCAAGGATATATTCCGCAGCCATCAACCATTCCTCTACAGTTGCCGCCAGCCCCCTTTTCAGCAGGACCGGCTTCCCATTTCGCCCCAGTTCCCGCAGCAGCGAAAAGTTTTGCATATTGCGGGCTCCAACCTGGAGAATATCCGCATAGCTGGAAACCAGCTCAACGTCCTGCGGATTTAAAACTTCGGTTACGATTTTTAAGCCAGTTTCACTTCTTGCCTGGGCCAGCATTTTCAATCCTTCCAGTTCCAAGCCCTGAAAGCTGTAAGGAGAGGTGCGCGGTTTAAAAGCACCGCCGCGCAATACCCGGGCCCCGGCTGCCTTAACATGTCGGGCGATGGTTAAAAGCTGCTCTTCGCTTTCCACGGCACAGGGACCGGCCATAATCACCAGTTCCCTCCCTCCGACAAGCAGATCTCCGGCCTGGACAATGCTGTTGGTCTCAATAAACTGCCGGCTGACCAGCTTGTAGGGGGCGGTGACCGGCACTAGCTTTTCCACGCCCGGCATGGTTTCCAGCCCGACCGGGAAGGCCACAGTCTGCTTCCCCACGGCACCGATCACCACCCGTTCTACTCCCTGGATGCGATGCGGCATAAAGCCCATGCGCTTTAGATCCGATTCCACTCCGGCGATCTCCGCCTCTGTGGCGGCTTGCTTCATGATGACGATCAACTTTACAGCTCCCCCTTCGCAAGATTTCACCTAAAAAAAACCGCCCCGTTAAGGGACGGATTGATCGATCCGCGGTACCACCCAAATTGATATTGATCCACTCATTCCAGGTACGGGTCCTAGATCAAACTGGACCGATACCCTCTTCTGATAACGGAGAAGCTCCGGTTACACCTACTTGATCCTTAATCATTTCAGGATTTTCAGTGTACAGCTCCAGAGGGAACTTCACCCGGGGTCTGCCCGGGCCGGCTTACAGCCTGGCGGCCTGCCCTCTCTTAAAGGGCAGCGCACCCGGATTACTTTCCTCCTGCATCGCCTTTATCTAAAAACGCGCAACTAGATTTTTTTCATCTTAGCACATTGTATTCAAGTTGGCAACGGCCGGTTATAGCGGTTCATCGCTGCTGCAAGTCCCTCGGAAACTACGGCAAGGGCCGCTTCCGCCGCCAGCTTGACGGCTGCTTCATAAAGCGCACGCTCCTCAGGCACGGGCCGCTGCAAGACATAATCGACAGGGTCAATTCCCTCCGGCGGCCTTCCGATCCCGATCCGCAGGCGGGCAAAGCCGGTGCTGCCCAGCAGATCTATGATCGACTCTACGCCGCGGTGACCGCCGCTGCCGCCTCCCAGCCGCAGGCGAATTCTCCCCGGAGCCAGATCCAGGTCGTCATAGATGATCAGCAACTGCTCCGGCTGCAAAGAATATAACTGGCAGAGTTCAACTACCGCTCTGCCGCTGCGGTTCATATAGGTCATCGGCTGGGCCAGGATCAATTTGCCTGAATCGCGGCTGACGATGCTGTAAAGGGACCAGCGATGGCGGGAAGGCCGTTTAACCTGCAGGGAAGCGGCGATCGCTTCCACAACGCGGAAGCCAAGATTGTGCCTGGTTCCGGCATAGCTCTCCCCAGGATTGCCAAGGCCGATAATGGCATGCATGACGTTCATGTTGGGACGGATACCCTCTTTGAGCCAATTTCCGGCGGCTCCAAGCTACGCCTCTTCTGCAGAGGGCGCCTCCTCCGCTCCTCCGGCAGTTTCCACCTTTTCTTCGCCCGCTTCCGCGGCCGGTTCTTCTTCCATCTCCGGAGCCAGGACCTGGGCGAGGAGCTCCTCCGGAGCGGTAATGAGCTCAACATCCGGCGGTAAAGATAGGCTGCCGGCAGTGATGCTCTCGCCAATATTTAAGTTCGACAGATCAACCTCGATCGTTTCGGGGATATCGGTAGGCAAGCACTTGACCGCGACTTCACGCAGGATTACCTGCAAAATTCCGCCTTGTTTAACCCCTTCGGGCTCTCCGGTAAAGGTCAATTGAACGGCAACCTCTATCTGGTCGGTCATGGAGATCCGGATAAAATCAACATGCATCACCTTATCCTTCTGAATAAGGTGCCGCTCAATATCCTTAAACATGACCGTCTCTTGCCTGATTTTGTCCCCTTTTCCTTTAATCTGCAGCTCAATTAAAACGTTGCTCCCCCCGGCGGCAAGTACCTGCCGGAGCTGCTTGCCATCCACGACCAGAGCCTGTGTATCTTTTCCCCTGCCGTATACCACGGCCGGCACCTTGTCTTCTTGCCGCATCCGGTTAAGCTGCCCCTTTGACAGAGACGGTCTTACCTCCGCTGACATTAACATCCGATCCATGATTTTAGCCTCCTTGTAGAAACAAGTATACTGCAGTTCTTTGCTGTTAGTCAAATCAGTCGAAGAGCTCGCTGACCGAGCGGTCTTCGTTGATCCGCAAAATCGCCTCACCGATTAGCGGGGCTACAGACAGCGCTTTAAAAGATGGTTCCTTAATCTTCTCTATATTCTCGCTTACCGGGATCGAGTTTGTATAAACGACTTCTTTAATTGGAGAGTTGCTTAACCTGGTAAGGGCCGGCCCGGAAAAAATCGGGTGAGAACAGCAGGCATAGACCGCGGTTGCACCCCGATCGATTAATGCCTGGGCCCCCAGGGTGATCGTCCCGGCGGTATCAATAATATCATCGATCATGATTGCGACCATGCCTTCCACATCACCAATGATGTTCATGATTTCAGCTTCATTGGGGGACGGCCGTTTTTTATCGATAATCGCGATCGGCATGCCCAGCCGATTCGCCAGCTCCCTGGCCCTGGTCACTCCCCCCAGATCCGGCGAGACCACAACCCCCGAGGAGATTTTTTTCTGCTGAAAATATTTGGCCAGGATCGGCACGGCGGTAAGATGATCGAAGGGGATATTAAAAAAACCCTGGATCTGGCCGGCATGGAGATCCATCGCCACAACCCGATCCGCGCCGGCTGCCGTGATCAGATCGGCCACCAGCTTGGCGGTAATCGGATCGCGTGCGCGGGTTTTTCGATCTTGACGGGCATAACCATAGTAAGGGATCACCAGGTTGACCGTGTGGGCCGAAGCCCTCTTCAAGGCATCGGTTAAGATTAAAAGTTCCATCAAATTTTCATTAGTCGGGGCACACATCGGTTGAATTAAATAAACATTATGACCGCGCACACTTTCCTTGATGCCAATCGATATTTCCCCGTCGCTGAACCTTCCCACTTCAGCCTTTCCCAATGGCACTCGGATATATTCCGCTATCTCTTCAGCCAATTTGCGGTTGGCACTGCCGCAAAATAGCTTCAATGGAGCCTTGTTCACCTCGCAACCTCCTGCTTTTTTTATATGTCGATGAGACTAACCATTTCTCTCCCGTGATATTGTTTTCCTGCCTTAGCATGGCTTCCATTAGCTACGGCAGTCTCGCCGAGCTTTTCCGGTGGAAAAATAACGGGCTGCCACTTTAATCCGCAGCAACCCTGCTGCCAGGCCTGACATGGACAAAGGGCCCCACAATCGCACCTTTTTCCACGACGCTTTCCTCTACCACCGCCTGGCGTATGATCGCCCCGTCTGCAACGCGCGCGTTCCTGAGATGCGCCCCCGGACCGATCCGGCAGTCCGATCCGATCACCGTGGTCCCTTCGATCACTGTTTGCGGCTCGATCACTGTGTCAGCCCCGATCCTGACGCCAAAGTCAATATAGCAATTCTCCGGATCGATCACGGTAACCCCCTGCAGCATCAAGGCATGATTGATGCGCCTTCTCAGGATGGCGGCAGCTTCGGCAAGTTGAGCGCGATCATTGATCCCCAGGGCAATGCGGCTGTCCTCAACCAGGGTAGCGCGGACCGGGTAGCCGTGCTGTTTCAGCAGGGCGATGATATCGGTGAGATAATATTCACCCTGGGCATTGTTGGCGGAAAGCCGGGGAAGGAAGCATTTCAATAGCGCTAAATCAAAACAATAGGTGCCGGTGTTAATCTCGGGCACCTTTTTTTCATCAGCGGAGGCGTCTTTATCCTCCACGATCCGTTGCACGCTGCCGTTACGATCGCGGATCACCCTGCCGTAACCGGACGGATCATCCACCACTGCAGTCATCACCACCGCGGCGCTGCCCGCGCTGTCCTTCAGCAGCCGCTCCAGCTCCCGGGGCGTGATCAGCGGGGTATCGCCGCACAGAACCAGCACTTTTCCCTGATCGGGCAATTGCTCCAAAGCACAGCCAACAGCATGGCCGGTTCCCAATTGCTGTTCCTGGACTACGCAGGGCAAGCCCGGTCCCAAGGCTTGCCGGACCGCTGCCGCGCCGTGACCAATCACCACGACAACATGCCGCGCCACCGCCCCGGCGCTATCCAAAATATATTTGATCATCGGCCGGCCGCAAAGGGGATGCAGCACCTTCGGCAATTGGGAACGCATCCTTTTACCCTCGCCCGCCGCCAGTACCACCGCCCATAGATCGCCCATCGACCAGTCTCCCCTCCAGGTGATGTTATCATTATACTACAGGCGGCGGCGGTGTCCAAATCAATCAGGAGAGGACCCTTTCCGATTCTAATTCACGGTAATAGGCTTCTAAAACGGATTGTTGAATTCTTTGCCTGGCTTCGGTGTTAATCGGGTGAGCGATATCTCTGAACTCACCGTTGGGCGTCCGTTTGCTGGGCATGGCCACAAATAGGCCGCTATTTCCTTCGATTACCCTGATATCGTGAACCACAAATTGTTCATCCAGGGTAACCGAGACGATTGCTCTCATCCTTCCTTCCTGATTTAACCTGCGAACCCGCACGTCTGTTATTTTCACGTGGACCACCTTCCCGGGTAAAATTGAGAAAAAGCTCATGTTTTTCATAAAATATTCAATTCTACAGGTTCAAAATCCTGCCATGTGAGAAACTTTTCACTTGTAAAGGAACTATCCCGTTTGAAAAGGCGGCAGCCCATTTCGGTTCACTTCTGCACGGTATATCCATATTTAAAAGCCCGGTTTACCGCTTCCAGATCGCTGATTTTATCGACATCAGTGCCGATCTCCACGAGGTCACAGGGCACTGCCCGCGCTTTGCAGTCCATGATCCGGGACAGTTCTTTTTCTAAATCTGCCACGGAGAGGCGGCGTGTCAAAAATTTAATCAAAAAGGAGAACGGAAGCAGGCGCAATAATTTCAACGGTTTTTTCCGGGTGGCGATAAAGATATCCAGGCGGTCCCGGTTTTTAAAAAACCAGCGGGGATTGATCAAGATGATGTTGCCTCCGGTAAAACACCCATCGCGCAACTTAACGTATGTCCGCCTGGTTTCCGGAAAGCTGCGCTCGCAACATTCACGGCTTAAAATGGGATAATATAAATCATGATCAAATGGCTCGCAAAGGGCGAGAAAAGATTCGACTACTGGAGCCCGCAGCAGGGGGATATCCGCTGTGACCATCAGGCAAGGTTTATCCTTGTCGACCTGTTCCAGCCCCGCCGCTGCGTTCTCAAGCATACTGCCGGCTTCATCCACGGCGTTAAAAGAGTAACCCGCTTTCTGGAGCTCTTTCAATCCGCGGGCGGGACCGACCACAACGATCCGCCCGACCGAGGGGGCATCCGCCAGAGCACTGATCACATGACCGACCAGGGGTTTCCCTTGCAGCATAATGAAGGCCTTGTTTGGTACTCCTTCCTGCCCTGCCAGGGGCTCTATTTTTCCTCCCCCGGCCATGACTACCGCATCAATCATCACAACACATCACCTTTTTCTTTTGAGAGGATTTTTCTGTCCAGCATAAAAATGCGCGGTACCCTTCTTCTTGCAGCACTCGCGCCGCCGTCCCCGCCAGACGCAGGGAGCGGCCAAGGGCAAAAAAAGTGGGGCCACTGCCGGACATCACCGGTGTAAGTCCCAACTCCATAAGCCTTTTTTTTAAACTGTGCAAGTGCGGAGCGCTGCTCAAGGCCACCCCTTCTAAAGCATTGGTATTGCCGGCCGCCAGCCACGCCAGGATATCATCCGGATTGCCGCCCTTGATGGCCGCAACCAGTTGCTTGATACCCGGCGGGACAAAACCGGAATCGAGGCGCAGCGCTCCATATATCGAGGCCGTGGAAAGGCCAATTCCGGCAGGCACGGCGAGGACTACCCAAAAAAAAGGCAGATCAGGCAGCGGCTGGAGCCGCTCCCCCCGGCCAGCAGCCAGGGCTGTACCCCCCAGCAGGCAAAAAGGGATATCGGAGCCAAGAAGCGCTCCCAGTTCAAGGAGGCGGGTAAAACTTAAATCAAGGCGCCAGAAACGGTTTAAAGCGAAAAGTGCTGCCGCGGCGTCACTGCTGCCTCCGGCCAGACCCGCTTCCACCGGAATTTTTTTAATCAGCTCCAGCTTGACCCCGCTCAATTTTTTGCGGCTTTGCGAAGCCAGTAGCACCGCCGCCCGGTAGACCAGGTTGTCTTCACCGTTTAAAGCCGGGTCACTGCATGAAAAAAAGACCCCGCTCCTGCGCGCAGGGGTGATCACCAGAACATCGGCCAGAGAAACCTGCTGCATTACCGATTCAATCTCGTGATAACCGTCGGGACGGCGCCCAAGAACCGAAAGGCCCAAATTGATCTTGGCCGGTGCCCTAACCAGTAGACTGCTCATAGTGCTATATTCTTGAACGAAAAAATTTTTTCCTGCCGGCGCCCTTTCTTAGTCCTGGCTATTTCCAGTTGGCCTCCGGCAGCCCCCGGTTTGGCGGTGACAGCCGTTTTACTCCCCGGGTCAGTGCCGCAGCCGGCGGAGTGGCTTCCGGTTGCAAGAACTCCTGCAGCAGTGACTCGATCGGTTGTCTGCGTTCGTAAAACACAACCAGCAGATCATCCTCTTCCAGCATCTCCAAGCCACGCCGCACCGCCTGCACTTCATCATGGATAATCTGGATGCGCGCCGCCGGTTTGGACTTTAAACAGCCTTGACGCAGCAAGTCGGCTGTCACCCCCGGCGGCCGTCCCCGCAAATCCCGGTCTTCCTTGATAATGATTTCATCGAGGAAAGGGGCGGCGACCTGACCGCAATGCCGGATCAAGTCGTCACTGCGATCTCCCGGGACCCCGAGCACCCCAATAATTCTCCCTTTCCCCACCAGGGAAGCAAAGCGCAGGGTCGCTGCAAAGGCAGCCGGATTATGGCCATAGTCCAGCAATAGCTTTCCTTTCTTTAAATCGTAGAGATTGCCACGACCCGGATTATGTTCAGCGGAAGGCAGAAATGTGGCCAGGCCGCTGACTACTAGCTGGCGGGGTATGCCGAAAGCCAATGCCGCCGCTGCTGCCGCCATGGCATTTTGCAGATGGTGCAAGGCCAGGCCGCCACAACCGATGGCCACCCTATGGATCGGCATTAGGCAATGCCACCGCTTACCGCAAAACCAGTAAAGATGATTGCGGCGCACTATAATCCCCTTGCCGCCTTTGCTGAGATGGCGCATCAGGACAAGGTTGTCTTCTTCCAAAGTAAAGAGGACTACAGGGGCGGCAGCCCGGGGCAGCATCTTTAAAACATTGACATCATCGGCATTGAGCACGACCGCGCCTTTAGGCTGAACCGTTTCCACGAGCAGGGATTTTACAAAGACGAGATCTTCCAGGGTGTGCAAGCCATCCTGTCCCAGGTGATCCATGCTGATATTGGTGATCACCGCCACATCGCTGCGGTCATAGCCCAGTCCGTCCCTGATAATGCCGCCCCGGGCGGCTTCGAGGACCGCCGCCTCCACGGTGGGATCTTCGAGGACCATCCGGGCGCTCTTTGGGCCTGCAGCATCACCGCGGAACACCAGTTGGCCGTCAATATAAACCCCTTCCGTTGTGGTCAGTCCAACCCGCCTGCGAGCGAGACGGAGTATATGGGCCAGCAGGCGGGCGGTGGTTGTTTTGCCATTGGTCCCGGTTATGCTGAAAATGGGGATGCGGCCATTGCCTCCCTGGGGGAAAAGGGATGAGACTATGGGCACCGCCACATTGCGTCCTTTGCCGCGGGAGGGATAGAGGTGCATGCGTATCCCCGGCGCAGCGTTTACCTCGATTACCGCACCGCCGCCCGTAATCACACTTTGGGCCAGGTCCGGTGCCACCAGGTCAATGCCGGCAATATCCAGCCCAATGATCGCTGCCGCCCGTTCGGCCAGCGCCACATTGTCGGGATGGATCTTTTCGGTAACATCCCAGGCAAATCCACCGGTGCTCAGGTTGGCATTTTCGCGCAGCAAAACAACCTCGCCCTTGGCCGGGCGGTAAAATTCATCCTTATTTTGTCTGGCCAAAACGAGGCGCACCTCTTCATTCAACTCAATCTTGGTGAGCGGCCGGGCATGCCCTTCCCCCCGCCGCGGATCGCTGTTTAGCTGATCAATCAATTGGAGGATGGTGCTGCTGCCGTCGCCTTTAACCTGTGCCGGCAGGCGCCGGGCAGCGGCAACAAATTTGCCGCCGACAACCAGCAGGCGGTAATGGCGCCCGGTGATATACTCTTCAACCATCACCTTTGAACCGTACCTGGCCGCAAGCTTGTAAGCCTCTTTGATCATCCCGGGTTGGGTTAAATTCAGGGAAACGCCTTTACCCTGGTTGGCATCGCATGGCTTGACCACCACCGGCACGCCCAGCTTTCGCGCCGCTTCCACCGCCTGCGATGGGGAAGAGACGACAATTCCCCGCGGTGTCGGTATCCCGGCGCGGTCAAGCACAATTTTGGCCAGATCTTTATCCCCGGCCAGATCCGCCGCCAGACATCCGGTTGCGGAAGTAAGGGTGGCCTGGATTCTCTTCTGATAAACCCCGTGCCCCAGAAGGTAGAGGCTTGCCCCATCTTTAAGCCGGATCACCGGAATACCGCGCCGTTTCGCCTCCTCTATAATGGCCGCTGTACTCGGACCAGGTTCATACTGCTGCCTGATCAGCGAAAGTTGTTCCCAGAGGCCGTCCAGAGACGGTCTCTGCCCCTTTACCAATAAATTTAAAAGTTTTACCGCACAGCGGGCAAGAAAGGCTGTGGGGCTAAAACTATCCGTTTCGATAATCACCTCCACCCGCCCCGGTTCCGCCGTGGATACGGTTTTACCATAACCGGCCTTCATGCCGCCGCGATGCATCAACTCCAAAACGACATGTTCCAAAACATGGCCCAGATAGGTTCCCTCTTCCAATCGTTCGACAAAGCCGCCCGGATAGCCGCGGCTGCAATAATGGGATCGCAGCGCGGGCAGCATTTGCAACAGGTTCGCGTTAAAATTTTCCAACTGCTTTGTGCTCACACCGGCCAGGCTGCCCAGATCCAGGACAATTTTTAGCGCCGGACGCAAACAAAAAATACTGGGCCCCTCAAAGGGGATGGTATCAATAATGCGCATCAGTCATTCACCCTGCGATTTTGGATTGATTTTTTCTCGAAGAATGAGCCGGAATTAATGCAGTGCCACCGCCCGTTCCTGTAAATCGAAGCGCGCGCCCTGAGCCAGGATATGCAATTTGAAATGCGACAGGGTCAGCGTTTCCCGGGGAGCTGTTTCTGATACGTTGCTGTGCAGTAAAGAAGAGCCGTCGATAATTGTAATGCCGAACGAACCGATCACTTCCAGCCATCTGTTCTCGCGGACAACGATGGCGGTATCTTCATCAATGCCGATGCCCAGTAAAGAAGGATTAAAAGCAACCGCGGCCAGCAGGCGGCCAAAACGGCCGCGCTGGGCGAAATGCTGATCAAGGAGCACGCCGTGAAGAAAACCCAGCCCGGGTGACATCTGAATCAAACCCCTTTGCGGCGGTTCCTTTGCATTGCCGCCGATAATCATCGTATCGCTCATCGCCGAAGCGCCTGCGCTCGTCCCCGCCAGGATTATCCCTTGCTTAAAGCGTTCCTTTAATAAGCGAAAGAGGCGTGAGCCGCCCAAAATGCTGGTCAAACGCAGTTGATCGCCTCCGGTCAAAAAGACGACCGCTGCTTCTTGCAGCCAAGCAGCGGCAGAATCGTCACGGGGAATGTCACGGCCGGGCACTTTTAACAGGCGTACAGATTCGGCACCGAGATCTTTAAATACCTGTTCGTAATTCTCCCCAATCTCTACCGGGTCCGTAGAAGCGGCGGCAATGATCACCACGCGCGGATTGGCTTCGCCGGAAAGGGAGAGTACGGCTTTAAGAATGGTACAACGCCTCTCCTGATCTTCGGCTCCCCCGATGATCACCAGTTTTCCGGACATACCCTGCTTCCTTCCACTGTTTTCATCGCCATTAGCCTTTGCCGTTGTCAGTGCTCTTATGCATTGTTTCTTTAATGGCGATCCGGGTAACCGGCACAGAAAAACCGGTATACCCCTTCAAAGAGCGGGTATACCGGCGCCACCTAGTTGCGCATCCGGAGTGACTGCTCTGCTCTTTCGATGGCCTTTTTCACCAAATTGCCGCACTGGCGGGAACTTACGCTGCCCCATCCTTCGCGGCGAACCAGGTCCAACACTCCCAGTTCTGCTGCGATCTCGTACTTGAGCTCATCGGACATTACCGGGCGTCGCCTGGACATAAAGCAAATCAACTCCTTTTTCGTTTTTGGTGGCGTGTCTAGTGTACTGTTTTTTTCTTAGCTTTAACCGTTATTAATGTTGGACCGTCTGGCATTATTTAGAAAAAAATTGGCCGGATTCTTAAACCCGGCCAATTGGATCTATCAAAGGGAATATCAGCACCTTTTAAACGCCGAAGCGTTAATTACATCCCTACAGAATGAAGCTTCTTCTCCTCTTTGAAACTTAGTTCCACCGTTTCGGTAAGCACATCGGCATAACTGAAAGAAAGGCGCTGGAAGTAGTTTTGCTCATCAATCCGGACTACAAAAATGGAGGGATAAGTGCTCTCCAAAATTCCCTCTTTCTCATAAGTTTTCCGGCGACCGCGATTGGCTTTGAGCCTGATTCTTTCTCCCACGTGCGGCTCCAACTTTTTACGGATTTCACACAGGACGTCTTTTGACAACCAAAAAACCACCTTGTATATAATCTAGGGTCTATTTTAACATGTTATTGGGTTTTTTGTCAAGCTGCCGCGAGCGAGAGCGTTCCTGCTGCCGGAATCGTTGCCATGGGGGTATGAAGGGGTATGAAGGAGGAAATTTAGCTAACGGGTAAACCTGTCTGCCACCGTTGTAGCCCCGTAAGAATCGGGCTTGATGCGGGCATCGTAACCGCTGCCGATCACCATGCCCACGACCTCTTTAATAATCTCCCTGGTTTCGCCCCTCTCCCCCACATCAAGATGAATCTCAACATTTAGCTCGCATTGGCCATTCTCGGCCAGCTTTTCCGTAAGGCGGGTAGCAACCTCGAGGCTTAAAAATGTTTCATAATAAATGCGCTGCCGCAGGCTTTCCATGTAACGGGTCTTCTGCTTTTGAAAATAAAAACGCCCGCCTTTGCCGATGCGGTGCGCGATAATAGCCGTCACAAAAACGATGTATTCTTTGGCGAAAGCATGTGAATCGGTGCCTATGATCAGCTTGTACTTTTCCTCGGGATATTTATTGGTATAGCTGATCAGGTCTTCAAAAACCTCGTTAAAGGACAACTCGCCCTTACTGGGGCTGCGGAACATCATCGTCTCCAGCTACCCTTTCATTTTTTCGCTCATAATTATATATGATCCGGCTTAGAGTTGCAAATTCGCCTACGGACAGCGTTTCCGGCCTGCGAACCGGCTTGATCCCCGCAGAATCGAGCAATGCGGCCGCCAGCTCCCGGGGATAGGGGAAGGCAAGGGCCAGGCTGTTAAGCAAGGTCTTGCGCCGCTGTTGAAAAACAGAGCGCACAATGCGCCAAAAAGCAAGCTCTTCTGCTGCTGTCAATTCTCTAGGTCTCGGTTCCATGGCCAGCACAACCGAATCCACACCCGGTGAAGGCCAGAAAGCCCGGCGCGATACTTTAAACAGGATAGCGGCATCGGTATAATACTGGCAGAGGACCGACAAATTGCCGTAGCTCGGATCTCCCGGCAGGGCGGTTAAACGCTGCGCAACCTCTTTCTGAAACATGAGTACCGCCCTGTCAAAGGGGAACTTTTCCTGGAAGAGTTTGTAGAGCAGTGGTGCCGAGATATAATACGGCAGGTTGGAGACGAGTTTAACAGGCCGGCCAGGTGGAAAGCTACGCTTTAACAGCGCAGGCCAATCGATGCTTAATGCATCTGCCTGCAGCACCGTAACCAGGGGGAAAGGACGCAGCAAATCGCTCAGCATCCCGGCCAGGCCCCGGTCCAGCTCAATGGCCAGGAGGTGGGCCTGCAGTCTGGCCATGGCCAGTGTAATCGCGCCGGCGCCGGGGCCGATCTCCACCACGCCCTCCCCCGGCTCAAGGGCTGCGGCCGCCACAATCTTGCGAATCGTGTTCCCATCGATTAAAAAGTTTTGCCCGAGCCCGTGCTGTGGCTTTAAGCCATACCGCTCCAACAGGAGCATAAGCTCCCGCGGGGAAGCCAAGTTGGGCAGCTCGCTCATCAAGAAGCTCCACCTGCTTTAATAAAATGACTAGTAACTGGTCAGGATATACACTTTCACATTCCGGCGCCAGCCAAAGCGGGCTACTTCCTTGTGCAGATCATAGAGAATATCGATCCGGTTGCCCTTGATCGCTCCGCCGATATCTTCAGCCTTGGCGAAACCGATCTTGCCAATACCGGGTATCTCTTCGATATAGAGCATGCTTCCCAGGGGAATCACGCGCGGATCAACGGCCACCATCCGGGGCGAACCGATCGTGCCCAACCCCTGCACGGCTTTCTTCCCGGTGTAAGTATAACCATTATTATCGGATCCGGTACAGAAGGAGCGCCCTTTGCTGTCCAGCGGACACCCCGATCCAGGTGTGCCGGGGCAATAAGCGGTGGCTGTCATGAGCAGCGCACGGTCAAATTGCATCTCCCTTCCGTCACGTACCAGGGTCGTGTTCTCGCCGATTTCCACTACCCGGTCAACCGGTTCTTCCAAGACTACCGTTTCCACTACAGACCTGCTGACCTCCACACCGTCTTCATAAATGATCTCGATGCGCTGCTCCGCAGTCCCGTTCCGCCCTTCGGAAACCAGCCGGGAGAAACCGCGATCAAGGGCCGGATTTCCCCTGGAGACCTCGGTAAAAGAAATCTCCTGTATCTCCTGCATATATTTTTTTTCCACACGCACCAGCCGCAGCCAGGCCGTCGCCTCCAGTTCGGCAGTTAGCCCGCCCGGCTCTACCCGGTCGTATGGCCCGAGAACATAACCGGATTCCTGCAGCAGATCAGACACTTTGACCGGCGGAGTCCAAATTTCCGCGGTGCTGCCATCGGCGGTAATAAACACCGGAAAGGCCTTTTCGATTTCAATCACGGTGGCCGCGCCAAGCAAGCTGGAGCGTCCCGGGGTCAATCTATCCTTCGGATGCAGCTCCAGGTTCAACTCCTTTAGCAGCTCGTCCACGTTCCTGCTGAAAGTGCGGACAGTGCAGGCCGGTTTGCCGTCTATGGACACAGTCACGGTGAAAGCGGCCAGATGATAAACCACGCCGACCAGGAGCAGCAGCATGAAGAAAGGGAGCGCCGGCAATGCTTTGCGACAACAGCAGATTCCCGCTTTCCAGAGCTCCCGGAGAGAAAGGGCCAGGGGACGGAAATCGATTCCAGGCCCGTGCATGGCGCGATTAGGTCCCATTTCTCTGCCTCCAATTAGCTTCATTTTAATGCGCCGCTCGATTTATGTCAAATAGCTGCAAGCGGATAGGATGAGGACTGCAGCAATCAGTTTGCTAATTTCCAAAAATCAATTAAAATATTTATAATTTAATGGCAAAGATATAATTGTATTTAATTATCAACATGACACCGGGAATGACCAAACAAGCTCAAGATGAAAGGAGCGATGTATAACTGACATTGGATCAGGGCTTTACTAGAACGGATGTTTTTTAATCTCATTATCGCGAAGGAGGCCTTTTGAATGGCAAGCTTTCAGGAAATTACCGGCAACTTGCGCAGTAAGCTGGAGAGTTTGGACCCAAATAAACTGAAAAATATAAATGCAGTTTACCAGTTTGATTTATCCGGCGACAACGGCGGCATTTTTCACGTCAGCGTCGCGGACGGCACTGCCACCCTGGTCGAGTCCGCCCATGATCATCCCGGCATTACCATTTCCATGTCTGCGGATGATTTTAACGCCGTATTGGACGGCAGGCTCAATCCCACCTCTGCTTTTATGGCCGGCAAACTGAAGGTAAAGGGTGACATGTCTCTGGCCTTGAAGCTGCAAGGTCTTTTGGGATAAACGAAGGGAACGCGGTCATGGCAATCCCTACACAAAAGCTAGTTGAAGCAGTCCATCATCGCATACCAGCCCATGGGCGTACCGGGGAGATCATGCCTGCGGAGAGATTTCCGGGAACAGTTGCCGGATATTGTCGTTGATCTGGTCGGCGAGGCGGGCAACGTCCAGACCCAAGGCTGCAGCCACCCGCTCATATGTAGCCTGGATATAGGAAGGCTCATTGCGCAAGCCGCGGTACGGCTGTGGTGCAAGGTAGGGCGAGTCGGTCTCCAAGAGCAGTCGATCCAGAGGCAGTTGATGCAGCAAAGCTCTTAATTCGTGGGCCCGGGGATACGTTACCGGCCCGGCCAGGGAAATATGAAAACCGAGGTCAAGGAAAGCCCTTGCTTCTGCGGCACTGCCCGAAAAACAATGCATGATGCCCCTTTTGGCGGGGAGCGGTTCCTGCCGCAAGAGCTCCAAGATGGCAGCATGCGCCTCCCGGCTGTGAATGATCACCGGTTTATTTAAAAGGGTAGCCATGCGCAAGTGGACTTTGAAGGATTCAATCTGCAGCTCGCGGGGGCAGCGGTTCCGGTAATAGTCAAGGCCCGTTTCTCCGATGGCCAGGACGCACGGGTTGGCGGCCAGTGCGGCAAGATCCTGCAGAGTGGCCGGTGTAACCCGGTCCGCGTAATGGGGGTGCACCCCTACCGCCGCCCACAGCCCCCGCCTGCACATGCCGACCGCCCAGCGGGAAGTGGGCAAATCGGTTCCCACGTTAAGGATAAACCCCAGCCCCGCATCGGCAGCCCTTTGCAGAACCAGATTTCGATCTGCATCATAATCGGGAAAGGTAAGGTGGGCATGGGTATCGGCCAGTGCCGGCATCAGCTCACCTTGCTGCCCGGGGCCATATTCTGATCCACGGTAGCCAGGGCCAGGCGTCCCTCTTCGTCTTTCGCCGCCAGCAGCATCCCTTCGGAAAGGATTCCGCGCAGCTTCGCCGGTTTTAAATTGGCGACAAATAAAATCAGGCGGCCCGCCAGTTCATCGGGCGAGTAAGCGCGGGCAATACCGGCCACCACCTGGCGTCTCCCGAGAGCCCCCAGATCAACGGTGAGCCGGAGCAGCCGGTCGGTGCCAGGCACCGCCTCCGCCGTTAAAATTTTAGCTACCCTCAGGTCAACCTGCTGAAACTGATCGATCGTAATTAAGCCGGCGGTTGATTCCTCTGCTTCTGCCTGCCGCTCCGTTTTAGCAGGTGTCTTTGAAGCAGCCCCGCCACTCCTCCCCTGTTTTAACTCGGCTTGGAGATCGAGGCGGGGGAACAAATCATCGCCGCGCCGGACCGGAGTGCCCGGTTTAATCGCACCCCACTGCATCAGGCTCTCCCAGTTCTGGGCTTCCGCCATGCCGCTTAACCCGATCTGCTCCCAAATCCTGGCCGGAGTGCGGGGCATGAACGGCTGGAGCAGAACCGAGATAAACCGGATGCTCTCCACCAGGTTGTACAATACAGTGCCCAGCCTGGGCCGCCGGGCCTGGTCGCGGGCCAGTTCCCAGGGCAAGTTTTCGTCGATATACTTGTTGCTGCGGTGGACCAGCTTCCACAACCGCGCCAGGGCTTCGTTGATTTTTAACTGATCCATCAAAGATTCCATTTCCCCGGGTGTTTCCAGGGCGATGGCCTTCAACTCTTCATCTGTGGCCGCCGTGGATGCCGGCTCCGGTAAAATGCCGTCATAGTAGCGCTCCACCATGGTTAAGGTCCGGCTCACCAGATTGCCCAGATCGTTGGCCAGGTCGGTATTGATCCGCTTGATCAGCGCTTCCTGGCTGTAAACACCGTCCTGCCCGAAAGGAATTTCACGCAGCAGGAAATAGCGCACCGCATCAGAGCCGTAGCGGGAGCAAAGGGCACGCGGATCGATCACATTCCCCTTTGATTTGGACATTTTCCCTTCCTGCATGAGCAGCCAGCCATGGCCAAAAACAGTGCGCGGCAGCGGCAAATCCAGGGCCATCAAAAATATGGGCCAATAAATGGTATGGAAGCGCAGGATATCCTTGCCGATCAGATGCACATCCGCCGGCCAGTAAAGATCGAAGAGGGAATCATCGCGGCCGTATCCGAGGGCGGAAATATAGTTGCTCAAAGCATCAAGCCAGACATAGATTACATGGTCCGGATCGAAGGGAACGGGGATGCCCCACTTGAAAGAAGTACGCGAAACGCAGAGATCCTCCAACCCGGGCTTGAGGAAATTGTTGATCATCTCGTTTCTTCGGGATACGGGCTGAATAAATTCAGGATGCTCTTCGATATATTTCATCAACCGGTCCGCATAACGGGACATCCGGAAGAAGTATGCTTCTTCCGCAATTAACTCCACCTTGCGGCCGCAGTCGGGACATTGCCCATCGACCAACTCCCGCTCCTGCCAGTAGGCTTCGCAGGGAATGCAATACCAGCCTTCGTATCTGCCTTTGTAAATATCACCCTGCTCATAAAAACGGGTAAAGATTTTCGATACGATCTCCTTGTGGCGCGGCTCAGTGGTGCGGATAAAATCGTCATAACTGATATCCAGATCGCGCCATAGCTCTTTAATCCACTCAACAATCCCGTCCACAAATTGAAGCGGTTCCATGCCGGCTTCGGCTGCCCGGAGTTGAATTTTCCGGCCATGCTCGTCCGTGCCCGTTAAAAACCAAACCCGGCAACCGGTTAAACGCTTAAAACGGGCCAGTGCATCAGCAGCCACGGTGGTATAGGAGTTACCGATATGCAATTTATTGCTGGGATAATAAATCGGAGTGGTAATATAGTACTTTTTCGGCGAGTCCATTCCTTTCCTCCCTGGCACTTTAGGCTGACGCTATTATATCAAACCAGATCTTGGTGTCAAGCGCAGCACGGCATTCGCGCCCCGGCTTAATCAATATATTGCAAAGGATGACTTTTTTGGGAAAAAAGTTATTGACTTACCATGTCAATTCTTGGTATAATCAATTTAGCGTATTTTGTCGCATATTGTAGAAGAAATGGAGGTAAGCAGCTTGAAATCAACAGGTATTGTTCGTAAAGTGGATGAGCTGGGTAGAGTAGTTATACCGATCGAGCTAAGGCGTACTTTAGGAATTGAAGTTAAGGATGCATTGGAAATTTATGTAGATGGGGAGAAAATAGTATTAAAAAAATACGAACCGGCCTGCATCTTCTGCGGCAATGCAGACAATGTTAAACATTTCAACAACCGGATCGTATGCCGTGATTGTATCAAGCAAATGGCCGCCGATTAAAAATCTTTCTATGGCAACCCTTGTTTAAAACCCGCTGGATCGTACCGGCATAAAGCCAGCGGGTTTTTGCTTTTGAAATGCCCTTGCCTCAGTCCCGGCGAAAGGCTGCGTGCTCCCCGCCGCAGCCTTCAAGCCCGATCCACCTCTTCAAGCGGAAAACGGCGCGAAAATTCGGAATCCACCAGTTTCACCTGGACAGTTTTTTTCTGGAAATCAACCGCCTCCACGATGCCCTCACCGTCAGGGGTAATGACCTGGTCACCGGGAGCTAACTTTGTCTCTTTAACCTCCTCATAGGCATCCATTTCGAAGCGAAGGCAGCACATCAGGCGGCCGCAAACACCAGATATTTTGGTCGGGTTTAAAGAAAGGTTTTGCCCCTTAGCCATGCGAATCGAAACCGGCTCAAATTCCTCCAGGAATGTGGCGCAACATAACGACCGGCCGCACTGCCCGATGCCTCCTTTTAGTTTGGATTCATCCCGCACCCCGATCTGTCTCAGTTCGATCCGGGTTTTAAAAATTGCGGCCAGGTCCTTAACCAGCTCCCTGAAATCGACCCTTTCTTCCGAAGTAAAATAGAAAATAATCTTGCTGCGGTCGAAAGTATACTCCACCCCCACCAGTTTCATGTTGAGCTGGTGGCGCTCAATTTGTTCCCGGCACTGCTTAAAAGCCTTTTTTTCTCTTTTTTTATTCTCTTCCCAAGTGCGGTAATCGGCGGCAGTGGCGACGCGGAGGACTTTTTTCAAGGGTAAGACCAGCTCTTCCTCCGCCACCTCCCTTTCACCGATCACCACACTGCCCATCTCTATACCGCGGGCGGTTTCCACAATCACATTTTCTCCGGTGGAGATCTTTAAACCGTTGGGGTCAAAAAAATATACTTTCCCAGCCTGTCTGAAACGAACTCCCACTACCCTGGGCATCCGGACAACCTCCTTTGCAGCAACAAGAACAGACTTTCCAAAGCCAACCGGCGATTAACATTCGTGGTCAGCAGATCACTAATCGTCGCGCTAACCAGCTCTACAGCCTCCTCGAGGAGGGCGGAAGCCGGCAAATCCTCCCACAACCTTGCATTTCCCGGATTAATCAATAGATCATTTCTCCGGCAAAGCGATAGGATCAGGGCATCGCGCAGGCAAAGATGAAGCAGTTCCAGCAAGGGAACCAGGTCTTCCCGTTCGGCCAGTTCCCCCGCACGGGTCAGCCAATTCCGGGGGTTTCCACCGCTGCGCGCCAGCTCCCGGACCAGGGAGGCGGCACCCGCTAAGCGCTCCTTAAAAGTTTCATCTCCAGCCAGCGCCAGTGCTCTCCCCGGCAAGCCGCCACTCAGTCTCGCTATTAACTCTGCGGCTTCACGGGAAAGGGCCGTTCTTTCGAGCAGCAGCTCCGTTATCTCCCCGTTGCTCAAGGGGAGCAGCGTGAAACGCTGGCAGCGGGAAAGGATCGTCGGGAATAACCGTCCGGGTTCGGCGGACAGCAGAATAAAATGCAGGCCCGGCGGCGGTTCCTCGAGTATTTTAAGAAGCGAAGAACAGGCCACGGCCGTCATTTTTTCAGCCTGATGGATCAGGCAAACCGTATTCCCACCCTCAAGATAAAAGCTGGGCCGCACCTCACGGATTTGCTGAACTTTTAACTGGCGCCCCTGCGGTTCCAGGTTAATAAAACGGGGATGATTGCCGCTCTGGAACTGCCGGCAGGAAAGACAGCTCAAGCAGGGGTCCGCTCCGGCCCGTTCAGAACAAAGGAGGGCCTGGGCCAGGGCTCTGCCCCAGGTTCGCTTGCCGCTGCCCGCCGGGCCGGTGAGCAGGACAGCATGGCTGACCCTATGCCTGGCCAGAAGATTGCCCAGCCCTATTTTTAGCAACTGCTGTCCTTTTAATGATTGCCAGCCGGCCACGGCTTAATTCCTCCTCTCTGTTCCTGGCCTCAGCCGCTCCAGCCTCGAGTCAAACCTGTTTCCTGGTGCCCTCCTAGCCTGGCCGGGGTTGTCTTAAAAGGGCAGCCCATAATGTCATCCTGGGGACGCAGCCCAAAGGATCTCGCATTGCAGATGGCAGCAGCCCCGTTCGGAGATCCTTCGCTGCGTTCAAGATGACATATGCGAGGGGCTGGTCTCCGGCATGCCTCCACACCTAGTGGAGGCACGGCCGAAGCATTTAGCCTTTAATCTCTTTTAAAAGATCATGTTTAATCTCGGAGAGGCATTTTTCCAGGTCAAGATTAACATAGCGCTTTTTTATCTGGCAGGCCTTTAACCTGTCCTCATGGTAATCGATATTGTCAGCCAAAAACCGGCGGCACAACTCTTCATAGTTGGGCTTCAGTTGTTGTTTCTCTCTGTGCAGTGCCCTTTCCAGCCGCACCCCGTCATCTACGGTAATATAGATCGGGACGATCTTGTCCTCTCCGAAAAAATCCTTTAGTTTTTGATAAGTCTCCAGCGTCCCAATCAGGATGTAATTGCCGGAATGCAAATCAATTCGGCCGTCATCGATGGTACAATAATACCATACTCCGTTAACCGTTTTGTATGCCCTCTTTTCAATGATGGCCCCTGCCCTTTCATATTGCTGCAGCGCCGCCTCGTCAATGAAATGATATTCGACGCCGTCAGCCTCCCTGCTTCGCTTTGGCCTGGTTGTATAGGGAATTACCGGGATTAAATTCAGCTCCCGGTCCGCCAATAAGCGTTTAAAGATTGTGTCTTTACCGGCACCGCTTTTTCCCATGAGACAAAATAGTATACCCATGATCAAAGCTCACCTCTGCGATTGCCCTTCACCAGGCCCGGGCAGCTTAAGCGGAAACAACGCGGATCGATACGGGCCTCTCTGAAGGCAGCTCCTGGAAATTAAACCCGGCCTTAAGATCGGCAGAAAGGCGCTCTATAAACTCCGGTGTAATTTCCTCGCCGGGGTAAAGGACAGGTACTCCCGGCGGGAAGGGAGTCACCAACTGGGCGGAAATCTTGCCGCCCGCTTCAAGCAGGGGGATGCAAACTGCCGGGGCATCGAACGCTTCCCGCGGCGTCATCCGCTGCCGGGGTAGAGGGTAATGACCGCTCACAGCCGGAGCCGGTTTGCAGGACAAGGCGGATTCATCCTGGAAGCGGCCCAAGGCTTCCACCAGGGCTGCCACCGACTGCTCCGCCAGCCCCGGGTTGATCAGCGCTAGCAGGTAGCGCGGCCCCGCCATCTCCAGCTCTATGCGGCCGACCCGGTGCAGCCACTCATAGAGGCGAAAGCCGTTTATGGCCGGATCATCCCAGCAGATTGTCAGCCGCAGCGGATCAAGGCCGTATTCCGGCAGCAGGTCATCTTGCTCGAGCAAGTCGAACCGGCGCAGCTTTTTTAACCGGCGCCGCGCCCGCCCGGCCAAAGAGAGAGCTCCCGCAAATAGAGCCCGTCCGTGCTCCTGGAGCCGCCCCCGTACCAGGTCGAGGGAAAGCATCACCGGGTAAGCGGGGCTGGAACTTTGCCACATGGCCAGCGCCGCCTCCAGCCTCTCCAGATCAACCAGGCCGTTATCACGCACATGAAGGTACGCCCCAGGAGTCAGTGCTCCCAGGGTTTTATGGGCGCTGTTGACCCAAATTGACGCCCCGGCTGAGGCCGCTCCCCGGGGGAAATCGGGGTGAAAAATAAAATGCCCGCCATGTGCTTCGTCAACCACCAGCGGTATTCCTGCCCGGTTAGCACAGGCTGCCAGGGAAGGCAGGTCAAGGCTGATTCCCCAGTAATTTGGGCTTGTAACGAGGATCGCCGCCGGAAGGATATCACAGGCCGCCAGGGCAGCCTCCACCTGCGATACGGTCGGTCCGCTCACGATGCCGCGCTCATCGACAGCGACGGGGATGAATAAAGGCCTTGCTCCTGATAAAATTAACCCCGCCCCCACCGACCGGTGGCTATGGCGGCTTAAGAGGATCGTATCGCCGGGATGGCACAGCGCGCTTACCGCTGCAACCAAACCGGCACTGCTGCCGTTTACCGAAAAGTAAGTGCGGTCAGCCTGAAAAACGGCAGCGGCCAGCTCCTGGGCCCGTGCAATACAACCGCGAGGCGCAAAGAGGTTGTCCAGGCCGGACAGTTCGGTCAGATCAAAGCTGTACCAGTATCCGCCCTCAACGCAATGGGCAGGCACATGAAAGCGGTGCCGCTTCGTCCCCTGTTGTTCGAGCAAAGCCTGGTAGAGAGGATATTCTGCCTTAGACATATGCTTTCCCTTTACGAAAAACCGCAGGCTGGGAGCCTGCGGTTAGCATGAACGATGCTGCTTCATTGAAAGCTATAGTTCGGCGCCTCCTTAGTGATCTGAACACCATGGGGATGGCTTTCTTTCAGGCCGGCGTTGGTAATCCGGATAAACTTGGTTTTATGCTGCAGCTCTTCGATATCTTTAACCCCGCAGTATCCCATCCCCGCGCGCAGCCCCCCGATTAGCTGAAAGACCATGTCGCTGACAGTCCCCCGGTAAGGGACCCGTCCTTCGATCCCTTCGGGAACCAGTTTTTCCTCATGTTCCTGGAAATAGCGATCCCGGCTCCCCTCTTTCATGGCCCCCAGCGATCCCATGCCGCGGTAAACTTTATATTTGCGGCCTTGATAGATTTCGAATTCCCCGGGGCTCTCTTCCGTCCCCGCCAGGAGGCTGCCGAGCATGACCACGCTTGCCCCGGCGGCAATGGCCTTCGTCAGATCACCCGAATACTTTATGCCCCCGTCGGCGACAATCGGAATGTCGAATTCCTGGCCAACCCTGGCGGCTTCGTAAATGGCGGTAATCTGCGGCACGCCAATCCCGGCGACGACACGGGTTGTGCAGATGGAACCCGGCCCTACCCCGACCTTGACGGCATCTGCTCCGGCCTTGATTAAATCACGGGTGCCTTCAGCCGTAGCCACGTTTCCAGCCAGCACCTGCACCTCGGGGAAACGGCGCTTTAACTCGGTAACCATGTCGAGTACAGGCTGGGCATGCCCGTGCGCTGAATCCACGACAATCAAATCAACACCGGCCTCGATCAGCGCTTTAGCCCTGTCGAGCGCATCGCTCCCTACTCCGATGGCGGCGGCAGCCAGGAGCCTGCCGGCTTCATCTTTGGCGGAGCGGGGGTACTGAATGGCCTTTTCAATGTCTTTAATGGTAATGAGCCCCTTCAGATTGAACTGCTCGTCAACTATGGGCAGCTTCTCTACTTTATGGTGCCTTAATATTTCCTGGGCCTCATCCAGGGTTGTCCCAACGGGAGCGGTGACCAGATTCTCCCGGGTCATTACGGCACCGATGGGCTTGGCATAATCTTTTTCAAACCGCAAATCGCGGTTCGTAATAATCCCTACCAGGCGGTCGCCTACGGTTATGGGCACCCCGGAGATCCGGTAGCGTTCCATTAAAGCTGCGGCGTCGTTGAGCGTATGATCAGGAGAGAGGCGAAAAGGATTGGTGATCACGCCGTGCTCGGAACGCTTAACTTTATCTACTTCTTCAGCCTGTTTATCAATCGAAAGATTACGGTGAATAACACCGATACCGCCTTCCCGGGCCATGGCAATGGCCATCCGGAATTCGGTAACCGTATCCATGCCGGCAGACATCAGGGGGAGATTTAATTTTATTTTACGGGTTAATCGCGTAGAGACATCTACATCCCTGGGCATAACTCTCGATCTTGCGGGTACCAATAATACATCGTCAAAAGTAAGGCCTTCCCGGGCAAATTTATCCGGCTGCAACACGACTCCCTCCTGTATAATCGTGAATCTTGGGCAGGAAAATTATTTTAATTATGATATCAGACCCCCTCTAGCATGTCAACAGCGTAAAAGAGCTGCCCAGGCATTCCGCAAATGCCTTTAAAAAACAGCTCCAAATTTGGGTGGGCAGCCCACAAAAGCAGCACCCACCAGGTTCTCGTGATAGTCGACTT
>ERZ773359.595-NODE-595-length-51634-cov-23.398185_pt1 | contig 51634 bp, 51 predicted proteins | sample MGYA00374955_ERZ773359 | MGnify/ENA primary metagenome ERZ773359 (study PRJEB29098, sample SAMN04486028) | biogas fermenter metagenome | study: EMG produced TPA metagenomics assembly of the Biogas fermentation microbial communities from Germany - Plant 4 DNA1...
TTGTTTTGCCTTTTCTCTGTCAAAAAAAGTAACCATCTTTTCCCGCCGCCACCCTAAATATCTTGCTGAAATAGGGCATCTGTGATAAAATTTATTATAATGTGGAGTTTTAGGAGGGAACCCCAGTGAGCATTGAGATCTATATTAACGGTGAGTTTTTTCCTAAGGAAGAAGCAAAAGTATCCGTCTTTGATCACGGCCTGCTATACGGCGACGGGGTCTTTGAGGGGACCAGGGCCTATAACGGGCGGGTTTTTAAATTTGACGAACATATTAACCGGTTGTATGATTCCGCCAAGGCCATAAACCTGGCCATACCTATGAGTAAAGAAGAGATGAAAGAGGCGCACCTGGAGACGTTGCGCCGGAACAATCTGAGGGATGCCTATATCCGGACCGTGGTCACCAGGGGCCCGGGCGATTTGGGGCTGGACCCCAGGAAGTGTCCCCGTCCTTCGGTGATTATTATCGCCGACCGGATCACCTTATACCCCCAGGAATTCTATGAGAACGGCCTGCGCCTTATTACCGTCCCGACCAGGAGGAATTTGGCGGAAACAGTCAACCCGATGATCAAATCCTTGAATTACTTGAATAATATCTTGGCCAAGATCGAGGCCAATCTGGCCGGCGTGCCGGAAGCCATCATGCTCAACCAGGAAGGATATGTGGCGGAGTGTACTGGCGATAATATCTTTATCATCAAAGGGAAGACCCTCTTCACCCCGGCCAGCGTCCATGGAGCCCTGAAAGGGATCACCAGGGATGTCGCTATGGAACTAGCCGCCAGGATCGGGCTGGAAGTCCGGGAAGAGCTCCTCACCCGTTACGATCTTTATGTGGCGGACGAGTGTTTCCTGACGGGGACAGCGGCGGAGGTAATCCCCGTGGTGGAGATTGACGGCCGGAAGATCGGTACCGGTGCCCCCGGCCCTTATACCCGGGAATTGGTCAAGCTTTACCGGGAGAAAGCGATGTCGGAGGGAACACCGATCTACGACGAGTAGTCGTGGTCACGGTTGCGACCGGTGGTGGCCGTGGGCTAAAAATCCTATCGAAACAGGCCTTCTTATCAAGAGAGGTGGAGGGACGGGCCCGATGAAACCTCGGCAACCGCGGCGCGCGTACGCGCGATGCCGGCCGGTGCCAATTCCCGCAGGGCCAAGCCCTGAGAGATAAGAAGGGGTAACCGTTTTTCCGAGAACCCCTTTGGGTTCTTTTCTTTTCATTATACCGGTTGCGGAGAAAAGTGACCGGCCAGGAGGTGGTTTGGTTGGCGAGAACCAAAACTTACGAAGAGATTAACGAGAAGATCAAGAGCGGGAAAGTGACGGTGGTGACAGCAGAAGAGATAATTCCCATGGTGAAAGAGGAGGGCCCGGCGGCGGTTCTGGAAAAGGTGGATGTGGTGACCACCGCCACCTTCGGGCCCATGTGTTCTTCCGGGCTTTTTCTCAACTTCGGCCATTCGGACCCCCCGATTAAAATGAGTAAAGTCTGGCTGAATGATGTGCCGGCCTACGCCGGGTTGGCGGCGGTCGACGCTTATCTCGGCGCCACGGAACTCTCCGAATCACAGGGGGCGGTATACGGCGGCGCCCATGTCATTGAAGAACTGGTTTCCGGCAAAAAGGTCAGGTTAAGGGCGATCGCCGGCGGGACCGATTGCTACCCCCGGCGGGAGATCGAGACCATGGTGGGCCTGGAGGATCTGAACCAGGTTTATCTCTTTAACCCGCGTAACGCTTACCAGAATTACGCGGTGGCTGTCAACTCCACCAGCCGGACGCTCTATACCTATATGGGCACCCTCCTGCCGAAATTCGGGAATGCCACCTACAGTTCGGCCGGGGAATTGAGCCCTTTGCTCAATGACCCTTACTATGAGGTCATCGGGATCGGCACCCGGATCCTTTTGGGTGGCGGCGAAGGCTATGTGGCTTGGGAGGGAACCCAGCATAACCCGGCGCAGAAAAGAAATGAAAACGGGACGCCGGTGGCGGCCGCCGGAACCCTTGCCGTCATCGGCGACCTGCGGGGGATGAAACGCGATTATTTACGCGCGGCGGTCTTCCATAATTACGGCGTCTCCTTGTATGTGGGGATTGGGATCCCAATCCCCCTCTTGAACGAGGAGATTGTCAGGCGGGTAGGGGTCAGCAACGAGGAACTGACAGCGACCGTTTATGATTACGGGGTACCGCGCAGGAGCAGGCCGGCCCTGGGAGTCGTCACCTATGCCGAATTGCGGAGCGGGAAGATTAATATTAATAACCGGAGCATCCCGACGGCCCCCCTCTCCAGCCTGTACAAGGCGAGGCAGATTGCGACGGAATTAAAGGAACGGATTATTAACGGGCGCTTCCTCCTGACCGCCCCTGTGGCAAAACTGCCGTTCCGGGACGGGGTAAAACCCCTCCGTGAGGAGGTGAAATAATGGCCAAAAAGCGTGTAGTCTTAACATTTCCACCGGAGTTAACAGAAAAACCCATCACCTATCACCTGGTCAAAGATTTTGACCTGGCGATCAATATCTTAAGGGCCAAGATTACCCCGGGAGAAGAGGGAAAACTGGTCCTGGAGCTTTCCAACGGTTCGGAAGAGATGATCAAGAAAGGCCTGGATTTCCTGGTTCAGCAGGGGGTGGGGGTGGAAGCGGTCAGTAAGGAGATCTCCCTCACCGATGAAGATTGTATTCATTGCGGGGCCTGTACCGCGGTCTGCCAGCCCGGAGCTTTACAGATCAATCCGGATACCGGTCGCCTGCGTTTTGAGAAAGAACGCTGTATCGTCTGTGAACTTTGCGTCCCCGCCTGCCCGTTGGGCATCATCAAGGTCTTGTTTTAGCAGGCATGTACCAGAGGAAAGACGATGTTTACCGGAGTTACCGGCGGCCCCGGCCGGGGTATTTCTCTTTCCGGGTGGCGGTGGGTGAAACCGACCTCTGGCTGGAGACTTCCCGGGAGTGCCGCGCAGAAGTGGAAAAAGAGGTCCGGAGGTTGCGCCGGCAACTGCGCGCCTATATCTCCCGGTACCCGGATTTTCTTTCCACCCTCAAGCCCTGGCCCGGCGATCCTGGCGCCCCGGAACTGGTGCAGCGGATGATCGCCGCCGCCGCGAAAACCGGCGTCGGGCCGATGGCTGCCGTTGCCGGCGCCATCGCCGAAATGCTGGGTCATGCTTTGCTGGCTGCCGGTGTTGAGGAGTTTTTTATTGAAAACGGCGGTGACCTGTATTTTACAAGGATAAAGCCGAGACTGGTTGCGGTTTATGCCGGGTCGTCGCCCTTCTCCTGGCAGCTGGGGCTGAAGATCCCTCCCGGCAAACCGCTGAGTGTTTGTACTTCTTCCGGAACGGTCGGGCACTCTTTCAGCATGGGCCGGGCTGATGCGGCGGTAGTCCTTTCTCCCGACGGCGCCCTGGCCGATGCCGCCGCCACTGCCGCCGCCAACCGGGTCCAGGGCCCTGCGGATCTGGAAAAAACCGCCGAATTTATCGGTTCCATCCCCGGGGTTACCGGGGTCCTCTTAATCTGTGGGGAAACCCTTGCCGCCTTGGGCGATATTGAACTGGCCGATCTCTCCCGTGAAAGTGAAAAATAGAGTTGAGACAAAGTATCAGATCTTTATACTCCGTCAGGAGTATTTTTTTTGTTTTTTTTTTAGTTTTTGGCATATTTCCTTTCGCAACGGAACAAAATAAATACATACCCGTGGAATTTCACCTGCGCGGTGCAGGCAAGAAGCGGGAGAAGATATTTTTTTGGGAGGGAATAACATGGAAAGAAATGAAGGATTGGCGCGGAAAAATATCGTTGCCGTTGCGGAAGCTAAAGAGAACACCCGGGGAAAAGCGAAACCTCGTTATACGGATGCGGAAAATGAAATGATCTTTGAGAACTGGTGGAACCCCAGGCTGCGGAAGGAACTCTCCCGGCGTTTTAACCGGAAAATTTCCGCCCTGCGCAGCCAGTTTTGCCGGATCCTCAAGGAAAAAGGCATCTCCAACACGGATTATTACAAGATTATGCGCAATAAATACCAGACCCATACCCCCAAGGAACTCCTGGCCGATGACGAAGACCAATTGATCCTGGAAGTCTTCGCCAAATATCAGGTCCTGGGTGGAACACGGAATGAAGCCTGCAACGAGCTTCAACGCCTGCTCAAAAAGAAGGTCAGTGAAGCAGCTCTGAAATTACGCTTTTACCGGTTGGTGCAAAAGAGGGGCCTTAGTGAAGAGGCGTTGATCAAGATCGGGCGGGACGTCTTACAACGTGCCGGCGTAAGGATCCCGGAACACCCGGTCTTGCAAGGGGAAGAGGTGATATTGGAAGCTACGGAACCGGTTGCCAGGAGAACAGACGAAAGACCAGAAGAGATAAGGGAAGAGTCCAGCGAACCCGTGGAAATCCCTGCCGGAAAAGACCAGGCTGCCGGGGAGAAGAAGACCCCCGGGCTCTCCCTGGTCCCGGAGTCCAGCGAGAAAAAGGCGACCTTTCTTTATCAACTGTCGCACCTGCCCGAGACAGTGCAAAGTTTGGAAGAGCGCGTGAAAAAACTGGAAGAGGCCCAGCGGCACCAGTTGGATCTCCGTGGTTTTATCGAGCATCTGCTGGCCGTGGAGAGGGACTTGAAAAAAGAAGAAAAGCTGCTGCAGGAGATTGACCGGCTGGTGGAGGAGAACCGCCTGTTGGAAGAGAAGGTTAACCAGGAACGGGAACGTTTGGCGAAGCGGAGCAGGGAACTCTCGGAGATCTACGAAATTCTCAACTCAATGCTCAGTGAGTTCATGCACCTGGAAAGCGTGGCCAAACTTGCCTCACTGGGGGATTTCATCCACCGGCTGGAGATCACCGTCGACCAGTTTGGAAATGTCTTAAAAAGCCGGAAAGTCTGATTACGACCGGGTTTGCCGCCTGAAACCAGTCACTTAAAAAAGTAACTTCCTTACTTAACAGGTGAATGCCTTGACGCCGGCGAATTATGGTGATATAATTTAGCCGTAAGGATTTACGGGCCGTAGCGCAGCTTGGTAGCGCACTAGACTGGGGGTCTAGGAGTCGCAGGTTCGAATCCTGTCGGCCCGACCATTTAAAACCTTGCCCGATGCGGGATGACAGCATCGGGTTTTTGTTTTTCTAGACGAAGACTTGAATGCCATTCAGGCGACCTCCCATCACTTTTGCCCGTTTGCCGGAGATTTTGCCGGTCAATATCTTTCTTCATATTATCCGGGCTAAACAGCATATATAAATACCGGTGCAAGACGACTACCGCGCTGGTGTTTTTTCGTGCACGCGGGTTTTACAGGAGGTGATCTCTTGGGCGAACAGGAACAGAGGGCGACCGGGCGCAGTCTTCTCCAGGCGGTTTTTTGGGGGTTCCGTTATGCCGTTTTGCTGTTGGCAATTGGCATATTGATCTTGGCCGTCCTGTATGTGGCGGGTATGGACTGGACCGGGCAGATGCGGACAGTCTATGATTACCTGTGTTATGCCGCGGTTGTCCTGGGAGCGTTTTTAACCGGCCACCGGTTGAAAACCCGGGGCTGGCTGGGGGGAATCATTTCGGCCGTGGTTTTTGGGGTTTTCTTGTTAATCCTGGCGAAAATCTTTGGCCAGGCAATCAGCTTTAAGCTGAGTTTTGTAAAAATGATTATCCTGGTCTTGCTCGGCCTGGTCGGAGGGATTCTTGGCGTTAATCTATAATCAGCTTAAGATTAATTTTTTATTAACACCACTTACAGGGCGGGGTTTTTGCCCCGGCGATCCTTGACACCCTGCAGCAAAGGAAGTATAATAAAGATCAAAGAGATAAAAAGGGGAGTAGCTCAACTGGCAGAGCGTCGGTCTCCAAAACCGGTGGCTGCGGGTTCAAGTCCTGCCTCCCCTGCCAGACTTTATTACCGGTCTACCGGTTTTTTTTTGGGCAGAAATTATCCTGGGAATAAATACATAATAATTATAGAAAGGAGATACTAGGCCATGGCCGCCAGGGTTCCGGTGGGCATATCCAGAGCTCATGTCCATTTGTCCCAGAAAGATTTGGAACTGCTCTTTGGTGAAGGGTACCAGCTAACCGAGAAGAAGGCACTGTCACAACCGGGTCAATACGCTGCAGAGGAGACTATTACTTTAATTGGACCCAAGGGCTCTATCCCCGGGGTACGGGTTTTGGGTCCCGTGCGGTCAAGAACTCAGGTGGAGGTAACGATCTCCGATTGTTATCGCTTAGGAATCCAGGCGCCGGTACGGGAGTCGGGGGATCTGGAGGGGACTCCCGGGATTACCATTGAAGGACCGGCGGGACGGGTTGATCTTCCCGAAGGGGTTATTGTATCCAAAAGGCATTTGCATTTGAGTCCGGCGGATGCGGAGAAACTAGGTTTAAAAGACAAGGATATTATCAGGGTAAAAACCGAAGGGGAGCGGGCACTTATCTTTGAGAACGTATTGGTAAGGGTTCGCTCTAATTTTTTTATGGACCTCCATTTGGATACCGATGAAGCCAATGCGGCAGGTCTAAAGAACAACGATCTGGTGACGATTATTCCTTGACCGCCGGCGCCGGCTCCAGCACCTATAAGGGAAACGGGGAATCCTTTTCCCAGGAGTATATGCCAGGACCGGTGTATGGGCGGCAGAGGCGGTAATAGTCCTGCCATGAAAAGGGAGAGAAGCTGCAATGCCCATCTATGAATTCAAGTGTAAAAAATGCGGTCATAAATTCGAAGAATTATGCCGCTATGACCAGAAAGATATATCTTGCCCCCAGTGCGGGGGAGCCGAGACGTACCGGCTTATTTCCGCCTTCTCCATGGGCAATACCGGCACAGGCGGGGCGAAGACCTGTACCACCTGTAGCGCGGGCAACTGTTCTTCCTGCCATTAGGAGGCCGGGAGACACGGGGCAATAAAACCGGCCGGATCTTGACAATCTTTTTTCGGTTTGGTACATTAAAAAAAGCAAATTGGTTCAGAGCGGCCGGTAAGGTAAAGTACTTAGCCTTTCTGGAAAGAATGGCCTTTCTGGAAAGAATAGCCTTCCTGCCGGAAGGTTTTTTTCTGACTTAACAAGGAAGAGAGATGTGACGTGGGTACGAAAAGACTGGTTATGGATGAAGATGCCATCCGCAGGGTACTGTACCGGCTTTCCCACGAAATTACCGAGGAAAACAAAGGTGTGGACGGTCTGATGCTGGTCGGGATCCGCACCAGGGGCGTTCCTTTAGCCCAACGTTTGGCCGCGATGATTAAAGAACAGGAAAAGGTGGAAGTTCCTGTCGGGATCCTGGATATCACTTTTTACCGTGATGACCTGACACTTATCTCCCCGCAGCCGGTGGTGCGCAGCACGGAGATTCCCGGACGGGTTACGGAGAAAAAGATTATCCTTGTGGATGATGTGCTCTATACTGGGCGGACAGTCCGGGCGGCTTTGGACGCTTTGATGGATCTGGGACGTCCCCGGGCTATCAAGTTGGCGGTGCTGATTGACCGCGGCCACCGCCAATTGCCGATCTGCGCCGATTATGTTGGGAAAACCATCGCCACATCGGCGGGGGAGACCGTCCATGTGTTGTTGAAAGAGACCGACGGGGAAGACGGGATATATGTGGAAGATATGTCTTCGTCTACAATGGATCCACCTCCTTTCCCTTCTGCCGGTGAGGCCGAAGAGAGGGGAGAAGAATAACCCCCTGATTGATCCGGATCAGGGGGTTATTGGTATACAGGGATTATCCGGTTACCGGCGAGATGATGAGTGCGCGCGAGAAAAGGGGGGGATTCCTTGCATTTTTCCCGGAGATGCCTTCTTGGTTTGGAAGACCTGACCGCTGAAGAGATTGAAGAGATCTTGCAAACCGCGGTGCCCTGCAAAGAAATAATCCAACGGGAAGTAAAAAAACTCCCTACGTTACGGGGATGGACCGTGGCCACCCTTTTTTATGAACCCTCAACCCGGACCCGGAACTCCTTTGAACTGGCAGCGAAATGGCTGGGGGCGGATACGGTCAATGTGACAGTTGCCACCAGCAGTGTGCAAAAGGGTGAGAACTTTATTGATACCGCCAAAACCATTGAGGCTCTGGGGGCAGATTTTATTATCCTCCGGCATTCCATGGCGGGCGCCCCCTGGTTGCTGGCGCGGACTGTTGATTGCCGGATTATTAATGCCGGCGACGGGGCCCATGAGCATCCCACCCAGGCCTTGCTGGACCTCTTTACCCTAAAAGAGAAGTTTTCCTCGCTGGCCGGCTTGAAAGTGGTGATCGTCGGGGATATTATGCATAGCCGGGTGGCAAAATCCGATATTTACGGGTTGTTGAAACTGGGGGCAAAAGTGAGGGTAACCGGCCCGCCCAGTCTCATCCCCCCCGGAATCGAAGAGCTTGGTGTTGAGGTCATCACCGACCTGCGGGAGGCCGTGCGGGACGTTGATGTCATCAATGTCCTCCGTATCCAGTTGGAAAGGCAGAAGAAGGGGCTCTTTCCTTCCTTGCGGGAATATGCCCGCTTGTATGGGATTAACCGCGAGATTTTAAAGCTGGCCCCGGAAGATGCGGTAATCATGCACCCCGGCCCGGCCAATCTCGGTGTGGAGATCACCGAAGAAGCGGCGGTTGATCCGCGGTCGGTCATCACCACTCAAGTCACCAACGGCGTGGCCGTGCGCATGGCTTTATTGTACTTAATGAGCGGGGGAGGGAAAAGCGATGAATTACTGTCTTAAGGGCGGCCGCTTGATCGACCCGGCGGCCGGTCGTGATTGCACTGTGGATATCCTGGTTGTGGACGGGAAAATAAACCGGGTGGGCCCGTCTTTGGCGGAGGAGGCGGCCGCCGCCGGCTGTGAAATAATCGACGCTTCCCCATATGTTGTCATGCCCGGCTTAATCGATCTCCATGTTCACCTCCGCGAACCGGGAGAGGAGGAAAAGGAGACGATCGCCTCCGGGACCCGGGCGGCGGTAAAGGGCGGGTTCACCTCCGTAGTGGCCATGCCCAACACCAAGCCGCCGGCAGATAACGGCAGCGTCCTTGCTTATGTCCGGGCTAAAGCGGCGGAAGTAAAAGCCGCGCGGGTTTACCCGGTGGGTAATATAACCAAAGGCGGTGAAGGACTGGAACTGGCGGAGATGGGCGACTTGGTCGCCAACGGGGCCGTGGCCTTCTCCGATGACGGCCGTTCGGTGATGAACTCTGAATTGGCCAGGAACGCCTTTAGGTACGGGCAGTTGTTTGGGAAACCCTTTCTCCTCCATTGTGAAGATGAAAACCTCTCCGCCGGCGGCCAGATGCATGAAGGTTTCACCTCCACCCGGCTCGGGCTGAAGGGTTACCCGTCGGTTGCCGAAACGGCGATGGTGGCCAGGGACCTATTACTGGCCGAGGAGACCGGGGCCCGGATCCATATTCAACATGTGAGCAGTGGAAGAAGCCTGGACCTAATCCGGGAGGCAAAAAAAAGAGGGGTGAAGGTAACGGCGGAGGTTACCCCGCACCATCTCATCTTAACCGATGAGGATGTGGCGGATTATTATACCACCACCAAGGTCAACCCGCCTTTGCGTACAAAGGAAGACCGGGAGGCCTTGCGCAAAGGGCTCCTGGACGGGACGATCGATCTGATTGCCACGGATCACGCCCCGCACACCAGGGAAGAGAAGAACCAGGAATTTGGACGGGCCCCCTTTGGCATGACCGGGTTGGAGACTGCATTGGGCCTGATTTTAACCGAGTTTTACCATACCGGCTTTTTGAGCCTGGCTAAAATTGTGGACTTGCTCTCCCTTTCCCCCGCCCGCCTCCTGGGGGTCCCCGGTGGGACTTTGGCGGAGGGTTCACCGGCCGACCTGATCCTGGTCGATCCGGACCGGGAGTGGGAGGTTAAGGAGGAGGAATTTGCCTCAAAAAGCGGGAATTCCCCATTTGTCGGGTGGAAGCTGAAGGGGAAGGCTGTGGCGACCATGGTCGGCGGGGAATGGGTCTATAAGGAGTTTTAAAGGAGTTGATTGGGGGATGCAGGTAGAAACCGCCGGGGTAATCAGTCTTTCACCCCTGGGAGAGGCGACCGGCCTCTACCATCTGGTTTTAACAGCGCCGCAGATCGCCAAAGAGAGCGGTCCCGGCCAGTTCGTGATGGTCCGCTGCGCGGACGAGCAGTCTTTGGACCCGCTCTTATTGAGGCCGCTCAATATTTTCCGTTATCATCCCGCTGCAGGAAGAATTGAGATAATCTTCCGTGTTGTCGGCAGGGGTACCGACTGGCTGGCCCGGCGCCGGCCGGGTGATTCCCTGTCGCTCCTTGGCCCTTTGGGCAGGGGTTTTTCCTCCCTGGAGAAATACCACCGGATCCTGCTTTTTGCCGGGGGCACCGGCATGCCCGCCTTGTTCGGCCTGGTTGAACAGGAAGGTAAAGTAGGTTCATCTACTGAACATAACCAGGAGTTTGTTTTGCTTTATGGGGCGCGCACCAAGGAAGAACTGGTTTTTCTCGACCTCTGGCAGGCGGCTGGGGTTAAGGTCCTTACGGCAACCGACGACGGCAGCGCCGGTTTCCACGGCACGGTGACCGGAGCGGCGGAGGCGATGAGAATTTCTCCGGGAGAGTTTGATTTTTACTGTGCCTGCGGGCCCCGGCCGATGCTCCAGGCAGTCCAGGAACTGATGGCCAAATACGGGATACCGGGGGAGCTTTGCTTGGAAGAGGCGATGGCTTGCGGGATTGGCGCCTGTATGGGCTGCGTCTGCGAGACGGTCCACGGTTACCGCCGGGTCTGCACGGACGGGCCGGTATTTCCCGCCGGGGAGGTGAAATTCTCTTGACCACTGCTTCGTCCCTGGAAACCAGAGTCGGCCGGGTCACCTTGAAAAATCCGGTCCTTGTCGCCTCGGGCACCTTTGGGTTTGCCCGTGAATATGAGAGGTTGTTCCCCATTTCCGCCCTGGGCGGGGTGATGGTTACCGGGATAACCCTGGAACCCCGCGCCGGCAACCCGCCGCCGCGTCTAATGGAGACCCCGGCCGGGCTTTTGAATTCGATCGGCCTGGAAAACCCGGGGGTACACAAGTTTATCGAGGAAGAACTGCCCCGGCTGCGGGATCTGGGAACAGAAATAATCGTCAATATCTCCGGGTTTTCACTGGATGAGTACGGGCGGCTGGCAGAGATCCTCGACAAGGAAACGGGCCTAGCCGCGCTGGAAGTGAATATCTCCTGCCCCAATGTGAAAAAAGGCGGCATGACCTTCGGCGTTCATCCGGAGAGCGCAGCGGCGGTGACCCGGATGGTGAGGCAGTCCACTTCATTACCGGTCTGGGTGAAACTCTCGCCCAATGTCACCGATATCGTGGAGATCGCCCAGGCGGTAGTGGATGCGGGTGCCGACGCCCTCACCTTGATTAATACCCTTTCCGGGATGGCGATTGATCCGGAGAAACGCCGGCCGGTACTGGGCAACGTCTTTGGCGGGCTCTCCGGACCGGCGGTCAAACCGGTGGCCCTGCGCATGGTCTGGCAGGTCTACCAGGCGGTAACCGTTCCCCTGGTCGGGATGGGCGGGATAATAAATTACCGCGATGCCTTGGAATTTATTATGGCCGGAGCCACGGCGGTGGCGATAGGGACCGGGCTTTTCCTTGATCCCTTCTCCCCGCTGAAGGTTATTGAAGGACTTCAGGGTTTTTTGGCTAAAAATCCAGAAGAGACCATTCGGGACCTGATCGGCGCAGCCCATTGCAGCCCGTAACCGAAAGGTTATCCGCGGAGAGAAAAGAGAATAGTAGGGAGGAAAAGAATGCTGTCGGAGAAGGAGATTATGAGGATCTTTCGTGAAACCCAGGTGTGGCAGGAGGGGCATTTCCTGCTCACTTCGGGGCGGCACAGCGGCGAGTATATCCAGTGTGCCCGGGTTCTCCAATACCCGCGTTTTACTGAGACCCTCTGTTACGAATTGGCCAAAAAGTTTAAAGGCGAGGAGATCGATGTTGTGGCAGCGCCGGCGGTTGGCGGGATTATCATCGCCTACGAGGTGGCAAAGATCTTGCAAACCCGGGCGATTTTTGCCGAGCGCGAAAACGGGAAGATGGTCTTCCGCCGGGGGTTTGAGATTGACGAAGACGAGAAGGTCCTGGTGGTTGAAGATGTTATCACCACCGGCGGTTCAGTCCAGGAAGTAATCCAGGCGGTACGGGCGGCCGGGGGCGATGTCAGGGGAGTAGGGGTCTTTGTTGACCGCAGCGGCGGGAAGGCCAAATTTGACACCCGGGTGGAGGCCTTGCTAACCGTCACCATTAAAACCTATTCCCCGGAGGAATGCCCTTTGTGCCGTGAACAAATACCCCTGGTCAAACCGGGAAGCAGGAAACTGTGAGCGAAGGAGTTGACCCAAGATCAAAAAGCGTGTGGCCATTATTATGGGAAGCGATTCGGATCTGCCGGTTATGGCTAAGGCCGCCGAGGTTTTAGAGGCTTTTGGGGTTGAATTTCAGATGGCGATCCTCTCCGCCCACCGGACACCTGTTGAAACCATGGAATTTGCCGCCCGGGCCGAAGAGGAAGGGTACGGCGTCTTGATCGCCGGCGCCGGGATGGCCGCCCATCTCCCTGGTGTGCTGGCCGCCCGGACCAGCATCCCGGTGATCGGGGTCCCAATTGCCAGCGGCCCCCTGCAGGGGGAAGACGCCCTCTTTTCCATGGTGCAGATGCCTTCCGGAATCCCTGTGGCTACCGTCGGGATCAACGGGGCAAAAAACGCCGCCTTGCTGGCAGTGGCGATCCTTTCCCTTTCCGATCCCGCCCTCAAGGAGAAACTGTCGGCTTATCGCCAATCCCTGCGGGAGGAGTGCCGCAGGAAGGCGGAAACCCTGGCCCAAAAAGGCTACAGGGAATTACTGGAGAATAAAGACGACCGCTAAGTTGTTCACCATTTATACATTGACAAGAATTCCGCCAATTTGCTAGAATTTATCCGTAACCATCAACTTCCTTCCATGTATGCGCGGAACTCCGGCGGATAGGTTAACCGGCCCACCTGTCCGTTTTTTTGTTCAAATTACTCTCAAAGGAAAGAAGGGGAAGAAGTGTCCGATCTTTTTCTCGATAAACCGGAAGAAGCCTGCGGTCTCTTTGGGGTTTACGGCGCAGGGGAGACGACGCACGCGGCAGCCCTAATCTATATGGGGCTGTATGCCCTCCAACACCGCGGGCAGGAGAGTGCGGGGATCGTGGTCTCCGACGGGGAAAAAATGACCGCCCATCGGGATATGGGCCTGGTTTCCCAGGTTTTTGAGACGGAGATCCTCAACAACCTGCAAGGAAGGATCGGCATTGGCCATGTCCGTTATTCCCCGGCCGGCGCCACTTACAAAGGGAATACCCAGCCGCTGTTTGGCCGGTGTTCCAGGGGATATTTAGCCATGGCGCACAACGGGAATCTGGTCAACGCCGATGAACTGCGCCGGGAGCTTCTGGAGAAGGGGTCAATCTTTCAGACTACCACGGATACGGAGATTATCATGGATTTACTCGCCGGGTACAGCCAGGAATCCCTGGTTGATGCGGTGGTCCGGACTGCGGAAAGACTGGCCGGCGCCTTTTCATTGGTGATCATCTCCGGGGACGCCCTCATCGGGGTAAGGGACCCCCACGGTATGCGCCCTCTTTGCCTGGGCAAACTCAATGACACGTATCTAATTTCCTCGGAAAGCTGCGCCTTCACTTCTCTGGGGGCAAGGTTTATCCGGGATCTCAAACCCGGCGAAGTGGTGGTCATCAATAAGGACGGGGTTCTCTCCAGGCAGCTGCAACCGGCGGCAAAAAAAGCCCTCTGTGTTTTTGAGTATATCTATTTTGCCCGCCCGGACAGTATCATTGACGGGCTGAGTGTTCATGAGATCCGGAAACAATTAGGGCGGCAACTGGCCCGGGAATTTACGGGTGAGGCCGATGTGGTGGTCCCGGTTCCGGATACGGGTATTGCCATGGCTCTGGGGTTTGCCGAGACTTCCGGGATCCCTTATGACGTCGGGCTTTATAAAAATCCGTATGTAGGGCGGACTTTTATCCAGCCCAGCAAGGAGATGCGGGATTTGGGGGTCCGGATCAAGCTCAACCCCGTGGAGAACGTGATCAAAGACCGGCGGGTAGTGGTTATTGACGATACAATCGTCCGGGGGACGACCAGCGCCAATATCATTCACCTGCTGCGGGAAACGGGGGCGCGGGAAGTGCATCTCTGTATCAGTTCTCCCCCCGTTACCCACCCTTGTCATTACGGGATTGATACCTCGGTCCGGAAAGATCTCATTGCCGCCAGCCATACTGTGGAAGAGATCCGGAGTTACCTTGGGGTTGATACCTTGACCTACCTTTCGGTCGAAGGTCTGAAAAAGGCCCTGGGTGCCATGGCCGATCAGCATTGTTACGGCTGTTTCGGCAAGGGATATCCAATCCCGTCGGCTACAGGAAAGAAGGGGGAGGGGTAAAAATGGAATGGAGTTATGAAAAAGCCGGGGTGAATATTGATGCCGGGAACGAAGCGGCCCGGCGCATCCGGCAGCACCTTAAGGCAACCCGCAATTTGCTGGTGCGGGGAGAAGAAGGCGGTTTTGGGGGTCTTTTCGCCTTTCCCGCCGGGGAATATAAAAAACCGGTCCTGGTCGCCAGTACCGACGGGGTGGGAACAAAACTGAAAGTAGCCTTCGCCATGGAGAAACATGATACGGTCGGCCGGGATCTGGTGAACCACTGCGTTAATGATATTCTGGTGCAAGGGGCTGCTCCCCTCTTTTTCCTGGATTATATCGGTACCGGGAAGGTGGCCCCGGCGGTCATCGAAGAGATTGTTTCCGGCTTGGCCGCTGCCTGCCAGGAAGCCGGCTGTGTGCTTTTGGGCGGCGAAACCGCGGAAATGCCCGGTTTTTATCAAGAGGGCGAGTACGATCTGGTCGGCACCATCGTTGGTGTGGTTGAGGAAGAAAAACTCTTACCAAAAGTGGAGATGGCGGCAGGGGATCTCCTTTACGGCCTGGCCTCTTCCGGCCTGCACACGAACGGGTATACCCTTGCCCGGCGCATCTTTTTTGAGGTTTTAAAGAAAGAACCCGGCACCTACATGGAGGAATTGGGGAGGAGCGTGGGGGAGGAGTTGCTCATCCCGCACCGCTCGTATCTTCCGGTCCTAAAAGAGGTGATCCAGGCCGGGCTGGTAAAAGGCCTTGCCCATCTGACCGGCGGCGGCTTTATCGATAATATCCCGCGGGTTCTCCCGGCAAACCGCCGGGCGGTGGTGAAAAAAGATTCCTGGCCGGTACCGCCCGTATTCCAGGTTATACAGGAGGCGGGGAAGGTCCCGGAGACGGAGATGTACCGCACCTTTAATATGGGAATCGGTATGGTTTGCATAGTCAGCCCGGGAGCAGAGGCTGAATTCAAGAGGAAACTGGAGGCGGTTGGAGAAAAACCCTACTGCCTTGGCTGGTTGGAAGAGGGCGAAAAAGCGGTGGTTTTCAGTTCATAACATGAACATAATGACAGGGGCGGCGTTTCACAATTCCGCACCAGATTGAAGAATGGGCGGGGGTGATTGCTATTACTAAAAAACGAAAAAGAGTGGCAGTTTTTGTTTCCGGCCGCGGCTCCAACCTGCAGGCATTGATTGAGGGTATTGCTGAACACGGGATTCCGGCGGAAATTGCCCTGGTGGTCAGTAACAAGCCGGAAGCCTTGGCCTTAGAACGGGCTGAACGCCACGGGATTCCAACGGCGGTCTTTTCACCGGCTGATTTTGCCGATCAGGATGCTTTTGCCGACGCCTTGCTGAAACGCCTGTATGAAACGGAGATTGACCTTATCTGCCTGGCCGGTTTTACCCTGATCCTCCCTTACAGGCTGCTGGCGGCTTTTCCCCAGCGGATCATTAATATCCACCCTTCACTCCTGCCGGCTTTTGGCGGCAAGGGGATGTACGGTATGCACGTCCACCGGGCGGTCCTTGCCTCCGGCGCCAAATATTCAGGGGCAACCGTACATATAGTAACCGAGGAGATCGATGGCGGACCGATCATCTGCCAGGAAGTTGTCCCGGTGGAGGATGACGATACCCCGGAGACCCTGGCGCAGCGGGTTTTAGAAGTCGAACACCGGCTTTACCCGCGGGCGTTGCAGTTAATGGTCGAAGATGCGCTGGAGATCAATGGACTCAGAACCCGGATCAAACAACGGGCAGACTAGACATGAGAGTTTTTCATAGTAATACCAAGAGGCGGTGAGGATAATGCGGATCTTAATTGTCGGCTCCGGCGGCCGTGAACATGCCCTGGCCTGGAAGATCGCCCAGAGCCCACGGGTGGAAAAGATCTTTGTCACCCCGGGTAACGACGGCCTTGCAGAGGTGGCGGAGCCGGTAACCATAAAGGCGGGCGGGATTGAAGACTTGGCAGACTGGGCAGAGAAAAACCGGATTGATTTTACGGTGGTGGGGCCGGAGGTCCCCTTGGCCCTGGGAATCGCGGATGCCTTTGCCCGCCGGGGATTGCCGCTCTTTGGCCCGTCCCGGGCGGCGGCGCGTTTGGAAGCGAGTAAGGTTTTTGCCAAGGAGATTATGGCCAAGTACGGGGTGCCTACGGCCCCCTTTAGGGTTTTCGACAATGCGGATGCAGCCAAAGAATACATCCGGTCCAGAAAAGACCCGCTGGTAATCAAAGCCGACGGGCTGGCTGCAGGGAAGGGAGTCATCCTGCCGTCCAGCGTCGCGGAGGCGGAAGCGGCCATCGACCAATTGATGGAGGAGAAGATATACGGGGATGCCGGGAACCGGGTGGTGATTGAGGAGCGCCTTTCCGGCGAAGAGGTTTCGCTCCTGACGGTAACCGACGGGAAGACCATTCTTCCCTTGCTGGCGGCCCAGGATCACAAGAGAATCGGCGAGGGAGACCAGGGACCCAATACTGGCGGTATGGGGGCCTACGCCCCGGCTTCCATCTTAACCCCGGAACTGCTGGCCACGGCCACCGCCAGAATCCTGGAACCGGTGATCCAGGCGATGAATAAAGAAGGCCACCCCTATACCGGGGTCCTTTATGCCGGGTTGATGTTGACCAAGAACGGCCCGGAGGTGGTGGAGTTTAATGTCCGGTTCGGCGACCCGGAAACCCAGGTAATCCTGCCTTTGCTAGAAACCGATCTGGTGGAGGTGATCTCTGCCGTGCTCGCCGGAAACCTGGCCGGGGTCTCCCTTTCCTGGCGGCAAGGGGCTGCCGCCTGTGTTGTCCTGGCTTCCGGCGGGTACCCTGGATCCTACAAAACCGGGCAAGAGATCACCGGCCTTGAAGAAGCGGCCGGCCTGGAGGACCTCCTGGTTTTCCATGCCGGGACCGAACGGAAAGAGGGCGCCTGGAGAACCAGCGGCGGCCGGGTCCTGAACCTGGTGGGGATTGGCGCCACCCTCCCCGAAGCGCTGGATAAGGCCTATCGCGGGGCGGAACTGATTCGTTTTTCCGGTTGCTATTACCGCCGGGATATCGGCTGGCGGGAACTCCAGCGTTTGCAAGGGGGTGCACAGTGACGCGCGGGGGTGTTGCCGGGAAAACCCACGCGTGCCTCAACCAATATTTTCCTTTCGGATCCGCCTGTTGCGAGAAGGATTTTATCCTTCTTCAGCGAAGTCTAAAGCAGGCTGATAATGCCTGATTTGCCAAGGAATGAATCTTTTGACCTTGACGTTTAAGAGGGGAAGGAGAATTTTTATGTGGCAGATCTTTTTAAAGGGCGGCCCTGTGATGTACCCGCTATTATTATGTTCGATCCTCGTAATCACCATCACCATTGAACGTCTTTGGTATTTCCTTAGTCACCGTGGGGATCTCGACGAGATTAAGCGGGTCGTCTTGCGGTTACTGGAAAAAGATGCGCCTCTTGATGCCATACAATACCTCCAAAGAATAAACCACCCGGTGGCCCGGGTCTTACAGGCGGGACTGGTTGCCTATGGCAAGGATCTTCCGGAGATGGAAGAGAACCTTAAAGACTGCGGGGAGATGGAGATTAAGCAGATGGAACGGGGGCTGGGCCTTTTCAATAGCATTATTACAGCCGCTCCCCTGCTGGGGCTTTTAGGAACAGTCCTCGGGATTATTAAGAGCTTTCAGATCCTTTCCGTTACGGAAGGGTTACCTTCTATGACCGCCATCAGCCGTGGGATCGCCGAGGCTTTGATCACCACTGCCGCCGGTTTGATCATCGCCGTACCCAGCCTCTTTATCCTGCACTGGTTAAATAATCTTGTACAACGCCGCATTGACCAGATGAACCATTTCTCTAAAGACCTGTTGGAAGCCTACAAAAACAGGAGGGCGGGCCAATGATCTTTAAATGGACCCCTTCCCGTGAACCGAGAGTGGATATCATCCCCTTGATTGATATTACCTTTTTCCTGATGGCCTTTTTTATGTTTTTCACCACGTTCCGGACGGGGGTTTCCGGGATTCCCATTGAATTGCCCCAATCCCAACAGGCCGTAACCCTTGAAGAACAGCGGGTGGTGGTGACTGTGAACCCCCAGGGACAGGTTTTCTTGACCGACCAGGAACCCATTTCCCTGGAGAAATTGACGGCCACCTTGGAGCCGATGGTGGCGCGGCGCCCGGATTTGCTGGTGGTGATCAACGCCGATAGCCAGGTCAGATATGGCCGGCTGGTTGAGGTTATGGATGCCATAACCGCCGCCGGGGTTACCCTTCCTGCTCTCGGAGTGGAAAAGAGCGCAGCTGTGCGCGGGCAGAAAAAATAGAAACGAGGGAGTTGGAGTGGGAAGAAAACTCCGCTCACAAGATAATCTGCGTGGGTTTTACTCTTTCATCCTGGCTTCAGGAATACACCTCCTTTTCTTTCTTTGTAATTGGGGGGCCCAATGGGGCGTGGAAGCCGGGCAGTCCCGGATTATTCCTGTCTACTCCCGGCTGGTAGTGGTGGAAGAGAAAAAACCGGCCGTGACAGAAAGACCGGCGCCGGAGAGAAAAGACCCCCCGGCAAGAAAGGAAGAGGTTCCACCGAAAAGAGAGGCCAAGGCGGAGGTGGCCGAGGTGGTGCAGGAGCAACCGGCGCCACGGCAAGCGGCGCCAACCGTGGAAAAAGAGGAACCACCCGTTCCTGTTGTTCCTGATCCGCCCAGAGAACCTGCGGAAACCGTCACGGATGAACAGAGACTCCCCGACGAAAACCAAGTTCAAGCTCCTGAAGAAGAGGGTGCGGAAGCGGAACCGCCGCTGCCGCCGTTGGGTGCGGGCAGGGGGATGGTGGCTTCCTATCCCATAACTTACCACAAGGACCTCCTGCATGAAGGGGTCGAAGGCCGTGTTCTCCTGGAGGTTTTCCTGGCCGCCGACGGCAAACTCTTGACCGAACCGGTAATTCTCCGGTCCTCCGGCGACCAGCGCCTGGATGAACACTGCCTGAGAACAGTAGCGAGTTATTGGCGGTTTGAACCGGCGCCCGCGCCTTACAAGGTTACGGTCGAGGTCATCTTTACGCAGCAGGAAGGGCGCCCAAAAATCGAGTTTATTGGCGATGCCCTTTATTTATCTCCGGAAGGGGGAGATTCTTGAGATGAAGAGTTACTGGAAAACCGGGCTGGTGCTTTTGGCGGCCATGCTAATTGCCGGCGTTGCGGTACAAAGCCAGGAAACCCCGGAGACCGCCGGAGAAACCGGCGAACTCCCGGTTGTTGAAAGCCTTGAAGATTTGGAGCAGCTTGATCCAAACCGTTTGGTTCTGAGCAATGAATATATTGCGGTGGCGGTTAATAGATCTCCTGATGGTACCGGCAGGTTCGGCGTGAAAGTCACCGGCGGCGATCCTTTCCGGAGCGGGGACGAGGAACAGCCTTTAATCTATGGTTTTGAAAACCCCTGGACCTCTTATACGACGGTCCGGATTGACGGTAAGGATTATATTTTTGGCGGGCGGACCGGGAAGCGTTCCGGCGGCAGCGGCGAGTTTGGCCAGGTAATTGCCGGTCCGGTCCTGGATAAGGAGAAGGGGATCATCAGAACGGTTTGCCGTTTTGATACGGTCGAGGTAGTACAGGAAATCGCGGTGGTGGAGAGCACCACAACCATGCTCCCGGATACCGCCAAAATCCAGTATACCATCGTTAACCGGGATGAGAAACCGCGGGAGGTAGGGTTACGGGTAGTCATCGATACAATGCTCGGTGCGAATGACGGGAATCCTTTCCGCCTCGGCGAAACCGCCATTGTCACTGATACTGTCTTTCCCCGGGAGGAACTCCCCGAGTTTTGGCAGGCCTTTGATACCCTGACCAATCCGCGGGTGATCGCCCAGGGCACCCTGAAGGGCAGGGAAGCCACTCCCCCCGATTATCTCTATTTTACCAACTGGGGAACGGTTGCCGATCACCACTGGGACGTGCCGCTGGTCAAGGGGAGAGATTTCACCAGGGCCGGCGAGTTTGAACTGGACAGCGCTGCGGTTTACAAATGGGAGCCGGTTACAGTGGCGCCGGCGGATACCTGTACTTATGTGCTCTATTATGGCTTGGGCGGGGTTACGGTTAAACCCGGGGAGTTGCAACTGGGCGTGACTTCCCCGGCGGAGATCCCCCTGGTGGCGACGGAGAAGAGTTATTCGATCATCGCGTATATTGAAAATACCGGCGCCGGCCCGGCCCACAATGCCCGGGTCCGCCTGAACCTGCCGCGGGGGCTGGTCTTAACCGGGCGGCGCCCGGCCGAATCGGCCCTGGGCAATATCAGGCCCGGCGAGATTAAACAAGTCCACTGGGAAGTGAAGCCGGACGGCACCGTCACCGGCCAGCTCCAGTTTGATGTGGTGGTCTCCGCTGTCAACCTGCCGGAGAACAGGGCGGTGCGGAGTATCCGCCTGATCGGCCCGCCCAAATTGTCCCTGACCGTTAAGAACCCGCCGCCGCTGAAGGTGGTCAATGAGAAGTTGGCGCCCGTGCCTTATCCCCTGGTGGCAACGGTGCAAAACACCGGTGAATCCACTGCCTACCGGGTTATTGCCGGCCTCCAGTTGGGACCGGGTATGGAGATGGCCCCCGGTGAGTTGCGCCATAAATATGTGGGACAGTTGGCGCCCGGCGAGAGTTATGAACTGCTCTGGTATTTGCATCCGGAAGCCACGGGCAGCCGGACTTTTCAAGGGATCCGGGTCGAATCGGAAATGACCGCCCCGGAGATGAGGATTGTCCTCATTGAACTGCCAGTGCTTACGCCGAAAGTACGGGTAGTCCCCTTGCGCGACCATTATGAAACCGGGGATTATCTTGGTGTGGAGATAAGGGCGGAACATATCCCAATGTTAAACGGGGCCTCTTTTGATCTGGTTTATGACCCCCAGATCCTCCAGGCGGAAAGGGTGGAAAGAGGGATCTTCTTTGTTGAGGACGGGACTCTTACCGCTTGGCAGCCGGGGGCGATCGACAAGAAAAACGGTGTGATCCGGGAGGTTACGGGGGAGAGAACCACCCCCGGCCGGACCGGGGCGCCCTTGGCCACCGTCTATTTCTTGATCAAGAATGAACCGGGGGAGGCAGTAATCAAACCGGAGAATATCCACTTGTGGAGCAGTGAAAACAAGCTCCCTGCTTACCTCGTGGAAGGTTTGGTGATCAAAATCTCTCGTGGAGGAGGGGTGGAAATTGTTCCGGTGCAAATCGATTAAGAAGGTTCTTTCTTCTCTACTTCTCTTGCTCTTGCTCGCCGGGCAGCCCGCCTGGGGCCAGATAGCCGATTTGCAACCCGGCCACTGGGCCTACGATGCCGTAAAAAAACTGGTAGACAAAGGATATCTCCAGTTATATGACGACGGGACCTTCCGGGGGACGTACCCGGTGGACCGCTTTACCCTGGCCATGGTTGTTGCCAAATTGCTTATAGCTATGGAAGAAGGGCCGGAACCGGCGGACTTGGCTGATGTGGAGTTGTTGCGGAAACTGACAAACGAATTCCGGAGCGAACTGGTTTTACTCGCCGCCAAAGACGAGGAGTTGGCCGCAAGAGTACGGCAACTTGAAGAGAAACACCTGGTCCTCTCTGAAGAGTTGACCAGGAGCATTGCCGGGCAACGGGAAGAGATCGACCGTTTGCTCCAGCCGTTACAAGCGGATTATGCAAGGATGGAAAGTGAATTACTGCAATTGCGCCGCGATCTGGAGAAGGAAAAACAGAAGAACCGTACCTATCTTTTTATCGCCGGCTTCGTTGGCCTGCTCATCGGGTACGGGATCAGCAGCGCCAAATAAGCCCGCCCGGACCTGTCTTGCGCCCGGCAGGAGTGTGCTCAGGAAAAATTTTTCCTTGAAAAATTGACAATGCCATTTTCCTCGTTTATAATACAGAGGTGATAAAAAAATGGAGACCTTGCTGAAAGTCGATCTCAGCACGATCAGAGAGCAGACCGGCGGGGTGCTTGAGCTTACGGAGGAGCTTCATCTCCCGGCCCAGGGCAGGGTGGAGTTCCCCGAACCGGTAACCGTAGCGGTACAGGTTACCCGGACAAACCAGGGTTATTATGTGACAGGCAAGATCCACGGGCGGTACCAGGTCCCTTGCGACCGCTGTCTAGAAATGATCTGGAAACCCCTGACTGCGGAGTTTAGCGAGACCTTCTATGACCGGCGCAGCCGGGACCGGGAAGAAAACGATAAGATTGCTGGCCCCGAGGGGATTGACCTGACCCAGACCCTTATGGAAGCAGTAACTTTCAGCCTTCCTATGAAGCACCTTTGCCGGGAAGACTGCCGGGGTCTCTGCAGCACATGCGGGAAAAATCGCAATACCGGCGATTGTTCGTGCAGTGAACAAGAGATTGACCCACGCTTGGCAGTACTGGCCAAATGGAAGAAGTAACAAGGAGGTGGAGGAGATGGCCAACCCGAAAAAGAGACATACCTCAACCAGAAGGGACAAGCGGCGCACCCATTGGAAGCTGGAACTCAAAGCATTGACCCGCTGCGAGCATTGTCATGAACCCAGAATTGCCCACCGGGTCTGTCCCAATTGCGGTTACTACAAAGGCCGGCAGGTTTTTGAAGTAGCCAAAAAGGAGAAGAAAAAGGTCATATAGGCCTTTTTTCTTTAGAAGAAACCTCCCTGCACTCCCTTTAATTTATTTTTCAGGTATTTTCTTTCTTTTTTTTAATATATAGATGTTTGCAGGGTATTTTTAGTTTCTTGAAGGGAGGTCCAGACCGTTGAAAATCGCGGTGGATGCCATGGGGGGAGATTATTCCCCGAGAGAAGCTGTGCGCGGCGGTCTGCAAGCTATAGAAGAAAAGAACCTCCAGATCATCTTTGTCGGGCGCGAGGAAGCGATTAAGGAAGAACTGGCCGCCGCCGGTTACCAGGGAGGTCTCAACGGGCCGGTTTCGATCGTTGACGCCTCCGAGGTAATCGCCATGGATGAGCACCCGGCCACTGCGGTTAGGAAGAAAAGAAACTCCTCGATTGTCGTGGCCAACCGCCTGGTCAAAGAGGGAGAGGCCGGTGCGGTGGTCTCCGCCGGGAATACCGGGGCGGCGATGGCTGCTTCCCTTTTAACCTTGGGACGGATCCCGGGGATTGCCCGCCCGGCGATTGCCATTCCCATGCCGACTTTGCGCGGGGTAACAATCCTCCTCGACGCCGGGGCTAATGCCGACTGCGACCCCAGGGATCTGTTGCAGTTCGGCTTGATGGGAACGGTCTATGCTGAAGCAATTATGGGAATTCCTTCTCCCCGGGTGGGGTTACTCAGTATCGGCGAGGAAGAAACAAAAGGCAACCGCCTGGTCCTTGAGAGCCACGAACTCTTCAAAAAAAGCGGTCTGAATTTCACCGGTAATATTGAGGGGCAGGATCTTCCAAGAGGCCTTTGTGATGTGGCGGTCTGTGACGGGTTCGTCGGCAACATCGTCTTGAAACTTACGGAAGGTGTGGCCGGCGTCCTTTTACAGCAGATTAAAGAGATCCTCACCGGTTCCCTGCTGGGTAAAACCGCTGCTTTACTCATTAAAAAGGGCTTACAGGACCTGCGCAGCCAGATGGATTATGCCGAGTACGGCGGCGCCCCGCTCTTGGGGGTCCAGGGAATCACCATCATCAGCCACGGACGCTCCAAAGCCAAGGCCTTTAAGAATGCGGTCCTCTTTGCGGCAAAAGCAGTGGAGGAGGATCTGGTCGCCAAGATCCGGCAGGCGATCGAAGATTATAAAGGATCCGGAAGAAAATAAAAAGCAAAGAAAGAGAAGGACGGTAGGAGGTTGGCAATGACCGGAAAGAAATTGGTTTTTCTTTTTCCCGGCCAGGGAATCCAACGGGTAGGAATGGGAGAGGCTTTTTATAAAGAATACCAGGAAGCCAAGGATTTGTTTGCTGAAGCGGAAGAGGTCCTGGGCCTGCCTTTACGGAAGTATTGTTTTGAAGGGCCGGCCGCGGAGCTTACCGCCACCCGCATCGCCCAACCGGCGATTGTCACTGTCTCCTTCATCATCTTTAATTTACTGCAAAAACAAGGAGTTACCCCTTCTTTTGTTGCCGGTCACAGCCTGGGAGAGTATACGGCCCTGGCGGCTGCCGGCGTTTTACCTTTTCGCGAAACTTTGCTCCTTGTCCGGAAACGGGCGGAATTAATGGCGGCCGTTCCCGGTGAAGGCGGCATGGTCGCTGTCTTGAATCTCCCAGTTGAACGTTTAGAGGAATTCTTAGCCAAGTACAAGAAGGAAGGCCTGATCGAACCGGCTAATTTTAATTCTCCTTCCCAGATTGTGGTTTCCGGGGAGAAACGCCTCGTTGTGCAGTTGGCCGAGGAGATTAATAAAGAGAAAACCGGCAAAGCTATACTCCTGGAAGTGAGCGGGGCTTTCCATTCCGGGATGATGAAGCCGGCAGCTGAAGAATTTGAAAAGGTACTGGCGGGCTTTACCTTTTCCACCCCCGCGGTGCCGTTGGTCTCCAATGTTACCGCAGAAGCGGTCACAGCCGCCGGGGAGATCCCCGGTCTCCTGGCAAAGCAGCTTTATTCTCCGGTTTTATGGGACAAGTCCTTACGCCAACTGGAAAAGATGGGTGCGGAAGTCTTTTTGGAAATTGGCGGGAAAGTCCTGACGGGATTGGTCAAAAAGACGCTGCCCGGGGCGAAAACCTTTGCCGTGGTCGAACCGGAGGACTTTAAAAAAGCTCTTGCATTTTTAAAGGAGGTTTAGTAATATGAAAATAGCTCATGAGGTGGCTCTAGTCACCGGCGCCGCCCGGGGGATTGGCAAAGCGATCGCCCTGGCACTGGCAGAAGCAGGGGCTTCGGTGGTCTTGACCGATCTGCTCCCGGAAGTCAACGAGACCGCCGCCGCCTTACAGGAAAAAGGGTATAAAGCCTGTGCGGTCACAGGTAATGTCGCCTCCCTTGCCGATGCGCAGCAAATGGTGGAAAAGGCCATTGACGAATACGGCAGGCTGGATATCCTGGTTAATAACGCCGGAATCACCCGGGACAACCTGTTATTACGCATGCAGGAAGAAGACTGGGACAAGGTCATTGCCGTAAATCTCAAAGGGACTTTTAATATGACCAAAGCCGCGGTGAAAACCATGATTAAACAGCGGTCGGGGAAAATTATCAATATTGCCTCGGTCATCGGCCAGATTGGCAATACCGGCCAAGCCAATTACGCGGCTTCCAAAGCGGGGGTAATCGCCTTCACAAAGACGATGGCCAGAGAGCTTGCAAGCAGGGGAATAAGAGTCAATGCTGTCGCTCCCGGCTTCATTCAATCGCAAATGACGGAAGTTTTGCCGGAAGAGGTAAAAGACACCATTCTGCGCCAAATTCCAATGGGGAAATTCGGCCAACCGGAAGATGTAGCCAAAGTAGTGCTTTTCCTTGCTTCCGAAGCCGCCGGGTACATTACCGGACAGGTCTTGCGGGTCGATGGCGGAATGGTAATGTAAGCAGAAAAAGACAACTTATAGTTTTTACAAGTATACGTGAGAAATTTTCCCAGATAGGAATTGGTGGAAGGAGGTGACATGGTGGATAATATCCTTGAGAAAATCAGAGAAATTGTGGTGGAGCAGTTGGGTGTTGACGAGGAAGAGGTGACGGAGAAAGCCTCTTTTGTCGATGATTTGGGTGCCGATTCCCTCGATATTGTGGAACTCATTATGGCCCTGGAGGAAGAGTTTGATATGGAGATCCCGGATGAGGACGCCGAAAAAATCTCCACCGTGGGGGATGCCATAAAATACATCAAGGAACACACCCAATAAGCCAAGTTTCGGAAAGTCCCGGGAAAACTCGGGACTTTCTTAAAAAATCTTTCTTTTGAAGGTAATAATCTCCCCCACCTGATGTGGTGGGGGAATTCATAATACCGGTTTTCACAGGACCTCTGGTTCCTTTGGCAAAAGAAAGCGCCATAAGAAAGAAAACCCAATGTCAGCAGTGACCTGAGCGAGGTGGAATAATGAAGAGAAGAGTCGTCATCACCGGGATGGGAGTTGTTACAGCTCTTGGCCAGGAGATCGAAGAGTTTTGGTCCGCTATTATCAACGGCCGTTCCGGTGTCTCCTTAATCAGCGGTTTTGATACCACCGACTTTGATGTAAAAATCGGTTGCGAGGTTAAAGATTTTGATCCTTCGGCCTATATTGACAGAAAGAGCGCCCGGAGGATGGACCGGTTTGTCCAGTTTGCGGCGGTAGCCTCCTTAAAAGCCCTGCAAGATTCCGGAGTCGAGATAAACGAGGAGAACGCTTCCAGGGTCGGGGTGATCCTGGGTTCCGGGATCGGTGGTATGTGGACATTGGAGGAACAATTCAAAATAAGTTTTGAGAAAGGGCCGCGCCGGGTCAGTCCCTTTTTTATCCCTATGATCATCGCGAATATGGGCGCAGGACAGGTCTCGATCCTTACCGGCGCCCGGGGGCTCAACTATGCGACGGTAACCGCCTGCGCTTCCAGTTCCCATGCGATCGGTGCGGCTTTCCGCGCTATCCAGTATGGCGATGCGGATGTGATGATTACCGGCGGTTCTGAGGCGGCAATCACACCCATTTCTTATGGGGGCTTCAGCTCGGCGGGAACCCTCTCCAAGCGGAATGAGGAGCCGGAAAAAGCCAGCCGTCCTTTTGATGCCGGGAGAGACGGTTTTGTCATGGGCGAAGGCGCCGGCATAATTATCCTGGAGGAACTGGAAAGGGCCCGGGCGCGGGGGGCCAAGATCTACGGGGAAGTAGTAGGATATGGACTCTCATGTGACGCTTACCATATAACCGCGCCGCACCCCGAGGGACTGGGCGGATACGAAGCCATGAAAAACGCTGTGAATGATGCGGGCCTGGAACCGGAAGAAATCGATTATATTAACGCCCATGGCACCTCCACCATTCCCAATGATAAAATAGAAACCCTGGCCATTAAGAGGCTTTTTGGCGATCACGCCTATAAACTGGCGGTTAGTTCCACCAAGTCCATGATCGGGCATCTGCTGGGGGCCGCCGGCGGGGTTGAGGCGATTATTACTGTTTTGACCTTAAAAAATGGGATCATTCCGCCGACAATAAATTACGAAACACCGGATCCCGACTGTGATCTGGATTATGTGCCCAACAAGGCCAGAAAGCAAGAATGCCGTTATGCCCTCTCCAACTCCTTTGGGTTTGGCGGTCACAACGCTTGCCTGGCTTTTGCCAGGTTTGATGAGTGAGATGGTATGGGCGGGAGAAACAAGAAGAAAAAATTGACAGACCCACCCCGGGACTACCATGACCTCGCCCGGAAACTGGAGATTCCGGGCGAGGGATTGGCCCTTTTAAAGCAGGCCCTTACCCACCGTTCCTACAGCCATTTAACAGGAGAACCCTCCAATGAACGCCTGGAGTTTCTCGGCGATTCCGTCCTTTCTTTGGCCATCAGCGATTACCTCTTTTCCAAATGCCCCCGGAAAAACGAAGGGGAATTATCAAAACTCCGGGCTTGGCTGGTAAACGCCGTTACTCTGGCCAGGGTGGCGGAAGAGCTTGAGCTCGGCGAGTACATATTCCTGGGGACTGGAGAGGAAAAAGCCGGGGGCAGGAAAAGAGAGGCTTTACTCGCCGATGTGATGGAAGCGCTAATCGCCGCGGTTTACCTCAGCCGCGGCTGGGAAGAGGTGAAAAAATTCATCACCCGGCACTGGGCGGCAGAACTTAATCAACTGCTGGCATCGGGAGAAGAGCCGTTGGATCCCAAAACCCGGTTGCAGGAGGTACTGCAGAGGATGGGGGAAGCGCCCCGCTATTCTTTAGTCCGGGTTGACGGACCCGATCATGACCGCAGCTATACGGTGAGCGCCTATTACCGGGATAAAATAGTCGGTACCGGTCAAGGCAGAAGCAAAAAAGAAGCGGAACAGGAGGCGGCGAAAGAAGCCCTGCAGTATCTGGAGGAACTTTCTTGATTAATGAAGGAAATCATCAACATCTGTGTAATTATAACTGCAGGTGTAATAATCTGGCAGGGCTCGCGCGCACGCGCCCGCGCCCGTTAAAGAAAGAAAGGGAGGGAGAGTAAGTATTGGAGGTTCTAAAAGTTTCAGCAAAGTCCAGTCCTAAGTCTGTAGCCGGTGCTCTGGCAGCGGTAATAAGAGAGAAAAAGTCTGTGGAGATCCAGGCCATAGGCGCCGGCGCCGTAAACCAGGCGATTAAAGCAATCGCGATTGCCCGCGGTTACGTGGCTCCCAACGGAATCAATCTCGTTTGTATTCCGGCCTTTTCTGAAGTGGAAATCGAGGGTGAGGAACGCACCGCCATCAAGTTTATGGTTCAACCCAGGTGACAGTGGGACCTGGTTTTGGCGCCGGGCCGTAATTTCCCGGTATATCGGGGACAACCTGGCCATATATATTTACCAGGACAGGATATGGTCAGGAGGTGGCGGCATGAGTCCCGATAACCAGGAACGCGATCTGGAGTTCATCACCAGGATCAAACGGTCGGAAGACCCGGCGGCAAAAGAGGATTTGGTCCGCAAATACCTCCCGATGGTCAAACATATTGTGCGAAAAAACATAATTTCAACGCCGGGAGAATATGAGGATCTGTTGCAAGAGGGGGTCATCGGGCTACTTAAAGCGATTAACAAGTACAATCATGAACTTTATTCCATCAAATTCAGTACCTTTGCTTACATCTGCATTTTACGGAAGATCTATAACGCCCGGCGGCAAATCTGGAATACCGGAAACCGGCTGATACAAGAAGCCACCTCGTTTTACCAGGAGATTAAGCCGGAAGGCTCCCGGGTTTTCCTGGATTTAATTGAGGACTCCACCTTTGACCCGGAGAGGATTATCGAAGAGAAATTGACCAGTCACAGGCTGGAGAAGGTTTTGAAAGCCCACCTTTCACCCGTTGAATATCTTGTCTTCTTTCTTTACCTCCAAGGGCTTTCTTGCCGCGAGATCCAAGATAAGCTGGGGATCAAAGCGAAGGTGGTTGACAACGCCAAAACCCGGGCCCGCTTGAAGTTGCAACGGGTAATCAAGCGTTATGGTTCGTTGCTCAACCCGGAGATCCCCCTTAAGACCAGGAAGCGCAGGGATTTGTCGCTCAAGATCATTTCTTAAGATTAAATTTGCGAACGCGCCCGTCAGGAAAATGACGGGTGTTTTTTTGCCGAAAGTATGGTAAAATATTATAAGTTGCTGATTAACTGCAGGGGAGGAGCTTACTTGCGCCTTAAGCAGTTGGAAATTCATGGTTTTAAGTCCTTTGCCGACCGGACCAATTTCACTTTCCTACCCGGTGTGACGGCAATTGTCGGCCCAAACGGAAGCGGCAAGAGTAATATCGCCGATGCCCTCCGCTGGGTTATGGGGGAACATAACATCCGGAACCTGCGCGGGGTGAAGCTGGATGATATTATCTTCTCCGGCAGTGAAAGCCGTAAGCCCCTGGGTATGGCCGAGGTGACTTTATCCCTGGATAATTCCGGCGGTTACCTTCCCCTGGACTTTGCAGAAATCGCCGTTACCCGGCGGATTTACCGGTCAGGGGAGAGTGAGTTTTTTATTAACCGGACCCCGGTGCGGCTCAAGGATATCCAGGATCTCTTCTCCGATACCGGCTTAGGCAAGGAATGCTACTCCATTATCGGGCAGGGTAAGATCGACGCCGTCCTCTCCCTCCGCCCGGAAGAACGGCGGGGGATTTTTGAAGAAGCGGCCGGGATTACCAAGTACAAAAACCAGAAGGCCACCGCCCTGCGCAAACTGGTGGAAACCGAGAATAACCTCCTGCGGGTGCAGGATGTCTTAGAGGAGTTAAAAGGCCAGGCCGAACCCTTGGCGGCCCGGGCGGAAGCGGCCCGTCTCTACCTGCAGGCCACTGAAGAACTGGCCACACTGGAAATAAACCATTCCTACTATGAATTGGAAAGGATCCGGCTGGAACTGGAAGAGTTAGCCGCCAAAGAAGCGGAGTCCACCGGAGTCATGAGCGGTTTGGCCCAAGAAGAAGAGGAACTGGAGCGGGAGATCGCCGCCTTAAAATCGCTCCTTGAAAAATTGGAGAATGAAAAAGGCTCCACGCAAGATTTATTACTGGCGCATGGTACCGAAAAAGAACGGGCCATGGGCAGGCTTCATCTCTTGGCGGAACGCCGCCGCTTTCACCAGGAAAAACTGGCGGAATTGACCAGCCTTCTCCAGGAACAGGAGAGGAAACTGGCCCAACTGGAGGAGAGAAAAGCGGCCCTGGCGGTTCAGGTGGAGTCGGGGGATGAAGAAAAAGCCCGTATCAACCGGGCGGTTAAAGAGAAAGAAGAAGAGCTCCGCCGGCAGGAGGAGCGGATTTTGGAGATCCGCCGGCGCCTGGAGGAGAAGAAAACCCGCCTCTCCCAGCTCCTGCAGGATGTAACCCGCTTCAAACAAGAGATCAACACGATTGAAGTACACAGCGGGTTCCGCCGGGAAAAAATCGAGGAATACCGGGAGAGTTTGGCAAACCTCACCGCCGAACTGGCGGAACAGATTGAGAAGAAAAACCGGCTCCAGGAAAAAATCACCGAAGCCGGGCAAAGACGGGCCGCTCTGGAGGAAGAGGAAAAACGCCTCCGGGCGGAACAGGAAAAAACCCAAAAATACCTGGAAACGCAGGCCAAAAAGAACCAGGAACTGAGAGAGCGGGTCCGGGCGGTGGAATCCAGGCTCACCATTCTTGCGGAGATGGAACGGGAACACCAGGGGTACAACCAAGGGGTAAAATCCTTGTTGCAGCAGGCGAAGAAGGAACCGTTTTACCGCGAGATCCGCGGGGTGGTGGCGGATCTGCTGAAAGTGGAGAAAGGTTATGAGCTTGCCCTGGAAGTGGCCCTGGGCCGGGCTTTACAGTTTCTTGTGATCAAGACGGAAGCCGCCGCCAGGCAGGCCATTGATTATTTGAAGAGATACTCGTTGGGGCGGGTTACCTTCCTCCCCTTGGACCTTGTCGACCCCGGCGCCGACCGCCTGCAGCAGTTCGCCGGATTGTTGCACCGGTATAATTGCCGCCCGGCGACTACGGTTGTCCGGTATCACCCCTCGGACCAGGCCGCCATTAAACACCTGCTGGGTACGACGATCATCGCCCCGGAGATGGAAACGGCGGTCCTGATCGCGGAAAAAACCGGGAAGCGGTTCCGGATTGTCACTCCCGACGGGGAAGTAATCGCCCCGGGCGGCGCGATCACCGGCGGGAAATTCCGGCAGCAACCGGCGGGATTGTTGACAAGAAAAAGGGAACTGGAGGATTTGGAAGCAGAGCGAAAGGATCTGCTGGCCTTTTTGAACCGGGGTTTAACCGAGGAACAAAAACTCCAGGAAAAAATGGCCGCGGTCAACGCGGATTTAGAAGAAAAAACCAGGCTGCGCCAGGAGTTGATCCTGCAAACCGGCTTCCTGCAAAGGGAAGCGGAAGCGTTGGAGAAGACCTGTGGGCAGATGCTGGAAGAACAAGCGCGGATTGAAAAGGCCGTTAACGGGTTGACGGAAGAGATCTCCGCCCAAACTGCGGCTGCCAATGAAAAGGAAATTATCCTCAAGCAAATGGAAGAAGAAATTGCCAGGGAAAACAGGGAACTGAGGGGTTTGGAGGAAACAGAAAAGAGCTTATTAGAGGAGAAAGAGGCGGGACTGAAAGAATATTCCGAGCTCACCGCCAGGTTAGCCGGTATCCAACAGGAATGGGCCGGGAAAAACGAGAGTTTGTGGGAGTTGGAGAGTTCCATCCGGGAACTGGCCGCCGCCCGGGAAGAAAAGGGCCGGGAATTGGCTGGAATTAAAGAGGAACTTCTAAAAGACGATCAGGAACAGGCATCTTTGGAACTCAAGAGCAAAGAGGGTGAAGAGGAAGAAAAGCGACTCGCCGAAAAATTGGCGGCGATCAAGGCCCAGTGGCAGGCAGTCGCCGCCGAATTGGCGCAGAATGAAGAGGCCTTACGGGAACTTGGAAAACGGCGCAGCGAAATTACCGCCTCCGCCCACCGTTTAGAGTTGCAACTGAACAGGTTGCGGCTCCAGGAGGAAAACCTCCGCGACTATCTCCTGGAGAACTACGGGGAAGACTGGCAATCCCGGGTGCAGGAGGGCTGGAGCGAGCCGCCCGGGGTCAAGCGGCGGATCGCCGGTCTAAAAAAGGAAATAAAAGAGATGGGACCGGTGGACCCCCAGGCCATTGAGGATTATGAAAAACTGACGGAACGGATAAATTTCCTTTCCAACCAGTATGAGGATTTAACCGTTGCCCGTGCCAAACTGGAACAGGTGATTGAAGAGATCGAAAAGAAGATCAAGGTGCAGTTCATTGAGACCTTTAACCAGGTAAGAGAGGCCTTTATCGATCTCTTTGGGAAGCTTTTTTCCGGAGGCCGGGCCGACCTGAAATTGTTGGACCCGGAGGATCCCTTGGAATCAGGGATCGAGATTTTGGCCCAGCCGCCCGGGAAACGCCTGCAGATTTTGTCTTTGCTTTCCGGGGGCGAACGGGCGATGACCGCCGTGGCTCTGCTCTTTGCCGTGCTCCGGGTCAAGCCGGCGCCCTTCTGTATCCTCGATGAGATCGACGCAACCCTGGATAATGTAAATATCAAGCGTTTTGTGGAATTACTAAAACTCTTCAGTAAAGATATACAGTTTATCATGATTACCCACAGGCGCGACACAATGGAAGTGGCCGAGGCCTTGTACGGGGTGACCATGGAAGAAAAGGGCGTATCCAAGCTGATTTCCCTGGACTTGAAACGGGACGCCGGTTAAAACCACGCCCTGTAAAATAAAAGCATGGAGTTTCACAAGGAGGCAACAGGAGTTGCTGGCCAAACTAAAAAACAGCCTCGCCAGGACCAGACAGCGCTTAGTCCACCAACTGGAAGAGGCTCTTTCTTTACATTCCCGGATTAGCCCGGAGCTCTATGATGAACTGGAAGAGATCCTGATCACCACCGATGTCGGTCTGGAAACCTCCGGCCGGGTTTTGGAGGAATTAAAGGCAAGGGTCAAGGAGAGCAGGGAAGAAAGGCCGGAAATGGTCCGGGAGTTTTTAAAAGAAATCCTCGTGGATCTGCTTTCCCTCCCGGTTCCGCCGGCCATTGACCGGCCGCCCCTGGCCATCCTGGTGGTCGGGGTCAACGGGGTAGGAAAAACCACCTCCATTGCCAAGCTGGCGGCGTATTACAAAGCCAAGGGCTGCAGCTGCCTGCTGGTAGCAGCCGATACCTTCCGGGCGGCGGCAGGTGAGCAATTGGCAGCCTGGGGCGAACGGCTGGGAGTGGAGATTGTCCGCAGTAGAGAGGGGTCCGACCCGGGGGCTGTTGTCTTTGACGGCCTGGCGGCAGCCAATGCCCGCCGCATTGATGTGGTGATTATTGATACCGCCGGCCGGCTGCATACAAAAGCCAATTTAATGGCGGAATTAGAGAAAGTTTACCGGGTATGCACCCGCAACCTGGGGGACCGGAACCTCCTTACCCTGCTGGTCCTGGATGCGGGTACCGGCCAGAACGGCCTCAACCAGGCGCGGGTCTTTCAAGAAACCGTTGGGGTCGACGGCATCATCCTGGCCAAGCTCGACGGCACCGCCCGGGGCGGCATTGTGCTGGCAGTCGCCGACCAGCTGCGTTTGCCCGTGGTCTGGGTGGGAACCGGGGAACAACCTGATGACTTGCGGCTTTTTGACGCCCGTGAGTTTGTCACGGCCCTCTTTGATGAGACCTAGGCAGTTGATTAAAAATCCAAAGTTTATTAAGAAGCTACAGGAGTAAAAAACAGGAGGCTGAAACCAGGACAGTGAGAGAGCATCTGCATTCGTGTGCGCATCCGCGTACTTACTATATAAGAACCTTTGGCTGCCAGATGAATGCCCATGATTCGGAGGTCATTGCCGGCCTCCTGGAAGAGTTGGGGTACAAAAGGGCCTTGACTCCCGAAACAGCGGATTTAGTCCTCTTAAACACCTGTTGTGTGCGGGCCAACGCCGAAAACCGTCTCTACGGCCACCTTGGCAATTTAAAACCGCTGAAAGAGGAGAATCCGGACCGGATCATCGGGGTCTGCGGCTGCCTTGTCCAGCAACCCGGGGAAGAGGAGAAGATCCGGGAGGAATTTCCCCATGTGGACCTGGTTTTCGGTACCCACAACCTCCACCGCCTGCCGGCGCTCCTTGCCCAACTGGAAGCGACAAAGTCCCGGGTTTTTGAGATCTGGCAGGAAGGGGAGAGGGAGGAGGACCTGCCGGTACGAAGGGAGAGCCCGTTTAAGGCTTGGGTTAACATAATATATGGATGCAACAATTTCTGCTCCTACTGTATCGTCCCGTATGTGCGGGGGAGGGAACAGAGCCGCCGGCCGGCAAAGATCCTGGAAGAAGTCAGGGCTTTGGCTGCCGACGGGGTTAAGGAAGTGACCCTCCTCGGGCAGAATGTCAACAGTTACGGGAAGGATTTGCCGGCTGGAGAAAGGATCGATTTTGCCGATCTTCTCCGGCAGGTTAATGAAGTGGACGGCCTCTCCCGCATCCGCTTTCAAACCTCGCACCCGAAGGACCTCTCAAGCAAACTCATCCGGCAGATGGCGGCGGGGGATAAGATCTGTGAACATCTCCACCTGCCGGTCCAGGCCGGGAGCAACCGGGTGCTGGCCGCCATGAACCGCCAATATACCCGGGAGCATTATCTCAAACTCGTAGAAGAGCTGCGGGCAACTGTTCCCGGGATCGCGATCACCACCGATATCATTGTCGGTTTCCCCGGGGAAGAAGAGGAGGATTTCCTGCAAACCTTGGATTTGGTAGAGAAAGCCGCCTTTGACAGCGCTTATACCTTTGCCTACTCGCCCCGGAAAGGGACGAAAGCCGCCTCCCTGCCCAACCAGGTGCCCCAGGAGATCAGGATGGAACGGCTTTACCGCTTGATTGAACTCGTTGATACACTGGCGAAAAAAAGCAACAAGCGCCTGGAAGGAGAGGTGGTTACCGTCCTAGTGGAGGGGCCCAGTGCAAAACGGGAGGATATCTATGCCGGTTATACCCGTACCAACAAGCAAGTGCTTTTCCCGCGGCCGGATCCGGAAGAAGATCTGACCGGCAGGGAGATCCCGGTCCTGATTGAAGAAGGGCTTTCCCATACCTTGTACGGAAAGGTAATGACCGGTAAAGAAGAAACCGCCCACAGTTAGGAATAAACAGTGTTCACGAAGCGAACAAGGGGGTGAGGCCTTGGCAAATGAGACTCCCATGTTACGGCAGTACCGCCGGATAAAAGCAGAGCATCAAGACGCAATCCTCCTTTTCCGGCTGGGCGATTTTTATGAGATGTTTTTGGAAGATGCAGAAATTGCCGCGGGAATCCTCGAGATCGTTCTCACCTCCAGGGAAGCGGGGAAAGAGGGACGCATCCCGATGTGCGGGATCCCGGTCCATGCCGCCTCCGGATATATTGCCCGGCTCATCGAAAGCGGGTTCAAGGTTGCCATCTGTGAACAGGTTGAAGACCCGAAAAAAGCTAAAGGCCTGGTAAAAAGGGAAGTTGTCAAGATCATTACCCCCGGGACCCTGACCGACCTGGAGTTGTTGGATGAGAAGAGCAACAATTATCTTATGGGTATTGCCGCGGCCGGAGACTACTACGGCCTGGCCATCTCCGACCTTTCGACCGGGGATTTCCTGGTCACCCAGTTTCTCCGGGACGATCAGCACCTTCTGGTTGACGAGTTGCACCACTGGCAACCGCGGGAGATATTGGTGGCTGAAGAGTTACAGGAAGAGGTGGCCGGGCTGGCGCGGCTCTCTCCGGCTTTGATCACCCCGCGGCCGGCGCGGGAATTCCAACCGGCAGCAGCCCGCCAGCGTCTTTGCGAGCATTTTCAAGTCGTTTCTTTGGAGGGTTTTGGCTGCCAGTACCTGGATGCAGCGGTGGCGGCCGCCGGCGCGGTCCTCGCCTATTTCCAGGAGACACAAAAAGCCCGGTTGGAACATATCAACTCCATCCGCACTTATTTCCTGGATGATTTTATGCGCCTGGATATCTTTACCCGGCGCAACCTGGAACTCGTCCGGACAATCAGGGAGAATAAAACCCAGGGCTCCCTCCTTTGGGTCTTGGACCGGACGGTGACCGCCATGGGCGCCCGGTTACTGAAAAAATGGGTTGAACAACCCTTGCGGCGCCAGGAGGAGATTGAGGAACGCCTGGAGAAGGTAGCCGCCTTTTATCACCGGCATGAGCTGCGGGAAGAGATGCGGGGCCTCTTGAAGAGCGTCTGTGATCTCCAGCGGTTGCTCTCCCGCCTCTCCTGCGGTACGGTAAACCCCCGGGAACTATTGGCCCTGGGCCGGACCCTTGCCCTGCTTCCCCGGGTCAAAGAGCTTTTGGCCGGGGATGAGACACCGGCCTTGGCGGAACAGGTACAGGACCTTGATTTACTACCGGAGCTTTGCTCCTTGCTGACCTCGGCAATCCGGGAAGACGCCCCGGCCAGCCCGAAAGAGGGGAATATTTTCTGCCGGGGATACCACCCGGAGCTTGATGAGTTACTCCGGGCCAGCCAGGAAGGGAAGGCCTGGATCGCCGGTTTGGAACGGAAAGAACGGGAAAGAACCGGGATTAAATCATTGAAAGTCGGGTTCAACCAGGTTTTCGGGTATTATATCGAGGTGACCAAAGCCAACCTGGCGGCGGTGCCTGAAGACTACCAGCGCCGGCAGACTTTGGCCAATGCCGAGCGTTTTATTACCCCGGAGTTGAAAAAATACGAGGAACTGGTCCTGGGCGCCGAGGAACGGCGGAGTGCCCTGGAATATGAGCTTTTCTTGGAGTTGCGGCGCCGGGTTTTGGATGACCTGCCGCAACTGCGCCGGATTGCTTCCACCTTGGCGGAACTGGATGTCTTGGCCGCCCTCGCCGAGACGGCGGTGAAAAACGATTACTGCCGCCCGGTCATCACCGGGGAGCGGCGGATAAAGATCACGGCCGGGCGCCACCCGGTGGTGGAGAAGGTCCTTCCCCCCGGGGAATTTGTGCCCAACGACACCCTGCTCGACGGGGAAAAACACCGCCTGCAGATTATTACCGGGCCCAACATGGCCGGGAAATCCACCTACATGCGGCAAGTGGCGTTGATTGTCTTAATGGCCCAGATCGGCTCCTTTGTCCCGGCGGATGAGGCAGAGATCGGGCTGGTGGACCGGATCTTTACCCGGGTGGGGGCTGCCGACGACCTGGCGGGAGGACAGAGCACTTTTATGGTGGAGATGAACGAATTGGCCAATATCCTTCACCATGCCACCGCCGACAGCCTCTTGATCCTGGATGAGATCGGGCGGGGCACCAGCACTTATGATGGGTTGAGCATTGCCTGGGCCGCCCTGGAATACCTGTGGGACCCGGAGAAAATCGGCGCCCGCACCCTTTTTGCCACCCATTATCACGAACTGATTGAGCTTGAGAAATACCTGCCGGGGGTGGAAAACCTTAATGTCGCCGTGGTCAAGAAGGAGGATAGTATCATCTTTCTCCGGAAAATCATGCCCGGCGGCAGCGACGAGAGTTACGGGATTGAGGTGGCCCGCCTTGCCGGCCTGCCCAAAGCCCTGCTGGACAGGGCCGGGGCAATCCTGGCCGACCTGGAGAGAAAGGAAGAAAAAAACGTACCACGGCGGATCGCCGAGAAAAGACCGGTCCTTTTGCAATTGCCGCTTTTTCAACCCACTGAAGATGAGATAAGCAAAGAGCTCCGCTCCTTGAAACTGGATGAGATCACCCCGCGCCGGGCTTTGGAACTCCTCTACAGTTGGCAGGAGCGGCTGACCCGGCAGAAGAAAGAAGCCTAAGCAGGCTTGTGGAGGAGCCCATTGGTTTCTCCAGTCGCACAGGAAACGGATTTTCGGAGGGTAAAAATGGCCAACAAGATTTATATCCTTGACGAGACAACAATCAACCAGATTGCCGCCGGCGAGGTCATTGAACGGCCGGCCATGGTTGTCAAAGAACTGCTGGAAAACGCCATTGACGCCGGGGCGGAAAAGATCGAGATCCACCTGGCCAACGGTGGACGCCAAAAGATCCAGGTGATTGATGATGGCGAGGGCATGGACCGGGAAGATGCGCTTTTGGCGCTGGAAAGGCACGCCACCAGTAAGATCCGGGTCTTGGACGACTTGTACCACTGCTCTTACCTGGGGTTCCGGGGAGAGGCCCTCCCAAGCATCGCGGCGGTCTCCCGTCTTACCCTGCAGACAGCCAGGACGGCGGGGGTACCCGGTACCCGCATTGTTGCTGAAGGCGGCAATATCATCCGCTGTGAAGAGGTGGGAGCGCCGAAGGGGACCAGCGTAACCGTGGAAAACCTCTTTTACAACACCCCGGCCCGGCTGAAGTTTCTCAAGAGCATCCCGGCGGAACTCACCCAGATTAAAGAGACGGTCACCAGCATTGCCTTGGGCTATCCGGAGATTGGCTTTCGCCTTATTCACCAGGGGAGCGAACTCCTGGCGACTATGAAAGGGAGCAGCCTTGATGACCGGATAAAACAAGTCTTCAATATGGAGATCTATCGCCAGTTGGTGCCGGTGGAAGGCAGTTACGGGCCGCTCCGGATCAAAGGGTTTGCCGGCCGCCCGCCAATCGCCCGGGCCAACCGGGCACAACAGTATTTCTTCTTAAACCGGCGGGTTTTCCGCTCGCGGCTGATCGCCTCCGCAGCCGAGAAGGCTTACGGGACCCTCCTGCCGGTGGCCAGGTTCCCCTTTCTCCTTCTCTACCTGGATCTCCCCATGGACCAGGTGGATATCAATGTCCACCCCAATAAGATGGAGGTCCGGTTCCGCGACGAGAAAGAGGTTTACCGCGGCGTCTTCCATATCCTCAAGGACTGCCTTCAAACCGAAGTGGTGGCAAAGGCCTGGGCCCCGGGATACCGTTTCAATCTCCCGCAGGCAGAAAAGGCCGGCGATGAACGGCACGACAGCGGCAAAGGCGGGGAGGCGGTTTCCTGGAAAAACGGGCGGCGGGAAACAGCGGCTTTTGCTTTTCCGGAAACGGAAACCGCAGAAGTCCTTCAAGTTGCGGAGGGAAAAGAAGAACCGGGGGCGCAGGCGGTTTTCAGCAGGGATCCGGGCCTGCTTTCACCGGGAATTTTCCGGCTTTTCAATACCTACCTCTTTTTTGAGGAGGAGGACCGGGTGGTAATTGTGGACCAACATGCCGCCCATGAACGGGTCATCTATGACCGGTTGCTAGAAAAGAAAGGCCAATGCGGGCAGGCATTTCTGACCCCCGTCCCGGTGGAATTAACCGATGAACAGCTGAAAACCGCGGAAAAACAAAAGGAATTACTGCTGGAACTGGGCTTTGAATACGATTTGTTGAGCGGGCGAACAGTTTTGTTGCGTTCCGCGCCGCTGGGGGTTCCCCCCGGCGAGGGGGAGGATCTCTTCTTGAGCCTGCTGGCGGAATGGAGCGGCGGGAGCGAAGCCCGGCGAGACTACCTGGAAAGGGCCTTGAGTTTGATCGCTTGTAAGCGGGCGGTCAAGGCAGGGGACTCCTTAACTCTGGATGAAGCCGCAGGACTCCTCCGGGACCTCCGCAAAACCGCATTGCCCCAAACCTGCCCCCATGGCCGCCCGACAATGGTCGTTCTAGAACGTTCGGAAATTGAACGGATGTTTAAACGGAGGTGACATAGAGAACTTGCCACTCTTGATCGTGGCGGGGCCGACCGCAACCGGGAAGACGAAGATCGCCATTGAACTTGCTTTGCGCTTGGGGGCGGAGATCATTTCCGCCGATTCCATGCAGATATATAAGTATATGGATATCGGGACGGCAAAACCGTCGCCGGAAGAAAGAGAACGCGTGCCCCACCATTTAATCGATGTAATCTCCCCGGCAGAGCCTTTCACCGTCGCCGATTACCAATGGCTATTCCAAACCACGTACAACGGGCTAAAGCAAAAAGGCGTTTTGCCGCTTTTAACCGGCGGCACCGGTTTATATATCCGGGCGGTGACCCGCGGTTACGACTTCCCGGGACCCCCGGTTAACCAGGAATTACGGGCCAGCCTGCGCCAGGAGGCGGAAGAGAAGGGAAAAGAAGAAATGCATCGCCGCCTGGCCGCGGTTGACCCGGAAAGCGCCGGAAGGATCCACCCCAATGACCTCAAAAGGGTCCTGCGGGCGCTTGAGGTCTACCAGACCACGGGGGTACCGATCTCTACCTGGCAAAAACGAAAGGGAAAAGCCCTGCCGGGGGATGTGATCTATATCGGGCTCACCAGGGACCGGGAAGAGTTGTACAAGAGGATTGAATTGCGGGTGGACCTGATGATCGCCCAGGGTTTGCTGGAGGAGGTGAAGAGCCTGCTGGAAAAGGGTTTTGGCCCGGAACTCCAGTCGATGCAAGGGCTGGGTTATAAGGAACTGGTGCCGGTGGTGAAAGGCCAGACAACGCTGGAGGAAGCAGTGAAACTGCTGAAGAAGCGGACCAGGAATTATGCGAAACGCCAGATGACTTGGTTCAGAAAAGAACCGGTGGAGAAGTGGTTCCTTCTCTCCGGGCCGGAGGAAGAAAGTTTCCCCGAAATCTTGGCGTATATAGAAGGTAGAATAGGCGTAATGTCGAATAAATAGGTATATGTAGTGTTATGCACACCGATATTTTTTGGAGGTGGATGATTTTGAATAAGCCGGTAATCAATTTGCAGGATGGATTCTTAAATCAGGTGCGTAAAGAAAGCGTGCCGGTAACCATTTACCTGGCGAACGGTTTTCAACTGCGGGGTTTGATCAGGGGGTTTGACAATTTTACAATTATTCTGGATAGTGAAGGCAAGCCGGAACTGGTGTATAAGCACGCCATCTCCACGATTATTCCCGCCAGGCCGCTCCGGGAATTCAGCGGGGAGTCCACCCTGAATAAAGAACCGCAGATCGACCAGATTTAAATTAAGCTGGATTAGAAATTAGTCTTTCGAAAAGAAAATGGGCACAGTGCCCATTTTCTTATTACCCGCATTGCCCGCAGATTCTCTTGACAAGAGCCTTTTTTATATGGTAAATTTACTTAAATCAGAAAGACCGGGTAAAAAGGGGAAGCAGGGGAGGATGGTAGATGCAGATCGTAACTTTAGGACCAAAGGGCACATTTTCTGAAGAAGCCGCTTTGATTTACCAGAAACGCGTAACTGGAAAGGTTGATCCGGCAAAAATAAAGTTCCATAATATCTTCGACTGTCTCCAGGAAGTGGAGTCATACCGGGCGGACCGGGCGGTCTTGCCGGCAGAAAACATGGTGGACGGGATTATTGGCATCACCTTCGATGCGCTTATTGACTTTCACGATTTTATCAAAGTCAATGACGAGGTCCACGTCAGTATCGAATACGTCCTGGCCGGGAAGATGAAATCCCCCGGCGAAGTGGAGAAGATCTTTTCGCATCCTTCCGCCCTCAATCAGTGCGCCCATTCCCTGGACAACCTGTTTCCCACGCTCCTGCAGGTACCTGTCGCCTCCACTGCGGAAGCAGCGGTAAAAGCCCTGGAAGAACCGGGGGTAGCGGCTTTATGCTCGCCCCGGACCGCCCGGGAGTACGGGTTGAATATCCTCCATGAAAACTTGGCCGATTATCCCAATAATGAGACGAGATTTTTCGTTTGCGGGCTGACCGACAGCCCGCCCACGGGCAATGACCGGACCCTCCTGGCCGTCAGGTTCGGGGTGAACCGCCCCGGGCAATTACACGAGATTACCGGTTTTTTTGCCGAGAATAATATTGACTTGACTTTTGTCCAGTCCCGTCCCTACAAAGTGCGCCCCCAGGAGTATGTCCTGATTTTCGAGATGATCGGGCACAAGTCGGATCCGGGACTGAAAAACGCCTTGAACAAGGTGGAGCAGAAAGTGCGGGTCACCGACGGTTGGAAGAAGGTATTGGGCAGTTATCCCCACCGGAAAAAGGAGGAAAAACCCGTTGTCGACAAGGCCGGAACCCAGGATTCATGAGTTGATCAGAGCAGCGGAGGAGAGATTACAACCGGTTTTTGCCATTTTTGAGGAAAGGGGCCTGCAGAACCAGGAGCGGATGTTGGAGGCTTTTCAAAAGGAAAGAGTGGGGACCCATCATTTCACAGTCTCGACCGGTTACGGCTATGCCGACGCCGGCCGGGAAACCCTGGAGCGGGTCTTTGCCCGGGTCTTCGGAGCGGAAGCGGCGCTGGTCCGGCAGCAGATCGTCTCCGGAACCCATATAATCTATTGCTGCCTTTCCGGTATTCTCCGCCCGGGCGACGAATTACTCTTTGCCACCGGCCAACCCTATGACACTTTGCGGACAATCACCGGTTTGGAAGGAAACGTCCCCGGGAACCTGAAGGAGTTTGGCATTACCACCAAGACCGTTCCCTTGCGGGCGGACGGGAGGATCGATCTGGACGGCGTCCTCCGGGCCATAACCCCCGCCACCAGGGTAATCGCCTTCCAGCGCTCCTGCGGGTATGAGCACCGGCCTTCTCTTGGCCTGGACGAAATGGCTACAGTTTTTACCCGCCTCCGGCAGTTGGATGATTGCCCCGTGCTCTTTGTGGACAATTGCTACGGCGAATTCACGGAAACCCTTGAACCCCCCGGGGTTGGCGCCCACCTTACGGCCGGTTCCTTAATGAAAAACCCGGGTGGGGGCTGGCTGCCCGGCGGTGGTTACGTGGTGGGGGATAAAGACCTGGTTAAGCAGGTGGCGGCGAGGCTTTATGCCCCCGGCCTGGAGGATGAGGTGGGCCCGTCCTTACTGAACCTGCGCTTGTTTTTCCAGGGTTTCTTTGACGCGCCCCACCGCGTGACAGAGATGCTGAAGACGGCCGCCCTTTTCGCCCAGGTTTTTCAAGATCTCGGCTTTCCGGTGGCGCCGGAACCGGAAGCGGAGCGGACCGATATTATCCAGAGGATTGACCTGGGCTCAGCCGGGTTATTACTTAAAGTCTGCCGGAGCCTGCAACAGGCCTCCCCGGTGGAGAGTTATGTTTCCCCGGAACCGGCCGTTATGCCCGGTTATCAAAAAAAGGTGGTTATGGCGGCCGGGACGTTTATTTCCGGCTCCACCAGTGAGTTGAGTGCCGATGCTCCAGTAACCCCGCCTTACAGCCTTTATGTCCAGGGCTGCCTCTCCTATTTCCATGCCAAGCTGGCTTTGGCCCGTATCCTTACGGCCTTGCAGGGGGATATCTTCTAGCCTTCAGTGGTATTATCTTTAAAAAACAAATAAATCCGGTTTGGCGGTTCCGGTTTAAAAAAAGAAGGAGGAATGGGAGAAGGAATAAGGAATAGATAAGCAAGGAAATACCAACTGGGAACGGCTGCTGCCGTAAACAGACAAAGGGGATGGTCAAACTGAATACTTTTGTGGAACTTGGCATAAAACTGGTGTTAACAGCAGGTTCCGCCTTTTTTCTTTACCGGGATGCCAGGGCCAGGGATTATTCCTGGTTAATGTGGATGATTATCTGTATTTTTGTCTTTTTTACCCCGGGACTTATTGGGTCGTTTTTTGCCCTGCTCTTAGTCTTTGCCATTTATTTCTCCACCCGCCCGAAGGGAGAGCTGACACCTTGCCCCCATTGTAATAAGCGGGTCCACAATATTTTGGCGTTTTGTCCCTTCTGCAAAAGAGCGGTTAAAAGGGAATGCCTGCGCTGCCATGAAACAGTGGCTTGGGATGCGGTTATCTGCCCGCACTGCCGGTCCACGAATTTGACTGATTCGTAATTACAATTGCCGGAGAAAAAAGAGATAAGGAGGGGTGAGGGATAATAAGCGGGACAACAATGATTATCCGGCTTCTCCTGGCCGGTTTAATGGGCGGTATTATCGGCTTGGAACGGGAAAGCCACGGCCGTCCGGCCGGATTGCGCACACATATCATTGTTTCACTGGGCTCCTGCTTGATTATGCTCGTTTCCATTTATGGTTTTGAAGATGCCGGCAACCGGGATCCGGCGCGCCTGGCTGCCCAGGTGATCAGCGGGATTGGCTTTTTGGGCGCCGGTACCATCCTGCGGGAAGGCGCCACCATCATCGGCTTGACCACCGCCGCCAGCTTGTGGGTGGTTGCCGGGATTGGCCTGGCCATGGGGGGCGGTTTTTACCTGGGTGGGGTTGCCACTACGATCCTGGCCGTTTGTACCCTTGCATTTTTGGATAAAATTGAAAACAAATGGCCTTCTACAGAGGGTATAATAGTAGAAGGAATCGTGGAAGATAAACCCGGGCAGCTTGTGTCTTTTTGTAAGGTCTTTTCCGACCACGCTTTTAATATTAAAAATATAAGCGTGGAGATTAACGAAGAGAAAAGCCAGGCCTTGATTATCCTCCATCTTAAAGGCCGGCCGCAACTTAAAGAGAAAATACTGGAGGAATTATCAGCGTTGCCCGGGGTAATCAAGGTCAACTGGCGGTAGGAGCGGCAGGAGGGTGCAGATGTCCAGAGCAAAAGAAGGGGATAACGGCAACATGGGCCGGGTAATTCCTTTTCCTTTGCGGGAAGAGAAAAATCCGGGAGAGGAAAGGCTAACCGATGCTTTAATCCGGGGGAAAATCTTAGCCGGGGAGGCGGAGTTGGTAGGCGTCTTTGAAGACGAAGGATGCCCGTATTCCTGTTACCGTCTGCGCTTTGACGATCAAACCTACTACATCTTTGATTTAAGATCCCGGCGGCAATAAAAATAGAGGAGGTTGGGAAGGGAGAGAGAAATATATAAATAGAAGGGAAAGCAGAAAAGGAGGGAGAGAAAGCATGATTGAGGTGAGCCGGGAAGATCTTGTCAGGGCCCTAAAACGCTATAAGGGCCTGGCAAAACAAGATCTACTGGCAAGTGAGTTAACCCCCGACCCTGCATACTGGAGAACGCACGCGGAATCGCGCCGGACAGAATATAAAAAACTAATTGAGTTAGTTGAAAAGTCCGGCATCGAGAAAGCGTGCGTTTATGCTTTTAAGACCTACCAGAGTCTGAAGAACGGCGATGAGGATCTTGGTGAAAACAAAGGACGGGAGCAGGCCATTGAGTTGTTCTTCCACATTTTTGGCATCGAACCGGAGAAGCTCCGTCTCGCCCGGGAGAAACAGAAAAACTACGAAGAGTTTTCTTGTCAATACCCGATCAAGGAGATTGTATAACCGCAGAGAAGAAAAAACGTGAAACTGAAGCCCGAAAATAATACCCGCCTGTACCGGGAGGGCAACCCCGGACAGGCGGTTTTTTACCGTTATTTATTGCCGGTCAAAACTTTCTTACCAAACCAATAACCCGCCCCAGGATCGTCAAGCTGCTGGGGTAAAGCGGGGAATAGCTAGGATTTTCCGGTTGCAGCCGGTACCTGCCGCCGGGCTCAACAAAAAACCGTTTTACCGTGGCTTCATCATTTTCAACCAGGGCAACCACGATATCGCCGTTCTCGGCAAAGGGTGTCTTGTGGACCAGTACCAGGTCGCCGTCGTGAATACCTGCCCCGGTCATACTGTCCCCTCTTACCTTTAGCATGAAAACATCCTGGTAGGAAGTGAAGTTGTGGGGGAGGGGGAAATACTCCTCAATGTTTTCCACGGCCAAAATAGGTTCACCGGCGGTTACCCGGCCGACAATGGGAACGGGAATGAAACCCTCCGGAAAGGCGGGGATTTCTTCTTCGTCTTGTTTCAAAACTTCCAGGGCCCGCGGTTTGGTGGGGTCCCGGCGGAGATAACCAAGGGACTGCAGCTTCTCCAGATGCGCGTGTACGGTGGAACTTGACCGTAAACCTACGGCTTTGCCGATTTCGCGGATTGAAGGGGGATACCCCTTCTTTTTGATCTCTTCATTAATGAAGTTGAGGATTTCTTGCTGGCGGGGGGTAAGCTCATCCATCCTTGCCACCACCTTTTTTGTAAAAAAATGGCATAAATAAGAAAATATTCGCATACCTTTTTATGTATAAGTATATCATAAGGCGGAGAAAAAAGCAAACAATTGTTCGCTTTTTTTCTTGACAGCAAACATATGTTTGTGTTATACTTTGTTACAGGAACATATGTTTGGAGGGAATGACATGAAAAGACGGCGAGCGGTTTATAAAAAACGTTGGCGCGTCAACCCGGCCCGCTTGTTGATGAACATATTTCTTCTCCTTAGCTTAATCCTGTTTTGCCAGTATTTTGCCCGCACTATTACAATGCAAAACCGGGAAGAGGAGAAAGAAGCATTTATCAATATAACAATCGAAAAAGGGGATACCCTCTGGAGTATCGCCCGGGCCATCTATCCTGACCGCGACCCCCGGCCTGTGGTCGCGATGATCAGGGATTTGAACGGGTTGCAGGAAAACCCCACGGTCTATCCGGGGCAGCTTTTGAAAATACCGGCGTCCTCCGGGGTTGCCGGGAAAAAAGCTCTAGCAACTACAGCTTTTTTAAAGCCTTGAACAAGCAGAGTTCCTTGACAAACGTGATGAGAAAAACTATAATAATTAGTAAGCTTTTACTAGGCGTGCCGGATGAAGGAAAGCACGCCTTTCTTATGAGGGAAAGAAAGGGGCAAATCAGGACAGGTCGATCCGGCATGCAAAACCCCACCCATGCATAAATCCCTGCAGGGTGTGGAAGAAAAACGGGGGGAAAGAAGTAAGAGATGAAAGATCCTTTAAAAGCTGGTATTTTTCTTTTTTTTACCTGGCTGTTGCTTGGTTTCTCCGTAACAGCCGCAGGAACGCCTTTTGAGCCGGTGGGCGATTTTGCCCACGTCCGTGCATCCTATTTTACCACACGGGACGGGCTGAAACTATATTATCAGGAAGTCTGGCCTGTACAGGAATTAAGAGGGATAATCCTCTTCTTCCAAGGTATCGGTGGCGGCGGCGGAAGGAGCTTCTTTAGTGATGCCATGGTCGCCAATGGCTATGGTGTCATCATCGTTCACCAGCGCGGTACCGGATATTCCGAAGGGAAAAGGGGCGATCTTAAGAGTTTTGATCCGGTAGTAGAGGATTACAAGGAATTAGTCGCTCTTGTGGGAAAAGAGTATCCGGAAACTCCAATATTCATTTGCGGACATAGCCTGGGCGGTAGTATCGGAGTACGACTGGCGGCGGAAGGAACGCCGGGGGTTACCGGCCTCATCTTAATAAACCCGGGAACCAAGTTTTTGCAAGCAGAATCCAAAACCTCTTTCCGGGAGAAATTGGGCTGGTTCTTTAATTATCTTTTCCGGCGCTCCAAACCAATCATAAGCCTGATCCCTGAGGATATTGAACATGCGGGTGATCAGAAGGAAATCGAGGAATGGAAGAATGATCCGCTAGTTCTGGATAAAATGAGTATCCGGTATGCCATGGCAGCCCTAAAGGTGATGGAGGCTTGTGTCGCCAATGCCCGCCGTGCCGATTGGCCCTTACTCCTGGTGTACGGAGAAGAAGATGAGGTAATCGAACACTCAACCGCTACCGAGGAGATGTTTGAGGCCTGGCGCGGTGCAGACAAGACCAGGATTATCGTGGCGGGAGCAGGCCACGGGTGGGAGATTACCAAACTGGTTTGGACTGATGTTTTAACCTGGCTGAATAAGCATGTTGGCGAACCGGAGGATTGACCTAATCCGGGCCACAGTTTCCCGCCTGTCGTAAAGGTTATGGCCAAGACAGGGTAGGGGAGCTTTTTTTTGCTCAAAAGGCCCGCTGCCCGCTTAAGGAAGGCCGGCCCAGGGAAAGCCGGTGGTTTGTTCTGGTGTTTTTCTTACACAAATAAAAACTTGAAAAACTAATTATTTTATACTAAAATAGTTTTACAATAAAACAATTAACCAATTGGAGGTTACTTACGGAGATGGAGGAACTATTACCTGCCCTTACTATGCTTGCCTGTTTTCACCGGAGGGTCTATACTGAAGCAAACCGCTTCTCCAGGGAGAAGGAGGTGGGTTATCAAAGGTATATGATTCTTCATTGCCTAAAACTTGCTCCTGAACTAAGCCTGAAAAACCTTGCGAAGCTCCTGGGGGTATCCGCTTCCGGCCTCTCTTTAATTGTCGACAGTTTAAGAGATGAAGGACTGGTAGTCCGCAAGGAAAACCCGGCCGACCGGAGACAGGTTGTCCTGGCATTGACACCAACCGGCCAGACGGTGCTGGAAGGAATTGAAGGGCGCATGGTGGACAAATTAGAAAAACAGGCGGACAGGCTAAAGAAGGATGAGAGGTTAAGGTTAATCGAGATCTGCAAGGAAGTGGCTGGCGATTATTTGCCGCGCCTTTTCTCAACTGTTTAAAGGCGATATAGCAATATAATTATGGATAATAGGGTTTGACATAAGTGAGAAAATAAAGTCAAAAAGGCCGGTGGAGATGGGTAAAAAAGAATATCTGCATAAACAGGATAAGCGTGCTCTTTCCCTGAAACTGGTCTCCTTTTTAAATTACCTCAACTATCCCTTCTTTTATCTAGGATTTCTTTTTCTTCTTTGGCTGGCAGCCGAGTATTTTCTGAAGTTTTTACTTCCCCCGGGCGATTTGGAGAGAATTACTGCCTTCAGCCAGCCGCTGGCGGCTGTGCTTACGCCGGCTATTGTTGGTTACTGGACCAACCGGTTGGCCATAAAAATGCTTTTTCACCCCCGGCGTCGTAACGCCGTCTGGCAGGGCCTGATCCCGGCCAGGCGTTCAGACCTTGTCAGCCAAATAGCCGCCGCCGTCTCGGAATACCTGATTTCCCCGGAGATAATCCAGAAATACTTACGGGAGAGCGGGTTCTTGCCGGAATTCCTTAACCGTTTGTACCCGGAAGCAAGAGAGATACTCTCTGGAGAACAACTGGCCAGTGAGGTAAAGGCCATCCTTTCGCAAGAAATCAAGCGCATGTTGGAAGATCCCGCAACTAAAGAACGGCTCAGCGCTTATTTTAAGGAAAGAATTACGGAATGGTCCGGTGTTGGACCAGGTGAGAAACTGCTCAGGTGGACGCAGAGTATTTGGGAACCGGTGGTGATTAACGCCTTAAAAAGGGAACTGCCGGAACTGCCTACTCTCCTGGAGAGGTTCCTTCCTTATTTTGAAGAAGCGCTGGCGAGGCTCCCTGAGTATCTGGGGAAAAACCGGGAACGAGTAGGGGAGGTCTTTACCGGGTTTATTATTACCGGCCTGCGTTCACTAAACCTGGAGGCAATAATCCGGAAGCAACTGGAGGAGATGGACGAAGCCGACATCGAGCAGTTGATTACAAAAACCGCATTGACAGAGTTGGTTTTTATCCAGACCTCCGGGGGGATATTCGGCACACTGGTCGGCTTGGCAACAATCTTCCCTTTTCTCTTCTTTGTATTTGCCGGCGCCGGTTTGGTCCTGTTCCTAATTTACCGGTTGACGGTTGAGTAGGAAAGGAAAAAGCAGAAACCGGCTTAAGCCGTTTTTTTATTTGCCCTATAGATAATACTATAGACAGGCAAAAAAACAGCTAAAAACCGCTGTCAGGACCCGGGTTCTGCCGCCTTCATATTACGTCCTATAATACATATTATGTGAACAAGAAAGGAAAAGCAGAGTTTTAAATTAATTAATAATGTAGGTGTTTAAAGAAAAATCCATAGGCAATCAGGCATTTAAATCAAACATAAACAAACAACAATCAAACAAGCTAAAATGGAGTCCAAATGAGTCAAAAGGCCCGGCCAGCCCAGCGGCTTTTCAGGGGCTTTTCTGCGTCTGCATACCTTTTCTACGTCTACTTCTACATATTCTACATATCTTTTCTACGTCTACTTCTACATATCTTTTCTACGTCTACTTCTGCGTCTGCGTACCGTTTCTATTTCTTTTTTTATTATAATTAATGATTGTTCTACATGAATGACTGGTCTTCGCCCGGGCGCGCCCCAATTCCCTCCCTTGAAGGAATCCCCGCACTCTTTTCTTTAACCCGTAAACCTTTTCCTAGAACCGAAAACCACGATAAACAACCCTCGTTCAAAAACTCCACCCTACCCCATCCTTATTTAAATTTTAAGGTCAGATTTGGTCAGGATTAAAATTTCTTTCTGGCTAATATCCAACTATAAATAGATAATAATCACCTCTGTACTCTGGATTTTAGCCTAAGCAAACTATTTTGAATATAAATAATTATGCATTAGCTAACTAAAATTTATAGAAGTTTATAGTATAAATATGTTTACCTTGGCCATCCCCTGTCACTATCTTGCTGATTCCCGGCTGGTTCTCGCAGAGAATACCGGGCGGTATTGATAACTCCCGCCAGCACGTATACCCCTATAGGCAGGCTATTGTCAGATCACCTTCATGCCGGACTTTGAATATATTAGTTTTAACCAGGAGGTGAAGTAAAATGCAATGTCCTGCAGGAACCTTTGAATATACCATTCGTGCCGGTGACACCTTTTTCTCTCTAGCCCAAAGGTTTAACACAACCGTGGAAGCCATTCAGAGAGCCAACCCTGGTGTGAATCCGGACCGGTTACAGATTGGCCAAGTCATCTGTATCCCCGGCGATACGCCAACTCACTGCCCGCCGGGAACCTTCGAATATACAGTCCGTGCCGGTGACACCTTCTTCTCTCTGGCGCAAAGGTTTAACACAACCGTGGAAGCCATTCAGAGAGCCAACCCTGGTGTGAATCCGGACCGGTTACAGATTGGTCAAGTCATCTGTATCCCCGGCGATACGCCGACTCACTGCCCGCCAGGAACCTTCGAATATACAGTCCGTGCCGGCGACACCTTCTTCTCTCTGGCGCAAAGGTTTAACACAACCGTCGGAGCCATTCAGAGAGCCAACCCTGGTGTGGACCCGGACAGATTGCAGATCGGACAGATTATCTGTATCCCCCGCGATACGGTACCAACCCCTTGCCCTCCGGGAACCTTCGCCTATACGATCCGTGCCGGTGACACCTTCTTCACCTTGGCACGACGGTTTGGCACAACAGTGGATGCGATCCAAAGGGCCAATCCGGACGTGGATCCGGACAGATTACAGATTGGCCAAATCATCTGTATTCCTGGTGTACCAAGCCCTTGTCCGCCGGGGACCTTTGCCTATACGGTCCGTGCCGGTGATACCTTCTTCACCCTGGCAC
>ERZ773359.596-NODE-596-length-51605-cov-17.133307_pt1 | contig 51605 bp, 49 predicted proteins | sample MGYA00374955_ERZ773359 | MGnify/ENA primary metagenome ERZ773359 (study PRJEB29098, sample SAMN04486028) | biogas fermenter metagenome | study: EMG produced TPA metagenomics assembly of the Biogas fermentation microbial communities from Germany - Plant 4 DNA1...
ATTGATATCGAAGGTTACAACAAAGTCGACCCGACCACTGTAACCATCACCCTGGATAAAGTGGAAGGCAACGTAATCAACTTCTACTACACCGCCAGAACCGATATCGAATACACCGTAAACTACCTGGAGCAGGGGACTGACAAACCGCTGGCAGAGGCCAAAGTGGTTGAGAACCAGACCTTCGGCAGCCAGGTAACGGAAGAAGCTATTGATATCGAAGGTTACAACAAAGTCGACCCGACCACTGTAACCATCACCCTGGCTGTAAGTGGAAATGTAATCAACTTCTACTATGTCAAAGACAGCGAACCGCACTTCAACGTCTACTATCATGCCAACTATGAAGGAGGCAGCGCTCCTTCAGACCCCAACACCTATCTTGAAGGAGACTGGGTTGTAGTTGCTGGTGAAATCAACCGGGAAGGTTTCGCTTTTGTCAGTTGGAACACCGAAGCGGACGGAAGCGGAATCCATTACATGCCAGGTCAAGAATTCGAAATGCCTGCAGAAGATGTAAACCTGTATGCACAGTGGGCACAGGCTGTCAATGACAATTACAGTACAAAAAGAAACACTCGACTGGCAGTAGCGGCTCCTGGTGTTCTCAACAACGACACCTTTGTACCTTCAGTGTGTTTCCTCTCATGGAACACTGATCCGCAGCATGGGAAATTGACTTTCAATGATGATGGTTCCTTCACCTATGAACCAGATAGCGGTTTTGTAGGGACAGACAGTTTCTTCTATGCAATCGGCTTTGAAGGACCTGTGCTGGAAATGTTATCAAATCTGGAAGGTAATAATGGTGACAACAACACAGTAGAAAATCCTGATGATCCCGATGATCCGTTAATTGCCAAGGTCACAATCACCGTTACCGGCGGTGGCGGTGGCGGCGGCGGTGGAGGATCCACCGAGGAAATCGTCGTTGAACCGGAAGAACCTTTAGTGCCACTAAACAAGGAAGACCACTTTGCCTATATAGCTGGTTATCCGGATAATACCGTCAGACCGGAAGGCAATGTGACCAGAGAAGAGGTTGCAGCTGTATTCTACCGCCTGTTGGATGAAACCTACCGGGACAGTGTAAAGACCGATGTCAACAACTTCCTGGATGTGGAAGCCGACAGATGGTCCAATATCCAGATCTCAACTCTGGCTGCGATAGGTGTTATCACCGGTTACCCGGATGGTACTTTCCGCCCGAGTAATAGCATCACCAGAGCAGAGCTGGCAACCATCGCTTCCAAGTTTGATAAACTCAGTCCGTTTGTAGCCGATAATTTCTCGGATATCACCGGTCACTGGGCCAACCAGTACATTAATTCAGCTGCTCAGAAGGGCTGGGTTAAAGGATACGAGGACGGCACTTTCAGACCGGAACAACCGATCACCAGAGCCGAGTTCGTGACCCTGGTCAACAATGTATTGGGCAGAAAGGTGCTGAAAGAGAACATCCTGCCGGATGCTAAAACATTCCCGGATCTCAGCCCGAATGCCTGGTATTATGAAGCAATGATGGAAGCTATCAACGGACATTACTATGAGAGAGAAAACCCGGATGACTATGAGGTTTGGACAGAGCTTTATGAAACCCATATCGATCTGTAAAGCTCAATAACCTCAAAACTGCTTAAGAGGCTGTCCCAAGACCGGAAACGGTTTAAGGGACAGCCTTCTTTCATGGAACAACCACCATTGATTATTTATAAAACTGCTGGCTGAAAAAATGACCAAAGCAACTAGGCCCTGGCCCCCGCTATCTCGATCATGTCACCAGCATTACAAAGATATCCCATTCAGTCTTTGCTTTTTCCGGGAATGTAAAACCTTTTCTGTAAATGAATAATCCGCCATATCTCCGGTAATACTGTAAATTTTGGCATTGCTGAGACTAGCACAGAATAATGTCCGCAAGGTATATATTGCATATAACAGTAAACTACAAAGAAGGGTGATCTATGCACACCAGCAGCCAGACTCGCCTGGAAAAGTCGTTGCTCAGGGTTCTTGATCAGATAGATCAATTACAGGAACAGTTACACAAATCAGACAATGAGGAAGAGAAAGCCGCACTTAAAGACAGATTGAGAAGCCTGGGGATATTAAGGGCATATTATATTCAGTTGATCATGATTAAATATGGTGACTCGAACAGCGAAAAGAATACCGCCCGTTGAAAGACCCGCCGCTCACCTCCTGCCTCAACTGATCTGCTGAATGGTTTGCAGCGCTGCAGCCTTTCCCGGCAGCATTCGTATTCGGCTGGCAGCGCTTCCTGCTTATGAATAAGGTAATCCTCCCATCTCAAAGCTTTAAGGCGCAGTTCATCCATGATAGAATATCTGCATAGCTCAATATTCATTTAAGGAGGATTGGCGATGGAAATGGGCAAATTCAGATTGGATCGGCTGGATTCGCTGTTATTGATCATCGACTTGCAGGACAAGCTGTTGAAAGCCATGAAATACAGGGATGCGGTAGTGAAAAACACCAACCTCTTGCTCAAGCTTGCCGCAGCAACCAGCCTGCCGGTCTTAGTGACCGAGCAAAACCCGCCGGGTCTGGGGCCTACTGTTCCCGAAATAATGGAGAATTTCCCCGAAGGTACCCGGGTAATCGACAAGATGTCTTTTACCGCCTGTACCCCGGATACCAGAAAAGCGCTGTTCGAATTTGACAGACCAAAGATAATAGTAACCGGCTGTGAGACTCACGTCTGTGTTTACCAAACTGTAAGGGATTTGCTTGAGGACGGATACACCGTACATTTAGTTGAGGATGCGGTATGTTCACGATTCAAACAAAACTACCGCAGCGGCCTGGAATTGATGAAGCAAATGGGAGCGGTGATCACCAATACCGAGAGCATATTCTTTGACATCCTCAAGATCGCTGGCACTCCGGAATTCAAAGCCTTGTCACCGCTGCTCAAATAGGCAACTACATATAAGGTTGGGCTAATCAGTATATCAAAGAGCTTTTGCGGTGTATTCGGTGGTTATCTGCAAAATAATTCCTGACTATATTCACCGGGATATTACAGCCCGTAAGCTGTGAGACCAGACCGCCAACAATAGAAAACATTTTTGATAAAAAAGCCGGGCTGCTGGATGTCTTCCAGCAGCCCGACCTGTATTGGAGTATTAAGACCCAGTGACCAGTGACTAGATCATTCTGTAGCTTACTGCAGCTGATAGACCATGGTCACAGTAGCAGTTACCTTGATTTCTCCCGGGCTGATGGGTACAAGGCTTTCGCCCATGCCCTTGGGGGAATCCAGGGAGATATTGGCTAAGTTCCGGTAAATCGAGGTATCATAGCCCTCGCTGATGCTCAACAGTTTACCCAGGCTCATCCGGGCTGCACCGGCGATGACCTGCGCTTTTTCATGCCCGCGCGCGATGGCTTTTAACAGGGCTTCATTTTCAGCGGCCCCCAGATTAGACTTTTCGAAAGAGACATAATTTACAGTGTTGGCTCCTGCCTGAACAGCACCGTCCAGTATTGTACCAACCCTGTCAATATCTTTGATTATGATGGTAATCTCGTTGCGAACCTGATAACCGACTAAAATGCCGGTTGATCTGGTAGAGTAATCGTATTGCGGGTAGATGCTGTAATTGCTGGTCTGAATGAGGTTTTTGTCAATACCCATCGAAATAATGGCATCGATAACCTTTTGGGTATTCTGATTGTTTTCACTCTGCGCCCGGGCCAAATCCTTGTGGGTGGTAACCACACCCAGTGATACCCTGGCCTGATCGGGCGCTACGGTGCTTGTACCGCTGGCAGCAACCACCACCACAGGGGCTTCATATTTTACGGGAAGCTCTGCCGCCACGGCTGAGCCTGACAGGGCCAAAAGGCAAACTATGGCTAAACTCAATACAAGCAATCTACGGGTTATCCTGTTCTTCATCTGGTATTCCCTCCTCAAGTTTGATTGATTTGGCTATTGCAGCCAATTCTTCCGTACTCAAGTTGCCGGTCACCACTAACTGGTAAAGGTGTTGATTATGATTCATGCTCGACTGATAAGAGTTAATCAGCAGTTTTTCCGCCGGTAAAGACCCTCCCGCCGGTAAAGATCCCTCCGAGCCTTCGTCCTCGTCAAGCGAAACGGACTTCAACTGGGTATCGTTAGCTAAATTCTCCATCTCAACCTGGTCGCTTTGATTTGTAACTGCGGTTAGCCGGAGGCTTAACTCCTGCTGGGTCACCTGATTTTTATATATAAAAGTGATATCCTGCTCCGAGTTGCTGATTACAGTCTGAAGTGAGTACTCAGACGGCAGATTGGTGGGGTGCAAGGTCAGCAGTCCCACACCGCGATTGGGATTGGTCGGATAGGGCGATTTTATGGCCTGATCAACCGGGGCTGCTGCGATGCTGGCAGAGCGAGTTTCCGGGACAGGGGGTGATGCTTGCCGCAATGCCGTATGGTTCGGGGAAGCAGAGGTCGGGGAATCCTGCATGGCTACCTGATCGTAGCGGGCCCGAGGCTCTGGAGCGGATTCTGCAACAGGTTCTTTAACAGTCTCTTTAATTGCTTCTATTTCAGTTTCTATAACAGATTCTGCTACCTGCGTTCCCTCAGGTTTTGGGCTTATTTCCGGGATACTGTTCATTGCGGCCGGCAAGGTCTCAGTTTGCAGGCTGCCCGGGTCGTTTTGTTCGGCCAATCTAATACCAACCGGTTGCTGCAATAGCGGTAACGAATATAATACCAAAAGCAAAACTGCTGCACCGGCTGCTCCCCACCACCAGCGCAGTGGGCGTGAACGGCCAAAAGCACCCCGGGCAAATAAACCTGCTCGTCTTCTACCTGAGTTACCCTGGATGAGGGCCATAACTCGCGCAGTAAAATCAGGCTGCAGCGGTGGAATGGTTTCCATGCTGCGCAGCAAATGGCCCTCATGCCTGGCTGCTGCAACCTTGTCACGGCAGCTTTCACAATGATCCAGATGGGCTTTAATGCCGTCCTGCATTTGGGGAGCTAATCGATTGTCACAGAACTCGTAGATATACTTATCGATTTGCTGACAGTTCATTTTTTATCCCCCTTTCTGCTTGACGGTTCAGTAAAATCTTCTGCAAAGCCTTACGGGCACGGTGTACCTTAACCTCCACATTCTCTTTGCTGATCCCCAGGGCATCTGCTATTTCCTGATTATCAAGATCCATCTGATACCTCAGGGTAAGCACCACCCGGTAATTTTCCGGCAAAGACATTATGGCCTCATCAATCTGACGATGCAGTTCGCGCTGTTCGAACATGGAATGGGGATCGCCTATTTGAGCGGGGGCATAGCTATTCAAGGGGACGCTGTATGCCTCGTCAAAATTCACCATTACTACCTTTTTTCGCTTGCGCAGGGCGCTTATGCTGGTGTTGGTCGCTATGCGATAAATCCAGGGAGCAAACTTTTTGTTGGTATCAAACTGGTACATCTTCTCGTAAACAGTCAGAAATACCTCCTGACACAAATCCTCGGCTTCTTGAGCATGGCCGATAATACGATAGACGATGGCGTAAACCTGATTTTTATAGCGATTGACCAGTTCCTCAAAAGCTTTTATATCCCCGCTCAGAGTCTGCCACGCCAGCATCTCGTCGCTAATCAATACAATCAGCTCCCCAATCCCGTTCATAAACTATACGTCGCTAATATTTTCAGCTTACACCAATTGGGGGAGGATGTGGGATAAATTCTGTCCATAAGCAGGTGCAATTTGTGTTAAACTATTTTATGGTTGTTTGATAAGACAGCCGGGCATAAAGAGCGGTGCGCATCTCCGGTTCAGTTAAACGGAGTGCAGCCTGGGTTCAGCGTTTTGCCCGGAATTTGATAAACTGCTGCCAAGTACCAGCGAGATGAAAGGAGAATAATCATGTCAGACAAGTGCAATACCTGCCCATCTGCGGCTGGCTGCAATCTGGAAGCTACTTCCTGTGGAGTGGAAAGCCAACCCGCTACACTGATAGGGTCTCTTAACAACATACGCAACGTCATCACTGTGATGAGCGGCAAAGGCGGAGTGGGAAAATCATCGGTGACCGGTCTTTTAGCCTTAAGCCTGGCACGTCAGGGCAAAAAAGTGGGGATTTTGGATGCAGATATCACCGGACCCAGCCAACCCAAGGCCTTCGGCATAACGGGGAATGTAAAAGCAGGGGATTTTGGTATTATTCCTCCCCTGAGTAAAAGCGGGATAAAGTTGATGTCCATCAATTTTTTCCTCCCCAACGAAGACGACCCGGTTATATGGAGAGGCCCGATGCTGGCTGGAGCGGTTAAACAGTTCTGGTCAGAAGTGGACTGGCGTGATTTGGATTATTTGATCGTGGATCTTCCCCCCGGCACCGGAGATATACCCTTAACGGTAATGCAGTCCCTGCCGGTCAACGGCATTATCATCGTTTCCTCCCCTCAGGATCTGGTATTTATGGTGGTCAAGAAGGCTATTAAAATGGCCCAGAAGCTGCAGTTGCCGATTATTGGACTAATAGAGAACATGAGCCATGCGGTGTGTCCGCATTGCAATGAGAGAATAGAGATTTTTGGCAAAAGCCAGGGAGCTAAAGTAGCCCAGGAGACCGGCATAGAGTTTCTGGGCGGGCTGTCCTGGGATGGGCATTTCAATGCTCTGGTGGATGAAGGGAAAATAGAACAGTACCACTCACAGGAAATGGATAAGATCGCTGCCCGCATTATTGAACAGTTGCCCTGATGGTTGATCAGCCGGGGCAGGGGATTAATCCCAGGAAAAAGGGGTACGAATTCCTGCTGCAGATGTATATAATTATATTAGATATATATCTTGACATATTACGGGTGCCATCCATAATTTGGAATTATAATACGGAGGTTGCGAGAACTAATAGGAGGGTAATAATGGCAACCAAACTACTGTTGGAACTGAAGAACCTGCTGGCTGACCTGGCCTCTACGCTGATCCTGGGCAAGAACAAAGACGCGGCTTGCCTGGCCATGAAACTATCGGAAAAGAGCAAGGCCCTGGCAGAAGAACTGGTGAAATAGCAGCGGTCAAATAGACCGTGTGATAATTGTCTATATAATTTGCTAAAGATTAACACGAACCACGAAGGTCGACCCCTGATGAACAGGTCGGTTTTTGTGGTTTCTGTTTTTCCCCGGCAAATGTGTTATTATAATAAAACATGAAATCGGTAGAATTATATAATTATATAGACCAGGCGGGGAGGGGGGACGACTTGAAAATTGCTGTAATTGACGGCCAAGGTGGCGGGATCGGTCGCCTGATAATCGAAAAACTGCGCAAGGAATTGGGCCAGGAAATATACATTATCGGGTTGGGAACCAATGCGGTGGCTACTTCGGTCATGTTAAAGGCTGGTGCCAATGACGGGGCCAGTGGGGAAAATGCAGTAATCTGGTCAGCTGCACGGGTGGACCTGATCGCCGGTTCAGTGGCCATAATTGCTGCCAACAGCTATTGTGGGGAGTTGACCACAAGAATGGCCGAAGCCATAACCTCTTCTCCAGCTACCAAGATCCTGATACCCATGAACCGCTGTGGTATTGAACTCAGCTGCAGCCAGGATGAGCCTCTGCCTATTCAGGTCGATCAACTGGTGGCCAGAGTAAAAAACCATTGCCTTAACAGTCAGAATATAAAGCAGGAATGGAAAGGTGGTTTACCTTAATGTGTAAAGACATGTCCCCGCTGGAGTTAGCCATACAGTTTCATGGCCATATTTGTCCGGGCTTGCTGATGGGGGTAAGAGCAGCGCAGTTAGCCATGGATCAGCTCAGCCTGGAAAGGGATCGGGATGAGGATCTGGTAGCAATTGTAGAAACCGATTCCTGCGGTGTGGATGCCCTGCAGGCCATATTAGGCTGTACTTTCGGCAAAGGCAATCTGATTTTCAAAGACTATGGTAAAGCCGTTTATACCGTCATTGATCGCAGCAGCGGGCGAGCCCTGCGCATCGCGCAGTTAAGACGCGCATCCGGCGGTACAGCTGGACAGCGTTATCGTGAACTCAAAGGGCGGACTGACCTTAATCAAGCCGAACAGGAAGAGCTGGAACAAGCCCTGCAGGACCTGTTTGAAGAGATCATGACCTGCCCCTATGAAGAACTGTTTAACTGGAAGGAAGTAAGGGTCGATCTTCCTCCGCGAGCCCATATATACAACACCTTGACCTGCGCCGGCTGCGGGGAAGGGGTCATGGAACCGCGGGCCATTAAGAGCGGGGACAGGGTTCTATGCCAGCCCTGTTTTGAGGTGCAAAAGGGGGGAAATACCGATGTGTGAAGCCAATGTCTACCTGTTACGCGATGGACAGGAGCAACTGCTGATGGAAAGAGTGGACAGGATTATCCCCGGTGAGGATAACACCCTTTTCATGGAAAACATCTTTGGTGAACGCAAGGTCATCAAGGCTCGTTTTCGTGAGCTGGAACTGGTACGCCATCGCATCATAGTGGAAGAGATTCCTCAACCAGCCTCGGTTAGACCGGGTGAATTGTGGCTGGAACCGGATACTGACCACGGTCATTTTCATGAAGGTGAAGAAGTAAGACTCAAGCTGTTTAAGGGATATAACATGCAGCCTCAAGATGCCTCATTGGAAGATGTGCAGGCTTTTTTGATAAACAGCGCGGGCAGGCGCGAACTGCAGGTGCTTCTCGATAAAGGCCAGTACTGGCTGTATCCCGGACAGGAAGTTGACGGATTAATACAAGTGATTGTCCATCAACCCGGAGATCCGGAACTGTATGCTAAAATTCTTGTCGAAATCGGTCATCACCATCACCATCATATCGACCCTATCGGCCTGCCTTTGGAAATCGTGCCCAGTGGATACAGCCATGCCCGCATCGGTGAATACTATGAGGTTCAATTATTGAGAAACGGGCAGCCCCTGGCGGGTGTGGAAATAAAGGCTACTTATGCCAGCGCCGGCGGTCAGGAGTATCCACGCCGGCAGAAAAGCGATGATTGGGGTCGGGCGAAATTCTTTCTCTCCGCGCGCGGGCATTACCTTTTTTCCTCCACTTATGACGGTATAATAACGACCTTTACCCTGGTCAAGGGCGTATAGGTTTATTCATCGCGGGATAAATTCCCGCCTGATTATCAAATAAAGCCACCTGAACAGGCCATGGAGCGCAAGCGGTATAAAGCCAGGCGCTTCATGGTTTTTCTATTTTGACTGGATGGTTGCGAGAAACTTAAACTTAAATATGCGAATTTCCTTATATCGGGAAAAAGGTTCCCTATAGCGGATATTGTTATCCTTTTCACAAAAATAGATTGCTAATTTGCAGGAAAATCATTTAGCAGGTAGAATATATGTCAATAGCGATAATTGTAGAAAAAGGACTTAAAAATCCTTGTAATTTATAATTGCATAACCTCCAAGCCAGTAGACCTAAGGCCTTCGCCAAGCTATGGTTTTCTGGCCGGGGTACAACTGGAAACGGTTGTGCCTTCCCGTATTGTGAGTAGGAGATGTTCTGGTATGGCAGACGTTGGCGATACGATTTATAATGTCTGCTAATGCTTGTGTGCGCAAATGCCCGGCTTCTCTTCGCAGCCGGATTTTTTAATTATTGATACCAAAAGGGGCCTGTATTTTGCACGAAATGTCGTTAATAGCAGAAATGATGAATATGGTTCGCGAAAGCGCAGCCCACAACAACATCACCCGTATAAGCCGCATCAAGCTGGTTGTTGGCAAGTTGACTATGGCCATGCCGCACAGCCTCAGATTTGCTTTTCACACTATGGCCAGGGATGGCCTGTTTCAGGGAACCGAACTGCTTATTGAAGAGAGGGAGGTTGCTTATCAATGCTGTCAATGCGGGGAAAAGTACCTGCCCGACATGCCCTATGGCCAACTCTGCCCTAATTGCGGCAGCAAAGCCAGCCACTTGCTGAGCGGGCGAGAATTATTCGTTGAGTATTACGAAGGGGATTCCGGAAAAGGGGAAGAGAATGGCGCAAATACGCATGGAAACTAACCTATTAGGGGCCAATGATATGCTGGCCGCCAAAAACCGCCGCATCTTTAAAGCCAGAGGGTTGTTGGTGATAAATTTGATGAGCTCGCCTGGTTCAGGCAAGACCACCCTTCTGGAAAAAACCATCGAAGCTTTGCGGGGACGCATAGAATTAGGGGTAATTGAAGGGGATCTGTATACTGACCAGGATGCCATGCGCATTGAGAACAAGGGAGTCGAAGTGGTGCAGATAAATACCGAAGGCACCTGCCATTTGGATGCCGGCATGATAGAAAAGGCCTGGTCACGCCTGGAGCATCTTCCCATTCAACTGCTGTTTATAGAAAATGTCGGCAACCTGGTCTGCCCGGCCGAATTTGATTTGGGCGAAGATATCAGAGTGGTGGTTTTGAGTACCACCGAAGGACACGACAAGGTTTTAAAATACCCCCTGGTATTTCAACAAGCCCAGGTGGTAGTGCTCAATAAAATAGACCTGTTGCCATATACAGATTTCGATTTAAACGCTTTTAACAGGGACCTGCAGCTGGTAAATCCTCAAATCAGGGTATTTCAGCTGTCAGGTCGTACTGGTGAAGGTTTAGCCCAATGGATTGAGTGGTTGGTAGAGGAGGTGGGAAAGCGAGTTATTTAGCGACCAATAATTATAGAGAGAGATAATCTGTGAATGGGATTGTATGGCTAATTCACTAAAAATGTTTTGGGGGGAATTAGTGAATGCCTACCAAGCTGACCAGACGTGATTTCATACGTCTTTGTGCCGGAGGTGCTGCGGCTGTATCCATGACCTCACTTCTGGCACCGGTGCTCACCCAGGCAGTAGAAGCCGGGGCACCACCTGTAATCTGGCTGCAAGGGGCCAGTTGTACGGGCTGCTCAGTGTCTTTGCTGAACAGCGTGCATCCTGACATCAAGAAGATTCTTTTAGATGTTATCAGCCTGCGTTATCATCCCAATATTTCCGGGGCTGCAGGGGATTTGGCCATGGAAGAAGGGATATTTAAAGTCGCCGAGGAGTACAAGGGGCAATTCTATTTGGTAGTTGAAGGGGCAGTTCCTACCGGTGCAGACGGTAAGTTCTGCATGGTCGGGGAAAGAGATGGACATCATATCACTTTCTTGGATCTGGTACAAGAAGTGGGTGGCAAAGCTGCAGCCATTTTGAACTTCGGAACCTGTTCGGCCTATGGTGGAATTCCGGCTACCCCACCCAATCCTACCGGGTGTAAATCGGTTCCCGAGGTAGTGAAAGATGTGCCCTACATAAATGTGCCCGGTTGCCCGCCGCATCCCGATTGGATGGTGGGTACGATTGCACACGTGCTGTTGTATAATGAGATACCTGAACTGGACCGTTTTGGCAGGCCGAAAATGTTCTTTAAGGATATCATTCATGACAATTGCCCCAGAAGGCAGTATTTCGACAATGCCATATTTGCCAAAAACCTCAGCGAACCTGGCTGCCTGCTGGAAGTAGGCTGCAAAGGCCCCATCGCTCATTGTGACTCCACTATTCGCTTGTGGAACGGTGGCACCAACTGGTGTATCAAATCAGGCGCACCCTGCCTGGCCTGCACCGAGCCACAATTCCCTGGTTGGCCCATGTATACGCGTTTGCCTGAAATGCCCATAGCGCCAGGTATCACCGCTACTGTTGATCAGATCGGTGTTGTTCTGGGGGCTGCTACCGCGGTCGGCATTGCCGGGCATTTGGCCGGCAATATCGCCACCGGCCGTATTGGTCCCAAAAAGCACAGTGATGAGAAAGAAGGTGACAGCTAATGGCGCAGAAAATAGTAATAGATCCAGTAACTCGTATTGAAGGACATCTCAAAGTAGAAGTAGAGGTGGAGAACGGCATAGTGGTCGATGCTCATACCAGCGGCACCCTTTTTAGAGGGTTTGAACTGATAATGCAGGGTCGCGATCCGCGGGATGCTCAGCAGATCATGCAGCGCATCTGCGGGGTTTGTCCCACTTCTCATGCCACCTCCGGTGCCCTGGCCCTGGATGACGCTTTTGGTATTGAGCCACCTCCAAATGGCAGGATCATTCGTAATCTGATCTTCGGCTCCAATTACATCCAATCCCATATTCTGCATTTCTTCCATTTGGCTGCACTGGACTATGTGAAGGCCCCGGAAGGGGTTATGCCGTTAAATCCTCAATATGCCGGGGATTACAGATTGCCTGCGGACATCAACGCTCAGGCGGTAAACAATTACCTGAAGGCCCTGGAAATGCGCCGCAAAGCCCAGGAGATGCTGGCTATCTGGGGAGGCAAGATGCCGCATGTGCAGGCCATTGTTCCGGGTGGGGTAACAGAATTGCCTGACACTCAGAAGATTTATGAATTCCTGGTGCGACTGGAAGAACTGACTGATTTTATAAACAATGTGTATGTTCCTACCGTAAAAGCGGTGGCAGAAGCATACCCGGATTGGTTTGATATCGGACGCGGCTGTATGAATATGCTGGCTTACGGTGGGTTCCCGCTGGAAGAAGGCAGGGACCATGTAAGTAAGCAGAAATTCTTCCCCAGCGGGGTATATGTGCGCGGCCAGTTCAAAGAGTTGGATCCGGCCTTGATAACTGAAGAAGTAAAGTACTCCTGGTACAAGGATGACACCGGCGGCAACAGCCCGGACGTGGCGGTAGTCGAACCCGATGCCGATAAGAAGGATGCTTATTCCTGGCTGAAAGCCCCGCGCTACAACGGAGAACCCATGGAAGTAGGGCCTCTGGCTCGCCAGTGGGTGGCCAAGCAACCGGACCTGGTGGCCATGGGTGCCAATAAGGCCTTTTCGGTAATGGGGCGCCATTATGCCCGGGCGGTGGAGACCGCAGCCATTGCAGCCGCCATGAAAGAGTGGGTCTTGCAGTTGAAGCCGGGCGAACCCGTAGCTACTCCGCACAAGGTGCCTGATGAGGCCTTGGGTATGGGCCTGTGCGAAGCTTCCCGCGGAGCCCTGGGGCACTGGCATAAAATCGAACATGGCCGCACCAAGGTGTTGAACGCGGTTGTTCCTACCACCTGGAACGCCGGACCCAGAGATGTCAATAATGTACCCGGACCGATGGAACAGGCTATCATTGGGGCTCCGCTGGCAGACCCGGCCAATCCCATCGAAGTGGTGCGCATAATCAGATCAATGGACCCCTGTTTCGGGTGTGCCATTCATGTTATGACTCCCAATAAGAAAACGATCAGCCAGTTTATAGTAAATTAGGGGGTGTAGTCATGAAAAAGATGGTAGAACGCCACTCCCTTCCTATTCGGCTGTTTCACTGGAGCAATATGATCAGTATTACCCTGCTGATTATTACCGGGTTCTATATTCATGCACCCAACAGCTTCAGGTGGTTGTTCTCGAACATGGATACTCCGCGTATGCTTCATTTTGCCATGGCCTATGTCTTATTGTTCGGGGTGATAGGGAGGGTATATTATGCCATAGTGGCCAAAGATGCCCATAACATCGTTTTTCGGCCTATTCAAGACACCAAGAATTTCCCCAGCATGATAAAGTATTATCTGTTCATGGCTGACAGCCATCCCTATTACGGCAAGTACAACCCCGGGCAGAAGATGATGTATACCGGCTGGCTCATCATGGCTGTGATACAGATCATTACCGGTTTTGTACTCTACGCTCCCAATACCTTCCCGGCTTTGGCCGGATGGATGGGAGGGTTATTGGCTGTCCGCATCATTCACTATGTGGTCAACTGGTTGTTCGTATTATCAGTGGTTGTGCATGTTTACCTGGATGTATCGGAGGGCATACCGGTGCTTCTGTCCATGTTTACCGGAAAGTTCCCGGCAGGAGCCCATGGAGCCCATAGTGATGCCGATATGGCAGGTGATAAAAGCCGTAGTCTGGGTGCCTGAGGGGATTTATCTTGAAGCTTATTGTTGCAGGAATTGGCAATGTATTGATGAAGGATGACGGCCTGGGCGTTTATGCCATCAAGGAGTTGGCCCAACGCCCCTGGCCCGATGCAGTCGAACTGGTGGACGCCGGTGTCGCCAGTTTCGAAATCCTGGATGTATTCTGCAGGGCTGATCACATCATAGTTATAGACTCAATGAATGCCGGAGGTGAGCCCGGGACCATATACCGGGCCCCTCTGGAGGAATTGGGTCTGAAAGACAGCCCTGCGGTTACCTCATTGCATGAATTGCATTTTACCGAGGCCATTAAAGTGGTGAACCTGATGGGATATCACCCGCAGGTGACCGTTTTCGGGGTTGAACCCTGCCAGGTTGAACTGGGCCTGGGATTGACTCCGGTGATAACCGAAAAAATGCCCCGCTTGTTAAAATTGGTTGAAGCGGAGATTCGTCATATTTTATCAGCCAGTGAGTAGACAGCTGCCGGCTAAGGTTCCGGGCAGGAATACTCTGGCTTTCCGCTGTTTACAGAGCCTTAACATCTGCTCTTGGATATTGGCCCCAAATGCGCCAACCAGGTGAGGGTAGTACATGAGTCAAACTATTAGCAGTAAACGTTTCACCATTAAAGGAATTGTACAGGGAGTAGGGTTCAGGCCGCATGTGTACCGTCTGGCGGTTGAGTTGGGACTTAAAGGCTGGGTCTTGAATTCCTCCAGCGGGGTGTTCATAGAGGTTGAGGGCTTAACCCCAAAGGTGGATGAGTTTATTCATACCCTCCTGGAACAACCGCCTCCCCTGGCCCTAATCAAGAGCTGCCAGGTAGAGGAGCTTCCTGTACGGAATTATGCGGATTTCGAGATTTTGGACAGTGTCGAGCAGGAAGGCCATGAGGTAATGATATCCCCGGATATCGCTATATGTGACAACTGCCGGCGGGAGGTCCTTGATCCTAGTGACCGGCGCTACCGCTATCCTTTCATAAACTGCACCAATTGCGGACCGCGTTTCACTATAATAAAGGATGTGCCCTATGACCGGGCCAAAACGACCATGGCCGGTTTTCCGATGTGTCCTGAGTGTGCGGCTGAATACGGTAATCCGCTCGACCGGCGTTTTCATGCCCAGCCCAACGCCTGTCCGGTCTGCGGTCCCCGGGTCTGGCTGACAGATAAGCACGGCAGGCCAGTTCACAGCCAGGTTATCGATGTTTTGAAATCGGGGGCCATTGTGGCGGTAAAGGGCCTGGGAGCCTTTCACCTGGCAGCCGATGCCTCAAACCGTGAAGCAGTCCGTTTACTGCGCAAACGCAAACGCCGTGACGCCAAGCCCTTTGCCGTCATGGCCAGAGACCTTGAGGCAGCCAGGCAATACTGCTGGATTTCCAAATCGGAAGAGCAGTGGCTGCTTTCCAGACAGGCCCCTATTGTAGTGATGAAAAGCCTGAATCATCCTGACATCCCGGGTGATCTGCTGCACCCCGGGCTTAATACCCTGGGCGTGATGCTGCCTTACAGCCCGCTGCATTACCTTCTTTTTGACGATGATTTGGACCTGCTGGTGATGACCAGTGCCAATGTCAGTGATGAGCCTATAATAACGGATAATCATGAAGCCTTAGATTCGCTGGCCGACATAGCCGATTATTTTCTGCTGCACAACCGGGATATATTTAATCCCTGCGATGATTCGGTTCTGAGCTGTACCGACATAAGCACCAATATAATCCGGCGAGCCCGGGGGTTCGTGCCGCAGGGCATCAGGCTCCCCGGAAACTGCCGGCAAGAATCGGTATTGGCCGTAGGGGGCGACTTAAAGAACACCTTTTGCCTCACCAAAGGAAATGAAGCCTTTTTGAGCCAGCACTGGGGCGATTTGGGCAATTACAACAATTACCTCAATTTCACTGTAGGTATCGAGCGCTTCAAAAACATGCTCAAGGTGACCCCAGCGGTTATAGCACACGATATGCATCCCGACTATCAATCTACCCGATGGGCCATGCAGCATAATCATTTGCCGCGCCTGGCGGTGCAGCATCATCATGCCCATTTGGCATCAGCCATGGCTGATAACGGTCTTTCAGGCAAGACCATCGGGCTGATATGTGACGGCACCGGATGGGGAACCGACGGGGCGGTATGGGGTGCAGAGGTATTGATCGGTGATTACCGGGAATTCAAGAGGATGGCTCACCTGGCCTATATGCCTTTTCCCGGTGGGGACTTGACTGCTAAGAAGCCCTATCGTATGGCATTTATTTATCTCTACCAAATCCTGGGGGAAAGGGCTTGGGAATATGCCCGGAAATGGCTGCCGGATCTGAGCCAGCCGGAAGCTGATATAATCATCAACCGCCTCTGCCGCGGCGAACAGCTTATGACCTCCTCCTGCGGCAGGCTTTTTGATGCGGTCAGTGCCATACTCGGGGTCTGTCCGATCAACCGCTACGAAGGGCAGGCCGCCATGGAACTGGAAGCCATAGCTAACCCGGATGAGTGCGGGGTTTACCCGTTTCAGGTCAAACAGCAGCCTGATGGGCTCATAATGGAGGTCAATTCTATATGGCAGAGCATTGTCCATGAGCTTGAGGCGGGCGTTGCTCCCACGACTATTGCAGCCCGTTTTCATAACAGCCTGGCGGCCCTGTTTACCGAGACTGTCCGCCTGGTAGCCGAACAGAGCGGCATAGATCAAGTCGTGCTCAGCGGGGGGGTTTTCAATAATCAAATACTATTAAAGCTCTTGGTGGAATCATTGACCCGAAATGATATGAAAGTATATGTACACCGTCAGGTTCCTGCCGGAGATGGGGGCATCGCCCTGGGACAGGCGGCTATTGCGAGTGAGGTGACAGACTGATGTGCTTGGGAGTACCGGGCAGGATCGTATCCATAGAGGCCAATCGGGCAACCGCTGATATCAACGGCAATCAGGTTGAGGTGAGCATAATTATGACACCGGAGGTTGTTCCGGGGCAGTATGTTTTGATACACGCTGGCTTCGCCATGCAAATCATAGATGAAAGTGAAGCCAGGGAGACAATGGATTGGCTTTTGGCCTTGCAGAAAATTGGAGAAGCTTATGAAAACTGACCAGGAATATAACCAACGCTTATTGCAGGCGATAAGTAGTATTGATAAACCGGCCACCCTTATGGAGGTTTGCGGAACCCATACTATGGCTATTGCCCGCAGCGGCATACGCGAACTGCTGCCCCCTGGTATAAGGCTGATATCCGGGCCGGGATGCCCGGTTTGCGTTACTTCGCAGGGCGATATCGACAGGGTTATTCACCTGGCCCGCAATCATGACATTACTTTGCTGACCTTTGGGGATATGATGAGGGTTCCGGGAAGCGAGTCGTCCCTTCAGCAATGCCGCAGTCAGGGTGCGGATATACGGGTGGTGTATTCCCCGCTGGACGCTCTGCAGTTGGCCTGCCAAAATCCGCACCGGGAAATGGTATTCTTGGGCATCGGATTTGAAACTACCGCCCCGACCATTGCTCATACTATAATTGAAGCCCAACGGCTGGGAGTGAGCAATTTCTCGGTATGGTCGCTGCACAAAACTGTGCCCCCGGCCCTGCAAGCAATATTCTCCGACCCGGAAATAGAGGTGGACGGGCTCATCTGTCCGGGTCATGTATCGCTGGTCATAGGTTGCGCCCCATATGAAGATTTGATCAGCAAGCACCACAAACCCTGCGTGGTGACCGGGTTTGATGAGCGGGATATTTTGGAAGGCATCTGCATGTTGATGCGGCAGATCGCCAGCGGTCAGGCCCGGGCTGAGATCCAATACAAGCGCCTGGTCAAGCCTGAGGGCAATCCGATCGCACAAGGCCTAATAGCCCGGGTATTCGAGCCTGTCGCAGTAAATTGGCGCGGCCTGGGAACCGTTCCTGAGAGCGGCCTGGCTATACGTGAAAGCTATGCCGATTACGATGCAAGCCGGAGGTTTGCCGTTCCGGATATTGAAGAGAAACCCATCAAAGGCTGTGCCTGCGGGGCTATTTTAACCGGTAAAATATCGCCCGCGCAATGCGCCTTATTCGGTACCGTTTGCAGCCCGATGAACCCGGTGGGCCCCTGTATGGTCTCGCAGGAAGGGGCCTGTGCCGCGCATTATCGCTATACCATACCGGTGAAAGGAAGAGAATCAAAGTGAACCAGGAAAGGGTTCTTCTCGCTCACGGCAGCGGCGGCCTGATGAGCCAAGGCCTGATAGAGAGGATTTTTAAGCAATATTGGAGCAATCCACACCTTGATGACATGCTGGATGGAGCTGTGTTGCAATTGCCGGTAAACCGGATTGCTGTCTCCACCGATTCTTTCGTCATCACCCCATTGTTTTTCCCCGGCGGGGATATCGGCAAACTGGCAGTATGCGGCACGGTGAATGATTTGGTGGCCTGTGGAGCCCGCCCCTTGTATCTCAGTGCTGCTTTCATCATTGAAGAAGGTCTGAGTATCCGGGATCTGGAGCAGATCGTAAAGTCTATGGCTCAAACCGCTGCAGCAGCCGGTGTGAAGTTGGTCACCGGAGATACCAAAGTGGTGGAAAAGGGCAGCGCCGATCAGGTTTTCATCAATACTACGGGAATTGGTGTAATCGATTCGGAAGTATCGCTGCACCCTCGCTGCATCAAACCGGGGGATCAGGTTATCGTTACCGGACAGGTGGGCGACCATGGCCTGGCCATATTGGCCCAACGCGAAGGCCTGGCTTTTTCTACCCCGGCAGAGAGCGACTGCGCGGCTCTGCATCATTTGAGTGCTTTGGTCAGCAAGTATCCCGCGCAGATAAAGTGCATGCGCGATCCAACCCGGGGAGGGCTGGCCACTGTTCTCAACGAGATCGCCACTCAGGCGGGGTTAGGGATAGTAGTAGAAGAACAGCGCATCCCGGTTTCAGCAGTGGTCAAAGGGGCCTGTGATATGCTGGGCATGGATCCGCTCTATATGGCCAATGAAGGCAAAATGGTCATCTTTGCCAGTCGGGAAGGTATAGACGATTTAATGCGGGAGTTGCTCAGCAATCCCTTAACTCAAGGGGCAACAATAATTGGAGAAGTAGTTGCGAATCATCCTGGCATGGTATTGCTCAAGACCGCACTTGGGGCCAAACGCATTCTGAGCACTCTGGAAGGGGAGCATGTACCCCGCATCTGCTAAGGTTTATTACGGTTTGATTAACCTGAGGCTTGGCTCGGGTGCCATGGAATCCAGTCTGCAGGCGGGAATGCTATTTGAACAAGTCCAGTCTATATACTCCCTGGGATCGGAGGATAAAGCAGAAGCCGCGGCAGCTTTCCGGGAAAAACGAAAGCCGCATTTCACAGGCCGGTAAGGATATACGGGCAGCGCAATTGGCTGTTGAGGGCGAGCGCAATGCCAGGAGGCAATATTAAAGACACACCTCAATACTGAAAGGCATGTCATGAGTTGGTTGAAACACTGGACGAAACAAGTGCATGGGCTGCAGCCTGTGTAAAGCCGTATGTTCAGGGCATATTAATGGCCCCACGGTTGCTATAATGACCTCATGGTGTTTGTGTGGTGAAGCCAGCTGTAAAAGACCTATAAGTGTAAGCTTGGGCAGTCGGGACAGACTGTACCAGGCTTTTTTCGCTTGCGCAGTGCCTTGATGCTGGTGTAATATAATTATCCAAGGTGGAGGGAAAAAAAACATGAGAATCTATTCCTGGAATGTCAACGGCATCCGTTCAGTGTACAACAAGGGTTTTATCGACTGGATGCAGCGTGAAGCCCCGGATATATTGTGCTTGCAGGAAACCAAGGCCGGCCCCGAGCAATTGCCCCAATCGCTGCTTAAGGTTCCGGGTTATCAGAGCTACTGGAATATTGGAGCCAAGAAGGGCTACAGCGGAGTAGCCACCTATGTTCGCCAGGCCCCGCTGGATTGCCGGCTCAGCACCGGGGTGGAAATCCTCGATGCGGAAGGCCGCATCATAATCACCCATCATCCGCAGTTTATCCTGTTGAATATCTATTTTCCCAACGGCCAGATGAGCGATGAGCGCCTGCAGTACAAACTGCAGTTCTACCGGGCATTGATGGATTATTGCGAGGAGCTTAAGAAAACCCAGGCCAATCTCATCATCTGTGGGGATTTCAATACCGCGCACCGCGAGATAGACCTCAAAAACCCGAAAAGCAATGAAAAACGTTCCGGGTTTTTACCGGTGGAAAGGGAACTCCTGGATCAATTTCTGGATCTGGGCTATGTGGATGTTTTTCGCTACCTGTACCCGGACAAGGTCCAGTATTCGTGGTGGGATTACCGCACCCGCGCGCGTGAGCGCAATGCCGGTTGGCGGATTGACTATTTCTATGTCAGCCGTCCCCTGCTGCCTCAAATCATTGATTGTACTATTCTCGATGAGGTAACCGGTTCAGACCATTGCCCCATCACCCTGCATCTCAAGTAAAATGCCAGAATGAACCTCGGCCTATACAGCCGGAGCACATAGTGCCCCGGCTGAGAATGCACTTCTCCACACGACCAGCAGCGAATACCATTAACAGCCTAATCGGCATGTCTGACCCTGAGCAGCCGCATCCCATTCAGGGTGACCAAAAGCGAGCTGCCCATGTCAGCAGCTACCGCCAGCCATAAGGTAAGCCAGCCGGGAAAGACCAGCAGGAGGATCAGGCCTTTGATTACAAGCGCGAAAGCGATGTTTTGCTTTATGATCTTCAGGGTCTGGCGGCTGAGCCTTATGCTGTAAGGCAATTTGGTCAAATCATCTGCCATCAGGGCTATATCCGCGGTTTCCAGAGCGGTATCGCTTCCCGCCACCCCCATGGCAATACCTACGGTCGAAATAGCCAGGGCCGGGGCGTCATTCACCCCGTCTCCCACCATGGCTGCTTTGCCGCACCGGCTCAAAAGCTCTTTTACGGCGTCCACTTTGTCCCCGGGCAGCAGATCGGCCCGGTACTCATCAACTCCCACCTGAGCTGCTATAGCCCGGGCGGTTGTCTCATTGTCACCGGTGAGCATAACGATTTTCTTTATGCCCAGTTTTCTCAACTTCTGTATGGCCTGAGAGCTGTTGTCCCGGAGAACGTCAGCAACAGCGATAAGCCCCAGGATCAGGCCTTCTTTCCCCAGAATCATGACGGTTTTGCCCTGATTTTGCAGTGCTCTTATCCTGTCTTCCACCAATCCGATGTCAATGTTATGGTCCCTGAAGAATCTCACATTGCCGATTTGATAGGATACGCCATCAACACGGCCTACGGCCCCCATGCCCCAAACCGCTTCGAAGCCGCTCACTGCAGGGATATCCAGCCCTTTTTGCCGGGCATAGCTTAGAATGGCCTCACCCAGGGGGTGCTCGGACCTGGATTCGATGGCTGCTGAGATGGACAGGACTTGGTCCTCAGAATAGCCATTAACAGGTATTACATCGGTCACCTGCGGTTTTCCCGCCGTAAGGGTTCCGGTCTTGTCAAAAGCAATTACCGACAGGGCTCCGGCTTCTTCCAGGTAAAGGCCGCCTTTTACCAGCACCCCATTGCGGGCTGCGCTGCCGATAGCCGCTACTATCGAGACCGGGGTGGAAATCACCAGGGCGCAGGGGCAGGCCACCAGCAGCATGGCCATGGCCTGATAAAACCATTTATGAAACGGCTGCCCCATCAGCAGGGTGGGTACAGCCACCACCAGGGCGGCTCCGCTTATGACCAGAGGGGTATAGTATTTGGCGAAGCGGTCGACAAACTGCTGCGAAGGGGCTCTCTGTCCCTGGGCTTCTTCAACCATGGCAATTATCCTGGATATGGTGTTGTCTTTGGCCAGGCGGGTAACCTCAATCTGCAGAGAACCGCGCTCATTGATGGTGCCGGCATAGACCTCATCGCCCGCGGTTTTTTCCACCGGCACCGACTCTCCGGTTATTGAAGCCTGATTTACTGTGGAGGAACCTGCAATGACTCTGCCATCCATGGCGATTTTCTCTCCCGGCCTGACTATGATGACATCGCCGATGACAATATCCTCCAAAGGCAGGGTGAGCTCAGCCCCATCGCGCACCACCAGGGCTTGCTGAGGGGCCAGATCCATCAAAGCCCGAATAGAATTGCGGGTCCTATCCAGGGTGTAGCCCTGCAGGGCATTGCCCAGGGAGAACAGAAACACCACTGCTGCAGCCTCTACGAATTCTCCAATAGCCGCGGCGCCAACCACTGCAATCGACATGAGAATGTTCATATCCAGCTGACGGGCATTGATCAGAACCGCCAGGCCATTCTTAGCCGGCAGGAAGCCGCCCAAAACGATTCCGGCTATAAAAAACGCTTTTGATATGGGGTCAGCCAAACCTGTGGCTACTGCCAGCAGGCCCAGGGCCAGCATCAGCAGGGAAATGGCCGTTGGCACTACATACTGGTTGCGCTTCCAGTAAGGGCCAGGCAAGGTCAGGGATGTATGGTCAACTGCGCCCTTGTAGCCCATCATCTGAATGGCGTCCACTATCGCAGTGACCGGCCCCTGATGAGTAACTGTAAGTTTGGCGGCCCCGAAATTGACCGTTACCTCTTTTACCCCGGGTAAGTGAGCGATGTGCTTCTCCAATTTGGCCGCACAGTCGGCGCAATCCATACCCTCGATGCGAAGAGTGGTGGAACGGTACTGCTCATCCGCTTCGCCATCCAATTGCGCGTCATAGCCCAGGGCCTGGACTCTTTCTATAACCTCTTTTACCCCGGTTTGCGCCTCATCGTAAGCGATATTCAGTTTTCCCAGGGGGAAGACAACGGTAGCGTTAGCCACGCCCGGGATCATGCTGACCGCTTTCTCGATTTTGGCCGCACAATCCGGGCAATCCAGGCCTTTGAGATACAAGCTGCGGGAATTGAGATTGTTTATTTCCACTGCTTTTGCCATGCGTTTAAAGCCCCCTTGATATGAAAGCGTTACATGATTGTATCATTTGATTAAATCCAGAAACTGGGCAGCCCAGGCTTCATCGTGGCTGGCGTGCTCCAAAGCCTGTCTGAACAGGGTTATGACGTGGTCATCAGCCAGGGAATAGTACAGGATTTTCCCGTCGCGGCGAAAGCGCACCAGTTTGTTAGTGCGCAATATCCTCAATTGGTGGGATACAGAGGATTCGGAGGCCCCGATCACAGCTGCCAGATCACAGACACACAGTTCTTTTTGCATCAGGGCAAACAGCATCTTGACCCGGGTACGATCAGCCAGGGTTTTAAATATATCTGCCAGGGACTGCGCTTCATCATCGCTTATCATGGTCTGCTTCACTGCGGCGACCGCTTCTTCGTGGATGCAACTGATTTCACAGCGGTCAAATCTATCCTCATTCGCCATAATCATCCCTCCAATTTTACATATGAACAACTGATCATATGTAAAATTATATTATTGACTTTATAGATTGTAAATAATCATTTCAGTCAATGGGCAGGCGATGTTCCGGGCGACAAAGCCGCGGCACCGTGCTCGCAGTTAAAAAATAAGGCTATAATGACGGAAAATAGACAATAGGGGTTATTCCAGTTGACGTTAAAATGTTACACTATTTTGAAGGAATAAGCGAAAGAGCTTTGCCAGGTGCTTTCTTGCTCGATATGCCCTTTATTTAGGAATTAGACATATTGCTGTTTATTTTAGCACCGCTTACAGATAGCCGACCTATAGCACATTCGACACCGGTTGAATCCAATCTCAAGGGGGCAGCAGTTTGAATATTAACCAACGCATAAGGCTGGGAGGCCGTTACCGGCAAATCATCAAGACTTTGATAAAACATGGCCTGGGCTATTTAATCCACCGCTGGGGCTTGGAAGGCGCAGTGCCTGTACCTGTATTTTATCTCCTGCACAAATGTGACCTGGAATCGGACGCCTGCATGGCAGAAAACCTGACCAGTGCCATAATGGAATTGGGACCTACCTTTATCAAGTTCGGCCAATTGCTCAGCACCAGATCAGACCTGCTTTCACCGGCATTTATTGAAGAACTGGAGAAGCTGCAAGATAAGGTAATGCCTTTTCCCATCGATCAAGTCAAAGCGCAGATATCTGCCGAGATTGGTCCGGTGGAGGAGGTTTTTGCCGACTTCGATCCCGTTCCGCTGGCAGCCGCTTCCATTGGGCAGGTGCACCGGGCGCGTTTAAAAAGCGGCGAAGAGGTCATTGTCAAAGTGCAGCGCCCGGGCATCGAAAAACTGGTGGAAGACGATCTGCAGATCCTAAAAGAATTGGCCAACCTGGCGGAAAAGCATTCCCCGGATGCCAGGCAGATCGGCCTGGTGGCACTGGTTGAGGATTATGCCAAGGTATTGCGGCTCGAATTGGATTATGACCGGGAGGCCAAGAACACTGAAAGAATGCGCCTGAATTTTGCTGCTGACGATTCAGTGGTTATTCCGCGTGTTTACGAGGAATACAGCACCAGAAGGGTTCTGACCGAGGAATTCATCGATGGGGTAAAACTGGATGATTTTGAAACCATAGAAGCTCGGGGGTGGAACCGCCGTAAGATTTCCCGTTTGGGAACCCGGGCTTTTTTGACCCAGGTCATGATGCACGGCTTTTTCCAGGCCGACCCGCACCCCGGGAATATCATGGTCCTGAGTGAAGACAAAATCGCCTTCATCGATTTCGGCGCCATCGGGCTGTTGACCGAACGAAGGCTGGCCAGCCTGGGGAAGCTGCTCATGGGTATTGAAAAGAAAGACCTGGACAAGGCCATGAGCGCTTTATATGATATGGGGATACTAAACGACCAGGTTGATCTGGACAGTTTCGAGGCCGACTTTTCGGACCTGGTAGAAAGAGTGTATTTATCCAGCATGGGAGATATCGATACTGACCGCTTGCGCCGGGAGATGATGGAGATTGCCTACCGTTATCAACTGCGCCTGCCCAATTATCTCACCGCTCTCATGAGGGCTTTGATCACCGTGGATGGCGTGGGCAAAAAACTCGATCCCAATTTCAACTTTTCCGAGGTGGCCGGTCCCATCATCAGGGATATGTACCTGGAAAGGATAAAGCCGGAAGGGATTTACCGCAGCCTGCGCAGCAATTATTACCGGGAAATCAAGCCTTTGCTGTCTTTCCCGCGCAATTTAAACCATTTGATAAAGGTGGCCGGCGAGGGAGAACTGGAAGTATCTCACAAGCACGAGCTGAAGAAGAACCTTGAGTCCAAACTCACCCAGCTCTCCAATCGCATCAGCGCCAGCTTGATCATTGCAGGCGGCCTGGTCAGCACCTCTCTGCTGCTCGCAGCAGGAGATTATTCCGTAGCCCATTTAAATACGGTTCTGTTGGCTACCAGCGGCTTTGCCATACTGATGGGATTATACGCCTTCCTTATCTCCGGCCGGCGATACTGAAAAACAACCACAGTTTGGCTTAATGTAGATGAAATATGATTTATCCATATCTCCATCGATAGCTTGATTCAGCGCCATTTATATACTATTATCTTTATAGGAATTATAGAGATAATTTTTCTATATGTGTTTAACAGGGTTATTACTGAAGGTGCTCCCGCTTTGAGTTTTTCCCGGGGAGAAAAGCTATTGGGAATGCAGATGCATAAGCCTTATGGCCACAGTTTTGCAATTAAGGCTTTGATACCGGGCGGGTGGCAGGCTGTTTGCAGGGCGGATATTCGTCGGGAGCATGGATAGTTCAGCTGAAATGGAGGATAAATGAATGCCGATTATAATACCTGATAATTTGCCGGCGGTGGAAGTGCTGCAGAGCGAAAACATATTTGTTATGAGGGAAAGACGGGCTGTTCACCAGGATATCCGGCCTTTAAGAATAGCCATATTAAACCTGATGCCGCAGAAGATCGTTACCGAGACCCAGCTCTTAAGGGTTCTGGCCAATACCCCTTTACAAGTGGAATTTGTTCTGCTGCGCCCTGAAAACCACGAATCCAAAAATACCCCGGAGATACACCTGCAAACCTTCTATACCACTTTTGCAGAGGTAAAAGAGCAAAGATTCGACGGCATGATCATAACCGGGGCCCCGGTGGAGCACCTGGATTTCGCTCAATGGACTTATTGGGAAGAACTCAAGGAGATTATGGAATGGACTAAAACCAATGTTTATTCAACCTTCCACATCTGTGTGGCGGCTCAGGCCGGTTTATATTATCATTACGGCATTAACAAGTATGCCCTGCCGCAGAAAATGTTCGGGGTGTTTGAACACCGGGCCTTAAAACCAAACCGGCCGTTGTTGCGCGGATTTGATGATGTGTTCTATGCTCCTCATTCCCGCCATTCCGAGATACGCAGGCAAGACCTGGAAGGGATTGAAGAGTTGGAGATCCTGGCCGAGTCCGATCAGGCCGGGATTTACCTCCTGGCCAGCCGGGATGGCAGGCAGGTGTTTGTCACCGGTCACGCGGAATACGATCCGCTTACACTAAAGGCGGAATACGAGCGGGACAAAAATAAAGGGCTCCATATCGCATTGCCCCAAAACTACTTCCCGGATGATGATCCGGGCCAGGCACCTCTGGTTAGATGGCGCAGTCACGGGCACCTTCTCTTTTCCAATTGGTTGAATTATCATGTTTATCAGGAAACCCCCTACGACCTGGGCTTGCTTGATAAGTGCCCACCTGGGTCCTGGCACGTTGAATAGCGGAGGGATCCAGCATGGCGGAGATAAAACTATATACTCAATGGCCTATGATGATGTTTAAAGAAGGGGTTAATGAAAGCGGAACCGCCTGGGTGGTTAGGGAAAAACCGCTAACGGTATTTTTGAACCATAACGAGTTTTCCACTATGGTTTGCTCGCCTGGGGCCTATGAAGAGTTGGCGGTCGGTTTTTTGCTCAGTGAGGGTATATTGCACAGCCTTGATGATATCGAAGACATCCGCTGTCGCCAGGAGCAAGGGTTGTTATGGATTGAAACCAAGCACCCGGTAACCATCAGCGACAACTTTCTGCGCCGGCATATGGCCAGTTGTTGCGGGAAAGGGAGGGCCGGGTTGTATTTCATCAATGATGCCCGCCAGTTGGAGGCGGTAAACAGCGATTTACGACTGGAGATGGCAAGAATACTGGAATTAATGAGCCAATTTGAAGAACAAGCTGAATTGTTCCGACTTACCGGGGGAGTACACAGCGTCGCGCTGGCAGGAGACAATGGCCTGGTTGCTCGTTTTGAAGATATCGGGCGCCACAATGCAGTTGATAAGGTTTTGGGCTATGCTATACTAAACCGAATCGATACTGCTGACAAATGTCTGCTGCTAAGCGGTCGTATAGCCTCGGAAATCCTAATCAAAGCGGCTCGAGGCAATGTACCCATTATTGTGTCCCGGTCAGCCCCTACCGAACTGACCCTGGAATTGGCTGAAGAATTGAACATTTGCATTATAGGATTTGCCCGCGGGCAGAATCTGACCATTTACACCCACCCAGAACGGGTGTTATTAGAAAGGCGGGAATAATATGAATAATAGTCAAAAGGATCAACAGATGAAAGAGGAGATCATCAAGAAAAAGCAGGAAAAGGATATATTTATCATCGCGCATTATTACCAACGCGGAGAAATACAGGATGTTGCCGATTTTGTCGGGGATTCATATGCAATGGCCCTGGCCGCCCGCGATTCTCAGAGCAAAAACATACTGGTGGCAGGGGTGGACTTCATGGCTGAAACAGCTGCAATTCTCTGCCCGGATAAGACCATTTTGTCCCCTGAGCCGGCAGCTACCTGTCCGATGGCCAACAGTATAACCGCCGAGCATATTCGCCAGTATCGGGAACTGCATCCCGATACCCTGGTGGTAACCTATGTCAATACACCGGCGGAGGTTAAAGCGGTCAGCGATGTGTGTGTAACCTCATCCAACGCGGAAAAAATCATCCGGGCTCTGCCTAGTGACAAAAACATCTATTTCGTGCCCGATCAGAACCTGGCCAGGAATATTGCCCGGGGGCTGGATCGAGAAATCGAAGCTTTTGATTCATCCTGCCCCATCCATGCGGTGGTAAGCAGAGATGAAATCATAAAGCTCAAAGCCCTTCACCCCGAAGCCCTGGTATTGGTGCACCCGGAGTGCGACCCGGAAGTGGTACATCTGGCTGATTATGCGGGCAGTACCGCAGGCATACTGAAAAAAGTGGTGGAAACCGATGCCAAAGCGTTTATTATCGGCACAGAATCCGGCATCTTTCACGCCATCCGCCAACAGTGCCCGGATAAGCAGCTCATACTCGCTTCTGAGGCACTGCTCTGCCCCAATATGAAAAGCATCACCCTTCACAAAATATTGTATTCTATCGATAATATGGAGACGGTCATAACTGTTCCGCAAGACATAGCCTGCCAGGCGGTGGTAGCCCTGGAAAAAATGATTGAACTGGCATCGTAAGATGGTTTTTGTAAGCGTGTTTTTGCTGGATAACGAGGAGTAACAGCCAGTCAAGGGAGGTTGTGCTTCAGCGACGACCTCCAATTTGCACCTTTAGCAATGTTTATGAAAAGAACATAATGTAACAGAATATCCGGTAAAATGACAGCTTATTCATATAAGCAAAAGTTTAAGGAGCTGCAGTTGTATGCATAAAGAATCCATTCAGATATCAGGCATGAGCTGTGCGGCCTGTGCAGCCAGGATAGAGAAAGGGCTAAAGCAGATTGCTGGCGTAGAATCGGTAAATGTCAATTTGGCCCTGGAAAGAGCCACGGTTGAATATGATGAAAAGCTGGTGGCGAGGGAGCAGATCGACCGGGTGGTGCAGAAGCTGGGATATGAGGTGATCCCGGAAAAGTCCGATGAACAGGTCGATCTAAAAATATCCGGTATGACCTGTGCCGCCTGTGCAGCTCGCATCGAGAAAAAGCTGAACAGCCTTCAAGGGGTAAAGCTGGCCAATGTTAATCTGGCAACCGAACAGGCCCGGGTGCTTTACCAGCCCGGACAGGTCAGAATCAGTGAAATCATCCAGAACATTCAGAATCTGGGGTATAACGCGGAGCGGGTGGAAGACATTGACTACCAGGAGGAAGCCAAAGACAGGGAAATCAGATCGCTGCGCTGGTTGTTCATAACCTCGGCGGTTTTGAGCCTGCCTCTGCTTATGGCCATGGTTTTGAGCCTGATTAAAATCCACAGCCCCCTGGCAGCGTTTTTGCACCATCCCTATTTTCAATTGCTGATCGCCACCCCGGTGCAGTTCGTTATCGGGGCCCGCTTCTATAAACAATCCTATTTGGCCTTAAGGGCCGGCAGTGCCAATATGGACGTATTGGTTGCCATGGGAACCTCGGCAGCCTATTTTTTCAGCCTGTACAATGTGTTCTTTGAGGCGGTTCCTGAAGGCATGATGAAAAGCCTGTACTTCGAGGCCTCGGCTATAATCATCACCCTGGTCCTCCTGGGCAAGTACCTGGAGGCGGTCGCTAAAGGCAGGACTTCTGAGGCCATAAAAAAACTGGCCCAGCTGCAGGCCAAAACCGCCCGGGTAATCAGAGCTGGCCAGGAAATCGATATTCCGGTGGAAGAAGTGGAGCTGGGTGAAATCATAGTTGTCCGGCCGGGAGAAAAAGTGCCGGTGGATGGAATAATAATCGAAGGGACTTCCGCGCTGGACGAGTCCATGCTTACCGGCGAAAGCCTCCCGGTGGATAAACAGGCCGGCGAAATGGTATTCGGTGCGACCCTTAACAAATTCGGGACCTTTAAATTTCAAGCCACCCGTGTAGGCCGGGACACCGCTCTGGCCAGGATCATTAAAATGGTGGAAGATGCTCAGGGTTCCAAAGCCCCTATACAGCAGATCGCTGATCGGGTTGCGGGGGTGTTCGTTCCGGCAGTGCTGACCATAGCCTTGATCACTTTTACGGCCTGGTATTTGTCCGGTGCGGGTATTAATAAATCACTGCTGAGCGCCGTGGCGGTACTGGTTATAGCCTGTCCCTGCGCCTTGGGGCTGGCTACCCCTACCGCGATTATGGTCGGTACAGGCAAAGGGGCGGAAAACGGCATCCTCATAAAAGGCGGGGAACACCTGGAAATGGCCTACAAGCTCAATGCGGTGGTTTTGGATAAAACCGGCACTATAACCAAAGGCAAACCCGAAGTAACCGATATCATATCTCTGGGTGAAGAGCCTCCGGATCGCTTGCTGCTGCTGGCGGCCAGGGCGGAAAAAGGCTCGGAACACCCTCTGGGGGTGACCATTTATGAAAAAGGCCGGGCTGAATATGAACATGTGCCGGATGCAGACAGCTTTGAGGCTGTACCCGGCAAGGGGGTGAAAGCGGTTGTGGACGGGCAGGAAGTCTTGCTGGGAACCCGCAGGCTCATGGCCGATAACAGCATTGATGTAAAACCCATCGAGGCATCCATAAGCAGCCTGGAGGATATGGGCAAAACCGCCATGTTAATGGCCATTAACGGCAGTTTGCAGGCCATCCTCGCAGTAGCTGACACGGTTAAGGAGAGCTCGCGTGAGGCCATACAGGACCTGCAGGATATGGGCATTGAGGTTTACATGATAACCGGCGACAATCGCCGCACCGCTGAGGCCATTGCCAGACAGGTAGGAATCAACAATGTTCTGGCCGAGGTGCTTCCGGAGAACAAAGCCGAAGAGGTACAGAAGCTCAAAGCCGCAGGAAAAACCGTCGCCATGGTAGGAGACGGCATAAATGACGCCCCGGCCCTGGCTACAGCCCATATCGGCATGGCTATGGGCACCGGCACAGATGTGGCCATGGAAGCTGCCGACATCACCCTGATGAGAGGGGATTTGCGCACCATTCCGGCCTCAATCCGGCTTTCCCGGCAGACCATGCGCAAAATCAAGCAAAACCTCTTCTGGGCCTTTATTTATAATATTATCGGCATACCGATCGCTGCCCTGGGGATGTTGAATCCAATCATAGCCGGGGCTGCCATGGCATTCAGTTCGGTTTCTGTGGTGACTAATTCCCTTAGCTTGAAGCGCTATGATCCCAGCCGCAGGGACCGGACCGCAGCAGTGCAGAATTGAAACCGCAACAGGCATTGATTGTGAATTCCCCGGGAGGCACAGGCCAGGGGCTTTAGCTGCTGTGCCCCCAAATTGGACTGAAGGCCTGATCAGAACCCGGACCAACCATGGGAAAGAGACGAAGTGCAGGCAAGTACAGCCCGGGAGCACAGCGCTGTTTTGTTAATGAGCATTTAAGTCGGGGCGGATTAAATTGGCCTTGGGTTTCTTAGCCGTTGACATACATTACTGCCTGTGATTAAATAAATCCATTAAACCTATAAGTTTAGTAGGCAATATAACACTGGAGGTTTATTATGAGTAAAATAGCTCAGAGTCTCACTGATTTGATTGGGAATACCCCTTTGTTGGAATTGAGCAATTACAACCGCCACCACCAGCTGCAGGCCAGGTTGATCGCCAAATTGGAGTATTTTAACCCGGCCGGCAGCGTTAAGGACCGCACCGGTTTCGCCATGATCAAAGACGCTGAAGAAAAGGGATTGATTCGCCCGGGCACCACCATCATCGAACCGACCAGCGGCAATACCGGCATAGCTCTGGCTTTCGTAGCTGCTGCCAGGGGCTATCGCTTGATCCTGACCATGCCCGACACCATGAGCCTGGAGCGCAGAAATCTGCTCAAAGCCCTGGGGGCAGAGGTAGTGCTAACCCCGGGCCTTGAAGGCATGTCAGGGGCCATCAGGAAGGCTGAAGAGCTCGCTCGAGAAATTCCCCATGCGTTTATACCCCAGCAGTTCAACAACCCGGCCAACCCGGCCGTGCACCGCCAGACTACGGCGGTGGAGATCTGGAACGACACTGATGGCTCAGTGGATATCTTCGTAGCCGGGGTTGGCACCGGCGGGACCATTACCGGCGTGGGAGAGGCCTTAAAAGCCAAAAAGGAATCGGTGAAGATCATCGCGGTTGAGCCGCATGACTCTCCAGTGTTGTCGGGCGGGGCCCCTGGAGCGCATAAAATACAGGGGATTGGAGCCGGATTTGTGCCCGAGGTTTTGAACCTGGCGGTTGTAGACGAGGTGTTTAAAGTCAAAAATGAAGAAGCCTTCGAAACTGCCCGGCTTTTGTCCAAAACCGAAGGCCTCCTGGTAGGTATATCGTCCGGTGCAGCTCTTTTTGCCGCCACACAAATAGCCTTAAGGCCAAAGAACGCTGGAAAAACCATTGTAGTCTTGCTCCCCGATACAGGGGAAAGATACCTTTCAACGGAGCTGTTTCAAGAAGTATGGAAGTGAGACCGCCATAGCCTGATCAAATGCCTCATTGAAGGCTTGGTTGTTTCAAGCAGAATAGAAGTTTGACCGCCTGCCGGGTATAAGCGTTGGGCCGCTTTGATAACCTGGTTCATAGGCTGTGAAGCGAACTATGCTGACCCGGTTTATTATTTGACAAATCACTAGTAAAACTATAGGATAAATGATATATTGAATTCAGTACATATACAGTTTGTTTCCCTGGTGGTCGGGTTTTAATGACCCGGTTAAGCAATAAACCCCTCTTGATGGGCAAGATATGATTGCTGAAAGATTGGCGAGGTGCCTGTAAAGAGATGGGGTTAGGAAAAGAGGAAGGCCATGAAACTATCTACCAAAGGAAGATATGGATTAAGAGCTATGCTGGAAATAGCCCTGCAGCAGGCTAAGGGTCCGGTTCCCATCCATGTTATCGCAGAACACCAGAATCTATCCAACCGCTATTTGGAACAGTTGCTCATTCCCTTGAAACAAAACGGGTTGGTAAAGAGTGTGCGCGGTTCGCAGGGCGGGTATGTTCTGGGCCGTGAAGCTGATAAGATCACCGTGGGGGATATTATCAGAGCCCTGGAAGGCCCTATATCCCCGGTCGATTGTGTAAATGAACTCAACCCCGATGAATGTGAACGGGCCGAATTCTGTGTAACCCGCCGCATTTGGTTCATGCTGCGGGACAGCATGAACCAGCTGCTGGATTCCTACTCACTGGAAGACCTGAAAAAAGAGGCATTAGATGCGGCACAGGGAAAAATGCAGGCTGAATGATATGCAATTCAAAAAAGGAGGTAATAGGGGTGAAATCCGTATATATGGACCACAGCGCCACCACCCCGGTTGATGCCAGGGTATTCGAGGCCATGATACCTTATCTTACCAGCGAATTTGGCAATCCTTCCAGCATCCACAGTAAAGGGCAAAAGGCGCGCCAAGCTGTGGAAACCGGGCGAGAACAGATAGCCGCCTTGATAAACGCCGACCCGAGAGAGATCATCTTCACCAGCGGTGGGACCGAGGCCGACAATCAGGCCATCATCACCTATGCCCTGAATAACAGCCAAAAGGGCAAGCATTTGATCACCTCGGCCATTGAACACCATGCTGTACTGGACAGCTTTCATTACCTGCAAGGCCTGGGATTTGATGTAACCTTCCTGCCGGTGAATGCTCAGGGGATGGTGGAAGCCGAGACTCTGGCCAAGGCAATCCGCCCCGACACCATACTGGTATCGGTAATGCATGCCAACAATGAGATCGGCACCATTCAACCTATCGAAGAATTGGCCGCTATCAGCCATGAAGCAGGCGCGGTCTTTCATACCGATGCAGTGCAGACCATCGGCAAAATACCCATAGATGTCAGGAAAATGGGTATCGATATGCTCTCCGCATCCAGCCACAAACTGCATGGGCCCAAAGGGATAGGCTGTCTTTATGTGAAAAAAGGGGTTCGCATCAAGAACCTGTTCCACGGCGGGGGACAAGAATCAAGACTCAGGGCCGGTACCGAAAACGTCCCGGGGATTGTCGGTTTCGGCAAAGCCGCTGAAATTGCCGGCCAGGAGATGCACAAACGCGCCGAGCATCTTAACCGGCTGGGCCAACGCCTGCGTGAAGGCATTGTCAATTCCATCCCTAACACCATCGTTACCGGGCATCCGGAGATGCGGGTTCCGGGCAGTGTAAGCGTTTGTTTCGAGTTCGTTGAGGGTGAGTCGATTTTGTTAATGCTGGACAGCTATGGAATAATGGCTTCCAGCGGTTCGGCCTGCACCTCCGGTGCATTGGAGCCATCCCATGTATTGCTGGCCATCGGACTGCCCCATGAGATTGCTCACGGTTCATTGCGCTTGACCCTGGGCAAGGATAATACCCAGGAAGATGTAGATTATGTACTGGAGGTTTTGCCCCGTATCATCGCCAATTTGCGCCATATGTCGCCGTTGGCCGGCAGAGGAGGCAGCCAGTGATGTATTCCAAAAAGGTGATGGATCATTTTATGAACCCCCGCAATATAGGCGAATTACCCGATGCCAATGGCTGTGGTGAGGTAGGCAACCCGGTTTGCGGGGATATTATGCGCATCGAGATCAAGGTGGAAGATGATATTATTCAGGATATCAAGTTCAAAACCTTCGGCTGCGCAGCGGCTATTGCCACCAGCAGCATGGTCACCGAACTGGTCAAGGGTAAAACCCTGGCCGAAGCCCAGCAGATTACTAACCGCACTGTTGCTGAAGCCCTGGATGGCCTGCCCCCGATCAAAATGCATTGTTCCAATCTGGCCGCAGATGCCCTGCATGAGGCCATTAAGGATTACATTAAAAAGCACCGGCCTTAAAACCGAACCGTAGCAGGGCTGAAAAGTTATTCTTATAAGGGGGAATATGATGGCAGACAATAAATATCGTTTCGATACCATACAGCTGCATGGCGGGCAGACTGCAGACCCTGTCACCGGTGCAAGGGCCGTGCCTATCTACCAGACTACCTCTTATGTGTTTCGGGATGTAGAACATGCCCGGCGTTTATTCGCCCTGGAGGAACCCGGCAATATATATACTCGTATTATGAATCCCACAACAGATGTTTTTGAACAGCGCATGGCCTTGCTGGAGGGCGGGATTGGGGCCCTGGCGGTAGCCTCTGGCTCTGCCGCCATTACCTATGCGATTTTGAACCTGGCCGCCTCAGGGGATGAAATAGTAGCAGCCAGCACGCTATATGGCGGGACTTATAATTTGATGGCCTATACCCTGCCTCGCCTGGGAATTAAAACCGTGTTTGTTGATCCTGATGATCCGGACAATTTCCGCCAGGCCATCAGCCAGCGGACCAAAGCGCTTTATATCGAGAGTATCGGCAATCCCAGCATCAACATAATCGATATAGAAGCAGTGGCTGAAATCGCTCACCAGAATGGGCTGCCGCTGATTGTGGATAATACGTTTGCCACCCCTTATTTGCTGCGCCCGTTTGAATATGGGGCCGATATTGTGGTGCATTCCGCCACTAAGTTCATCGGAGGCCACGGTACCTCGATCGGAGGTGTGATAATAGACTCAGGCAAATTTGACTGGTCAGCCCACAGCAGCAAATATCCCGGTCTTACTGAGCCTGACCCAAGCTATCACGGTTTGTGTTATGCCAGCGATGCCGGGCCGGCCGCTTATATCACCCGGGCCAGGGTACAGCTGCTGCGTGATACCGGAGCAGCTATAAGCCCCTTTAATGCCTTTTTATTGCTGCAAGGCCTGGAGACCTTATCCTTAAGGGTAGAGCGCCATGTGCAAAATGCTGTTGAAGTCGCCTCCTGGCTGCAAACCCATCCCCGTGTCAGCTGGGTCAACTACCCGGGTCTTAAAGGAAACAAATATTATGAACTGGCCCACAAATACCTGCCCAAAGGCAGCGGTTCCATATTCACCTTCGGCATCAAGGGCGGCATTGAAGCCGGCAAGAGGTTTATAAATAGCCTCAGATTGTTTTCCCATCTGGCCAATGTGGCTGACGCCAAGTCTTTGGTGATACACCCGGCCAGTACCACCCATGCCCAGCTCACCGAAGCGGAACAGATTCAGGCCGGGGTCACCCCGGATATGATACGCCTTTCAATTGGGCTTGAGGATGTAAGGGATTTGATCGAGGATTTGCAGCAGGCTTTGGAATCAGCCGTATAGTCCAAACTTGAAGCAAAGGTGGCAAGATCTGTCATTGGATAAAGTTTTGCACTGCACTGGTAAATTAAGCAAAATGCCTAAGTCTTGCGTTGTCGGCTGTTCTGGGTTATAATAAAATTGCAATGGCGGAGAAGTAGAAGCATACTATCTTAAAGTCATTGGTTTAGTACCTCAGTTGTTGATCCCGTCGCTTATCGTTGTGTAGAGTCGGATAAAACTAATAACTCGCTTAGGTTTGGAGAGAAATTCATTAACCCTTGTTTTTTGGTTTCGGAAAGACTTGTTGGTTTAAACGTTTGGCCCAGTGTTTCGAAACTTCTCCGCCATAGCGCTAAGATGATTATTATAAGCCCTCAGCGAGTGAGGGCTTTCAACATTTTCTGATAATGAGGTTTAACCCGCTGATATAGTATTCAATACCTTCCGGCTCAAGTGCTGTAACCATCATACCCCGGGCACAATGCCTGACTATCGGGGCTTTGCAGCAGGTAAGCGGAATCCTTCTTTACGAATCAATGAATCACCTGTCCCTGCATGAAACACTCCATCAGATAATCGGCCAGAACGGGGTCGATAATGCCCTTACCGGTGGCTATCACCTGTTCGGGATAATCGAAATACTCGCGGATGGTTTCCGGGGGCACGATAAACCAGCGACCGGTCGGGGCATAGCCCGGTGTTATGGGTGGCCGGGGGCTGCTTTGCTCATCGACTACTTCAAACAGCACCACCCCCAAACTCCAGGTTCGCTGGCAGGTGGGGCAGGGCTCATAACTGCCCAGTACTCCTTGGATATCATAGTCATCGGCAGAGGTAGCTTCAAATACTGAGGTTCTTCCGGTGAATTCACCGCACCAGAAGCAGATTTCTGGGCATTGCACCATACGCACTTTTCAAAACCCCCTTATAGTGTTTGAGGTCAGACCTGGCCTTTTAACCAATCGATACCGGGATTACAAGGTTTTACTTAGGCTTCCCCAGGACTTGCCGAAATATTAAAGATTGCCATAAAGAAGCAGGTAACCAAACGGTTCCCTGCTTTCCTGGAGTCGATGCGGTGTATGCCCGGGGTACTATGATTTCATGTGGTTGACAAGGTGCTGTCGTATCTGCTGGGGGGTTAAGCCGGCAAGGCTTTCTATTTCAGCAATTGAAGCATGATTTATGCCCTTTTTAAAGCCCGCCCGGTTGGCTTGATGAGAGGTTTGCAATTTATGGGTTTTTCTCACCTGACTGGCGAGCTGCTGGCAGATTTCCAGCCGGGATTTATACCTTTCATTGAACAGTCGGGTTAAAGCATCATAGCGAGTGGATTTATTATTCATCATGGCCGCACTCCATTTCTATTTTCAGGTAAGGGGCTTTGCGGTGAGGGCCGTAGTCTTCGGCTTCAATTCCGATAACGCCGTTCAGGAATTCGGGTCCGATGAGCATAAAGCCGTGATTGGGGCATTCCCAATAATCCTGAACATAATCCTTCACATCTATGCACAGAGCACCCAATACCCCTCCCGGAACCATGATTTTCCAGTGTTCCCTGGCCATTTTGGGGCCGTCATTCCAGGTTACGGTCTTCTCCGACCAGTCAGTCAAAATCGGGTGCATGGTGATTGGAGCCCCTTTATCGGGCAGCTCATTGGTGCACAGGGTAATAACCAATTCGGCTTTAGTGATAGTGCAATTGTCCGGGATTTTATGGAGTTTGAACTCCATCAGGGTGCGAAAGATATTTTCGGGCAGGCCATAACGCCCCAGATATAAGGCATCATAATCATTGAAATTGCGGTCCGGGTAATACTTGCTTATAAATGCTCCCTGTTTAAGGGGTATGGTGAGATGCTTGAAACCCTCCTCGTCATCACAGCCGGGCTTATATTCCCTTTTATCATATCCCTTATCCACCTCTTCATCTGCGTCAGCGAAGAAACGGCGATGCTTTCTTTCACCGGCCAGGATATTCTCTTTAAGCAATTCCTTAAGGTCCTGGTTAGGGATTTTGTCAACCAGATCTTTATATAATTCCAGGCTTTTTATTTTGTGTTTTTTAGCCACCTTAATCAGGGTTTTGAATCTGTCCGAGTTCAAGTATATTCACTCCTCATGTTTTTTTACCAGTATACGGATTGAATACCCGATATGTTACCTGCCGGGAAAGTTTGACAGGTACAGGCACTACCTTAAAGGCCGTTCCATAATATGGTATAGCCGATGTGGCTAAATACACCAGAGGAGGTCGGATGGATGCCGAAAAAGAACCATCGCCGCGCAAGGATGGCCAAAAAAAGCCATAGACGCCCGGAGCACAAAAAGTCCAAATGGTACTTCGAACCTGAGGATAAGCAACACAGGTGGTGTTTTGTTGACCATGAGGATGACAGAAACCACGATTGGTGGGATGATTGCAGGGAAGACAGAAAGCATAAATGGTGGGATGAGTGCAAAGATGACAAAAAGCCCAAATGGTGGGATGAATGCAAAGATGACAAAAAGCCCACATGGTGGGATGAATGCGAGGACGATAAGAAGCACCAGTGGTGGGATGAATCTGATGAGGATAAAAAGCCCACATGGTGGGATGATGACAAAAAAGACCGGGATCGTAAAAGAGACCGCGACAAAAAGGACGATATGATGCCAAAAAGGCATTTTGACGATTTTGACGACATGATGCCCAAAAAGCACCATAGGTTTGACGATGATTTTTGCCGGGATGATGATAAAAAAGACTTCTGTGATTTGGTGGAGGGAGCTATTGCCGATGAAATCGGGGCAGTTTCCATGTATGCGGCCATGGCCGACATGGTGGATGATCCGGTCTTAAGAGCCCTGATTCTTAACATTGCTGGAGACGAATATGGTCATGCCAAGTTCTGGCTGGCGGTTCTGGCATTGTGTGACTGCTGATCTATAGCATCAAAGCCCGCCTCTTCGGCGGGTTTTCCATTTCTATAGATGCTGCAGGTTTATGGCTTTAGCAGCATTCGTCACTATATTCTTTGACAATGTATATCGGCCTTCGTTTAGCTTCCATATAGGTCCTGGACACATATTGCCCTACAATGCCGGTGCAAAAGAGCTGAATCCCGGTAATAAACAACAGTATGCAGACCAGAAAAGGCCAGCCGTAAAGCGAACCACCCCAGATCAAGTATTTGGCAGCCATGGCCAGAATGATAAGCAACGAGCACAGGAAGAACACCAAACCGATAATAGAGGACAAGGCCAGGGGGGTGGTGGAGAAGGCCATAATTCCGTCCAGCGAATAAACATAGAGCTTCCAAAAAGACCATTTGGTCTTGCCGGCGGCTCTTTGCCGGTTGTCGTATTCTATCCATTTGGTTTTAAATCCTACCCAGGCGAAAATCCCTTTGGAAAAACGATTGTACTCGCAGATCTGGAGAATTGAATCAACCATCTGCCGGTTCATCAGCCTGAAATCGCGGGCCCCATCTACCAATTCTATATTTGCCAGGGCATTGATGAGGCGATAATACTGCCGGGCCAAAAACGACCTGAGCAGGGGCTCACCCTTGCGGTTGGTCCTTCTGGCAGCAACACAGTCGCAGCCTTCATTTGTCAGGATGCGGTACATATCCTTGATCAGCATGGGTGGGTCCTGCAGGTCAGCATCGATTATGGCCACATAATCGCCTTTGGCATTTTTCAAACCCGCATAAATAGCCGATTCTTTACCAAAATTGCGGGAAAAAGAAATGTATTTTACCCGTCCGTCCCGGCCCTGCAGGTCTTTTATCACAGCGAGGGTGCCATCCTCTGACCCGTCATCGATAAAAACGAACTCAAAGGCTGCGAAGGGCATATCCAGGGCCAGTTTGGCCAGCTCAGCATAGAAGTAGGGCAATACCTCCTGTTCATTATAACAGGGTATTACAATCGATATTTTCTTCACTGCAGCACTTCTCCCTGCCTTTTGTTGTGAAACACGACGTACCTGGCAAAAAGGTAATTAAATATTATGACCGCTATATTGGCAGCTATCTTGGTGAAGACATCATTGCAAGCAAACACATCGATAAAAACAAACATTATTGCCATATCCAGCCCACCCGACAACAAGCGGCCGCCAAAAAAAGCCAGGCATTGCTCAAAAACAGGCAGCCATCCGCGGGTTTTGCATCTGAACACAAAGCAATGATTGGTTGCATAGGCAAATGACACCGAAATAATCCAGGCTAAAAGGTTAGCCGCCAGATAAGGTAAGCCCGCCAATTGGGTAAGGCCATAATAAGCCCCTATATTGGTCAGTGTAGTGAGTGCACCAAACCCCAGGTATAAAACCAGGCTCTGATATCTGCTGTGCCTGGCCCAACCGTCGTATATCCATATACCTTGCCGGTCAAAACCCAATTATGATCAATCCCATTCTGCCTGATTCTCAACCCCGAGTTTATTATTGCCAAAAATGGATAAACTATGCACAACTGCGCAGCGTTTGAGGCCTGCGCAGCGGTTTGAACCCTTTTCCGATTTAACGGCTGATGAAAGTGGATGTGGTATGAGATGAGAAAACATCGTTTGTCACATTACCTGCCGGTCATAGCGGGAGTCCTTGCCGTGCTCATCATCGCCCTGGTGCTCTATCAGCCTCCTCAACCCGGAGTGGCTGATCAGGGCGATTTTGATCGCGTCATGAATGTTTCAGGCCTGGAACTCAAAGCGGAGCAAATCGATGACCCCGGATTTGAACGGTTCATGCATTACCCGGTGTTCGAATACCAGATTTCCGACAGCAGCAGATTAAGCCTTTTCAGGCGCTTGAGTGCCACCAGCATCGCTTATGTAATCACCTTGATAAACACTGTCTGCCGGCTGCTGGGACAGGATACTTTCAAAACCCTATACCTGGCCACTGTTTACGCGGTGCTGTACATATATGCCTTCTGGCTGATATTCGCCTCTCTTAACCTAAGAGACCGTTTAAAACTGGGTATGTTTATCCTCATTAGCTGTTTTGTTTTTTTGGATGGCAATTATCTGGTATGGTTCAACAGCTTGTACGGCGAACCCATGATGATAACCGCCCTGGCCTTGTATAGCGCCGCCTGGGTAAAGTACCTCTATCATCGCCAGGTGACAAAGTCCCGGCATAAGGTATTCTCATCCATTGTGCTCATTTTCGCGGCGGCATTTCTGTTTCTGGGATCCAAGCTGCAGGTTATATCCGCCCTGCCCGTGATTCTTGTCATGATAATCCATCTCTGGCGGGAAAACCGGGGGCTGCTCAAACCCCATCAGATGTGGATAATGGGGGTTTTGAGCTTTATCATAATAATTTATCCGCTCAGTTACGCCTATGCCAACAAATCAATCAGTGAGTATACCCGTTACAATGCGCTGTTTTACGGGATATTGAAGGATTCCCCCAACCCTGCTCAGGACCTGCTTGACCTGGGCTTGAACCCCGACCTGGCGGTCGACGCCGGGAAACACGCTTTTTTGCCTGAAGAAGAGTATGCCAAATATGTGCCCCTCAGCGAGACCACCCGAAAGGAATTCTACAGCAAAATCAGCAATTTTGATCTGGTTTGGTTTTATATTACCCATCCGCAGAGGTTTATTAGCGGCATGGAATACACGGCCCGTCATGCCTTTACCACCTCAACCACTCTGGGCAAATACCAAAAGAAGGACTTAGAGCAGCCGGTGAGCGAGTTTGAGCGCTTCACCTATTGGTCTTCTTTAAGGGAACAGTATATGCCGCGAAACCTGGAGTTTTTGGTCCTGGCTTATTCTGCAGTACTGGGGCTATCCCTGCTGGCTTATAAAAAGTGGCGGCAGTCTAAAGAAATCGTGTCACTTTTAAAGCTGTTTTGGGCAGTGATTATCATAGGCCTTTTGCAGTTTCCCATGCCTCTCATGGGGAACGGTCAGGCCGATACTGCCAAGCAGTTATTCCTGTTCAGTTTCACCTATGATTTGATGGTTGTGGTTTTATGCTGCTGGCTGTTAAGCTGCAGCCTGGATTTCTGCCGCTGCCCCGGGTCGGTTTATTATAATATTCACAAGGGGAAAGATGGCAAAACTGCACCACTGACAACACCCAGAGAAACGTAAATTCTTACTGTTCTTCCGATACTTGCTGGAAATATGGTATAGTGACAGCAACAATTAATATAATCAGCCATTTTCCCTAAAAAAGTATTTTGGTAAATGGTGATTGACAATCAAGAGGAGGTGTTGTTATGCCCCTAGTTGTGGTCTGTTACAAATGGGTGCTCGATGAAGCGGACATCCGTATCAATGCGGACTTGTCCATTGACCTGAGTAAAGCCAAGGGGAAAATCAGCGACTATGACAAGAATGCCATCGAAGCAGCAGTTCAAGCAGCAGCTGCTCTAAATGGCAAGGTTGCAGGCCTTACCTTCGGCACTGCAGATGCCAAACCATCGCTCAAAGACGCATTGTCCAGGGGAATGGATGAGGCCTGGTATATCAATGAACCACAAGCCAGCCAGGCAGATGGGGCCGGTACAGCCCGGGTTCTGGCGGCTGCCATAAAAAAGATGGCTGATGTAAGCCTGATCATCTGTGCGGAGGGTGCCAGCGACACCTATGCCAGGCAGACCGGGCCTCGCATCGGTGCTTTGTTGGACCTGCCGGTGGTGACCTCGGTGGGCAAATTGGAGATCAGCGGAAACACCTTGATCGCCACACGCGTGCTAGATGACTGCCTGCAAAAGGTAAAGGTGGAACTGCCCGCAGTGGTAGCGGTCCTGCCGGAAATCACCTCCGCACCCATACCCGGTCTTAAGGCGGTTTTGGCCGCAGGCAAAAAACCGGTTACCGAGTTGAAGGCTCAGGACCTGGGGGTTGATTTGACGCCTAAATCCCGGGTGACCGAAATCAAAGGGTATATGATGGACCGCAAAAACATCATCTTCAACGAGGGCGAGACTGCCGAGAGAGTCAATAATCTGGTAGCTGCGCTGAGGAAGGAAGGTGTGGTCTAATGGCGGGTATTTACATATTCAGTGATAGAGCCGACATTGCTGCGGAAATAGTGGGGTTTGCCAGAGCGGCGGGTAAAGAGGCCTTTGTAATGGCTCTGGGTGAAGAAGCGGCTCAAGCGCTTACAAACGCTGGAGCGGATAAGATTTATGCCATCGATGGCGATAGCGAGCTGATCGAAAGCTATGCCAAAGACATAGCCGAGTTTTTGATTAAAGCCGGGGCGGAACTGTTTGCGGTAGGGGCTACCCCCAGAGGCCGGGATCTAGCCGCCCGGGTAGCGGGATACCTTGATTGCGCCATGGCAAGCGATGTGGTTTCCGTAGAATATCATGACAACCAATTGACCTGTGTGAGGATGCTGTACGGGGGGGCCGTGCAGGAAAAACAGGTTTTATCCGGCCTCAGTGTTGTCACCATTCCAGCCGGGAAATTCGAGCCGGCTCAGGGCGAGTCCACCATAGAGGCCTTGAAACTGAAAGCCGATACCCGGGTGAGTATAGTGGAAACAGCTCCTATCGTTAAAGAAGGGGTGGATCTCAGCAAGGCCGAAAAAGTAGTATGTGTGGGTATGGCCCTGGACAAAGAGGAAGATCTTCAGATTGCCCGGGACCTGGCTGCAGTTTTGGGAGCGGAGCTGGGCTGCACCAGGAGCATAGCCGAGGAAAGGCACTGGCTGCCAGTGGAGAGCTACATCGGAATATCAGGAGCGGTTATAAAGCCCAGGCTGTATATTTCCATGGGGGTATCCGGCCAGATTCAGCATGTTTACGGCATTCGCGACGCTAACCTGATTGTGGCTATCGATATCAATGAGAAGGCTCCGATATTCAAGGCTGCCGATTACGGAATCGTAGGAGACCTTTACGAAGTGGTTCCGCTCCTGACCGAAGCATTGAAGAAATAACGGTTTTTTGGGCCTCACTGCCGGTCTGTAATGATATGAGCCAAAGGCAGCTTAATGGTGGTATAAGGGAGGGGTTAGTTCTTGAGCAATGAAGATAAATTTGATGTGATAATAGTCGGGGCTGGACCGGCCGGTAGCGCCTGTGCCTATACCCTGGCCAAAGCAGGCAAGAATGTTCTGGTCATTGAAAGAGGAGATACCCCGGGGTGTAAAAATGTGACCGGAGGGCGCCTGTACACCTATGCCCTGGAGATGTTGGAGCAAGGACTATTTGAAGAAGCAGCCCTGGAAAGACGGGTAACCCATGAGGAGATCATGATCATCAGCGGGGATAGGGCGGTTACCATCGACTTTAACCAACCTGGTTTTAATCCAGATAGCGGCGCACCCATGTCCTTTACCGTGCTAAGGGCGGTTTTTGATGAGTGGCTGGCGGCCAAAGCGGAAGAGATGGGGGCTATAGTGGCCTGTGGGATCAAAGTCGACCAGCTCATCGAACAGAATGGAAAAATCGTCGGGGTTATAGCCGGGGAAGATGAAATGTATGCCGACATAGTCATTGCAGCGGATGGGGTTAATTCCTTTATGGCGCAGCAGGCCGGCCTGATACAGGATATAGTAGCTAAAACCGTGGGAGTAGGGGTCAAAGAGGTAATCGAACTGCCGGCCAAAACCATTGAAGAGCGCTTCAACCTTAAAGCAGGCGAAGGAGCCGCCCGGATGATACTGGGCTGCACGGAAGGCATACACGGTGGCGGCTTTCTGTATACCAATAAGGACAGCATATCGCTGGGCTGTGTCTTCATGCCCGGGGAAGCAGCGCAGCACAAGAAATCAGTACACGAAATATTCCAGGATCTAAAGCTGCATCCCGCTATATTACCATTGATCGACGGAGGGGAGACTGTAGAGTATTCAGCCCATCTGGTGAGTGAAGCCGGATATAGAGGTATTCACCCCAGGCTGTACCGGGAAGGTTTCTTGATGATAGGGGATGCTGCCGGTTTTGTAATCAACACCGGGTATTCCATCAGGGGAATCGATCTGGCTATAGTGAGCGGAATTGCCGCAGCCCGTGCGGTTATAGCTCATGGTGATAATTTAGCTGCAGTCGGGCCAAATTATATGCAGGAACTGATTCATTTAAAGCTCATACCGACCATGAAAGCGGCGGATGGGTATTTCGACATCCTGGAGACCCCGTGGATATACGACAAACTGCCCAACCTGGCCAATGATGTGTTTAATAACCTGTTTACGGTCAACGGAGAGGTACCGCAAAGGATGAAGGATACAGTGATGGGGGCTATCAAAGCCAATGGCCTGTCGCTGTGGCAATTGCTTAAATTGGGCATAAAGGGGGTTAAATCACTATGAGCATAGAGCGCCTTACACCACCGGAACTCTTGAGCAAAAACAAATTCAACGTGGACGAAGAAGAGCCTCATATCATAATCGACAAAGCCATCTGTGCCAGGTGCGTGGAAAAACCCTGCCTTTATGTATGCCCGGCGGTCCTCTACAAGCTGGACAAGAACGGGGAGATGAGCTTTGATTATGCAGGCTGTCTGGAGTGCGGTACCTGCAGGGTGATGTGCAAGAACAAAGGGATTGTCAAATGGGTCTATCCCCGGGGAACTTTCGGGGTTATTTACCGGCAGGGCTAACCCTGCCTGTAAGTACAGGCCAGTAGATACAGGGAAGACTATTCATCACCCAGGGTTTAAGACCATAAAAATAGGGCTATTTAGCCCTATTTTGCTGTAATAATAGGAGTCGAGACTATCATTCAGCCACTTCCGGCACAATCATTTCTGTTATCTGGCCAACGAGGCTAGCGGATGCGTCTATGCCGTAAATATCAGCGTAAGCGGTCTTCTATGTAACTGAGGATCGTTTATTGTGCTGCTATTAATCCGCTATTTAGGTTGGTATTTGGCTACACCATAAGCAACTGAAGTTAAAATAAAAAGCCACAAATCCTGGAACAGCTAAATTGTAAGGATAAGTTTCTCCACTAAAGGCAATATAAGCGGGAAATCCAATAATTAATAATTGCAATGCAAAAGCCGTCCAAAATTTTTCCCATTTAATTGTCCAACTGCCAACTAACCGCTTTTGCTGTATCACATTATTAACTGAATAACATACAGGAATTAACATTATAAATAATCCCTTTAATCCGCGAGGACCGCCTAAAGTGAAACATAAATAAACAATGCCTATTGTGAATAGAATAGCCATTATTATTCGCAATTAATTACGCTCCTGATTCTTATTGCTTCTATATACAGAATACTAAGACCATGTCGATTAGTTCCAAGTTAGATTTACGTTTGAGTAATCTACTCCCTGACCGTCGGCTCCACCGTTATCAAAGTCATTTAAGTCCAATGACACTAATAGTGGCAAATAACTTATTCGACGCCTCAACTTGTCTTTTTATTTTGCCATGGGCAGTTGGAAATCCTGCCCAGTAATGACTATCGATAACTTCATACAGATGATAATTGATTGAGGTGACAACAAACTGTCATTGCTTAAGGTAATACTGGAGGTAAATATACGGTAAGGGGCGTCAGGAAATGGCTCATGAAGTTGAATCATGTTCTATGTAAGGGAGGTCCCCTGGCACGGTTTAGGGGTTAAGGTTGAGGAAGCCCCGGATAGTGCTGCTGCGTTGAAACACGCGGAATTGGATTGGACAGTGCTGCGGAGGCCGGTGCAAGTCAATGGTAAAGACATAGAAGGTTACTTCGCCAATGTCCGCAATTGTGACGGTAAGGTTCTGGGCATTGTGGGCAAAGACTACCAGATAGTGCAGAACCGGGAAGCTTTCGCTTTTACTGATATGCTGCTGGGTCAGCAGGGTATCCGGTATGAATCAGCGGGGAGCTTGCAGGGCGGGAAAAGGGTCTGGATGCTGGCCCGCATGAATAGCTGTGAGATTCTGGGCGATGAGGTCGTTCCCTACCTGCTCTTTACCAACGGCCATGATGGCCGCCACGCGGTCAGGGCGGCGGTTACCCCGGTAAGGGTAGTGTGCCAGAATACCCTCAATCTTGCTCTGCGCAAAGCCCAACGCTCCTGGGCTACTATTCATATCGGGCGGCTGGAAGACAAGCTGAAGGAAGCGGCTATCACTCTGCGGCTGACGGGGCGGTATATGTCTGAACTCAGTCAGACAGCTAAGACCCTGGCTGGGATCAAAGTAAATGATAAGCGAGTTCAGGAGTTGATCGAAATGGTATTGCCGCTGCCCAATGACCAGCGCCGTCACAACAGGATATATGAGCTGAGGCAGGAATTGCTCACTCGTTATCATTATGCTCCCGATTTGGAGAGATTCCGGGGAACCGGCTGGGGATTTGTAAGCGCGGTCAGCGATCTGATAGGACACAGCAAACCAAAACGGGAAACGTCCTCCTTCAGAGAAAACAGGTTTGCCAGGGTAACGGGTGGAACCGCAGAATTGGATCGGGCGGTTAAACTTCTGGCAGGATAGGTTTTGGTAGCCATCGCTCTTAAAGCCTGGACCTTGAATATGGCCTAATATCGTCTTTAATTGCTCAAAGCCATGCTTTTACTTATAAGCCTTACACTCCTGGCTTCAGCAATTTTCAATACAAACCCTTAATTACTATATTGATTTCTATGACTGCGGACGGTATAATATCAATTGCGGCACGAATGGGCCATTAGCTCAACTAGGCAGAGCAGCTGACTCTTAATCAGAAGGTTGAAGGTTCGATTCCTTCATGGCCCACCATAGAAAAGCAAGTAACCGCGCGGGTTTGCGCGGTTTTGATTTTTCTGTTTTATTGCCGCTGTTTAGGGTTTGACCGCAATTTTACCACAATTGTAATGATTTAAGCGGAAATTGCTTTCCACTGCCTTACAGCCCGGCCACATTCCCGCAACAACTTCGGTACCAGACAGCACAGGTATTTAAAGAACCGCCTCATTATGCGTTTTGCTGCGTCCTAACGGCCAGGTGTGAAACCGTGATAAGGGAAGATATGGATTAATTAGTGCTCAAGTTTAAATAGCGTAATGTCGCATGTTCCCTGCATGATTGTGGTTTCACTGGGGCAAAATAGTAATCATACGGCAGGTATGATATTCTGTATATAATAACACAGCGAGGAGGGCTGGATGTTATGATGAGAAAACTGGTTTATTTCGGCCTGGGAGCCTTGAGCCTGACCAGGGAAAAAGCCGAAAAAATAATGAATGAAATGATAGAAAAGGGCGAAATCAATAAAGAGGAAGCCAAGCAATTTATTGACGATGCCATCAAAAAGGGAGCCGAGGAGAAGGAAGAACTGCGTAAAATGATACGGCAGGAGTATGAGGAGCTAAAAAACCAGCTCAGCTTTGTGACCAAAAAGGACCTCGAAGCCCTGGAAGCCAGGATCAAAGCCCTGGAAGACAAGCTGCAAACCCCTAATCCCTAGATATCAGTATCTGCCGGGCATAGCCCGGCATTCGTATTTATGGAGGTTTAAAGCGGTTGAAGACTATTCCTTTGTCATATCTGAAACGGCTGCCCCGGTATCGCGAGGTGGCCAATGTTTTGGTCAAAAACGGGTTCGGCTTTGTGCTTAGCAGCGTCGGCAGCCGACACCCCTGGCTGTTGCTGTACAGGCATCGCCAGGGGCTTAATCTGACGGATTCGCTGCCCAAACGGCTGCGCCAGTGCTGTGAAGAGCTGGGGCCCACTTTTGTAAAACTGGGGCAGTTGTTGAGCACCCGGGCTGATCTGTTAAGCCGGGAATACATAGATGAACTGGAAAAACTGCAGGATAATGTGCCTCCTATCCCCATTGAAACCGTAACAGCGGTTTTGGCCCGGGATGGCCTGGATTGCCGGGCGGTATTCTCTGCTTTTGAACCCCTGCCCATAGCAGCCGGTTCTATCGGACAGGTACATAAGGCCGCTCTTATCGATGGAACACAGGTGATTGTCAAGGTAAAGCGCCCGGGCATTGACCGGCAGGTAGCCATCGATCTGGCTATTATAATGGATCTGGCCAGCTATGCGGAAAAGCATCATCGTTGGGCCAAACACTACCGCATCAGTGAACTGATTGAGGAATTGGCCACCGCGCTCTGCAATGAGCTGGATTTCCGCAAAGAGGCTCAGAACGTGCAGCGGTTTAAACAGAATTTCGCCTCCAATCCCCACGTTATCATCCCCGGGGTATTCTGGCAGTACAGCACCGAAAACGTTCTGGTGATGGAGTATGTACCCGGGATAAAAATCTCTGATATCACTGCCATTCAGGCCGGCAACTATGATGTGGGCAGAATCGTGAATCACCTGGCGGATTGCCTGTTCCAGCAGATTTACCTGGACGGGCTGTTTCATGCCGACCCGCACCCCGGCAATATTGCCATTGCTGAAGACGAAGCCATCATACTTTATGATTTCGGCCAGGTGGGTTTTGTCGACCAGCAGACCCGGGACAAATATATAGACCTGGTAATCGGCATGATGCGGTATGATACCGCCGGGGTTACCCGGGCCCTGCTGAATATTACCATTGATGATCACCCGGTATGCCTGAACGATCTGCGTCGTGATGTGGCCCGCCTGGCACAGAAGTATTACGGGGTGCCGTTTTCCAGCATAAATCTGGGTGAAGCTTTCCGCGAAATTGTGGATCTTGCTTATAAACATAAGTTGCGCATGCCCCCGGAACTAACCCTGATGGTAAAAATGCTGCTTACCATGGAAAGCCTGCTCATGATGCTGGATCCGGATATAAGCCTGGTGGATATAGCTCAACCCTATGGAAAAAGGGCTTTAAGGGAGCGTTATGCGTTTAAACGCTTGGGGCTGGAGGTGCGGACCGCATTGCTGGAGTATGTTGACATCGCCCGCGAGCTGCCGCGCAATGTCAATAATCTGGCCCAGCGCCTCGAAGAGGGAGAACTCAAATTAAAGATGGAATACAGCAATCTGAATAACATGCTGGCGCGCATCGATGTAATATCCAACCGCATTTGCCTGGCCATTGTCATGTCAAGCATACTTATCGGCTGCTCTTTGCTGGTCAATCAGTCTGAAACCTATTTTTTAAGCCATTTTCCCCTGGTGGAAGTCGGTTTTGTGCTGGCGGTCTTGATAGGGCTATACCTGGCCTATTCCATTATTCGCAGCGGTCGCTATTGAAGCAGCATATTAGCTCATCCTCTCCAATATATATGAAGCAGAACCATGGAGGGGGAATACCGGTGCGAAAAACCTTGCTAACTCTTTTTATAACCGTTTTTATATTTGTCACTACAACCGCTGTGTTTCAGCCCGGAAGGGCTGAAGCCGCCACTTTGCGGCATATTTTTGTGATTTCAGTAGACGGGCTGAGTTATGAAGGATTCACCAGCAGTTCGGTTCCCAATATAAAGCATCTGGCCGGCGAAGGGGTGATGGATGAGAAGTGCCTGGCGGTGAGAGCAGAAACCCCGGAAGCGGCTCAGGCCTCCATGCTGACCGGGACTATTCCCGAACAGCATAAGTTCTACAGCGCCGAAGACCGAATTCAAATGGCTTCCATAGTGGATGTGCTCAAGCAGGGTAATCGCTCTTTCATGATCTACGATGGCAGCGGGGGGAAACTTCGCTCCTTCAACTATGGCGAAGCCCACTACGCCAGCTTCGAGGCCTCATTGAGCGACCAGGAATTGTTGGCTAAAGTAACTGAAATCTTTAAACAGCACCGGCCTTATTACAATTACATAGTCCTGGACGATTGCCGGGAGGCCTTGCTGACCCTGGACGATAATTACTATTATCGCACCGTAGCCCAGACCGACCAGGCTATTGGCGATTTCCTGGCTTTTCTCCGCAATGAAAGGCTTTATTATGATTCGATCATAGTAGTAACCTCACCGCGCAGTGCTTCGTCCAGCGATCGGGTTCCCTTGATTGTTCACGGCCCCGGTTTTCAGGTAGGAACTCGTATCAACAATACCCTGGTGATCGATGTCACCCCCACCCTGTGCATGCTCTCAGGGCTTAAGCCGCCGCAGGGCTGCCGGGGCATTCCACTCTACGATGCCTTGCTCTATAACAGCAATGAGAGATTGGGACAGCTCAACCAATGGGTAAAAGCCCTGCAGGAGGACCGAAGCGCTAACTGGCAGCAGTACTATGTAATGCAGGACGAAATATATCGCAATTATCATCAGATAGCCTCAATGAAAGAAGAGAGGAAGAGCATATTTGACTATGCCGGGCAAAAAGAAGGTGTGATTGCGGATATAACCAAGCGTATGACCATAGAGCGGTTTGCTTTTCTTGCCATCCTGCTGATCATGCTGGCGGGATACGTGGTAGAATACCATATATTGAAGAAGAAGTTCCTGTTGTTCAGGTGAATAATAAGCCGACCGCAGCATTTAAGGCTGGGTCAGCTTGTGCCAAATGGTGTCGAGAGTGTCCATAAAGGTCATAATGCGCATGCGCTCGGATTCTGTTGCCGGTTGGCCGCATTCCAGCTCGTAACGCGCAATGAGCTGGGCCTGGAAAACCTTTTCGCGAAAATCCATGTCCGCATGGGAGAAGTATTGCTCCAGCCTTCTGGCAACAGAGATTTCTTCAGGGCTGAAGTTGGGCATTGAGAACAAATAGAATCACCTCCAGATGTCTAAATTAATAGTATGCACTGCAGAAATAAATAGTTCAGGAAAAGATTTGCTGTAGATGGAGAAATACTGTATACCCTGGCAGATAATGCACCCTTAAAATGATTTATCGGAAAATCGACACAATATTTTTAGTTAGCGTAAAATTACCCTGGGAGAATGAATAAGGAAAACAAAAAAGAGAAT